>Ga0181534_10000985_pt1 | contig 19215 bp, 11 predicted proteins | sample PEATcosm2014_Bin_37_FD_119758 | JGI IMG/M metagenome (GOLD analysis project Ga0181534, IMG submission 119758) | Peatland microbial communities from MTU Mesocosm Facility, Houghton, MI, USA - PEATcosm2014_Bin17_10_metaG | ecosystem: Environmental > Terrestrial > Soil > Wetlands > Peat | place... | reverse complement strand
CCATCGGCAGCCAGTAGAACAATACGCGGGCGCATGGCCAACGCCTGAGCCGTCTTGGGCCGCCTCGTCCAGGCAACAAGCTGAGCGCGATCCTCGACAGTGACCGACAACGGAGTGAGTGGACGACCTTTCCGCATCGGGCTTCCTCCCACTCTATCCGATGCCGCATCTCCATTATTTATGCGAATTAGTTCGGGGGACACACACTAGTCCGGCTAGTGTTAACCGGCCCCAGGTCCACCAATGCAATGAGCCGGTTGGCGCGGCGGAGACACCGGATGAAAAACTCGACCATCCACACAGGGTTCTCAGGGATTCGCCGCCGCAATTCAGCTCCTTCCGGTAGCCCTTCGTCGGGAATCGCTGCCTTTCGTCGCCGAGCAGATGCGGCCACTCAACCGCCGCTGGCAAACTCTCGGTCAGGAGGAATCATCTCATGCGAAACAGAAACACAGCGTTCTTTGCCGGCCTTGCCCTATGGGCAGTTTGTCTCTCGGCAGGTCAGCCTATCCAGGCGCAATCGGCGGCCGCGCCACCCGTCTCCGCAAAAGCATGGACCTTGCCGCCGGGCACAACCATCAAAGACAACGGTCCCCGTGCCTACCGGTTCACCGTCGTCTACAACACGGCAAATGCCAAGGGCGAGATCCTGCTTCGCCAGCGGCTCACCGGGGAATACACGCGCGGGCTGCCGGGCAGCGAGGTGAGCTGGAAAAACGTATCCCAAGCAGACGCGCCCGGCCCAACGGCTCCATTCGCAGCAGCCCAGAAGCGGGAGTTCATGGAAGGCTTCCACTACGTCAACGACATGACAAGCACCTTCAAGCCCGACTTCTTCAAGGATTTTCCAGCCTCCGCGGTCATGGAGCGTAATCTGGTCTGGGACACAGGGATGATCGAGGTCTTCGGGCAGGACCACTTCGATCAACTGAAGCTGAACGAGCCATATCACCTGATCTCCGGCCAGGACGTGAACATGCCGAACGTGGGAACCTTTCACAACCACGATGTAGTGCTGGAATGGGTCGGGCGTTCAGAGAGAAATGGCCAGCAGTGCGCGGTGATCAACTATGAAGCATTCCTCAACCCGCTGGAAATCGCCACCGGCGGCATGACGTTGAACGGACGCAGCGACTACTGGGGGCAGATCTGGGTCTCGCTCGCTACCAGGCAGATTGAATACGGCACAATCAATGAGATCGTTGTCGGAGAGATGAAGCTGCCCGGCCAGGACACAACACAGGTCATCAATGTCTTTCGCACCGGCTCGCTGGAACCACTGGCTGCGAAATAGCAAACCAGACCCGTGAAAGGGGGGCGCTATGAATCTCTTCAAGCATCGATGGGCGTACTCCCTGGTCTGGATCAATCTTGCCGTGGCGCTGGTGTTTTTGATTCTGGTCGCGGGAAATCAGCTTTCGAACGCCAGGGCGTTGCTACACGTTCTCATCTATATGCTGGTCTATGCGAACCTGACCGGGATACTGGGCACCGCAATCATGGGAAGACTCGCGGAGAAGGTCTCTCTGAGCGGACATTCCCTGATTCCTTTCATGGCTGTGGCCACTATCGCCGTTACCGCGTTGGGCTGTTTATTGGCGCAGACGATCTTGATGGAGATCGGCTTCGTAGTCCCGCTACGCTTCTGGCAAGAGTACCTTCATACTCTGGGTACGGCCACGCCACTGGCTCTGGTCTTCTGCTTTGGCGCCTTTGCTTATGGGTCGATGGGTGCCCGCGTGCAACTGATGGAGAAGCAGCTCCACGAGAAGGAAGTGGCTGAAGAGCGAAGCCAGAAACTGGCCGCTGAAGCTCAGTTGCGCTCGCTGGAATCGCGCATCCATCCGCATTTTCTCTTCAACACCTTGAACTCGATCAGCGCGCTGGTTGCCATGAACCCACCCCGCGCGCAACAGATTGTAGGCCGGCTGGCGACGTTATTGCGAGCTTCTCTCGATAGCAGCCTTCAACCACTGATCCCACTGCGCGAAGAGTTGGCAATGGTAGAAAGCTACATCGACATCGAGAAGGTGCGCTTTGGCGACAAGCTGCGCGGATCGGTAGATGTGCCCGCGCATCTCCTCGACGCCAAAGTCCCGCCCATGTCCGTGCAGTTGCTGGTTGAGAATGCCGTCAAGCACGGTGTCACTCCGCTCAGCGGTGGCGGGGAGTTCTGGGTGAGTGCGTGCGCGGAGAAGGACAGCTTGCGCATCGAGGTGCGCGACACGGGTCCTGGATTCGACCTGACCGCCATTCCCGCGGGCCATGGACTGGACAGCCTGGTGCAGCGCCTTGATACCTTGTTCGGCGCAAAGGCGCGGCTCAACGTCCTGCGCCGAGAGGGCTATTCTGTTGTGGAGATGGTCTTACCGCGCGTATGAAACTGCGAGCTTACCTGGTCGATGATGAACCGTTGGCGCTGGAGCGTCTGCGCCAATTGCTCAGTCGCGTACCTTCAGTGGAGGTAATCGGCAGCACCACCGAGCCTGAAGCAGCGGTCGAAGCATTGACCGCGGACCCGCCCGACGTCTGCTTTTTAGATATTCAGATGCCGCGCCTCGATGGATTCGAGGTGCTGGCCCGGCTGCCCAGCCAGCCCATCGTCATCTTTACCACCGCCTACGAGCAGTATGCGCTCAGGGCCTTCGGCGTAAACTCGGTGGACTATTTGCTCAAGCCGGTGGATCCCGAGCTGCTGGAGCGCGCTCTTGAAAAAGTAGAACGGCTGCGCGGCTCGGGGCAGGTTGCGCGGCTCGATCTTCCCACTCTGATCAAGCAACTCACCGTGTCGTTGCGCGAAACCAGGCCGGAATATCTCACCCGCATCGCTTCGCGGCTGGGAGACCGGCTCTGGTTCCTCGATCTCGAAAAAGTGACGCATTTCTATGTCGAGGACAAGTTGACCTACGCAGTCTCAGAGGGCAAGGCCTACTGCGTGGACTTCGCCATTTCCGAGCTGGAAAAGAAACTCGACCCCAAGCAATTCCACCGCATTCACCGCGGCACGGTCGTCAACGTGGACTGGATCAAGGAGGTTGCGGCGCTCCCCGGCGGAGCGTTGAATGTTCGTCTCAAGGACAGTAAAGGCACGGACCTGACCGTAGCCCGCGACCGGGCGCGTGAGTTCAAACTATGCGTCGGCTGCGGAGCGCCTCATTCTTGATCTCCCGCAGATAAGGCGCCCAACCGCAAATGGCCAGCCCCACCAGCACATGGTCAGCCCCACCGCAGGTGGCCCGCGCCGTAGGCGCAACGGTTGTCAGCCCGCACTTCAGCGTGGGGTTGGCGAGACCAACAAATTTATCCGAAGTCCCGCAGGGATGGCGCTCCCACTCCGCGCCCGTCTTACAAGAGAAAAGAATGTCAAACTTCTACCGCCACCCCGGCAAAGCCGGAGTTCTCTCTTTTGCAATCGATACTCCCGTTTGATCGTCGTTACGCTTGCTCCCTCAGGGTCCAGGCGCAGCGACGATCTGATGACCCGTTTCAAAAACGACCATTGAACCGGCAACGGCTCCGAGATTCGTATTGGGAGCCGATTGCGGTACCGGGGGCCCTTGCCAGAGAACTTCACCCGTTACCAGTGAGTAGATACTGTTGGTTTGCGCATCATAAACGCGATCCGGCGCAGGAAACTGAGGCGCATTGATCGCTGGCAGTATCGTGCCCGGAATGGTGGACACAACGATTCCTGAGCTATTCACGATCTCTGAACCTGTATATTCAGGCCCACTGCCCTGGCCTCCGCCCACGTAGTTCCCAACCAGCAGATGCGCATTGTCAATCCATCCCTCACCGGTTCCTGTCGTCGCTGAGACCAGTGTACCGTTCAGGTAAATCGTTGTGATCAAGTCAGTCGCCTGTATTCCGGTCGTGGTGGTCGCAATCAGGGTTCCGTCTGGGGAGAGCAGGATCGGCGTGCCGTACCCAGTGTCGGACCAGATCGTCGATCCACTTTCTATATTTATGACCGAGTCTTCTGCCTGGACCTGGCCAAGAACTATGCCGGAGCCGGAACCCGAGAGGCTGAAGTTGAGGAGACCGGGTAGGGTATACGTAAAGCTTTGGCTCGGCACAGTGGATGGAAGAGAGTAGAGATTCAGTGCGGTTCTGAGCGAGGCTAAGGCGCCCAAGACCGTGCCGTCGGTGGAGAGACCCAGTTCGTCGGCGAAGAAGTCGATGGCCCCCGTCTGCGCGGCGGTCGCCGGGTTAAATATGAGAACCTTTCCTATGGCAGTCGATGCGATCGCCATATTCGAAGATGCCACGATGTCGTTGACCGCGCCGTATCCAAAGTAGCGGGGCGTTGTTGCCAGGCTTGTACCATCCAGCAGGACACCATTTTGGTCCCCTAAGATCCATTCCGAGGCCGATGCGGCGGCATAGGAATTCGGCCTTAAGGATGGCGGAAGCTGCAAGCTGGCGAGTTGAGGAGTCGAGCCGGAAAGATCAACCACGCTCACCTCCGCGACATCCGGTTCAAAGATTCCGATGGTATTGCCCGAAGCGATGAAGGAGGTGGGATCTCCCGAGAGCATGAAAACCTGCGTCGGGGTAGCGCTGCCGATCAGGTAAATCCCCAGCATCAAACCGGCCGAACTCCAGATCCAGTTGCCTTGGCCGGTGAGATTAGTTACTGAAGGAAGCGTGACTAAGGCCTGTTGTGTAGCCCCACTGGAATATACCCAGACGATGTTCCCCACATTCGTCAGAAATCGTTGCCCATCGAGGAACCATGCATTGAAGGTGCCGGCAAACTGCGGGCTGATCGTCGAGCTTCCCGACGGCAAAGTATCGGTTTCGATCACGTTCTGCCCCGAGGGTCCGCCAGATAGTTGAACCTGGCCCGGAGCGGCAAAGGCGATAGCGGCGTGATAGTCCCCGGTCAGACTGAATGCCTCATCCCCAGTGGACGACCATGCCGTGAGCGATTTCGAGGTGCCTGCGCAGATATAACTGCCGTCGGTAGCCAGCTTCCACCACGAGGGAGCAGGTATTGTCAGAACCGCGTGACCATCGGTCGCAGAGTAGACCTGCACCTGTTGTGCTGTAGCAACGGCTGCAAGCTGGCCCGCCAGATCGATTTGATTCCCGTCCTTCGTGCCGGCTCCATCCCCGCTGGCAACAATCGCGCCCGACACGTAGTTCCAAAGCACCCAGTGGCCGTTCGTGTCTTCACTCAGTACGTTCGCCGCAGTTGCGCGAATGGCGATAATCCCATTCCCATGGCCTTGTTCAAGAAGAACGGTTTCCTTCGTGCTGACCAGGATTGTGACCTGTGCCGTTGCGCTGCCGCTCGGATTTTCAGCCGTGACCGTGTAGACGGTCTCCGGGGAATAAGCCGTTGGAGTGCCGGAGATGATTCCCGTGGAGGGATCGAGTGCCAGGCCGGCAGGCAGAGCAGGTTGGATGGAAAAGCCGCCGACCATCCCGGTGACCGTGGGTGTGTCCGGCTGTATCGCCGTGCCAACCGTGTCGTTGATGTCAGGTTCCGAGTAGGACAGATTCGACGGCGCGTAAAGCACCACCAGAATGACTAAGCCGGCTGTTGTGGAACCCGCCGAGTTGGTAGCGGTGATCGTGTAGTTACCGTCAGCGGTTGCCGTAGGTGTTCCGGATATCGTGCCGGTGGCGGGATTCAATGTCAACCCCGGCGGCATGGCAGGATTCACCGTGAACGTGGCGATGCTTCCGGCAACCGTGTCCGTGTCTGGGCTGATCGGCACACCCACTGCCCCTGAAATCTCTGGCATCGCGTAAATCAGGTTCGACGGAGGGGTGACCGGGGGCGTCTGAGAGTTGCCCGATTTCCCCATGGAATTACCGCCGCAGCCTGTAATAGAGCAGGCGGCCAGGAGGATACTGGCAAGAATCAAAACCAGGCGCGCTCCGCAAAGATAGAACATCGGCAAGCGGAGATGGCGGATATTGATTCGTTGCAACGGGTCCAATTCAAGGAACCTTGTGATCATGAGACTGCTCCCTCCCCCTGGCGTCGCAATACGGGTTTAGTATCCATAGGGAGCGGGCAGATAGTTGTCAGAATGTCTGCAGATAGTTGTCACTGCATTGTAATGAGATTTTCTGCGAGCATATGCGTCAAAGATCGCCCGAAAATGCGGTCGTATCGATAATCGCCCAAGGTGCTCGCCTTGATCGGTTCTGAAGAGCGCTCTTGAAACCGCCGGCCCAATGACGCCCCGCGATGGCGCCGATTGCACACCGAAAACAGCCTGTTTTTGCCCTGTTTTTCGCGTTTTACTCTGCGCCCACAGCGACAAACACGCAAAACTGCTCCGCCTGCGCAAGCAGTTTTTCCCTTTACCAGCCTTACTTGGCTCAAGCCTCCGGCTGTAGCGCGATAAAATCCCCTTTTTTATAGGCATATATGCATAGCACAGAAACACAGACTCACTCCACAATCGCCAAGCCCGTCAGCCCCATCGCAGGTGGAACCCAAAGCATCAACGCGCGCAAGCGCAGACACCCCCGCCGGAGGTGGGCTACACTTTCTTCAGGATGGCAATCGCCCGTGACAACACTCCCGAACGCCTCGTCAGCGCCTCCCGCGCCGACGAAGAGCAGGGCTTCGAGCTGAAACTCCGCCCCCGCTGGCTGCGCGAGTTCATCGGCCAGTCCAAGGCCAAGGAGCAGTTGGCCATCGCCCTCGAAGCCGCCAAATCCCGTGGCGAAGCCCTCGACCATGTGCTGCTCTTCGGCCCGCCAGGACTAGGCAAAACCACGCTGGCCACCATTATCGCCAACGAGTTAGACGTCGGTTTCCAGCAAACCTCCGGCCCCGCCCTCCAGATTCAGGGTGACCTGACGGCGATTCTGACCAACCTGCGTGAGCGCCAGGTGCTCTTTCTCGACGAGATCCACCGCCTCCAGCCGGTTCTGGAAGAAAAACTCTATACGGCGCTTGAAGACTACAAGCTGGACATCATCATCGGCCAGGGCCCGGCGGCGCGCACCCACGTCATGGAGATTCGCCCCTTCACCTTCATCGCCGCAACCACCCGCCCCGGCCTGCTCAGCTCCCCACTTCGCTCCCGCTTCGGAATACTGCTCAGGCTGGAGTTCTATACCGAGAACGAACTGCGCTTCATCGTGGAGAGATCCGCCGAAGTAATGCAAATTCCCATCGACCCCGACGGCGCCGCCGAAATCGCCCTCCGCTCCCGCGGTACACCGCGAATCGCCAACCGGTTGTTGCGCCGCGTGCGCGACTACGCCCAGGTGCGCGGCTCCGGCATCATTGACCGGCCCACGGCCAACGCCGCGCTGACCATGCTGGAGGTCGATGCGCACGGTTTTGACGAGATCGATCGCCGGTTGCTTTTGACAATCATTCAGAAGTACGATGGAGGCCCGGTTGGATTGGGGACGCTAGCCGCGACACTGGCCGAAGAAGAGGATGCTCTCGAAGAGGTCTATGAGCCGTTCCTGATCCAGATCGGATTCCTCGACCGCACGCCGCGTGGCCGCGTAGCCACCCGGCTGGCCTACGAACATTTCGGATTAGCCATGCCAGGAAAACAGACTGGCTTATTCTGATTTGCGAGTAGAAACCAATGCAGGCTCGCTGATTGATTACCCAGGTTATTTGTCAAGGAGAAAGAGATGTCACTAACAGAATCCACCATGATGCTGGAACTGGGCGCTTCGGCCCCGGATTTTGGTCTTTACGAGGTCGTCACAGGAAGAATCGTCCGCCGCGATGACTTCCGTGGCCAACGTGCGCTGCTCGTCATGTTCATCTGCGCCCATTGCCCTTACGTCAAGCATATTGAGAAGGCGTTGTCGGCACTGGGCAGGGACTATAACACCCGCCCGCTGGGCATCGTCGCCATCAGCAGCAACGATGCCGATAAATTCCCCGACGACAACCCGGGCGGACTCAAACGCCAGGCAGAGATGCATGGCTTTCATTTTCCCTATTTATACGACTCGACCCAGGAAGTTGCCCTCGCCTTTCGCGCGGCTTGCACCCCGGATTTCTTTCTCTTTGACAGCAATCAGAAGCTCGTCTATCGCGGCCAGTTTGACAAAAGCCGCCCCGGAAGCGGCATCCCAGTCACTGGCGAAGATCTACGCGCCGCAATTGATGCCGTTCTGGCTGGTCGTCCTCCGCTTGCGGATCAGCACCCGTCGATTGGCTGCAACATCAAGTGGAAGGTGTAAGCAACTCAGTAAATAGGCGGGCAACTGAGATGCATGGCTACTCGCCGGCTACAGTGCGAGTCCTTTCAAATAGGTGCGAAACTTATCGGCAAATTCGGGCCGCTTGAGCGCAAATTCAACGGTGGCCTGTAACATTCCGAATTTATCGCCCGCATCAAACCGTTTACCCTCGAAGGTATAGCCAAAGACTTTTTCTTCGTTGACCAGCGCGCGGATTCCGTCGGTCAGTTGTATCTCGCCGCCGGCGCCGGGAGTTGTCTTCTCCAGAAGATCAAAGATGCGCGGAGTCAATATATACCGGCCAATTATGGCCTGTGTCGAGGGTGCGTCCTCGAAATTCGGCTTTTCAACCATCCCGGTGCAGTTATAAATGCGTGGGTTCGTCGCGTCCCGCGAGCCGGACAACACGCCATACGCGCTGATTGCCGGGCCTTCGATGGTTTGCGTGGCAAGCACCGAGCCGCCCCGCTCTTCGTACACATCGATCAACTGCTTCAGGCATGGCGCATCGGCGTCAATTACATCGTCGGGAAGAAGGACTGCAAATGGTTCATTTCCGATCAGGTCTTTGGCGCAAAGAACAGCATGTCCCAGGCCAAGTGGTTCCTTTTGGCGGACATAACTGATCCGGGCCAGTGATGATACTCCACGCGAAACAGCCAATAACTCGTGTTTCCCCTTGTGCTCCAATGTTGAGTCGAGTTCATAGCTGACATCGAAGTGGTCTTCCATCGAACCTTTGCCTCGACTGGTAATCACGATGATGTGTTCGATGCCGGAAGCGATTGCCTCCTCAACTCCATATTGGAGGATAGGCTTATCAACTAATGCCAACATCTCCTTGGGGATGACCTTTGTCGCTGGCAAGAACCGCGTTCCGAGTCCGCCTGCGGGGAAAATCGCCTTCCGTACTCTGTTGCCCATCATTTCTCCTTCAATTTTTCGCTTGCAGCAGGCACGCACTTCAAATCATCAACCATTGTTCATCTTACAAAACACCTACTGGCGCAGGGGCCAGGCTGGCAATCAAGTCATGAATCTCCAGCAAGACTTCGTCATTCCGTTGCGCAGACAAAGGGAACTTCAGCAGACCTTGCGGGGTGAACTGCGCTCCGCGCTTGGCGTTGCGCGCCACAAGGCGCATCAGCTGCTGCGGATCGATAACTGCATTCTGTGTGAAGCGAATTTGCAATTCAGCGCGCTTGCGGTCGATCTGCGCGATGCCGATGCGCCCGCACTCCAGGCGCATCTGCGCTGCTTCGAGCAAGTAAACCGTTGCGTCGGGCGGGTTACCGTAGCGGTCTTCAAGTTCAGCCCGTACTTCGGCCAGAGCTGCGTCGCTGGTTGCGCCGGCAATTTTCTTGTAGAGCCGCAGCCGCTGATTTTCTTCGGGCACATAGCTTTCGTCAATGCGCAACGCAATGCCAAGGTTAAGCTGCGTGGCTGGGCGTTCCTCGCTGCTCTCGCCCTTCATCTCTTTCACGGCTTGTTCGAGCATTGAAGTGTATAACTCAAAACCGACTGCTTCAATATGCCCGCTTTGCTCTCCTCCGAGCATGTTACCGGCGCCGCGCAGTTCGAGATCGAGGGCTGCGATCTTGAAGCCCGCGCCGAGGTCGCTGAATTCCTTGAGTGCGGCGAGACGTCTGCGGGCAATATCGGTCAGTTCGTTTTCCGCTGGAATCAGTAGATAAGCATATGCGCGGCGATTAGAGCGGCCTACCCGGCCACGTAACTGATATAACTCACTTAGCCCATGCCGGTCGGCGCGATTGATCAGAATCGTATTTGCCAGTGGAATGTCAAGTCCATTTTCAATAATAGTTGTTGCGACCAGAACGTCATATTCATGATGCATGAAGGCCAGCATCACGCGTTCGAGTTCAGTTTCGCCCATCTGCCCGTGGCCAACAACAACACGCGCTGCAGGAACCAGCTCCTGGATGCGCGCGGCGATTTCATAGATCGATTCCACGCGGTTATGCACAAAGTAAATCTGACCGCCGCGCTCCAGTTCCATTTCTACCGCGGAACGGATCAGTTTTTCGTCGAACTTAGCAACCACCGTCTGAATCGCCATGCGATCCTTGGGCGGAGTTTCGATCACGCTCATATCGCGCAGGCCCACCAGAGACATATGCAGCGTGCGCGGAATCGGCGTGGCGCTCATGGCCAGCACGTCAATCTCCTTGCGCATCTGCTTCAGCCGTTCCTTGTGCCGTACGCCGAAGCGCTGCTCCTCATCTACAATCAGTAGGCCGAGATCCTGGAACTTGATGTCCTTGGAAAGAATCCGGTGCGTGCCGATGAGAATATCGATCTTTCCTGCTTCAATTTTTTCAACAATAATACTTTGCTCTTTTGCAGTGCGGAAGCGGGAGATCATCTCGATATTGATAGGGAACTGAGCGAAGCGCCGCTTGAATGTCTCGAAGTGCTGAAAGCTCAGAACCGTCGTTGGAGTAAGTACGGCCACCTGCTTTCCATCCTGCACAGCTTTGAAGGCCGCGCGCATGGCGACCTCTGTCTTGCCATAACCTACATCGCCGCAGAGCAGACGATCCATCGGCGTGGTGGATTCCATGTCATATTTGATCGCGCGTATTGCGGATAACTGGTCTTCAGTTTCGCGGTAATCGAAGGAGCCTTCAAATTCGCGTTGAAACTCGTTGTCTTTGGAGAAAGCCGTTCCCTGCGCGGTGGTTCGCTGCGCGTATAACTTGAGCAGTTCACCGGCCATATCCTGCATGGCTTTGCGAACACGCGATTTTGTCTTTGCCCACTGCTGAGAGCCGAGCTTGTTCAACACCGGCGCGGGCCCCGCGTCTGTAGAGCGATATTTCTGGATAAGATCAAGTCGAGTGAGCGGAACATATAACTTGGCCTGTTCTGCAAACTCAAGGATCATAAACTCTACGGCGAGCGTGTCCTGAACAATTTCCTTCAGCCCCTGATACTGTGCGATTCCATGCTCGACATGGACGACGTAATCACCGATGGTCAGATCGCGGAAATCAGAGACAAATGCAGCAGTCTTGGACCGTTTTACCTCGGGACGGGCGGCGACATCCGCATCGTCCGATAAGTCGTTGGCGCCAAAAACTGTCAGGCGCGAATCTGCAAAATTCACCCCGGCAGAAAATGGTGTGCGCACAATCACCGGTACGCGCATATCTCCGGCGAGATAGCTGCCTTCATCCAGCACCGTTTCGCCAGGATGAGGATTGCGACTGCCGAGCCGATACGGAATCTGGTACTCACGCAGCACCGTGGCCAGCCGTTCCACATCCCCCTGGTTGGCCGCGGCGAGAACGATGCGCTGCTCCGCGGCGATCAGGCCGCGTAACTGCTCGGTCAGTGCGGGAATCGATCCATGAAAGCGCAGCGTGGGCCGGGTATGCAGCTCGATCTCGCCGAGAGTATTGTCTTCATCCAGCACATCGACTGCGCCGAGCTGATCGAGGTCCAGGCCCATGTGCGATTCCAATAGCGCCTGCAAAATTTCAGGGCGCAGATAGATATCTTCCGGGCGAATCAGCGAGCCAATTGCCGAACGCTCATGGCGCTGCTCAACCTTGTTCCACCAGCGGTCAATCTGGTTGCGCACCATCGCCGGTTCTTCGACAAAGAGCGCGCACTTGGGTTGCAGCTTGAGCAGATGATTCTCCGCGCCGGCCACGCAACTGAAAAACTCCCAGCCGGGAAAGACGCTGACCCCTCCTGCTGCAGCCATAGCGGCGGAGATGTCGTCTGTGGCTTCTTCGTCTTCAACATCCAGCCGCTGCCGGGTGAGCCGCGCGTGAACGGCGGCCAACAGCCGCTCTGTCACCGGGGTTTCGGTGAGCGGAAGCAATTGCGTTTCATCCAGGCCAGACTGCGAGCGTTGTGTCTCCGGGTCGAACTTGCGGATGGTCTCGATTTCGTCGCCGAAGAACTCTATCCGCACCGGACGATCGGCTTCGGGAGAATAGACATCGAGAATTCCGCCTCGCCGTGTGAATTGCCCCGGCATCTCGACCAGATCCATCTGCGTATAGCCAACGCTGGCCAGATGGGCGGTGAGCACCTCCATATCCAGCTCTTCGCCGCGCCTGAGGCTCACGGCCAGGCTGGCGTAATAGTCACGGCCAAAAAGGCGGAGTGCCGCAGACTCGACGGGCGCGATGAGGATCGAAACCGCTCCGGTGGCCAGCTTCCAAAGCGCCGACGCGCGCTGCTCCTGCACATCGGGATGGGGCGAGAGATTTTCAAAGGGAAGCACATCGTGAGCGGGCAGGCGGACCACGCGCGCGGGGTCGATTGCCCCCGTCAGCTCACAGCCGGCGCGAAGCATCGGCTCCAGTGCCTCGGCGGCCTTGTTGTCGGCAACCACGACAATTACAAGCTGTTTGGCAGCGCGGGCCATCAGCGGCAGATAGAGGGCGCGGGCAGTAGAGGTCAGTCCAGAGACACGCCTGCGCCCCGCGGCGAGGCCCAAATGCCTTCGTACGCGCTCAAACCCGGCGGAGTCTTCCAGCTCCGCGAAGATTTCGCGGACGAACGGGAGAATCATGAGTCTTTTAGTTTAGCAGCGGGCTACGTTGACTGTCCTGAATGCCCTTCCCGTTGGTTCGATATAATTTTCGCTTTCTTAGTAATCAATTCCCATTTACTGAATCAGTCCGCACATTCCGAAAAATAGCTTTTGAGTTTCTTGTTTTTAATGCTCTATTCTCCCGCGCGGACACGCTATAGAATCTTTTTTCCAAAGGCCGAGCAGGCGAGTTCAACAGCTAAATCAGCGGTGCGGTTGTGCTCGTCGATCACCGGGTTGACCTCGACAATTTCAAAGCTCAACAGGCGGCCATGATCGGCGAGAATCTCCATTGCCAGATGAGCTTCGCGGTAGGTTGCGCCGCCGCGCACGGGGGTGCCGACACCGGGAGCGTCCTCGGGATCGATCCAATCCATATCCAGCGACACATGGTATCCAACTGTCCCGCGACCGGCTGCGCGCAACGCCTCTTCCATTACCGTTCTCATGCCGCGCTCGTCGATGTCGCGCATGGTGTAGACCTCGGCAACACCGGCGCGGCGAATGTTTTCGCGCTCTGCGGAGTCGATATCGCGGACACCGATGAGGACGGTGTTTTCGGCGGCAATTTTAGGAGCGTAGCCAAAGATATTGCTCAGCGGCTCCGGTCCCAGGCCGAGCAGAGCCGCGAGCGGCATTCCATGCACATTGCCGGAGGGTGAGCTTTCAGGGGTGTTGATGTCGGAGTGGGCATCGATCCAGATAATGCCGATCTTCTGGTTCTGGCGGCGGTAAAACTCGGCCACTCCGGAGACGGAGCCGGCGGCGAGCGAGTGGTCGCCGCCCAGCACCAGTGGAGTTTCCCCGTCTTCTAGTGTTTTTAGAACAGCCTCCGCCGTGCGGGTGCAGGTTTCTGCGATCTCCTTGAGGTAGCGGGCGCTTTTGCTGCCGGAGGCCTGCGTCTCGGCGATTTCCACGCGGATATTGCCGCCGTCGGTAACTTGATGTCCCAGCGCCTCCAGGCGGGCCTCGAGGCCGGCCACGCGCATTGCCGATGGTCCCATATCAACGCCGCGGCGGCTGGCGCCCATATCGAGAGGAACTCCCAGAACGCGGATGCGGCGAGTGGGTGAGGCCTGGGTTCCGGTATGGGGGAAGGCAACCCGCACAGAAATACTCTCTTCCTGATTCGACATGCGACAAGCTCCTTGCTTTGCGGTTTCAGAGGCTTATTACCCGCCTGATTCACAGTCTGCTGAAATGGCCGAGCTTGAGACCGATGGCCTGGATCTCGGGAATCCCCAGATCTCTGTTCCTTCGGCTTTATTAGAGCAGATCGATGGAAGAGTTTGGCAAGACCACGGCTTCAAGATACACCTTCTTGATTCAGAGAGGTTTAATTCGCTGAATGGATTGATCCAGTCCGGGTTCTTGCCGATGAACTTGAGTAGCAGTCCGCGCCGGGTTGCGCTGAGTGGATGCCGATGAAGAGATGGGTACTGGCGATTTCTATCTTTGCCGGATGGAGCGCGACTGTCTGGGCCGCCTCGCCCGCTCCGCTGACCAGCGTGCGCGCCATTCGCGCCCTGAGCAATGCGGAGGCGAACAAGGGGATTCCCGTGGCTTTCGAGGCCACTGTGACCTTCTTCAGCAAGCCCGGTAATGTGCTGTTTGTGCAGGACGACGGGATTGGCATGTACGTGTTCCCCAAGACGGATCTGCTGCTCCCCGGGGATCGCATCTTCGTGCGCGGCAAGACCGAAGGCAGCTTCGACCCGATCGTAATCAGCGAGAGCATCGCTGTGCTCCGCCACGGCACGCCGCCCAAACCGGTGCCAGCCACCTTTGACGAGCTGATCCATTTTCAGCAGGACTGCTTGCTGGTCACGGTGCGCGGCATCATTCGGGCTGCGGATAAAACAGATCCGTATGAGAACTCCAATATCTCCATCATCCAGTTACTGACCGATGGCGGTTCCATATTGGTGGTCGCAACCGGGATTACGGCAGAGCAGCGGAGAGAACTCCTGGATTCCGAAGTGGAAGTCACCGGCGTCGCTGGCGGGCAATTCGACGGCAAGATGCAGGTGCATGGAGTACAGATCAATGTTGACTCCGCATCTGAAATAAAGGTCATCAAACCGGCAAGCACCAACCCCTGGTCTCTCCCGCTGACGCCGATGGACAAGGTGATCACCCACAGCAGGGTCATGGATCAATCGCAGCGAGTGCGAGTACATGGAACCGTCACCTACTTCCAGTCAGGGTCGTCGGTGGTGCTGCAAGACGGCGCAAAGAGCCTGTGGATCGAGACCCAGACCCGCGATGGCTTCCAGCTCGGCGACGTAGTGGACGCAACCGGCTTTCCCGAGGCTCACAATGGCTTTTTGGCGCTATCTCAAGCCGAGATCCAGGATAGCCACATTCAGGCGCCGGTCACGCCTTATCTGACAACTCCGAAGGTACTGGCCGGAAGCCACAATATCATCGATCTTGTCTCCGTCGAAGGGCAGCTGATGACAGCGGCCCGCGGAGCCTCGCAGGACGAATTCGCGCTGACCGTCGATGGCCAGCCGTTCAGCGCGGTTTACCGCCATCCGCTCGTAAATGGCGCAGCTACGCCTTTGAAGCTACCGTCGATGAAGCGGATCGCGATCGGTTCGCGTGTGCGCGTGACTGGAATCTGCGTCACCGAAGACGCGAATCCATTCAACGGCCAGGTCTCATTCGAGATCCTGATGCGCACCCCGGAGGACATCGCGATTATCGCCAGGCCGTCGCTGCTGAATATGCGCAATCTACTAATCCTGGTAGGAATTTTGATCGCGATCGTGTTTGCGGCCGGCGTCCGCGGGTGGGTTCTTGAGCGCAATATGCGCCGCCAGACCGTGGTGATGAAAGCAAATGCCGAGGCCGAGGCTGAGTTGGAAAGGCGGCGCAGCAGCATCTTGGAAGACATCAATGGCGTCCGGCCACTTACGGAGATCATCGAGGAAATCGCGGCCATGGTCTCTTTCGGGCTGAAAGATGTCCCGTGCTGGTGCGAGACCTCCGATGGATCGGTTTTGGGGCTCCGCCCGCCAGAGGCTGACAAGCTGCGCATCGTGCGCAAGGCGATTGCCGCGCGGTCAGGCCCGCCGTTGGGCACGATTCATGCGGGGTTCGATCCTGTTGCTCCGCAAGAGGAGACTGAACTGGAAACCCTCTCCGTGGGTGGGCGGCTGGTAACACTGGCGATTGAGAGCCGCCAGCTCCATGCCGAGCTGACCCGCCGTTCTGAGTTCGACCTGCTGACCGATATTCCCAACCGATTTGCTCTGGAGAAATTCATAAGCTCCCGGATCGAAGAGGCTGGACGGGTGCACAGAACGCTAGGGTTGATCTACATTGACCTGGACAAGTTCAAGCCCATTAACGACACCTATGGACATCGCGCCGGTGATCTCTACCTCAAAGAGGTCGCGGCACGGATGAACAAGCAGTTGCTGGGCGGCGATATGCTGGCCCGGCTGGGCGGGGACGAGTTCGCCGCTCTGGTGACCCTGCACAATGGCTCGTCGGACCTGGACAGTATCGTTGCCAGGCTGTCGCACTGCTTCGATGACCCATTTGAGATCAAGGGGATTTTCATTCGCGGCACAGCCAGCATCGGCTTCGCGCTTTTCCCCACGGATGCCGGCACCATCGACGGCCTGCTCAGCGCCGCCGACGCTGCCATGTATCGGGTCAAGAACGAAAGACGCAAGATCGCGGAAGCGCAGGCGCCGCAGTCAGTGCATGACACAATTGCAGCTTCATTATCATAGAGCGGTATCAGTAAACTTGAATCACCGCTTTCTTGGGAGCTGATAGACAGAATGGATGTCAGACAGACGTTACTCGAGCTTGAACAGCGCCTGCTCTCAGATGAGATTCGCCATGATGCGCAGGAGCTTTCCTCGCTTCTTGCAGATGAATTTCGCGAATTCGGGAGTTCCGGCAGGATATTTTCAAAGACAGAGATCATAGATCTTTTGCTATCCGAGTCCTCAGTAGGCCGTTCGCTTACAAACCTCGATGCCTATCCAGTTTCGGAGCACGCGGTCCTGGTCACTTTTCGTGCCGTAAGGGAAGTTGCGGGATCACCGCCGCTCGAGTCATTGAGGAGTTCGCTTTGGGTACACCGGGATGGACGTTGGCAATTGCTCTTTCACCAAGGCACCAAAGTCCCTCACGAATCCCAATGTGCCCGGTAATTAACTCGGTTCTCGCTTGAGATGCTTTTGTAGCTTTGAAAAGTGCGCATGAAAAAAATGCCCGGCTTGCGCCGGGCATTTTTAGTTTGAGCGAAGAAATTATTGCTTAAGCAACCAGTCCGGCGTAAGTCACGCCGAAGGCCGCTGGCCCACCGCAGGTGTTATTCGGCGGCCATTTCTTCGGCTTCGCCTTCTTGGCGCATGAGTTCCAGTTCGCGCTCCTGAGCTTCGAACTCGGACTGAACCTCTTGCTGAACGCGGGCTGCCGCTTCTTCCAGCTCTGGAGAGAGCTGAACATTGCGGTAGTACTCGAGTCCGGTGCCGGCGGGGATAAGGCGTCCGACGATCACGTTCTCCTTGAGTCCGCGCAGGTTGTCGATTGCGCCGTTGATGCTGGCTTCGGTCAACACGCGCGTCGTCTCCTGGAAGCTGGCGGCGGAGATGAAGCTGTCGGTCGAGAGCGATGCCTTGGTGATGCCCAGCAAGAGCGGACGCCCGATTGCAGGACGGCCTCCATTGTTCAGCACTCGGTCGTTCTCTTCGCGGAAGCGGAAGCGGTCCACTTGCTGCTCGAGCAGGAAGTTGGTATCGCCCACTTCGTCGATCCTGACCCAGCGCAGCATCTGACGCACGATGACTTCGATGTGCTTGTCCGAAATGGCCACGCCCTGCAAACGGTAGACTTCCTGGATTTCGTTCACCAGGTAGGCCTGCAGTTCCTTTTCGCCCAGCACGGCAAGAATGTCGTGCGGGTTCAAGGGACCATCCATCAGCGGATCGCCGGCGCGCAGCTTCTCGCCTTCCTGCACGTTGACGTGAATGCCGCGAGGCACAGCGTATTCCTTCTCGTCGCCGTTGTCCGCAGTGACATAGATCTTGCGCTGTCCTTTGCTCACTTCGCCGAAGCGGACCACGCCGTCAATCTCGCTGATGATCGCGGTCTCGTGCGGCTTGCGGGCCTCGAAGAGTTCGACAACGCGAGGCAGACCGCCGGTGATGTCCTTGGTGCGCGTGGACTCCTTGGGGATCTTCGCGAGCACATCGCCGGGACCCACTTCGTCACCTTCCTGCACCATCAGGTGAGCGCCGCGTGGCAACAGATAACGCTTGTTGCCCTTGGCTCCCTTGATGATGAAGGCCGGCTGACGCTTTTCATCCGGCGAGTCGGCAACCACCCAACGCGAGAGGCCGGTAACTTCATCGACCTCCTCGTTGAGCGTGATGCCTTCCTGCAAGTCCTTGAACTGCACCGGCCCGCCGATTTCAGTCAAGATCGCGTAGGTGTACGGATCCCACTCGGCCAGTTGCTGGCCCAGTTTGACGTGATCGCCATCCTTGATCTTGAGGCGCGCGCCATAGACTACCTGGTAGCGCTCCTTCTCGCGGCCCTTGTCGTCGATGATCGCCAGCGAACCCGAGCGGTTCATCGCGACCTGCGAACCGTCCTTGCTTTCAACGGTGTTCAGGTTGATGAAGCGCGCGTAGCCGTTGTTCTTGGCATCGAGGCGCGATTTGTCCTGCACGCGGCTGGCGGTTCCGCCGACGTGGAAGGTACGCATCGTCAACTGCGTTCCCGGCTCGCCGATGGACTGCGCGGCAATGACGCCGCAGGTTTCGCCCAGCTCGACCATACGGCCCGAACCAAGGTTACGCCCATAGCAAAGCGCGCAGACGCCGCGGCGCGATTCGCAGGTCAGCACCGAGCGAATCTTGACCTTCTCGACACCCGCGCCCTGAATCGCCGAGGCGATGTCTTCGTCGATCTGCTGGTTCAGGTCGATCACCACGTTGCCGTCGTAGTCCTTGATGCGCTCGAGCGAAACGCGGCCAATGATGCGGTCTCTCAACGGTTCGATGATCTCGCCGGATTCAACAATCGATCCGACATAGATGCCTTCAACCGTGCCGCAATCGTACTCGGTGACGATTACATCCTGAGCCACGTCCACAAGGCGGCGGGTCAGGTAGCCGGAGTCGGCAGTCTTGAGCGCCGTATCGGCCAGGCCCTTACGAGCGCCGTGGGTTGAAATAAAGTATTCCAACACGGTGAGGCCTTCGCGGAAGTTCGCGGTGATGGGCGTTTCAATAACCTCACCAGACGGCTTGGCCATCAATCCACGCATACCGCTGAGCTGACGAATCTGCTGCTTCGATCCGCGAGCGCCGGAGTCGGCCATGATGTAGATCGGGTTCATGGCTCCTTCCTGGTCGGCACGCTTCATGTTGCCGAACATCTCGTCGGCGACGCGGTCGGTAACAGCCGACCACATCTGGATGACCTTG
>Ga0181534_10000983_pt1 | contig 19233 bp, 16 predicted proteins | sample PEATcosm2014_Bin_37_FD_119758 | JGI IMG/M metagenome (GOLD analysis project Ga0181534, IMG submission 119758) | Peatland microbial communities from MTU Mesocosm Facility, Houghton, MI, USA - PEATcosm2014_Bin17_10_metaG | ecosystem: Environmental > Terrestrial > Soil > Wetlands > Peat | place... | reverse complement strand
GCCGGCGGCGTTGACGATGATCGGCGCCGTCAGCGTGTGGGTTCCGGCGCGGATCACCCAGCCGTCCGCGCCGCGTTCGATCGTCTCCACCCCGGCGTGCGTGAGTACCTGACCCTGGCGCTGGCGCAGCCAGCGCAAATAGCCCTGGTGCAGTGCGTGCACGTCGATATCGGCCGAGTCGGGCTCGAACAGTGCCGCCGCCACGTACTCCTCGCGCAGCACGGGACACGCCTCACGCGCCTCCCCCACACTCATCGGCCGGGTGGCCGGGGCCACGTCGGGCAACGCCGCGAATTGACGCAGCGCGTCGAGCTGCGCCTCCGTGGCGATGAACAGCACGCCGCGCGGATGGGTGAGTGCGCCGTCGGTGAAGCCCGCCGGCGGGTCGAAAAGAAAGGGGCGGCTCGCGCGCGTGAGCGCGCGGATCACCGGATTGCCGTAGATCTCGGTGAACAACGCGGCGGAGCGGCCGGTCGAATGATAGCCGGGCCGCTCCTCGCGCTCGAGCACGATGACGCGATGGGTTTCGGCGAGATGCGCCGCGACCGATGCGCCGGCCATCCCCGCGCCGATGACGATGATGTCCGCGTGCAAATGCGCGGTGCCCGGCGTGCTGCTCACGGCGGCAGATGTCCGAGCGGGATTCGCGTCGAGCGTTTGACCGTCGCGAGCACGACGCTCGACTGCAGGTCGCGCACGTTCGGTATGCGGATCAACTTTTTCAACACGACATTGCTCAGCGACTCCAAATCCCTGCCATACACTTCCAGAATGAAATCGTAGCTTCCCGTCATCGCGTAGCAGTTGGTCACATCGTCGAGCAGGGCGATCTCCCGTTCGAATCGTGCCACTGTTTCATCGGTGTGTTCGGTCAATTTCACCTGCACCATGGCCTGCACGTGAAGTCCGATGCGGGCGGGATTGAGTACCGCGGCATAGCCTTCAATGGCGCCCCCCGCTTCGAGCGCCTTGATGCGCCGGGCGCAGGGCGTGGCGGACAGGCCGATCGATTCGGCCAATTCCACCACCGGGATCCGCCCATCGCGCTGCAGCGCATCGAGCAGTCGGGCATCCAGGCGGTCCAGATCCATTCTCACTCCGATAGTCATTTAAATTAGAGATTATCACTAATTATTAAGGAAATGCAGGGGTATTTTGGCGAATGTTGTCGCGCGGCGTGATCTACGCTTGCACGCATGCTGGCCAAAACCGAGATCGCGCCACTCGACGTGGCGGGGGAGATCGATTGGGGGGCGATCGTGAGCCTGGCGGCCACCTCGCGCGCCCTCGACGATCTGGAAGAGTCCAGGCTGCTGCCGCAGCGCGAGGTGCTCTATCAGTTCTCGGCCCGCGGGCATGAAATCACCCAGGTGCTGCTCGGCCGCTGCCTGACCGGCGAGCGCGACGGGGTCGGCGCCTATTACCGCTCCCGTCCGTTGCTGCTCGCGCTTGGCCTGTCGGTCGAAGAGGCGCTGGCCTCGAGCATGATGCGCGCGGGTGGCATGAGCGAGGGCCGCGATATCGGCGTGGTGTTCAACCTGCCGCGCCGCCACGGCGCCTGCGTGCTGCCGGTGTGCGGGGGCGTCGGCACCCAATACACGCCGGCCGTCGGGTGGGCCCAGGCGCTGCGCTATCGGCAGCAGGTGCTGGGCGAGGCTTCCTGCGCGGGCAGCATCGCGGTGGCGCACGGCGGCGATGCATCCACCGCCACCAACGGGTTCTGGGCGGCGCTCAACATCGTCACCACCGAGCGACTGCCGTTTTTATTCTTCATCGAGGATAACGGCTACGGCATCTCGGTACCGGCCGGGCAGCAGACGCCGGGCGGCAACATCGCGCGCAACCTGGCCGCGTTCAGCGGTCTGCGCGTCCTCGATGGCGACGGTTCGGATCCGCTGTCGGCCGCGGCGCTCATCGAAGACGCGGTGGCCGGGGTACGCAGCGGCGACGGTCCGGCGCTGGTGCGGCTCACCGTGCCGCGGCTTTCCGGCCACTCCGGCCAGGACACGCAAACCTACAAGAGTGCTGCCGAGGTGGCCGCCGAGCGGGCGCGCGATCCGCTGTTGCGGCTGCGGGCGCAGTTGGTGCCGGCCCGCTTGTCGGCCGCCGCCTGGGATGAGGCCATGGCCGAGGGCGCGCGGAAGGTGGCCGCCGCGTACGCCCACATTGCCGCGCGCGCGGCGCCCGACGTGACGCGCGTGCGCCGCCACCTGTTCAGCGAGTGCCTCGCGAACGGCACGCCGGATCTGCAAGCCCAGGGCGGGGTGCGCTGTGAAGGCGTGCTGCCGCCTTCCGGCACGCCGCGGGCCGACCCGCAGGGACCGCGCATCAACCTGGTGACCGCGGTGCGCCGCACCCTGCAGCATGAACTCGCGCAAAATCCCCGGCTGCTGGTATTCGGCGAGGACGTGGGCCGCAAGGGCGGCGTGCACGCGGCGACGCTCGGGCTGCAGGAGAAGTTCGGTGCGGCGCGCGTGTTCGACACCAGTCTGTCGGAGGAAGGGATCATCGGCCGGGCGGTGGGCATGGCGGCCGCCGGCTTGATGCCGGTGCCAGAAATCCAGTTCCGCAAATATGCCGATCCGGCCGCCGAACAGCTGAACGACTGCGGCACGATGCGTTGGCGAACGGCGAACCGATTCGCCGCGCCCATGGTGGTGCGCATCCCGGGGGGCTTTTTCAAGTGCGGTGATCCGTGGCACAGCCAATCGAACGAGGTCCAGTGGCTGCACGGTCTGGGCTGGCGGCTCGCCATGCCCTCAAACGCGGAGGATGCCGTGGGCCTGCTGCGCAGCGCCCTGCGCGGCAACGACCCGACCATCTTCTTCGAACACCGTGCGCTGCTCGACGGCGCCTGGGCGCGGCGCGCGTATCCCGGCGATGAATTCGTGGTGCCGTTCGGCAAGGCCCGGGTGCTGCGCGAGGGCGGGGCGATGACGGTGGTCAGCTGGGGGGCGATGGTCGAGCGCTGCGAACAGGCGATCGAGCGGGCGGGCGTGTCGGGTGAACTCATCGATCTGCGCACCCTGTCGCCCTGGGATCGCGAGGCGGTGTTGAGTTCGGTGCGCAAGACGCGGCGCTGCCTCATCGTGCACGAGGATACGATCACCGCCGGGTTCGGCGCCGAGATCGCCGCGTGCATCGCCAAGGAGGCATTCTTCGATTTGGATGCACCGCTCGAGCGGTTGGCAATGCCCGATGTGCCGAGCCCGCACCATCCCGCGCTGCTCGAGGCGGTGCTGCCCGGCATCGACAGCATTGCGCAGGCGCTCGCCGATCTGGGTGCCGTATGAACGGCGCCGGTACGGCCGAGGTGCTGGTCCCGCCCAACGAAGAGGGCACCCGCGCCACCGTGCTGCGCTGGTACAAGCGGGTCGGGGACATCGTGGTCAAGGACGAGCCGTTGGTCGAGCTCGAGACCGACAAGGTGACCGTGGAGATTCCCGCGCCGCAGAGCGGCACGCTGCTGGAAATTCTGCTGGGGGTGGATGCCGAGGTCAGCCCCGCCGACGTGCTCGCGCGGGTGGCGCTCGGGCCCGCTGGACCGGTCACGACGGCCGCGGGAAGTCCTGCGGGTGCGGCGGCGATCGCGCCGGCGCCCCGGCCGGCGCCCGAGCCGGCCGCGGACCGGGCGCACGTCCCGGGCCCGTTGAGCCCCGCGGTGCGCCGCATGCTGCGCGAGCACACGCTCGCCGCGACCGACATCGCGGGCAGCGGCCGCGACGGACGCGTCACCGCCGAGGACGTGGCGCGCCATCTCGCGCGTCCCGCGGCCGCGCAGCCGCAGACACCCGCGCCGTCGGCTGCGCCCCACCCGGCGTCCGACACCCGTCGTGCGCATTCGCCGATGCGCCGCCGCATCGCCGAGCACATGACGCGCAGCCTCGCGACCGCGCCGCACGTCACCACCTTGTTCGAGGCGGATCTGTCGCGCGTGCTCGCCCATCGGCAGCGCCGCAGCGGCGATTTCGAGCGCCAGGGGGTGCGGCTCACGTTGACGGCGTATTTCATCGCCGCCTGCGCCCGGGCGCTGTCGGAGCACCCGCAGGTCAATGCCAGCTTCGAGGCCGACGCGCTGGTGCTGCACGGCGATTGCAACGTCGGCATCGGCACGGCGCTCGGCGCGGAGGGGCTGGTGGTGCCCGTGATTCACGGCGCGCAGGCCTTGAGCCTGCTCGACATCGCCCGCCGGCTCGGCGAACTCACGGGTGCCGCGCGCGCGGGCAAACTCGCGCCGGCCGATGTGCGCGGCGGAACCTTCACCCTGTCCAATCACGGCGTGAGCGGCAGCCTGCTGGCGGCGCCGATCGTGATCAACCAGCCGCAGGTCGCGATTCTCGGCATCGGCAAAGTGGAGCGGCGCGTATGCGTGCTCGAGACCGATGGCGGCGAGGCCATCGGCATCCGTTCGCTGTGCTACCTCACGCTCACCATCGATCACCGCGCGCTCGATGCCTTTCAAGCCAACGCCTTCCTGTCACGGATCGTCGAACTGCTCGAAGGCTGGCCCGCGGATTGAAGCGCGCCCGATGCCGCCGAAGCGATCGAGCACGGCCGCATCCGGCGGCGGCAACGGTCCGTCGAGCAGCGCGGCGACCTGCGTCAAATGCGTCTCCGAGGGCGTGAACAGCCGCGCGTAAAGATCGCGGCACAGTTCGGCGGCGCGCGTCCCCGGCCATTGCGCGCCGAGCAGGCTCACCGGCAGCAGCGGGTCGCGCAGATGCAGACGCCGGTACTCGTGGATCAGCAGCGTGCGGATGATGAAGGCGGTTTCGGGGGTCGGTCGAGCACTCGCTGCGGCGGCCGCGTGCGCCGCGGCGAAGCGTGCGGAGAAAGCGGCATAGCGTCTGCCCAATTCGGCCAGGTCCCAGCCGAGCGCCACCAGTCGTCGCGCCGCCTCGGTCCCGGTCAAACGCGCTTCGAACAGCAGCGCCTCGCCCCACCAACCCGGCGCCGCCGAGGGCGCCTCGAGGCGGGCGGGGAGATTTTCCGGGTGGGCGAACACGCCGCTGCGGATCTCGCCGAATCCGCGCCAGAGCAGCTCCTGGCGGACTTTTTGCCGCTGGGCGGCCGGCAGCGGTGCGAGCACGATGAGACTCCAGTGCCCGGACCAGCCGGTCACCGGGCCTGCGTAGATGCGCGTGGTGGCCTCGGCGAAGCGCTCGCGTCCCTCGGCTGACAGACGATACTCGCTCAAGTTGCCCACCCGGCGCGCGGTGAGCCAGCCGTCGTGCACCAAGCGCGCGGTCGCCGTGCGCACCAGGCGCTGGTTGAGGCCGAATGGCGCGGCCACCCGGATCAGGCTCCCGAGGGCGATGGCGCCGCCCCGCGGCATGATCGAATCACCGAAAATCGTCACGATCAGCGAGCCGGCGCGCAGCGGGCGCTGGCGGCGCAGGCGCCGGACGAGTTGCGCCGCAGCGCTTTTCAGGTCGTTTTCCGTCACCCGCGCAAGTGTAATATGCGCGGCCGTGTGACACAGGAAAAATTGATCTGAGGAGATTTCCGTGTCACCCTACGGTGCTGGCGGGTACTAACCTTCGCGGAGTTGGCATGTATACACAGGCACTCGATGTTCAGGGCCCGGATGCGGCCGTCCCGGTCGACGAGCAGTCACTGGCGCAAAGATTCCAGGCGCGCGTCGATCGCGAAGAGAAAATCGAACCGAAGGACTGGATGCCGGCGCGCTACCGCGCGACGCTCATCCGCCAAATCTCCCAGCACGCCCACTCGGAAATCGTCGGCATGCTGCCCGAGGGCAATTGGATCACCCGGGCTCCGACGCTTTTGCGCAAGTCCATCCTGATCGCCAAGGTGCAGGACGAGGGCGGCCACGGCGCGTATCTGTACAGCGCGGCCGAGACGCTCGGCATCTCGCGCGAAGAGCTCATCGATCAATTGCTGTCCGGCAAGGCCAAGTACTCGAGCATCTTCAATTATCCGACGCCGACCTGGGCCGACGTGGGCTGCATCGGCTGGCTGGTCGACGGCGCGGCGATCATGAATCAGATCCCGCTGTGCCGCTGCTCCTACGGTCCGTACGCCCGCGCCATGGTGAGGGTGTGCCGCGAGGAGAGTTTTCATCAGCGTCAGGGCTACGAGATCATGCTGCGGCTGAGCCAGGGCAGCGCGGAGCAGAAGGCCATGGCGCAGGCGGCGCTCAACCGCTGGTGGTGGCCGGCGCTCATGATGTTCGGCCCGACCGATGCCGCCTCGACGCACAGCAGCGAGTCCCAGCAGTGGAAGATCAAGCGGGTTTCGAACGACGAATTGCGCCAGAAATTCGTCGACTTCACCGTGCCGCAGGCGAAGTTCCTGAATCTGAGCCTGCCCGATCCGAAGCTGCGCTGGAACGCCGCCGAACAGCGTCACGAGTTCGGCGACATCGACTGGAGCGAGTTCGACCGCGTGCTGCGCGGCAACGGCCCGTGCAACGCCGAGCGGCTCGCCGCGCGGCGCAATGCCCATGCGCAGGGTGCCTGGGTGCGCGAGGCGGCGAGTGCCTACGCCGAGAAGCAGCGGCGCCGCAGCGAGAGCTGCGCGGCTTGAGGCGCTGATCGCGCGGCGCCGATCGCGGCGTGATCGGCTTTTGATCGACGGTCCCTCATTTGGAGCTTAACCGCATGGACGAGAAACCCCACTGGCCTCTTTACGAAGTGTTCATTCGCGCCCGGGCCGGGCTCGACCACAAACATGTCGGCAGCCTGCACGCCGTGGATGCACGCATGGCGATGGAGCATGCACGTGACCTGTACACCCGGCGCGAGGAGGGCGTGAGCATCTGGGTGGTGCCGTCCGCGGCCATCAGTGCGTCGGACCCCGCGGAAGCCGAGGCCCTGTTCGAGCCGGCGCGCGACAAGATCTACCGGCATCCGACCTTCTACGACATTCCCCCCGAGGTCAAGACGCTGTGAGCGCGGCCAAGAACGTCGGACCTTTGTTGTATCGCTACGTGCTGCGCGTGGGCGACTTGAGTCTGGTGCTCGGGCAGCGGCTCGGTGAATGGGTCGGCCGCGCCCCGGCGATCGAGGAGGATCTGGGCCTCGGCAATGTGGCGCTCGACTTGATCGGCCAGGCGCGCTTGCTGTTCAGCTACGCCGGCGAACTCGAGGGCCGCAACCGCGGCGAGGACGAGATCGCCTTCCTGCGCGAACAGAGGGAGTACTTGAATCCCACACTCGCCGAGCAGCCGAACGGGGATTTCGGTCAGACCATCGTTCGGCAGGTGCTGATCGATGCCTTTCAGCTCGAGTTGTACGCCGGCTTGATGTCCTCGGCCGATGAGCGGCTGGCCGCGATCGCCGCCAAAGCGGTCAAGGAAACGCGCTACCACCTGCGCTACAGTTCGGGCTGGCTGGTGCGGCTCGGCGACGGCACCGCGGAGAGTCATGCGCGCGTGCAAGCGGCGCTCGAGCAGCTGTGGCCGTACACGGTCGAATTGTTCGAGGAGGACGACCTCGATCGCGAGATGGCCGACAGCGGGATCGCGCCGCGCCTCGCGGCGCTGCGCGTCGGCTGGTCGCAGCACATCGAAGCGGTGCTCGCCGAAGCGACGCTGCAGCGCCCGGCGGACCGCCCCTTCAGCTGGTTCGGCAAGCGCGGCGAGCACAGCGAGCACCTGGGCTACATCCTCGCCGACATGCAATACATGCAGCGCACCTATCCCGGGGTCCGCTGGTGATGAGCGCCGAGCCGCCGCGCGTGGCTGCCGCCTGGCATGCGCTCGCGCAGCTGGAGGACCCGGAGATCCCGGCGGTGACCTTGGTCGATCTCGGCATCATCCGTTCGGTCGGCGTCGATGCGGCGGGCGTGCTCGAGGTCGGCATCTCGCCCACCTACACCGGCTGTCCCGCGACCGAGGTCATCCGCGGCATGGTGAGCGGGGCGCTTGGCGCGGCCGACGTCGGCGAGTTCGCGATCAAGCAGCTGCTCTCGCCTCCCTGGACTTCCGACTGGATCTCGGCGGAAGGCCGCCGCAAGCTCAGCGCCTATGGCATCGTGCCGCCGACCGAGGCGGTCGGTTCGATCCGCGGCCTCAAGGGCGAGGAGCGCCACATGGCCTGCCCGCGCTGCCACTCGCTGAACACCGAGTGCATCAGCCAGTTCGGCTCGACGCCGTGCAAGGCGCTGCACCGCTGCCGCGAGTGCCTGGAGCCGTTCGAATACTTCAAATGCATCTAGCCGCCCGGCATTCAGTGAGGTTCGCATGTTGAGTTTTCATCCCTTGGAAGTCACTTCGGTCGAGCGCATCGCCGAGGATGCGGTGTGCATGACGCTCGACGTTCCGCCCGCGCTGCGCGCCGAGTTCCAGCACGACGCCGGCCAATACGTGACGGTGCGGCGCATGATCGACGGGCGCGAGGAGCGGCGCACGTACTCGATCGTGACCGCGCCCGGCGGCGCCTGGTTGCGCCTCGGGGTGCGCGAACAGCAGGGCGGCCGCATGTCGCGCGAGCTGGCCACCCGCCTGCGGCCCGGCGACCGGCTCGATGTGGGCACGCCCGTGGGGCGCTTTCGCACCGCGGTGGACCCGGCCCGGTCGCGATGCTATGTCGCCTTCGCCGCCGGCAGCGGCATCACGCCGGTGCTCTCGCTCGCGACCGACATTCTCGCGCGTGAACCGAAGAGCCGCTTCACGCTGATCTACGGCAATCGCAGCATGGCGCGGAGCATGTTTCTCGAGGAGATTCTCGCGCTCAAGAACCGCCATCTGGAGCGCTTTTCGGTGCACTTCGTCATGAGCCGCGAGCCGCAGCAAACCGCGTGGCTCAACGGGCGCATCGATGCGGCGAAGGTGGCCGAACTGGCGCGCCACATCGGCGATGTCGCGGCGGCGGACGAGTATTTCGTGTGCGGGCCCGGCCGCATGGTCGATGAGGTGCGCGAGGCCATCAAACTCGTGAATCCCGCGGCGCCGGTGCGTCTGGAGCGCTTTGCCGCCGCGGTGGCCGGCGGTGCCGGGGCCGCCGTGCCGGCGAACGCTGCCGCCCTGCACACGAACGGCAGCGCTGCGGCAGCCGCCGCGCCGGTGCACGAATTGCTGTCCACCATCTCCGTGATCATGGACGGCCGGCGGCGCAGCTTTTCCATGACGGTCGAGGATGCCTCGGTGCTCGAGGCCGCGGAACGCGCGGGGCTCGATCTGCCGTTCTCGTGCCGCTCGGGCATTTGCGCCACCTGTCGTGCGAGAATCGTCGGCGGGGCGGCTTCGATGGCCCACAACATCGCGCTCGAGGGCTGGGAAATCGACTTAGGGTTCGTGCTGTGCTGTCAGGCGCGGCCGACCACACCGCAGCTCGAGCTGAGCTACGACGAGAAGTAACGGACAGGCTTTAGGCGGAGAGCGGCGTTGGCATATGAAACGATTCTGTTCACGGTCGAGCAGGGCATCGCCCGGCTGACCCTGAACCGGCCCGACAAACTCAACAGTTTCAACTCCCGCATGCACGGCGAGGTGCGCGACGCGTTGGCCGCCCTGCCCGCGAGCGGCGCGCGCGTGCTGGTGCTCGGCGGCGCCGGACGCGGCTTTTGCGCCGGGCAGGATTTGTCGGACCGGGCGGTGGCGCCCGGCGCTGCGCCGGTGGACTTGGGCGAGTCGATCGAGACGCATTACAAGCCCTTGATCCTCGCACTCGAGCGGCTGCCGCTGCCGGTCATCGCCGCGGTCAATGGCGTCGCGGCCGGGGCCGGAGCGAACCTTGCGCTCGCCTGCGACCTCGTCATCGCGGCGCGCTCGGCGAGCTTCGTGCAGGCGTTCTGCAAGCTCGGGCTGGTGCCCGACTCGGGCGGAACCTGGAGCCTGCCGCGGCTGGTCGGCACGGCGCGCGCGCTCGGACTCACGCTGCTCGGGGACAAGTTGAGCGCCGAGCAGGCGGCGGCCTGGGGCATGATCTGGCAGTGCGTGGATGACGGCGAATTCGCGGCGGTGGTCGATGCGCTCGCGCTCAAGCTCGCGGCCGCGCCCACGCGCGGTCTCGCCGCCACCAAAGCGGCGATCCGCGGCGCCTGGCAGCACTCGCTCGCCGAGCAGCTGGACGTCGAACGCGATGCGCAGCGCGAACTCGGCCGCTCGGCCGACTACGCCGAGGGCGTCGCGGCGTTCATCGCCAAGCGGCGGCCGAATTTCACCGGGAGTTGAATCATGAACGATGCGTCCGCCCGGGCCCTTAAGACCATCCATGCCATGTTCGCGCGCGATCCCGCGGCGCAGGCGCTCGGCATCGAGGTGCTGACGGCGTCGCCGGGTGAGGTGCGGCTTGCGATGACGGTGCGGGCGGACATGCTCAACGGTCACGGGACCTGCCACGGCGGCATGCTGTTCGCGCTCGCCGATACCGCGTTCGCCTACGCCTGCAATTCGCACGGGATCGACATGGTGGCGGCCGGCGCCAGCATCGAGTTTCTCGCCCCCGTGGCCGGCGCCGAGCGCCTGATCGCGGTGGCGAGCGAGACTTTGCGCGGCCAGCGCCACGGCATCTACGATGTGGCGGTGACCCGCGCGGGCGGCGAGCCCGTGGCGCACTTTCGCGGCCGCTGCGCCCGCTTCCGACCGGTCACCGCGACCACCACCCCTCAAGCTTTCGAATAAAGGAACCGTTTCATGTCCGAGGCATTCATCTGCGACGCCATCCGTACGCCGATCGGCCGTTTCGCCGGCGCTTTGAGCGCGGTGCGGCCCGATGATCTGGCCGCCGGGGTGCTGCGCGAACTCGTGCGGCGCAACGCGCAGCTCGATCCGGCCGCGGTGGACGATGTGATCCTGGGCTGCGCCAATCAGGCCGGCGAGGACAACCGCAACGTGGCGCGCATGAGCGCGCTGCTCGCCGGACTGCCGGTCGCGGTGCCGGGCGTCACGCTCAACCGGCTGTGCGGTTCCGGTCTCGACGCGGTCGCGGGCGCCGCGCGCATGCTGCGCACCGGCGAGGCGGAGGTGGTGATCGCGGGCGGCGTCGAGAGCATGAGCCGCGCGCCGTACGTGTTCTCGAAGAGCGCCGCCCCGTTCGCGCGCGACGTGCAGATGTTCGACACCACAATCGGCTGGCGTTTCGTGAATGCGCTGATGCAAAAGGCCTACGGCATCGACTCGATGCCGGAGACCGGCGAGAACGTCGCGCAGGAGTTCTCCGTGTCGCGCGAGGATCAGGATCGGTTCGCGCTGCGCAGCCAGCAGCGCGCCCTGGCCGCGCAGGCGGCTGGTGCATTCGCGCGCGAGATCGTCCCGGTGACCATCGCCGCCAAGCGCGGTGCGCCGACCGTCGTGAGCGCGGATGAGCATCCGCGCGAGACCAGTCTCGAGGCGCTCGCGAAACTGCCGACGCCGTTTCGCACGGGCGGCAGCGTGACGGCCGGAAATTCCTCGGGGATCAACGACGGGGCATGCGCCGTGCTGCTCGCGAGCGAGGCCGCCATCAAGCGCTACGGTCTCACCCCGCGCGCGCGGGTGATCGGCACCGCGGTGGCGGGCGTCGCTCCGCGGATCATGGGGATGGGCCCGGTCGCGGCCACGCGCAAACTCCTGGCGCGCCATGGCCTCGGCATCGGCGAGATCGATCTGATCGAGCTCAACGAGGCGTTCGCGGCGCAGGCCCTGGCGGTCATGCGGGAGCTCAAGTTGCCGGACGATGCCGCGCATGTGAATGCGCAGGGCGGCGCCATCGCGCTCGGCCATCCGCTCGGCGCCAGCGGCGCACGGCTCGTGACCACGGCGCTGTACCAGCTCGAGCACGGCGCGGGCCGGCGCGCGCTCGCCACCATGTGCATCGGGGTGGGCCAGGGCATCGCCATGCTGATCGAGCGAACGTGAAACTCGAAAGCTACGTGTGCGGGGCGTGGCGGGCCGGTTCCGGGCCCGGTGCCGCGATGCTCGATGCCTCCACCGGCGAGACCGTGGCCGAGGCGGGTTCAGCCGGCATCGACTTCGCCGCTGCACTCACGCATGCGCGCACGCGCGGCGGCGAGGCGCTGCGCGCGCTCAGCTTTCACGAGCGTGCGGCGCTGTTGAAAGCGCTGGCCAAGCGGCTCACGGAGCACAAGGACGAATTTTATGCGCTCTCCGCGCGCACCGGCGCGACCCAGGCCGATTCGCTGGTCGACATCGACGGCGGCATCGGCACCGCGTTCGTCTACGCGAGCAAGGCGGCGCGGGAATTGCCGAACGGCCAGGTGTACCTCGACGGTTCGGTCGAAGGGCTCTCCAAGCGCGGGACCTTCGTCGGGCAGCACATTTATCTGCCGCGCGAGGGCGCGGCGGTGCACATCAATGCGTTCAATTTTCCGGTGTGGGGACTGCTGGAAAAGCTCGCTCCCGCGCTGATCGCCGGTGTGCCCGCCATCGTCAAGCCCGCGACCGCCACCGCGTACCTCACCGAGCGGGTGGTGCGGCGCATCATCGAAGCGGGCATCCTGCCCGAAGGGGCGCTGCAGCTCGTGTGCGGCGGCGTCGGTGATCTCCTGGATCATCTCACCTGCCAGGACACCGTGTCGTTCACCGGCTCGGCGCACACCGCGGCGCAACTGCGGGTGCACCCGGCCGTGATCCGCCATTCCGTGCCGTTCACCGCCGAGACCGATTCGCTCAACTGCAGCATCCTCGCCAGCGACGCGGCGGCGGGTGGCGCGGAATTCGACCTGTTCGTCGCGGAGGCGGTGCGCGAAATGACGGTCAAGGCCGGCCAGAAATGCACCGCCATCCGCAAGCTGCTGGTGCCGGCGGCGCAGGCCGATGCGTTCATCGCGGCGTTGCGCAGCGCTTTGGGCCGGGTCATCGTCGGCGATCCGCGCGTGCCGGGTGTGACCATGGGGCCTCTGGTGAGCCTGAAGCAGCGCGCCGAAGTCCTGGCGCGCGTGGCGGAGCTGCGCCGCGAAGCCGACATCGTCATCGGCAGCCTCGATGAGTTCGAGGTGCGCGGCGCCGAGCGCGAGCGCGGTGGGTTTCTCGCCCCGATCGTGCTGCTGTGCCGCGACCCGCATGCCGCCCGCGCGGTTCACGAAGTGGAGGCCTTCGGTCCGGTCGCGACAGTGGTTCCGTACACCGATACGGCGGATGCCATCAGCCTGGCGCGGCGCAGCGGCGGGAGCCTGGTGGCCTCCGTGTTCAGCGCCGATGAGGCCGTCGCGAACCGCCTGGTACGCGGGCTCGCGCCGTACCACGGCCGCATCCTGGTGGTGAACGCGCGCTGCGCCCAGGAATCGACCGGTCACGGCTCGCCGCTCGCGCCGCTGGTGCACGGCGGCCCGGGCCGGGCGGGCGGCGGCGAGGAACTCGGCGGAATGCGCGGCGTGCTGCATTACATGCAGCGCACCGCGATCCAGGGCTCGCCCGACACGCTGACGGCGCTCGGCGGCCGCTGGGTGCGCGGCAGCCGGGAGCGCACGTCCGGGCGGCACCCGTTTCGCATGCCGTTCGGCGAACTGCAATTGGGCGACACGTTCAACTCCGCCGAACGCGAGGTCACGGTCGAGGATATCGAGCGCTTTGCGGCGCTGTCCGGCGATAATTTTTACGCCCATATGAGCGAGCAGGAGGCGGCCCGCAACCCGCTGTTCGGCGGCCGGGTGGCGCACGGATATTTCTTGATCTCGGCCGCCGCCGGCCTGTTCGTCGAACCGGACTATGGGCCGGTGCTCGGCAACTACGGTCTCGAGGCACTGCGCTTCGTGAAGCCGGTCAAGCCGCAGGACCGCATCAAGGTGCGCCTGACCTGTGCGCAGAAGAGCCTGCGCGCCGATAAAGGCTGGGGCGAAGTGACCTGGGATACCGAGATCACCAACAGCCAGGGAGAGACGGTGGCTTCATACGACGTGCTGACCATGGTGAGCGTTCACGCGGTGCCCGACCATGCCGGTTGAGGCCGCGCGCTACGCGCGCGAATTTCCGAGCCTCACGTTCCTGGCGCCGGAGGCCGGCATCCTGGAACTCGTCATTTCGAATCCGGCGCGCCTGAACGCGGCCACCGAGGCGATGCACCGCGATCTCGCGCTGGTCTGGCGCGCCATCGATCTGGATCCGGCCGTGCGCGTGGTGCTGGTGCGCGGCGAGGGCGCGCATTTTTCCTCGGGCGGCGATTTCGCGATGATCGATCGCATGATCAGCGATGAGGCCACGCTCATGCGGGTGTGGAAGGAGGCGGGCGACCTCGTGTACAACCTGATCAACTGCTCGAAGCCGGTCATCTCCGCGATTCGCGGCAACGCGGTGGGTGCCGGCCTCGCGATCGCACTGCTCGCGGACGTGTCGATCGCGGCGGACGATGCGCGCATCCTCGACGGGCACACCCGCTTGGGCGTTGCCGCCGGCGATCATGCCGTCATCATCTGGCCGCTGCTGTGCGGGCTTGCCAAGGCCCGCTATTACCTGCTCACCAACAAGCCGCTCTCCGGGCGCGAGGCCGAACGCATCGGTCTGGTGGCGGTGTCGGTGCCCGACGCCGAGGTGATCGCGACGGCTTTCGAGGTGGCGCGCAATCTCGCCGCAGGCAGCGCGAGCGCGCAGAGCTTCACCAAGCACGCGCTCAACAATTGGCTCAGACTCGCGGGCCCGAGCTTCGACACCTCGCTCGCGCTCGAATTCTTAGGATTCCGGCTGCGCGACGCGCGCGAGGGCCTCGCGGCCGCGCGCGCCAAACGACCCGCCGATTTCGGAGCCGCCGATCATGACGGCTGAGGCGGCGGCGCACGCCCTCGAAGTTGAACCCATCCTCGGGATGACGCGGCGCGATCTGGAGGCGCTGCAGCTCGAGCGGCTGCGCTGGACGCTGCAGCATGCCTACGAGAACAATCCGTGCTACCGCCGCAGCTTCGATGCGAGCGGCGTGCATCCCGACGATGTGCGCGAGCTCGCCGACCTCGCGCGCTTTCCCTTCACCACGAAGTCCGATCTGCGGGCGGCGTACCCTTTCGGCTTTTTCGCCGTACCGATGGAGCAGATCGCGCGCGTGCATGCCTCCTCCGGGACCACCGGCAAGCCGACCGTGGTGGGCTACACCCGCAACGACATCACCACCTGGAGCCATCTGGTCGCCCGTTCGATTCGGGCGGCCGGCGGCCGGCGCGGCATGCGCATCCACATCGCCTATGGGTACGGCCTGTTCACGGGCGGGCTCGGCGCCCACTATGGTGCCGAAGCGGCCGGCTGTACCGTCATCCCGATGTCGGGCGGCCAAACCGAACGGCAGGTGCAGCTCATATTGGATTTTCAGCCCGAGATCATCATGGTGACGCCGAGCTACATGCTCGCGATCCTCGATGAATTCCGCCGCCAGGGCATCGATCCGCGCTCGAGTTCGCTGCGGGTCGGAATTTTCGGCGCCGAACCCTGGGGCGAGGGGATGCGCACCGAGATCGAGACCGCCTTCGGCATCGATGCCTGCGACATCTACGGGCTGTCCGAAGTGATGGGGCCGGGCGTCGCCCAGGAATTCGCCGGCAGCAAGGAGGGCCCGACCATCTGGGAGGATCACTTCCTGCCCGAGGTGATCGATCCGGACAGCGGCGAAGTGGTCGCCGAGGGCGAGCCGGGCGAACTGACCTTCACCTCGCTCACCAAGGAGGGCATGCCGGTGATCCGCTATCGAACGCGCGATCTGACCCGGCTCCTGCCGGGCCAGGCCACCGTGATGCGCCGCTTCGCCAAGATCACCGGCCGCACCGATGACATGCTGATCATCCGCGGCGTCAACGTGTTCCCCTCGCAAATCGAGGAACTGATCCTGCATTGCCGCGGCCTGGCGCCCCACTACGAAATCGAAGTCTCGCGGCCGCACCGCCTGGACGAGGTGATCGTGCGGGTCGAAGCGCGGGCGGAACTGGCCGCGGATCAGCATCGCGCGGAAGGAGAACTGCTCGGCCACAAGCTCAAGGCCCTGATCGGGATCTCCGCGCGCATCGAGGTGTTGACCAGCGGCTCGATCCAGCGATCCACCGGCAAGGCGGCGCGCGTCACCGACCGACGCAACCGCTGACGGCGGCGTCGGTCAAAACCCACAGCGCCTAGGGGTTCGTCCCGATACGCGTCCGGGTGATTCGCGTCCAAATTCAAGGCATGCGTGTGTCCTTGAGTGTCGTGTCGATGCTGGCTCTGTCGCTCGGCGCGCCGGTGCCCGGATCCGCGCAGGTCACCCCGGCCGAGGCGAATGCGGCCGGCGAATACGGAGCCGCGCCGAACCTGCCGGCTCCCGATAAATCGCTGCTCCCCACCGTCAACATTGCCAGGGCCGAGGGGTGGCCCGAAGGCACGATGCCCAAGGCCGCGACCGGCACCGTCGTGACCGCGCTCGCCACCGGCCTCAAGCATCCGCGCTGGCTGTACGTGCTGCCGAACGGCGATGTGCTGGTGGCTGAAAGCGAGGCGCCGCCGAAGCCCGACGATGCCAAGGGGATCAGCGGCGAGATGCACAAGCTGGTGATGAAGCGCGCCGGATCGGGCGAGGCGCCGAGCGCCAACCGCATCACGCTGCTGCGCGAGGATCAGGCAAGCGCCGGCGAGGCGCAGCGGCATGTATTGCTCGAGGGCCTGAACTCGCCGATCGGCATGGTGCTCATCGGCAACGATTTGTACGTGGCCGACAGCGACGCGCTGCTGCGCTTCCCGTATCGCAGCGGTGACACCGAGATCCGCTCACCGCCGGTCAAGGTCACGGCCCTGCCCGCCGGCACCATCAATCACCACTGGACCAAGAGCCTCATCGCGAGTCCCGATGGACGCAAGCTCTACGTCGGCGTGGGTTCGAACAGCAATGCGGCGGAGAATGGCTTGGACGCCGAGCGCGAGCGGGCCGCGGTGTGGGAAATCGACGCCGCCAGCGGCAGGCACCGGATATTCGCGTCCGGGCTGCGCAACCCGGTCGGACTCGCCTGGGAGCCGCAGAGCGGGACGCTGTGGGTCGCGGTCAACGAGCGTGACGAACTCGGCGATCACGTGCCGCCGGATTACATGACGGCGCTGCATGAGGGCGCGTTTTACGGCTGGCCGTTCAGCTATTACGGACAGCACGTGGACGATCGGGTCAAACCGCAGAACCCGCAGGCGGTGGCGAAGGCGATTGCTCCCGACTATGCGCTCGGCGCGCATACGGCATCGCTCGGCCTGTGTTGGTCCGCGAATTCGCAGCTGCCGAGCTTCGAGCACGGCATGTTCGTGGGGCAGCACGGATCCTGGAATCGCAAAATCCACAGCGGCTACAAGGTCATTTTCGTGCCGTTCGACCACGACCGGCCGAGCGGGCCGCCGGTCGATGTGTTGACGGGGTTCCTAGATGAGCACGACAGAGCGTACGGCCGGCCCGTCGGCGTCGCCATCGATCAGAGCGGCGCGTTGCTGGTGGCGGATGATGTCGGCAACACGGTGTGGCGGGTGAGTCGTGCGGCGCACGCGCCGGCGGCGGAGCGCGCCACGCCGCGGATCGATCGCTCCTCAGTGCGCCTCGCCGTCATCCGCTGAGCGGGTCACCGGCGGTGGCCCGACGGGTGCTGCGGGCACGACGGGTGCTGCGGGCCCTACAGGCGCTGTGGTTGCTACGGGCGCCACGGGTGCGGCGGGCGCGGCGGGAACCTCCCGTACGGTCAGGGTGACCGGATTGACCACGAGCGGGTTGTCGCGCAGCTTGACGAACAGCGTCCCCTCGCGCGGGTGCGGCACCGGCAGAGCGGCACCCAAAAAACCCTCCGGCACCTGCACTGGATCGGTGAATTGCGCATTCCCGGCCACCGAGTCGATCAGATACAGGTTCGAGCCCGACAGTTTGCACGCCAAATCCGCGGTCGCGGGACAGTCGAGGGCAGTGAGCATGGGCAGCCGCACGAGATTCGCGAGCGGCTGCCAGTCGCCGGCGAGACCTTTGGAGGTCGCGCGAAACTTGAGCGGCCCGTAGGCCGAGGCATCGAAGGATTTGGCGGTGTTCAAGGTCGCGACGGCGACGTGGGCATTCTCGAGCGTGAGGCCGCCGGGCGCCCCCGCGCCGGGCGTCGCCGCGCCGAGACCGAGAACCACGGTCGAGGACTCATCGAGGGTGGCGATTTCCACGCTCTCGTCATGGGTGAACGCGGCCGGGGATTGCGCGCGCAGGGAGAAGATCAGCGTCGAGTCCTGCGGCAACTCGCCGGCATCGGTCAATTGGATGTTGCTCGCGCTGCTGTGCGGCGAGGGTTGGACGTTCTTGCCGATCAGGGTGACGCGCGGACGCGGTCCGTCCACCGCGGCGCTCAATGTGAGCACGCGACCGTCCTTCAGGGTGATTTTGACGGCGACCGGCCGTTCGGGCTTCAAGGCCGCCGCGGCCTGCTCGTCGGTCGCCACCAGGGGCAGCTCATCGCTTCCCTGCCGGCTCGACAGCTCGCCGGGGGTGAACACGACGCCGTGCACGGCTAGATTCGCGACCTCATCGAGGCGGCTGCCCTTCAGGACGCCGCGCACGTCGCCCGAATGAATTTCGAAGCCATCGAACCGTGCGGCCTCGGCAAAGCTGTGCACGGGGATGGACTGTGGTTGTTCGCCCCCGTACTGCGTCACCAGCAGCGTCATCGCGCCGGGTTCGGCGTCCTGCAGCGGCAGCTTGACCTCGACCTCGTCCGCCTTGAGCCGCTTCCACTCGGCCTTCAGTTCCTTGCCGGAGGCGTCCTTGTAGAGGATGCCATCGATGCAGCTCACGCTGTCGGCACGCAAATGCACCGTATCCTGGCGGCCGACGATCAGCGCCGCTTCATCCCCCGCCGCGAGTTTCCACGCGGTGGCGCGCGCGTTCATCAGGCGAAAGCTCGGACCGTGGTACGGCTCGAATCCCCAATATCCATGCAGCGTCGCCTCGACACTGTCGCCGAGCGCGGCGTTGCTGAGCGCGGCGTTGCCGAGCGCGGACGTGTCAATGAGAAAGCCGCCCTGCGCCGCATCGGCGCTGGCCGGCAATTTGAGCGTCCTGCCATCGCTGCCGCTCAAGGTCAAGGTCATGTCGTGCGCGTAGCCGGTGGCAAAAACCAAAGGCGCCCCCTCCACGGGCAGCACCAGCGCGGTTTTATGCGCGCAATAAATCTCCTTCGGATCGACCGCATGCAGGGGCGGCAGCTGCGCCCGTTCGACCGCCGGCAACGCCACCACCAGCACCGACATCGGGTTGTGAAACGAGGGCGCGGTGTTCAAGGTGAGCGCAAGCTTGTCGCCGTGCGGCGAGGCGAGGGCGGGAATGTACTGATATTGCGCGGTGCGAAACGAATCGAGAATCCGTCCGATGTCCATCACCGAGG
>Ga0181534_10000978_pt1 | contig 19314 bp, 15 predicted proteins | sample PEATcosm2014_Bin_37_FD_119758 | JGI IMG/M metagenome (GOLD analysis project Ga0181534, IMG submission 119758) | Peatland microbial communities from MTU Mesocosm Facility, Houghton, MI, USA - PEATcosm2014_Bin17_10_metaG | ecosystem: Environmental > Terrestrial > Soil > Wetlands > Peat | place... | reverse complement strand
TGTGGATCGCCGTATCCACCTGTTGCGCTCAGCCACGCAATCCCTGCGCGACGCCCGCCAACACCTGGCGGATACAATCAACGCCCTGCCGGATGCAACCCTGGTAGCCGACACAGAAGGCCACGTAGTGCTGGCCAACCCAGCAGCCGCAGCGCTCTTCGGCGCGGCGAGCGCCGGCTCCCCAGTAGACGACTATCTCTACGCCATATCCCACGACCCATCGGTCAAATACGCAACCCTGCGCGATCGAGGCCCCAGCACAGTCGAGATCAACCTGCCGGACCCAATGCGTTGCTACCTCGTAAGAACCGCCCCTTTCATAGACAGCGAGCACCGTAACGTCGGCATGATCCTAACCCTCACCGACATCACCGCCCTCCGCAAAGCACAGCGCGAACGCGATGACGTCATCCGCTTCCTGTCTCACGACATGAAGAGCCCCGCATCCTCCCTCATGGGCCTGGCCCGACTGCAGCGCGACCCACAGCGCGCACTGCCTCCGATCGAGCTCTCTGAGAGATTGGATGTGTTAGCCAACCGAACTCTAACTCTGGTAGACGGTTTCGTAGCGTTGGCACGTGCCGAATCCAGCGACCCCAGCAAGTTCGACGAATTCGACTTGCGCGACTCCATCCAGGACGCCTACGACGAAGTCTGGGCTGCCGCGCGCTCTCGCGAAATCTTGATCTCCCTCGACGTACCCACAGCCCTCGTGTTGGTGAACGGCGACCGGCAACTGTTGGCCCGCGCCATCGTCAACCTGCTCGGTAACGCGATCAAGTTCTCTCCCGATCACGCCACCATCCAGCTCGAATGTCAGTTCGAGAACTCCACCGCAACAATCTGTATCACTGACAACGGTCCCGGCATCGATGCCGCGCAGCATGAGCTGCTCTTCCAACGCTTCACCCGCGGGCTGCATAAGGGTTCGAACGATCCCGGCGGAGCCGGCCTGGGTTTGGCCTTCGTGCGGGTCGTAGCGGAAAAACATGGCGGTCGCGTCTGGGTTGAGAACGCCCCTCAGCGCGAGGGCACCGTGTTTTGTTTGTCCATCCCGGCCAACGATTCAGCGTTCTAGTCGGCACCCGGCAACATCAACCGCCCGTGGGAGTTGTTGAACGCCAACGAGTACTCCCGCGCAATGGCCGCATTACAGGCGGGTGGCAACCGGAACGACAGCCGCGGATCGCCCGGCGGAGAGTTCACCTGCACGAGTGAGATCGACTGTGCAGAAAAAGTCTCGGCGCAATCCGCGGCTGGCAGCGCCGCCGTCGCCAGCTTCTGTCCATAGTTGAAAAAATCCACCTTGAAGGCGCTGCCGGCCCAATAACACAGCGACAGCTCTTCGCACGCCGCGGCCCCGCCTCCGAGTCGCCGGATATCACTGATGACTCGCATCGCCGCGGCTTCGCGCGCGTCAGTCTGCTGCATGAGAGCCCACCGCGCCGGCCACTGTCCCGCAGCCGTGATTAAAAACGTCACACAACACCCAACAGCGATGGCTGACCCCAGCATCGGGTAAAACCACGAAGGTGTCGCAGCAACTCCTGGCTGATAACCCGTCGAAGGCAAACCGGGGCTGCCTATCCGAGTCCGCACATGCTCGACACCGACGGCCACTGCCAGCACCGCGGCAATCAAAAACTCAAAGAACGCATTGCGATCGACGCCCTTCCCCCCGGCGGCAAACGCTCCAATTCCGGCGGCGAGCACGAAATAGAGCAGCACAAACGCAGCCTGCTCCCGCCTCTCCCGGCTGCTCACCCTGGAGATCCAGGCAACCACAGCCCCCACACTCAACACAACCAGAAATCCAAAGCTCTGCCACAGACGCGACAGACCCGTCTCCACCAGCAATCGCGAGTACAGTCGGCTGGAGGCCATGTCATGAAAGAAGATCGCCCCCTGTGTGAGATAAAGCGCCACCAGTGTGACGCCCAGGAGCGCCGCACCCACGACTAACCAGGCCACGAGTACCTGTCGGCGATAGACGGCGATCCAGCCGGTCACCGCCAGCGGCAACGCGATCAACAGATGCTTGATAGTCCCCGCGGCAACCATCAACACCGCGGCGCCCACCAGCGCCCTGCGGCTGAACTCGTAGCGCCACAGGATCACCAGGCTGGTCATCATGAACGCGTGTGCCAGCAACTGCGGATCGTTCATGGCGATGTACGCGGGCGCATACATCGAGAAAGTGGCCAGAAACAAAACGGCCCCAAACACGGAGACTGCGCGCGACACCCGGTTGATGCGCAGCCAGGCAAACACATTCAGCGCAATGACAGCGAGACTGACCAGGGCCAACAGTCGCCCCGCGAAGATATTGTCGCCAATCACCCGTCCCAGCGCGCCAACCAGGTAGAACGACAGCGGCGGGTAATTGTTGGAAATCGGGTCGTCGACAGCCGGGTAGAGCTGCCCGCCATGCCAGGCTACGTCAGCCCAATAGGCATTCCAGCCTTCGTTGTACCCATTGGGAATCCAACGAAACAGGGCGTAGGAGGGCGGCGCCGCAACCGATATGCAGACGAGCGCCAGCCCGGCGATGGCCACCCACAACAGTGCGGTGGCCGCAGAATCCCAGTGCCGCTGACTCAATACTCACCACCCGATCCCATAATCCTCGCCATGATTGCTCGACCCGCCCCACATGGTGCCGTGCGCATGATCGAGCTCGATCGCATTGATCGGCCCCGAGCTGCGCTCTACAAAATCCAGCTTGTATCCCATCTTCACCAGCTCATCCCTCACCCAGGTCGGTGTAGAGGAGCTGAGTGTGAGGCGTCCAGGTATCGACTCGTGTGCCCCAAAGGAGTCACGCATCTGATAGCTGGTGATATTGGCCGCTTCGGTCGCCTCCTGTGGCGTCATCCCGAACTCGACCACATTCAAAAAGAACTGCAGCAGGTTTTGGTCCTGGGTATCCCCACCCTGCACCGAGAACACCAGGAACGGCTTGCCGTCTTTTAGTGCAAGCGAGGGCGTCAAAGTCGCCCGGGGCCGCTTGCCAGGTTGCAGCACGTTAAACGGATTCTCGTTGGCGTCGAGCACAAAGCTCTGCATGCGCTGGCTCAGACCCACGCCCGTGTGCCCCGCAATGACAGCAGGAGTCCATCCGCCGCTGGGCGTAACGGAGACAGCCCAGCCTTTTTCATCGGTCGCCTCAACACTCGTCGTCCCCAGCCTGAAGCTGCGGTCATACTCGGCGAGCGCGGTGGGGCTCCACTCGTTCGCCTTCCCCGAGGACGGCATTTTGCTGTGCCAGTTCTGCAGGACATTCGTAAACGGGTTCTTGCCGCCCTGGAACGGATAAGGATCACCCGGGCGAATGTCAGGATCATTATGGTCAGGTTTCACGAGCTTGGCGCGCTCGCGGGCGTAATCCTTGGATAACAAACCCTGGATGGGCGAAGCGGGTGGAAAGGCCGGATCACCGTAGTAGAAGTCGCGATCCGCGAACGCCAGGTTCATCGCCTGATACACGGTGTGTATGTAGCGTGCGCTGTCATATCCCATGGATTTGAGATCAAAGTTCTCCAGGATGTTGAGCGCCTGGAGCATCACCGGCCCCTGCACCCAGGTCGTCAGCTTGTAGACCTCGATGCCCTTGTAGTTGGTATGCACGGGCTCCTCAATCTTGACCTTCCAGTTCGCAAGGTCCTCTTCCGTGAACAAGCCACCCTGTTCGCGGGTCCCGCGCACCAACTCCTTGGCAATGTCGCCTTTGTAGAATCGATCATACGCCGCATAGATTGCCGCCTTACGATCCTTCCCATGTGACCTGGCATTCTTCTCCGCTGCAACCAGCTTGCGCAACGTCGCCGCCAACTCAGGTTGATGGAAAATCTCCCCGGGCTGCGGGCCCTCGCGAGCTTCTCCCGGGTGAATCAGAATCGTCTGCTTCGAGTAGGGCCACTGAACGATCTTGTCCTTGTACTTCTCGATGGTGTTGGAAAGCTCGGCTTCCATCGGATAGCCGTCCGCCATCTCAATGGCAGGAGCCAACACCTCGGCCAGGCTCAGGGTGCCGTACTCGGCCAACATGGTCATGAGTCCCCCCGGTGTCCCCGGCGTGACCGCCGCGAGAGGTCCAAACTCGGGTGGAAACTTCATGCCCTTGCTGTGAAAGAACTCGGGCGTCGCACCTGTTGGCGCCACCCCCAGGGCGTTGATGCCGATGACTTTGCCGGTGTTGGGGTTGTAGATCAGCGCTTGCGTCTCACCACCCCAGGACAGGGTGTCCCACATGGTAGAGGTGGCGGCGATCATTGCGCAGGCCGCGTCAACGGCGTTCCCGCCTTTTTGGAAGATCATGGCTCCGGCAGTCGCAGCCAGCGGCTTACCGGTAACGGCCATCCAGTGGCGACCATGCAGTGGTGGTTTCTGTGTCTTCGCTTCTGACGGTGGCTCTGCTGCGAGAATCATCAGCACCGCCGCGCCCGATAGAACTAAAAGCCGCCTGAGTGTTAGCGCTACATTCCCCATAATTCTTATTCCTCACGGCCTCTTGGATGGCCCGATAGCTGAACGGTAACGCCTTGCGGGCCCGCAATACAGCCTTGGAAACATTCGTCCAGGCCCTGCGACCCATTGCCAAGCTTGGCCACAACGACTTTTGTCCTGGGTCTGCCCGAAACTGTGCACAGCGCCCCTCAACCCAAAGTCCCGATTTGCCAGACTTCCCGCACCGCACGGAGAGATGAGTGAATCAGGTTGAATCAGCGCTCGCGGCCGTGGTCGTAGCGCTTTCCATAGCAGTTGTGTCGCCATGGATCTGGGCGCGAATTCGAAAAACCGCAGGTGTTTTCGCGACGACTGTCGATCCTTGTCGGGCTGCCTTTGAGCAGTCGCCGAACGGGATCCTATTGGTTGACGCCGCGACCCTGCGGATCGTCGACGCTAACCCGACCTTGCTGCGGACACTCGGTTACACCCTCGAAGAAATCCTCCTGGTTGACCTTTCTCGAGTATTCACCGACTCGAGCGACCAGCCCGACGTCCTATTGAGAAAGCTGCGGGACCCCAATCCGCGCATGCCGTTCCAGATCGGCATGCTCCACAAGAACGGCACTGCGTCGAGTGTCGAAGTCCGCGGCTATCGCCTCGACATGGCGAACCGTCAGATCCTGGTATTGGCGACAGCAGACGTCAGCGTCCGCCGCAAGGTGGAGGCGCAGCTGCTGGAGAAACAACAGCACCTCGACCACCTGGCGCACCACGACCAGTTGACCGGTCTGCCCAACCGACACTATCTGCAGGCCCATCTGCCGACCGCGATTGAAGAGGCGCGGGCGACCTCCACCATCATGGCGGTCCTCTTTTTGGACCTCGACCGCTTCAAGCACATCAACGACACGCGCGGCCACGAAACCGGCGACAAGTTGTTGAAGGCCGTTGCGCAGCGAATCCGGGCCACGGTCCGCGTTGAAGATGTCGTCGTCCGCATGGGCGGTGACGAGTTCATCGTTGTATTAAAGAGCGTGCGCAGCTCCGAGCAGGTCAACGAGACCGCTGGGCGAATCAATGAGGCCCTGTCAGCGCCGGTGCCAGTCGATGGTCGCCCCCTGGTCACGACAGTCAGCATCGGTGTCAGCTTGTATCCGCGGGATGGCGCGAACATGGGCGAGCTGCTGCGCCATTCCGACACCGCGATGTACCAGGCCAAGGATCGCGGCCGCAACAACTTTCAGCTGTTCAGCCCGGGTATGGATCGCAAGCTCAAAGAGCGGATGGCGATCGAGACCAGCTTGCGCAATGCCTTGCAACGCAAACAGCTGGACGTCTTTTACCAGCCGATCATCGATCTCACCACCAACCGCGTGGTCGGCCTCGAATCGCTGTTGCGTTGGAAAGTTCCCGGCCAGGGCTACCTCTCGCCGGAGAAGTTCATTGCCGTGGCCGAAGACACCGGCCTGATTGTGCCCATCGGCGATATCGTGTTGACACGGGCGTTTGAGGACATGGCACGGTGGCGGGATGGTGGACATACGCCGGTACCTGTTGCTGTGAATATTTCCGCGGTGCAGTTACAACGCACTAATTTGCCGATGACGATCGTCAAGCTGGCAGGTCAACACGGCATCCGGCCCTCCATGTTGCAGTTGGAGCTGACCGAGAGCGCGGTGTTTGAGCGGCGTGAGAGCCGCAGTGGCGAGACTAATGAAGACGCTGTCTCCAAGCTGCGTGAGCTGGGCGTCCGGATTGCCATCGATGATTTCGGGACCGGCTATTCGAGCTTGTCCTATTTGAAACGCTGGCGGGTCGACTACTTGAAGATCGACCGGAGCTTCATCCGCGACCTGGTGACGGATGCGAGCGATCTGGCGATTGTGAGTGCCATCATTGCGATGGCGCGCCATCTCAATATCAAGGTGGTGGCCGAGGGAATCGCGGGTTGGCAACAGCTCGAGAAGCTGCGCCAGCTCGGCTGCGGGCTGGGACAGGGCTTCCTGTTTGCCAAACCGGTGCCGGAAGATCAATGCCACCGGTATTTGACCGGCGAGGTGTTGGATCTCATGCAGGAGCAGGCGCGTCAGATCAGCGACTTCGGCGCGACTACGGGGAATCTTCGGGTGGCGAGCAACTGATCGGGCCACGCCCGTGTACATGGAGAACCTCCTGAAGGTCAGCCAACGTGTTGGCCTCCGCGGCGGGTTTGTCCAGGCGACGGCGCGCAATCCGCGGAAATCGCAACGCGATTCCCGACTTGTGGCGCGTGGACGCTGCAATTCCTTCATACGCGAGCTCAAACACCTGGGTCGGCTCTACCGACCGCACCGGCCCAAACTTTTCCTTCGTATGGCTGCGGATCCACCGATCCAGCTCGGTAATCTCCGCGTTGCTTAGCCCCGAGTAGGCCTTGGCCACGGGCACGAGCTCGCCATTGCTCCAGACCCCAAACGTGTAGTCCGTGTACTGGTTCGACCGGCGCCCATGGCCGGGTTGGGCATACAACATCACTGCATCAAACGAATAGGGCTCGATCTTCCACTTCCACCACGAGCCGCGCTGTCGCCCGGTCCCGTAGGGCGCTTCCAGCGCCTTCAACATCAGCCCTTCAACACTGCGGGTCCGCGATTCGGACCTGAGCTGGGCGAGCGCCTCCCAACTCTCCGCCGCGATGACCTCGGAGAGGCCTATCGTTTCAGGCGCCGCGGCCACGATCTTTTCGAGTCGCGCGCGTCGCTCTCGGAGCGACAGCAGGCGTAGATCCTCGTAGTTCTCCTCCAGCAGGTCATATGCCAGAAAGCGCACCGGCACTGACTTCAAGATCTCCGCGGTCACCTTCTTGCGCCCGATACGCTGCTGCAGGTCGGCGAAGGGCCGGATCACTCCCTCTCGCCAAGCGACCAACTCGCCGTCGAGCACGACGCCGTCCGGCAACTTCAGCACGGCGGACACGATCTCCGGAAACCGGTCTGTCACCAGGTCCTCGCCGCGCGACCAGATGAAACACTCGCCGCGACGCTTGATGAGTTGGCTGCGAATGCCATCCCACTTCCACTCCGCCTGCCACAGCGCCCGAAAACCCAGAGTGGCCGGGTCTACTTCCAGTGGCGAGGCCAGGAAAAAGGGGTAGGGCGCCGAGGCGTCCTCAACAGGAGCCTCACCTGATCGCAGCGATTCCCAGAACTCCGCGCTGGGAAACCAGTCCCCCATCAGCCGGCGTGACACATCGGGCCGAGCTATTGAAAGCACTTCCGACAGCGCGCGCGTGACCAGTAACTCTGACACCCCCACGCGCAGCGAGCCCGTCAGAAACTTGTTTACCAGGAAACTATCCCGGTACGGGAGTGTTCGCCACCACTGGACCACAGTGTCACGTTGCCGCGGCTCGTCAGCCGAGCGCAGGGGTAGCAAGCGTCCCTCGATCCATTCCGCTAAAGAAATCTCCGGCGCCTGCCGATCCTGCTCACCTTCCGTCAGCAGGGCGATCACCTCCGCGAGATCCCCCACCGTCGCCCGCGACTCCTCCACCAACCACTCAGGCAACCCACACTCTTCAATCAACCACCGATAGAGCAGGGCGGGCCCGATGAACCGTTTCAGCCGGTGCCCGGACAGAATGTAGGTAGCCCAAGCGGCATCAGCCGGCGGCGCGGATTTCAAATACCGCACCATCGCGGCGACTTTCAGGTTGGTGGAAGTCGTCGTATCCAGCTCTTCATAAAGCTCACTGAACGCCTTCATGGTCTACGGGCGCCGGCTTCGCCGCCGCGGAGTGCCACGCGCGATTTCACCTTAGCGCGTGCCACCCGAGCCCATCGCAGGCATGTCATCACGTGCAACTCTTCCATGCGCCCGAGGTAGCTCATTCCTCGGCACCAAAGTCGGTCTTCAATGCACTGGCCTGCAATCCTGACTCCGTCAGATGCCGCGTGAGCGCGTCGGAATATCCGTGGGTCAGCAAAACGCGACGCGCTTTGGTCCCGCGGCACGTTTCAATCAACCCCGGCCAATCCGCGTGATCGGAGATGACAAACCCCCGGTCATACCCCCGCCGCCGCCGGTCTCCTCGAACCCTCATCCACCCCGAGCAAAATCCGCTCGCATGATCCCCAAACCTCCGCATCCACGGCGTCCCCGTCGCGGAGGGTGGCGCCATGATCAACGCCCCTCTGAAGTCATGTTTCCGGTCTTGAGGGATGGTCAACGTCGGCACCATCTCCACGCCCGCGCGGCGATAAACCCCGGTAAGCGAATCCACCGCGCCGTGCAAATACACCGGCTCATCGGTATAGGCGAGCAGCTCCGACAGCACCCGCTGCGATTTCCCCAACGAATAGCAGAACAGTGCCGAGGCCAGCCCGCGGTCCCGGTTGGAGCGCCACCAACGAAAGATTTCCCCGACAACCTGCGGCGTCTCCGGCCACCGGTACACCGGCAGGGCGAAAGTCGCCTCGCTGATAAACACATCGCATTCGAGCTGCTCAAACGGAACGCAGGTGGGGTCGTGCTGGCGCTTGTAGTCCCCGGAGACGATCCAGACCTGGCCGCCGTATTCGATCCGCACTTGGGAAGACCCGAGGATGTGCCCGGCCGGATGCAGCGACACGTTCGTCGCGCCCAGCGAAAGCCGTGCACCATATTCAATCGGCGCCAGCTCGCGGTCCCCGCCGAGCCGCAACTTTGCAATGCCGGCGCCGGGACGTGCGACAATGTACCGCGCGCTGCCATGGCGCAGATGATCGCCGTGGGCATGCGTGATCACGGCATTTTGGACTGGCTTCCAGGGATCGATGTAAAAGTCCCCGGGCGGGCAATAAAGCCCGTTCGCGGTGACGACAACGAGTTGTTCGGAATCTGAATTCATGAGTAACGAACAGGTTACGCTACAGCAGTGCGCCACCGCGGTACTGATGATTAGGCCGGCGGCGTTTGATTACAACCCGGAAACCGCGGTCACCAACAAGATGCAGCAGCCGGGCGCCCAATCGGGGCAGGCCGCGGCCCTGTCGGAATTCGACGCCTGCGTGCAAGCTTTGCGGAGCGAGGGCGTCACGGTCTGCGCGGCGGATGATACGCCGCAACCCCCCAAGCCCGATGCTATTTTTCCCAACAACTGGGTGAGCTTCCACGAGGACGGCACCCTGGTGTTGTATCCCATGCAGGCCGAAAGCCGGCGCCGCGAGCGCCGCCCGGAAGTCATTGACGCCGTCGTCAAGCAGCTTGGCTTTAAGGTGACGCGGACCGTCGATCTGACTCATTACGAAGCTTCGGGCAAATTCCTCGAAGGCACCGGCAGTCTGGTGCTCGATCGCTGCAATCGCATCGCCTACGCCTGCGCGTCGCCGCGAACGCATCCTGATGTTTTGGACGACTGGGCGCGGCAGATGGGATACCACTGGGTAATGTTCGATGCCTTTGATCGCAACGGTGTGCCGTATTACCACACCAACGTCATGCTGTGTGTTGGTGCCCGCGTGGCCGTGTTGGGTACCTGCGCAATGTCACCCGAGGACCGGGCCCGCGTCATCGAGAAGCTCGAAATGACCGGGCATGATGTGGTCGAGATTCAGTACGACGAGATTGAGCAGTTCGCGGGCAACATGCTGGAGCTGGCCATTTGGGATGAAGCCCTGGGTGATGCCCGCCTGCTCGTCATGTCAGAGGCCGCGCGTCGGTCCATCCGGCCGGAAGTGTATGCAAGGTTGTCCGCCAGCACGGATTACACGCTGTCGGTGCCGTTGCCGACAATTGAGCGATTGGGTGGAGGCAGCGTGCGGTGCATGCTCGCGGAAGTATTTTTGCCGGTGCGGGCTCACACGACGTGATCGATCTGCTGCTGAAAATTCTGGTGAGCTATCTGCTCGGCGCGATTGTGGGCAGCCAGTTGGTGGGACGTCTCAAGGGCGTCGACATCCGACGAATGGGTAGTGGTAACGCTGGCGCTACCAATGCCCTGCGGACTCAAGGTAAGTCGTTTGCGTTCGCGGTGCTCATCATCGACCTTGCCAAGGGCGTGATAGCTGTCCGTGTCATAGCGCCTCTGCTAATTCCCGGCCTCGAGCCCCCCATGTACATCGCGACGTGGGAGCCTGTCGTCTGCGGCCTCATGGCCATCGTTGGGCACGTTTATCCCGTCTGGCACGGATTTCGGGGTGGCAAGGGTGTAGCAACGTTGGTAGGTGTTGTGCTGGCGCTCGACCCGACGCTGATGTTGCCGATGCTGTTGACTTGGTTTTTGGCTGTGATGCTGTTTGGGTATGTCGGTTTGGCGTCCATGCTGGCCGCCGCGTCCATCCCGGCCTACGTGGCGTTGACCGGCCTCGAGCCCGGCCTGGCTCTAACCTGTTTCGGTGTCATCGTCACAGCGCTGATAGTCTTCACCCACCGCGGCAACATAGCCCGAATGCGTGCCGGCACCGAGCCGCGCGCCCGCAAACTATGGCTCTTCGGACGCGGCCGATGATTCAACTCCCCCACCCCCCGCGCCAACCACGGCGCCCAGCCGACCAACTGCTTTCACCGCTGCGCCAATCATTGCGCCCAGCCGTCCAACTGGTTCCACCGCCGCGCCAACCACGGCGACCAGCCGGCCAACTGCTTTCACCGCCGCGCCAACCATGGCGACCCGCTGGCCAACTGCTTTCACCGCCGCGCCAACCATGGCGCCCAGCCGGCCAACTGGTTCACCCGCTGCGCCGGTTGCAGCAAGCACCCGCCGGTCCTCGCGATGCCGTCCACACCTTTGGACGCCCCACCTGATGAGCGAGCCACCTGCCGACTCCGGCGGCGTTGACGCAGATCTCGCCAGCCCCTTGGTCGCGCGCCTATTCGCAAAACTGGCGAATGGCCAATTCCATTCCGGCGAAGCGTTGGCCGCCGAGCTCGGCGTCAGCCGCAGTGCCATCTGGAAAGCCGCCAAGTCGCTCCGCGAGCTGGGCGCCACCGTCAACGCAGTCCGCAATCGCGGTTATCGACTCCCCGGAACCGCCGAGCCCCTCGACGCCGCCCGCATAACCGAGTTGCTCTCCGCAGCAGCCACCCCCCACGTGGCCCGCGTCGACACCGCCTGGATCCTGGGCTCAACCAACACAGTCCTGATGGAGCGCCCATTCCCCCGCCCCGGTTCGGGCGAGGCCCTGTTGGCCGAATACCAAACCGCCGGCCGCGGCCGCAGAGGCCGAACCTGGGTCGCTCCCCCCGGGGGTGCAATTTGTTTGTCCTTTAGTTGGGTCTTCTCCGAAGTCCCCCGCGACCTCAGTGCGCTCGGCCTGGTCATCGGCGTCTGCGCGATGGAATCCCTGCAGCGCCTCGGCGTTGTAGGTGTCGGCCTCAAGTGGCCCAACGACCTGTTGATTGAGGATCGCAAGCTGGGAGGCATTCTCATCGAGCTCCGCGCCGAGTCCTCCGGCCCGGCCTGCGTAGTCATCGGAATTGGCCTCAACGTCGCCCTCGGCGCGCCGCTGCTGAAGCAGATCGCGACAACCGGGCTCGCTCCGATCGATCTCGTAAGCGCCGGGTTGAAAGGCGCGCAACGCAACGCCGTGGCCGCCGGCCTGATCAGCGCGTTTGTGGAAGGGTTGCTCGAATTTGAGCGCGCGGGACTCAAAGGTTTCGTGCAGCGTTGGATGGAGGCTGATATTTTGCGTGGCCGACCGGTTACGGTGAGCGCCGCCGACAGTTTTACGAAAGGTGTCGCCCGCGGCATCGACCTCGAAGGGGCATTGTTGGTTGAGACACCTCAGGGCTTGCTGCGATTCATCTCAGGAGACGTTTCAGTGAGGGCCGACACGTGACCCTGCTGTTGATCGACATCGGCAACACCCGCGTCAAATGGGCGCGGTTGCGCAATGACAAAATGACCAAACAACAAGCGGCCGCCAACGCCGATTGGACCGCCAACGACTACGCCCGAATCATCGGCCGCGGCTGGACACAGTCCGCTGCCACGGCAACCGCCGACCGAGCGTTGCCCGCGCGACTCCGCGCCGGGAGCGAGCGCCGCCCGTCCAATGCCGAAATACACGCCGGGGCCGCTCGGCGCAGCAGCGATGTTGGCGCCGACATGCAGACCGCCAACCGCGTCATCAGCCGCCGCGGTTCGCACACCGGCGTCACGGGCGCCAGCACTGACCCCGCCGACCCGATGTCCGCCCACCGCATCATCGTCGCCAGCGTAGCCGGCGATGAGGTCAACCAAGCCCTAACGAAGGCCGCCGCCCAAGCCGGCGCCCCACCCCCCGAGTTTGTCACCTCCGAGCGCACAGCCGCCGGCATCACCACCGACTACATCGACCCCTGGCGCCTAGGTGTTGACCGCTTCGTCGCCGCCATCGGCGCCCATCACCTCTCCTCCCGCAACCCCGTCTGCGTCGTCAGCATCGGCACAGCAATGACCGTAGACCTCGTAGACGGCTCCGGCCGCCACCGCGGTGGCGCCATCGTCCCAGGCCCGGCTCTGATGGTGAGCAGCCTGCTCACACAGACCAACGGCATCCGCCGCCGCGCCACCGGCGGCCCCAACGGCGCCGCAGGCATGTTCGCGAAAACGACCCGAAACGCCATAGGTGAGGGCGCCCGTTACGCGGCCGCCGGCGTCATCGACCGCGCGCTCGAAGAAGCTCGATTCCTCGTAGGAACCAAGCCTTTGGTGCTCCTGACCGGCGGCGCCGCCGCCGACATCAAGCCACTCATCAGAAGCACCTGCGTGAGCCTCCCCGACCTCGTGTTACACGGCTTGGCCGTCTGGGCCCATCAGACTCCACCGCAGACTCACCGCAAGCGTCGCCCCCTGGTCTAGAATCAGTCTGTGCGAATCGTCTTCTTCATTCTGCTGGCGGCAAATATCCTCTTCCTCGCTTGGGCGCAGTGGATCGATGGCCCGCGCGATGCCGGCGCGCATGACGCCCTGTCGCATCTGCCCAGACTGCAGCTCATGGGCGAGAAAGAAGCCCCCAAACCCACGGCCGCCACCCCACCGCCAGCGCCGCCGCCGCCGGAATCCCTGGCGCCCGTGGTCGCAGAGAAAGTGGCGCTCCAGATCCCCAGTCTCCCGCAGGTCGCCCGTTGCACCTCCGTGGGCCCGTTCAACGACATCGCCCATGCCGCTCGCGCCGCCGGTTTGCTCACTCAACGCGGCTTCAAGCTGCAGCAACGTGCCGAAGAGGGCGAGACCATTGAGGGCTACTGGGTATTTGTCGGTGGCCTGAGTTCCGAGCAGGACGTCAACGAGGTCGTGGCCCAACTCGAGAAGAACGGCTTCACCGACGCCCATGTGATGAATAACTTCTCCACCAATCGACGGATCTCCGTCGGCATGTTCAGCACCCGCGAGCGCGCGGAAAAGCGGGCCGCCGCCATCAAGGCCATCGGCCTTTCACCCGAAGTAGGCGAACGCAAATTCCCCGGTACCGTCTATTGGGTTGATGTTGCGTTAGCCTCCGCCGACGACAAACCACCGGAGTATCTATTCGCTGATATCGGGCACACTCAGGTCGAGATGCAGCCGTGTCCAACGGCACTCCGTCCGGCTGATCCAGCCGTCACGGCCGCCAAGACCGCGGAGTCAGCCCGGCGGTAGTCCCAGTCGTGCCCGGAGCCAGACGAGGCGCCGGCGCAGCCGGCTGTTCGAGCCCCGCAGAGCCGCGATCCCTTGCAAAAGCTGCCGCACCGGAAAGGGACTCGCCAGCTCGGTTCCCCGGGGCCAGGCGTGATTGGATCTGAACCGGAACGACCCGCGACTGAGCGCACGTAACACCCGCTGCAGCGATATCCGCTCCGCGAGCGGCAGCACGACTGTGTTGGTGAAGTTGGCCTGCACAGGATAAGTACCCCAATACTTCACCTCCGTCCGCGTAGGGCTCAACCAGAACAGCTCCATAATGCGGCGAATGCTGTGGCGCAGATCGACATCCAATGTCGCTGGCGCGCGATCCGCAGGCAGCACCCTTACCAATTGCTCAACAAACGCAACAGTCGCCTTGCGCATCAATGGCAACCCCCATTCCTGCATAGGCGATACGGGCGATCGCAACTTCGGCCGGATACCGCCGGCAAATCGCTCGTATCCGATCACCGACCCGTGGCTGCCGGCACAAAACATCTCAACGAGCGAGGAGGTGGCAATGAGGTACGGCAGCTGCCCGCGTCTCGAGGCGTCGTCATAAAACCAAGCGTCCAGTCGCGGCACCATCATCTCGCCCGCCACCTGATGCGCGTCATTCCCCAGTCCGAAGTAATAAAACTTGTCCGGCATGCGTAAAGACGAGTGCCGCAGAGCTTCGCCCAACGTCCCCGCCATACTGGCGCGCCACCCGACGTCAATCACGGCAAGCGGTTCCTGTACCGACCAGCCTTCCTGCGCAAGGTAGTCAGTCAGCACGGCTCGCGCATCCTGACTGGCTCGATCCAACAAATCGCGAGCCTCGCTCAGTGCTGCCTGCAGCAACGAGCGATCGTTCGAGCCAAGCGGTCGGGTCCAGCTTTCCGGCCCCCGCAACGCCGCCGGCAAGACCGCCTGCAGCGCCTCCTGACTCAACCCCAGCGACTCGGCGACATCAACGAGGCGCGTAGTAGGTGATCGCAACAAATCGCGCAGGGCCGCCTGAGGCGACCCAGCCAACAACAACGACTGTCGCCCGACGTAGAGGTAGCGAAGCTCGAGTGGACCCTCCACGAGTGGCAGCAAGCGACGTGCTATCTCGAGCAGCACCTCGCCATCGCGGCTCACGAAATACAACCGGCGCACGCCGTCGCGAATGGCCCGCCGCAGCAACCAGATCATCCAGGCAACCAGCATCGGCGCCATGACGCCCGCGGTCACATTGGCAATCGTTTGTTGGCGCTCGTCCTCCGTGGACTGGCTCAGGCGCGCAAACCGGGAGCAGCCCGCAAACACGGAGCTCAGGCCCGCAGTCGCAAAGTGGTCGTCCGCCAGGGAGCGCTCGTAGCGATTCAGGTTCGCCCGGCTGCAATGTCGGAATTGCCATCCAGACAGTTTCGCATTCCTGACATCCGCGACCGCGCTGTTGCCGTGATGGCGCACGGCGCCCGGCGCGACCTGCAGCGCCTTGGCCACATAGGGAAACATCAGCCCCCGCGCCTTATCAACGCGCGTTTCGCACGAAGCGAACACCCGATCCCCCGACCTGTAAAATCCCCACTTCTCCAACACGCCGGCAATAAACGCACTCGACATGTTGGTATCAGTGACAAACACAATAACGCATCCCTGCGTGCGAGCCGCCGCAACGAGCGCCAAAGCCCCCGGAACCGGAATCAGCAACTCGTCTTCCAGTGCCAGCTCGGCGGAGGCCAGGGCTTCCGCGGACTGCTCAGAGTGATTCATCCCATGCAACCACTCGCGATAAATCTGCTCCAGGGTGGGATGGCACCCGGCGATGGCATGAGCCCGGGATTCAGCGAGGACCCGCTGATGCGCAAACACCTCCGGCGCGCACTCAATCAGCCCGAGCCGGTGCAGTCGATAGCCCAGAAACAGAAAAACAGCGCGCGGGTCACCGACCACCCGCATCAGCAGGGTGTCGAAAACATCAAAAGACGCGTGAGAAACTTTCACCATTCCGCCACGGTGCGCCGCACTCGCTGCTTACGGCGCAGCATCGGCTTCTCTACCCAGTAAAAACACGCGATTCCCGTAAGCACAGCCACGCTGGAGGTTCCAACCACAAACGCTACGCAGGCAACCCAGCCGTTCAGATCGGACATGACACGAGCGAACACCCCGGCAGCCGCTGGCAGTGCCAAAAATTGCGTCAGGTAAATCGAGTACGACGCATCCCCCACGACCTCGAGTCCCTGCACAACCCGATTCTCGCGCGGCAGCGCGATGTTGATTGCACCATACGCCGCCAGGGCCAATGGCAATCCCCACGTCAGCAGCCTGTTGGCTTCGGTCTCCAGGGGCCCGATCGCCACAAACGCAACGAGACCCACCAGGCAGGCCGCGTAATCGCCGGCCCGCGTGCGACGTGCGGGATCAAACGCCATTCCGATCAGCAACCCCAGCACAAATTCCAGCACAATCGGATTGGCATAAAACCGGGCAATGCCCGGCGGCTGGAAGAATTGTCCGGCGAGCACCAGGGCCAACAGCGCGCCGCCGATGAAAGGTAAGCGAAAGGACCGCCTCAACAGCAGCGCCCCGCCGACGAGCACATAAAAAAACATTTCGTAGTTCAGCGACCAACCCGGCACGACAGCGGGCCACAGATGCTCCGGCATCGCCGGATGTGGCCACGGAATAAACAACAAGGAAGCCGCGAAGTGCCAGGGGTCATGGCTGGCATTGCGCATCGCCCCCGGCGCGAACACCGCAACCGCGAGCACGAGCAGCGTCATCAGCCAGTACAGCGGCACGATTCGCTGGATGCGCTTGACCGCGAAGCGTTGCGGTGACATGCCCGGATCGAGAGCAGTCACCCACATGATGAAGCCGCTCACAACAAAGAACAGATCGACACCGGCAGCGCCCAGAACCGCGCTCGGAAGTTCCGGCCCTCCGTGACTCATGAGCTGATGCACGGCGTGGAACAGAACGACGCCCAGCGCCGCGACCGCGCGCAGCACCTGAACCGATTCGATTTTGTTGGTCCGCGATGTCAAGTCGCGCATCTTCCACACTTTCGCCGCAAAAACCAATTCCCCTGCTTGCTTCATCGCAGGGCAGCCGTGCCCCGAAGTGTTGCACCGCCGATTACTCAGGCAACACTTGCATGCTCATGCACGTGTCCTGTATCTATTCAGCGTCAGTCCGGCCAAGGTGAAAGTGCGATGTCAGCTACGTTTGTGCCTCGTTCCGCGGCTCTCATCAGCGCGCTCGCCGCGAGTCTCGTCACTGCCCAGGCGGCGGTTCCGAATCCACCCGTCATCACGAGTCCCCGCCAGCCGGTCGCAGCCGTCGATCTCATCAACTCGCTGGGCACCGTCACGCACGTGATGTACAGCCAGACGCCCTACGGCAACACTCAGAAGGTGTCGGATGCGCTCACCTTCACGGGAATCGTGAATGCTCGCGATATGGCCCCGATGACCGACACATCCAAACTCGACCTGCTCGCCAATCACGGCACGCGGTTCGATTTCGTGATCGGCGCGAACATGGTGGCCAACCTGCCGGGCACCATCAAAAACCTGGAAGCCTTCCTGCAGAAGCATCCCGGCAGCATCGGCTCGATTGAAGGCATGAACGAAGTCAACAACTGGCCGGCCAAGTACAAAGGTTTGGATGGTCTGCCGGCCGGCGCCCTGGTGCAGCAGGATCTCTACAAGCTCGTCAAGGCATCGCCGATTCTCAATGGCATCCCGGTCTACAACCTGACGCTGGGCGCCGGCACGCCCGCCGACTACGCGAAGCTCGGCGATCTGTCGAGCTACGCCGATCAGGGCAACGCCCACATCTACTTTCCACAGGGCTCCCCGCCATCCGCGATCTGGGACAAGGCGTATCTCAGCGCGCGGACCACAACAATGAAACTACCGGCCGCTGTCGTGACCGAGACCGGCTACACGACGTCCACGAAAACCCCTCACTACGTCGATGAGCCCACCCAGGCCAAATACATCCTGACTCTCATCGCCGAAGCTTGGTCGAAGAAAGTGCCGCGTTTCTTCATTTACGAGCTGGTGGATGACTCGACGGACCAGACGAATTGGACCGCCGGACTGGGTCTTTACCGATATGACTGGACGCCCAAACCAGCGGCGACGGCGGTTCACAACCTGACGAGCCGGTTGGTACCCGGTGGCCTGAGCGCCAAGACCGCCATGAGCGCAGCGACCGCGACCAGCGACTCCAGTGTGGCGCTCTCGCTGTCGGCTACCAAAACGGGAGTTGGATCGATGACCGTGCAGAAGCCCGGTGGCGCTCTTGCCGTGCTGATCTGGCGCGAGCAGCCGCTCTGGGATGGCACCGCAAAACGCCCGCTCGCTACCGACGACGCGCAGGTGTCACTGCAGCCCCCTCCTGGCGGCTCAACGCAGGCGACGGTCTACGACCCGCTGACCAACCAGGCGAGCTCCGTGGCGCTGAAAAACGGTACCTTCAGCTTCCAGCTGACTGACCATCCGCTGCTCGTCGAGCTCAAATAATCAGCGATCCTGGGCCACCACCGCAGGCGGGGCGCGCATTTCCAACTCGCCATACAGCCGGTCGAACCGCTCGTGGAAGCGGTGTAGCGTGAACTCCGAGCCGATGTGGCGTTGCGCGGCCAGGCCGATCCGCGGCCCCAGGGACGGGTCGCGAATCAACTTCCCGACTACATTCACAAACCCCGCACTGTCGTTCACCAGAAAGCCCGTCCGTCCGTCCTCGATCATGCTCGGAATTCCTCCCGAGGGCAGCGCGATCACGGGCAAGCCCCGGGCGCCGGCCTCCAGCACGACTCTGGGCAAGGGGTCCGGACAATCGGACGGCACGACGATCGCATCGAGATCGGCATACAGGGCCGGTCCCGATCGCCAGCCATCGAAGTGGCTGCAATCCAGCAGATTCGCCGCTTCGAGCTTGCGCTGCACCGCCTGCCAGTAGTCCTTGTCGTCCGGATCGATACGACCCCGGAAATGACATTGAAAATCGAGGCCGGCAGCCCGCGCGGCGGCGAGCCAGTCGACCAGCAGCAGCAGTCCCTTGTGACGATGGAAACGCCCAACATACGCGAGCCGGAAGGGTTTTGCGGGTGCCACACCTGCAGGTGCGGTCAGGAGGCCGGAGCTGACGCCGTTGGGAATGATCCTGACATGCGGGGGCAGCGAGTTGTCGGGCCAACATGGCTGCGATACCACCACGAGCCGGTCGGCAAACTTGCCGAGCAGCCGCCATACGAAACGCTCCGGTGCGGTGTACGG
>Ga0181534_10000977_pt1 | contig 19329 bp, 16 predicted proteins | sample PEATcosm2014_Bin_37_FD_119758 | JGI IMG/M metagenome (GOLD analysis project Ga0181534, IMG submission 119758) | Peatland microbial communities from MTU Mesocosm Facility, Houghton, MI, USA - PEATcosm2014_Bin17_10_metaG | ecosystem: Environmental > Terrestrial > Soil > Wetlands > Peat | place... | reverse complement strand
GGCTCCGCCGGGCGGGCCCTGGTGCTCTCGGTGCGGGGCGCCTACCGGGGATCGCGCGCCTCGGGGGCGTCGGCGGCCCGGGCCTCCCTCACCGGGTGGCGCGGCTTCGTGGGCCGGGCCAACGGCGGGATGGTCGTCCACATCGGGGTGGTGGTGGTGGCCATCGGGCTGGCTGCGGCCACGTCCTACCTCCACCGGGGCCAGCTGCACCTGGACCAGGGGCAGACGGGCACCTTCTCGGGCCACACCATCGAGTTCGTGGGCACCCGGGTGGTCGACTCGCCGTCGCACTCGTCCTACCAGGCCGTCCTGCGCGTCGACGGCGGCGGGCTCTTCTATCCGGCCGTGAGCCAGTTCGGGGCGGGCACGGCGACGGTGGGCACGCCGGCCATCGACTCCAGTTGGACCGACGATCTCTACCTGACCATCGCCACCAACCCCAACGGCTCGGTGTGGGCCTTCGGGGTGGTGGAGCAGCCCCTGGTGATGTGGCTGTGGGTGGGTGCCGGCATCATCGGCTTCGGCTCCATCCTCTCGGCCATCCCCGGCCGGCGGCGGCGGCCCACCGACCCTGTCTCCGCCCCGGTGGTGGACGTGGCCCCACCGGTGTCGGGCGGCGACTCACCCCCTGTGGCCGGGCCCGAGGACCGGCCCGACGTGGAGGCCGACCCCCTGCCGGTGGGAGCCGGTGATCCGTCGTGAGCGGGTCGTGAGCCGGTCGTGAGCGGGCCGTCGTGAGCGGGCAGTCATGAGCATGGACATCGATACCCCGACCGGTGCGGCGCCGACCGCCCCTCTGGAACCCCCCGCGCCGCCCCGGGTCCGGGGCCGCCACACGGCGCGCTGGGTCGGGGTGGGGGTGCTGGTCATCGCGGCCGGGCTCATCGCCGTCCTGGCCACCCGGCCGTCGGCCACCACCGTCGAGGCCCAGAGCCCCCTGGTGGGCAGAGTCGCCCCGGCGGTGGCGGGGGTCACGGTCGAGGGCACGCACTTCTCGCTGCCCCGGGCGCCCGGCCACTACGTGGTGCTCAACTTCTTCGCCAGCTGGTGCATACCGTGCCAGCTGGAGGGTCCCGAGCTGGTGACCTTCGAGTTCCAGCACCGCCAGGCCGGGACGCCGGCCGTGGTCAGCGTGGTCTTCCAGGACACCACCTCCAGCGCCCTGGCCTACCAGCGCAAGATCGGGGTCACGTGGCCCACCATGGCCGATCCCACCAACGCCATCGCCCTGGCCTGGGGCGTCCGTGAGGACCCGACCTCGTTCCTGATCGCCCCGGACGGCCGGGTGGTGGCCTCGATCGTCGGGGGGGTCACGGCCAAGGGCCTCGACCACCTGGTGGCCAGAGCCGAGGCCAAAGGGTACGGACGGTGAGGCACCGCCGCTTCCCGCTGTGGACGGTGCTGGGCGTCGTGCTGGTCGTGGCCCTGGTCGTGGGCAGCGGCGTCCTCACCTCGTCACCGCCCTCCCCGGCGGAGCGGGCGCTGTCCATCGAGTCGGTGGTGCGCTGCCCCACCTGCGAGGACCTCTCGGTGGCCCAGTCCACCGCCCCGACGGCGGTGGCCGTGCGGGGGGCGATCACCCAGCTCATCGCCGAGGGCCGGACCGACCAGCAGATCCAGGCCTACCTGACCGCCCGGTACGGCTCGTCGATCGAGCTCGACCCGCCCGCCAGCGGCTGGTCGCTGCTGGTCTGGCTCCTGCCGCTGGCCGGGGGCCTGGTGGCGGCCACCGTGCTGGCGGTGGTGCTGGTCCGACGCCGACGCCTCTCTCCCGGGGATCCCGGGGACGGCTCCCGGACCGGCGGGGCGCCGCTCACCCCGGCGGCCGTCGAGGAGCGTCGTGAGTTCCTCACCCGGTCGCTCGCCGACGCCGACGCCGAATACCTGGCCGGCGACCTCTCGGACCAGGACTACCTGGCGCTCCGCCAACGGGACATGGTCCGCCTGGCCGCACTGCCGGCACCGACGGGTGCCGGCAGGCCCGGCGGTGCCCCGGCCCTGGCCGCGACCGTCGGGGAACGGGCGGCCGCATCCGGGGTGTCGGTCCTCGACGGCCCGGCCCCCACCTCCACCCGGTCACCGGCCGACGCGCCGGCCGACACGCCTGCTGACGCGCCGCCCCGTCGCCACAGCAGGCGGAGCGGGTGGTTCCTCGGGGGTGCCCTGGTGGCGTTCGCCGCCGCCCTCATCCTGGCCGTGAGCCTGTTCGCCACCAACCGTCAGCCCGGCCAGTCCATCACCGGCAGTTTCGCCGAGAGCCAGCAACAGCAGATCGAAGAGAGCCTGGCTCAGGCGGCCACCGACGAGGATCAGGGTCAGGCCGCCAAGGCGGCCCAGCTCTACCAGTCGGTTCTCGACGACCACCCCGACAACGAGGTGGCCCTGGCCCAGTTGGGGTGGCTCGAGTACCAGTCCGGCGTGCACGGGAAGAGCGCCGTGCTGATCGCCGACTCCCGCACCAAGCTCCAGCGGGCCATCCGACTCGATCCGGGCGACTACGCCGCCCGCCTGTACTACGGGACGGTGCTCCTGCAGCAGGATGACGATCCGACCGGCGCGGTGACCCAGTACCGGCGCTTCCTGGCCGACGGCCCGCCGTCGGCGCTGGTGGTGCAGGCCTCGCCGGAGATACGGGCCGCCTTCGAGGCTGCCGGGCTGGTAGTGCCGTCGGGAGTGTCGGGCGGCTGAGCCGGAGGCTCAGTTGTCCTCCCACCCCACCGAGGGATGGGAGGCCAGGGCGGCTCCCAGTTGATCGGCCAGGGCCACGGCCACCACGCACCGCTCGTGGGAGATGGGCCGGGCCGGGGTCGGTGTCAGGAGGAACACGCCCAGCACCTCGCCCCCACCCCGAACGGGCAGCTCGACCTGGCTGGTCGGGAGACCGGCGGAGGAGGTCGGCCACTGCAGGGGATTGAGCCGAACCGTTCCGTCGGTCTGGATCCATGCCCCCTTGCGCGACGGCTGGCGTCGGACGAACCGGCAGTCCTGCAGGGCCAGGAGGTCGGTGAGTTGGGCGGCCACGCTGATCATCACGAACTCGGGATCCTCCCCCTCCACGATCTGTTCGGCCACGCCGCGGATGCGGTCCAGGCCGTGACGCCCCTCGACGGCCGCACGGCGGTAGGCATGACCTCGAGCGGCCAGCTCGCCTACCAACAGTCCTACCAGCACGAACAGCAGCTCGGTGGTGAGGTCGGACTGGTGATGGATGCGGAGCGACTGGTAGGGGCGGGTGAGGAAGAAGTCGAACGCCAGGGCGGAGACCAGGGCGGCCAGGGCGGCCGCCCCCCGGTTGCCCGACGAGGCCACGGCCACGGTGACGACGATCAGGATGAGGGCGTCGTCGGCGACGCCCAGGTGTCCCCGGCCTGGGATGAGGACGAGCGCGGTGGCGATGGGGGCGACGACAGCCAGCACCCAGACCAGCCATCGCAGGGAGGCCAGCCATGCCAGGAGGCCGCGCAGTCGGTCCCGCCTGGTTGTCGGCCCTGGGTGTCCCGTGGACGGTATATCGGGGGTCATCGACGGACCTGGGCGGCGGTCACGGTGCCTCGGAGGCCTCGGTGCTGGACAGCAGCTCGTAGGTGGGGTTGATGATGGCCAACCGGTTGTGGTGTTTGCCCACCATGCCCTCGGCGATGAGCAGGGAGCCGCTCCGGACACCGCTGATCGAACGGCGTCCGAGGAACACCAGGGTCACCGCGTGCCCGCTGGAGTCCACCAGGACGCACTCGAGGCTCTGGGCCTGGGCCCAGGGCTGGACCCGCAAGGTCTTGACCCGTCCGGCGATGCGGGCCCGGGCCCGCCAGGTCAGCTCGGAGATCGGGATCGAGCCGGGGACGGCCGGAATCCCCGCACCCGGATCGGCCCCTCCCGGGTGCAGCGCCGCCGTGGCACCCTTGCGCACCTTGGTGGCCTTGGTGGCCTTGGTGGCCTTGGTGGCCTTGGCACGGCGAGGTGGATCGACCAGCAACTCGGCCGACATCTGCCGTTCGATCCCCGGCGCCACCAGGAAGGGCACGATGGTGGCGTTCACGTGGGAGAGCTGGCTCACCACTTCGACGATCCGGTCAGCGGTCTGGTCGTGGAGGATCCGGCGCCATGCCTTCCCGTAGGAGCGGCGGGGAAGCAGGATGCTCACCTCGGTCTCGCCGTCGGCCAGCTCCGCGGCCAGCTCCAGGGATGCCCGGGTCAGCCGCCGGTCTGGGCAGTCGATGACGTCGAGAGGCAGGCGGGACAGTCCCAAGCGTTGCCACCGCTCCATGAGCACCTCGGCCCGCGTGTGGTCGATGTTGAAGTGGACGGCCCGGAGGTCGTCCGGTGTCAAGCTGCGGGCGTACTGGATGGCCCGCGCCGTGGCCAGGTCGATCCGGTCGATGAGGATGACCACCACGTTGTGGCGGAGGATCCTGGCCTCACAGGCCTGGATGGCCGCCCCTTCCTCCAGGACCACGTCCTCGGACCGGTACTCCCGGTTGGTCCGGACCAGGCCGAAGACGATCAGCGGCATGATCACCACGACCACCCAGCCCCCCTGGGTGAACTCGGCGATGGCGAAGACCACCACGATCACCGCACAGACCACCGCGGCGGTGGCGTTGACGGCGACGCTCTTGCGCCAGTGCTCGTCCCGGTGGGTCAGATGGTGCTTCACCATGCCCGCCCCGGCCATGGTGAAGCCCGTGAACACCCCGATGGCATACATGGGGATGAGGGCTGACACCCTGGCTCCGGTGACCAGTAGCAACACGATGGAGGCCGTGGCCAACAGGATGATGCCGTTGGAGAAGACCAGTCGGTGGCCCCGCACGGTGAGCATCCGGGGCAGGAAGGAGTCCTCGGCCACGAAGCTGACCAGGAAGGGAAAGCCGGTGAAGCTGGTGTTGGCAGCCAAGATGAGAATGAGGGCGGTGGCCGTCTGCAGCAGGTAGAAGAGCACCTGACCGAGGGCACTGGTGCCGTAGACCAGCTTGCCGATCTCGGACACCACCGTGGGGGTGCCCGACACGAAGGGGACGGCGTGGGTGAGGGCGGCCAATACCGACACCCCGAGGAACATCACCCCGAGGATGGTGCTCATCAGTACCAGGGTGGTGCGGGCGTTGCGGGCCTGGGGGACCCGGAAGATACTCACGCCGTTGGAGATGGCCTCGGTCCCGGTCATGGCCGAACTGCCCTGGGCGAACGCCCGGAGTAGGAAGAAGGCGGAGATTCCGAGGATCAGGCCGCCGCCGGCGTGTCCCAGGGGCATGGTGCCGCGACCCTCGGGTGCGTGGGGCAGGCCACTGGCGGCTTCGCGGACCAGTCCGGCCACGATGAGGAGGGCCATGTTGGCGATGAAGAAGTAGGTGGGGACGGCGAACACCCTCCCCGCCTCCCGGATGCCCCGCAGGTTGCCGTAGGCCAGCAGCAGCACGAAGGCGATGGACAGGGGGACGGCGTCGTGGGCCAGGGCGGGAACGGCCGAGATGATGGCGTCGGACCCGGCCGCCACCGACACCGCCACGGTGATGGTGTAGCTGATGAGCAGGGCGGCACCGGCGATCTGGGCAATGTTGGGCCCGAAGTTGTCGCGACTCACCACGTAGGAGCCGCCCGCCTTGGGGTAGGAGCGGACCACGTCGCGGTAGCAGATGGTCACCACGGCCAGCACGGCCAGGATCACCGCCGTCAACGGGGTCACCAACGAGAAGGCGGCCAGTCCCCCGATGGGGATGAGGACCCGGATCATCTGCTCGCTGGCGTAGGCCGAGGACGACATCACATCGGATGAGAGGACGGCCAGGGCGGTGGGCTTGCCCAGCCGCTGGCCGGCCAGGTCGTCACTGACAAGGGGTGGTCCGAGTAGCTTCCGCTTGACCCGGTAGCGGAGGCTTTCCGGCAGGCTGGCCACGAGGGTGGTGTCGGTCCGGTCCGGGCGCCGGGTGAGGTCGTGCTCGGGCCGCTTCGGGATCCCGGTGTCGGTGGTCTCGGCTTCGGGCATGCTCAAGGTCTATCCCGTCGAGGACGGGCGGGCCAGAGGGTGGTGCCGGCGGTCACCGGTGAGCGGAGTATCGGGGAGACGGATCGAGGGTCGACTCGGGGTCGACTCGGGGTCGACGCCTCAGGGGGCGAGTACTGCCTTCCCCCCGATGGTCCGGTCGATGAGTCCGGCCATCACCGCCGCCGCGCCGTCCAGAGGGAAGGCCGCCGGCTCGACCGGGTGGAGCTGGCCGGCGCCGACCATCGTCATCAGCCGGGCGATCAGGTCGCGGTTGCCGAGGGGGTCCTTGAACGTCCAGCCGCCCCAGTCCACCCCCACCACGGTGCGGTTGTTGAGCAGGACCTGGTTGAGGGGGACCGAGGCGATGGGGCCCGAGGCGAACCCGATGACGCAGAACCGGCCCAGGTGACGGGTGGCCCTGAGGGCGGGCTCGCTGTGGCGACCACCCACCGGATCCACTACGACGTCCACGCCGCCGCCGGACAGCTCCCGGGCCCGGGTCTTCAGGTCCTCCTCCTCGTAGGCGATGGTGGCCTCGGCCCCCATGGACAGGGCGGCCTCCAGCTTGTCCGGGGTCGAGGCGGCGGCGATCACCCTGGCCCCGAGGGCGGTGGCCACGTCGATGGCGGCCAGCCCCACTCCACCGCCGGCTCCGAGCACCAGGACCCATTCGCCCGGTGCCAGTGTGGTGCGCCGGGTGAGGGTGAACAGCATGGTGGCGTAGCTCTGGATGAGCGCCGCCCCCCGGGCGAAGTCCAGGGTGTCGGGCATGGGGACCAACGACAGGGCCGGCACCACCGCCTGGTCGGCGAAGCCGCCGAAGCCCACGAAGGCGACCACCCGGTCACCCACGGAGACGCCGGTCACCCCGGGCCCTACGGCGGACACCTCACCGGCGATCTCACTGCCCGGCACGAACGGCGTGGGCGGCTTGATCTGGTAGCGGCCCTGGCAGATGAGGCCGTCCACGAAGTTGACTCCGGCGGCACGGACATCCACCACCACCTGGCCCTCGCCGGGCGCCGGTGGGGCCTGCTCCTCGATGGCCAGCGTCTCCAGGGGGCCCAGTTCGTGACAGACGACGGCGCGCATGGCACCAGAACCTACTGGCCGACCTGCCGGCCGACCTGCCGGCCGACCCACCGGCCGACCTGCCGGCCGACCCACCGGCCACCGCTGCCGCTCTAGCCCCGGAGGGCCCGCAGCCCGTCCACCACGCCTGCAAAGGATGCCTCGAACGCCTCGATGTCCGAGTCGGAGGTCGACCAGCCCACCGAGAGGCGGAGCGAGCGCTCGGCATCGACCCCCATGGCCTCGAGCACGGGGGAGGGCTCGAGGCTCTCGGAGGAGCAGGACGATCCCGAGTGGGCCGCTATCCCGTCCTGGTCGAGGCCGAGGAGCACCGGTTCGGCCTCCACCCCCTCGATACCCAGGCACACGATGTGGGGCAGCCGGTCGACCGGGTCACCGAACCGCTCCACGCCGGCCACCCCCATGGCCGTCCGGGCCAGCCGGTCGGTCCGGCCCAGGGCGGCGGACGCCTCGTCGTCCAGCACCCCGTGCTGGGCCAGCCAGGCCGCCGCCCCGCCGAAGCCGATGGCCCCGGCGACGTGCTCCATCCCTCCCCGGCGCGCCCGCTCCTGGTCGCCTCCCACCACGAAGGGCTCGACCCGGAGGCCCCGGCGCAGGATGAGCGCGCCGATGCCGGTCGGCCCGCCCATCACGTGGGCCGACACCGACACCAGGTCGGCGTCGAGGGCGCCGAGGTCGCAGGGCACGTGGCCGGCGGCGGCCACCGCGTCCACGTGGACCAGGACACCCCGTTGACGGCACCGCGCCACCACCTCGGCCACCGGCTGGACGGTGCCTACCTCGTGGTTGGCCCACTGACAGTGCACGAGCGCCGCCTCCTGACCGTGCACCGATACGCACCGGTCCAGGGCCTCGTCCACGGCGCCCACGTCGATGCGGCCGAGGGTGTCCACGACGATGGGCTCGACCGGTGCCGAGCGGGCCGAGGCGTCACGCACGGCAGAGTGCTCCACGCCGGCCAGGGCCACCGGGCCCGGCCGCTGGTGGACCGCCCCCCACACGGCGGCGTTGACCGACTCGGTCCCCCCGGAGGTGAGCACCACCTGCCGGGGGCGCACGCTGAAGAGGTAGGCCACCTGGTCCCGGGCCTCCTCCAGCCTGGCCCGCACCATCCTGCCCTCGGTGTGGACACGCCCCGGGTCGGCGGTGACGCCCATCTCGTCCCACGCCGTCATGGCGTCACGGGCGGCCGGCCGGAGTGGGGTGGTGGAGGCGTGATCGAGGTAGTGACGGGCCAACGGCCGACTCGCCGCTCAGACCACGGCGGCGCAGGCGTCGTCGCCGCGGGCCCGCGACGATGACAGCACCACCGGCACCGTGCCCCCCGTCTCCTCGCCGCACAGCCCGGCCAGCAGGCCCTTGACCATGCCGCGATCGACGGCGCACAGGACCGGGTACTGGTTGGCGGCGTTGCCGAAGGGGCAGTTGTCCGCCACCACGGCGGTGGTCGTCCCCTGGTCCTCGGCATGGGCGGCGAAGCCGTGGGCGGTGAGGGTGTCGGCGATGGCGTGCATGGCCGTGCGCAGCGAACGCTGGCCGTCGCCGGGCGACATCTGCCCGGCCAGGGTGCGGCCGTACTCCTCGCCCACCCGCTCGGCCATGCCCTCGGCGGCTTCGGGCCCGAGGAGCTGGAGGGCCTCTTGGAGGAGCAGGACCAGCAGGTCGTCGCGGCGGGTGAGGAGATCGAGGGTGGGATCGTTGCCGATGGCCCGGAACCGCTTGGACGGGCGGCCCGCCCCGCTGCCGGCGGCCCGCTCCATGGTCACCTCGACGTAGCCGCCGGTGGCCAGACGGTCGAGGTGGTGGCGGGCCACGTTGGGGTGGAGGGAGAAGCGGGCGGCCACCTCCGATGCGGTCGCTCCGGGATTGGATCTCACGAAGAGGTAGATCTCCCGCCGGGTGGGATCCCCGAAGGCCGCCGTCACCGCCGTCACCGCCGCGGAGAAGTGGCTGTCCGACTCGGCCGAGTCGGAGGCGTCACGCCTGGTCCCCGCAGCCACCGGGGCGGGGACGAGCAGGGCGGGGCTGTCCGAGTCCGGTTGCACGTCACCTAGTCTACCGGTGAGACCGAATTCCTCCGAGGAGCTGCTGGATGTCCATCGACGAGTCCCAGGTCACCGCGGCCGTGGCCGCCGTGGCCGATCCCGAACTGCGCCGGCCCCTCGGGGAGCTGGGCATGGTGGGCTCCGTCCAGACCAGGCGCAAGCGGGCCGCCGTGGAGGTGGCCCTGCCGGTGGCCCACTACCCCCAGGTCGAGGAGTTGGAGGAGCGGATCCGCCTGGCCGTCGGATCCGTGCCCGGGGTCGACGAGGTCTCCGTGACGACCGTGGTGATGGACGAGGGCCCGCGGGCCCGGCTCCGGATGCTGCTCCGTGGCGAGGCGGTGGAAGGGGGGACCCAGCACGCGGCCGACGACGGGCATGACCACGGACATGAGCACGGCGGCAGCCCGCTCGGCCACGAGGAGGGCCGGCCCAACCGGTTCATGCTCCCTCGCTCGAAGACCAGGATCCTCGGCATCTCGTCGGGCAAGGGCGGCGTGGGGAAGTCCTCGGTCACCGTCAACCTGGCCGTGGCCCTGGCCCGACGGGGCCTCGACGTCGGCATCCTCGACGCTGACGTGTACGGGTTCTCGGTCCCCAAGATGCTCGGGGTCACCAACGACCCGCTGATCATCGGCGACCTGGTGGTGCCGCCCACGGCCAACGGCGTCCGGTGCCTGTCGATGGGGTACTTCGTGCCCGACGACACCCCGGTGATCTGGCGTGGCCCGATGCTCCACAAGGCCCTCGAGCAGTTCCTGGTCGACGCCTACTGGGGCGAGCCCGACTACCTCCTGATCGACATGCCCCCCGGCACCGGTGACGTCACGCTGTCCCTCGGCCAGTACCTCACCAAAACAGAGGTCTACGTCGTCACCACGCCGCAGCCCGCCGCCGAGCGGGTGGCCCAGCGCTCGGCCTACGCCGCCCGCAAGCTGAAGCTGGCCGTGCGGGGGGTCATCGAGAACATGAGCTGGTTCACCGGTGACGACGGGAAGCGCTACGAGCTGTTCGGGGCCGGGGGTGGGACCCAGCTGGCCGACGAGCTGGGGGTGCCCCTGCTGGCCCAGGTGCCCCTGGTGAGCGCCCTCCGCCAGGGTGGTGACATCGGGATCCCGACTGTGATCGCCGAACCGTACGGGGAGGTGGCGAAGGTGTTCGAGAGCCTGGCCACCTCGATCATCGAGCTCGGTCCGGCCCGTGTCTACCGCAAGGAGCTCAGCCTCAGCTAGGCCCAGCCGGGCACCGCCGCTGCCCGTCGGAGGTCGGAGGTCCGAAGGGTCGGAGGTCGGAGGTCGGTCGGGGCGGCTGGCCGGTGCTCAACCCCAGCCGGTCCGGGTCGGTGGCATCCCACTGGTTCCGTCGGGTCCGGGGACGACCCCCAGCACCTGGTGGATGGCCAGACCGCCGTCGTCGAAGCCGTTGGCCGACGCTGCCATGTACAGCCGCCAGATGGTGGCCCGGGGCAGGCCGACCAGGGCCACCGCCTCGTCCCAGTGCTCCTCGAGGTTGGCCACCCAGTGGTGGAGCGTGCGTGAGTAGTGCTCCCGCAGGGACTCGACGTCGCGCACCTCGAAGCCGGCGCGCTGCATGGCCCGGACCACCTCGGACACATCCACCAGCTCGCCGTCGGGGAAGACGTACCGGCCGACGAACGATCGCCGGCCCAGCCGGGACCCGCCCGGCGTGGAGATGGCGTGGTTGAGCAGTCTGCCGGTCGGGGTGAGGAGTTCGTGGAGGGTATCGAAGTAGACGGTCATCCGCTCGCTGCCCACGTGCTCGAACATCCCGATTGACGAGATGGCGTCGAACCGCTCCCCGCGGAGGTCACGGTAGTCCTGGAGACGGATCTCCACCTGTCCGTCCAGGCCGGCCGAGCGGACCCGGCGGGTGGCCTCGTCCACCTGCTCGCGGCTCACGGCCACGCCGACCACTCGGGCACCGTGGAAGCGGGCGGCGTGCATGGCCATCGATCCCCAGCCACAGCCGACATCGAGGAGCCGGGCCCCCGGGGCGGTGTCGATCCCCAGCTTGCGGCAGATGAGCTCGTACTTGGCTGACTGTGCGTCCTCCAACGTGGACCCGGCGTCGACGAACCTGGCGCACGAATAGGTCATGCTCGGCCCGAGCACCAGGCGGTAGAACTCATTGCCCACGTCGTAGTGGTGGCTGACGACCGCGGCGTCGCGGGCCCGGGAGTGGAGCCGCCCGGCCGGCCTGCACTCCTCGGCCGGTGCCGGCGGCGGGGGTCCGAGCACCCCCAACTTCCGGGCGGCGCCCACCATGGTGGGCACGGTCCGCAGCCCCACCTGGCGGAGGTCCCGGGGAGAGGCGTCGTGCAGGGCGCGCAGCAACTCGAAGATGTCGCCCTCGATGGTCAGGTCTCCGGAGACGAAGGCCCGGGCCACGCCCAGCTCACCGGGAGACCACAGGATCCGCCGCACGGCGTCCGCCGACCGGATGCGCAACGTGCCGACGCCGTCGGTGGGTCCGATGGCCGAGCCGTCCCAGAACTCGAACCGCACCGGGGCGCCCGTGCCCACCACCAGGCGGAGGAAGGGAGCGAGGATGTCGGCTACGCCTCCACGGGCGGGGGACGCACCGCCTGAGGGGACCGGTCCGCCGGTCGTCCCGGCTGCGCCCGTTGTGCCGGCTGTGCCGGTCGTCCCGGATGCGTAGCGGGCGCCGCCGCCGGCCGGCGTACCCGACGCTTCGGTGACCATGATCGACCTCCCCGACCGGAGGACGATCCGGTTCCCGACCGATCCTATTGTCGGCGTCCTCCGACGGACCCCGACCACGGGCTCCCGCCGGCCGGCGCAGGCCGGACATCCCGGTTACTGGACATCCCCTATCAGAGGCCGGAGCGGGCCGATACCCGGCCCGTCCGCACCGCCAGTGCCAGGGCCTCGAAGTCGCGCTCGTTCTGATCGGCGTAGGCAGCCGAGAAGTCGGCGATGGCGCGTTCGAACCGGTCACTCTTCCCCAGGTAGGCGGCGATGGCGATCCAGTCGCCCGAACGGGCGTGGGCCCGGGCCAGGGTGGCCCCGCACATCCGGGCGTAGCGGACGGCCCCGGCCACCCGGAGGCTGTCCACGTGGGCTGAACCCTTCCAGTCGTGGAGTTGGCGGATGTAGTAGTCGCGGGTGTGCCCGTCGATGTCCCTGACCCGCTGCCACCCGAGGAAGATGTCACTGGCGTTCTGCATGAGGCGCTGGCCCACCACCACCCGTTGGCCGTGGTTGTCGTACGCGCTCCGCCCGGCGAAACGCTCCAGCACCGAAGGCTGGGCCTCCTTGGCCTGAAGGATCAGCGGGTCCCCCTCGTCCACGCCCGTCATGAGGAAGACCCAGGCCCGGGTGCCCACACTGCCCACGCCCACCACCTTGCGGGCCATGTGGACGTAGCGGTACTCCTCGAGCGGGTGGTGCTCGTCGGCCAGCGTCCTGCGGTACTTCTTGATGAGCTTGCGCAGCGACCGCTCGGTCTCGTGGCGGGCCCGCTCGCTGAGCACGAGGTCCTCGATAGGGACCAGGAGGGGCGGATCCTTGACGAAGCGGATGGCCCCGTCGACCTGCTCGGTGAGCTTGCGCAGGGCCCGATGGCTGTCCCGGGTCCGGGCCTTGGCCACGTCCATGACCGCGTCGGACTGGTCGCGCCTGTGCAGGCGGGTGTCAGAGTCCTCGGTGCGGATCCACTCCAGCATCTCGCCGATCTCCATGTGGGAGTACCACACATCGAGTGTGGTCATCCCGGCTGCGTCCCGCATGCCCCTGCGGTACTGGTGAGCCGCGGCCATCACCACCCGGCGCCGGTCGGAGGCCGAGTAGCCGCGGTCGCGACCGGCGATCTCGAAGCTGGCCGCCAGCCGTTTGACGTCCCACTCCCACGGACCGGGAAGGGTCTCGTCGAAGTCGTTGACGTCGAACATGAGCTGACGCTCCGGCGAGCCGAACACCCCGAAGTTGGAGAGGTGGGCGTCACCGCAGCACTGCACGGTGATGCCGGAGTCGGGTGTGGCGGCTAGGTCCGAGGCCATGATCAGGGCCGCCCCGCGGTAGAAGGTGAACGGTGAGACCAACATCCGCCCATAGCGGATGGGCACGAGCTCGGCGACGCGGCTGGCGGCCTGCTGCTCGAGAAGGGAGACGGGATCGGGCCGGGTGGGGTCGGGTCGCCAGTCGCCGTGCGAGGACCTGGACGCCCCATGCCGCGCCGACTTGCCCCGGGCCACCCGGTCAGCCCGGCTGGGTCGGTGGGTCTTCCGCACCGTGCGCGCCGGTGGTGCCTGCCCCTGCCCGTGATCGCCCCTGTCCACCTGGACAATTCTACTCACTGGGGGCGATCGGTCCCCAACGGGCGGGTGGCCACAGGACGGCCCCCGGAACGGACCGCATCAGGCCGGCATGTCGGGTTCGTCGGGTCAGAACCTCGCATTGATGCCGATGCCGGCCGGAAGCTTGCCCGGGTCCCAGCCGACGAGGGCGACGGCCTGGCTGAAGGCGAAGCGGTCGGTCATGCCGGCCACGTAGGCCACGGCCGCCCGCACCGCCGCCGGCTCTCCGCCGACCAGGTCGAGGGACGGCCCCTGGCCCACCGGGATCAGGTTGGGACGGTCACCGAAGTACTCGACCAGGGCCTGCAGGACCGCCACCACCGACCTCCCCTGGGCCACCGAGCTCGGCCGGAGGTAGATGTGCTCGTAGTTGCTGGCCCGGAAGGCGGCCAGGGCTTCGGCCACCTCGTCGGCCATGCCGATGCTCCCGTGGGCCAGGATGGTCGACACCATGGCGTCGATGAAGGTGCCCAGCTGCTGGCTCCGCTCATCGCCGCACCGCCGGCGTACCAACTCGGGCAGGGCGGTGGGCGTGACGATGCCGCTCTTCACGGCGTCCTCGAAGTCGTGGCACACATAGGCGATCCGGTCGGCCCAGCTCACCACCTCACCCTCGGGAGTCGCCGGAGCGGGTCGTGACCACGAATGGTTGCGGATGCCGTCCAGCGTCTCGAGGCACAGGTTGAGGGAGGACAGCGACACGTCGGCTCCCCAGGGGGCGTGGTCGAACCCGCCGTCGAGATAGGGGGAGAGGGCGTCCTCGCTGGCGTGGCCCCCGGGGCCATGGCCGCAGTCGTGCCCGAGGGCGATGGCCTCGGTCAGGGCCACGTTCAGCCGACAGGCCCGGGCCACACTGGTGGCCACCTGGGCCACTTCGAGGGCGTGGGTGAGCCTGGTCCGCTGGTGGTCGTCGGGGAACACGAAGACCTGGGTCTTGCCGGCCAGACGCCGGAACGCCGTGGCATGGAGGATGCGGTCGCGATCGCGCTCGAAGCAGGTCCGCCACGGGTCGGGCTCCTCCGGGCGCAAACGCTGGCCCGCCCCGAGGGCCCGGGTGGCCCCGCCCGCCATCTGCTCCGTCTCGGCGGCTTCCCGGGCCTGGCGGTCGAAGCCGGGCCGTTCCACCCCTTCCCTGCTGTCGCCCGCGCTCTCGTCGACGAGCTCATCGGCGTCCCCGTCGGCCGACGCGTGGCTGTCGGCGTGGGCGAAGGTGATCCCCGGCCCACCGTGGCCCGCCATGGTCGAGGCCCACCGGCGGTTCCGTTCCGTGGGACCACCGGTGGCGTGATCGACCCTCCCGGGGCGACCCTCGGCAGGCCCACCGGCCCCCGGGGCCTGGTCAGGGCCAGGCAGGTGCGCATCGGTCATGGTGCCAGTGTGCCCCATGGCTGTGACATCGGGATGCCGGGGGCGGGATGCCGGGGGCCGGCGCGGGGCGGCGCGGGGCGGGGGACGCCCGGCGGCGTGGACCTTGTATCGTCGGAGGGGCCCGGCAGTCGTGCCGGGTCCCCGCTGAGAGGAGCGTGCCAGGTGGACGTGCGTATCGGAATCGTGCAGTCGATGAAGGAGCTCGACATCGAGTTGCCCGACGATGCCGACCGCGAGAAGGTCCTGGCCGACATCGAGGCGGCGCTGGCCGAGGACGGGACCATCCTGTGGCTGACCGATCGGAAGGGCCGCCAGGTGGGCGTGCCCGTGGCCAAGGTGGCCTATGTCGAGGTGGACCCCCCGGTCTCCGATCGACGGGTCGGCTTCGGGATCTCCTGACCCGACCGCGTCACCTCGCCCCGGCCGTCCGGCCCGGACCGGACGCGTGATGCGGGAGGGGGCCCTCGCCCTCGACCCATGAACCCCCTCCTCGACCTCAAACTGCTCTTCGTCACCGGAAAGGGTGGCGTGGGGAAGACCACGGTGGCCTCTGCGCTCGCCCTGCTGGCATCGCAGCGTGGGAAGCGGGTCCTCATCTGCGAGGTCGACGCCAAGGGCGATGTGGCCGGCTTCTACGAGACGTCACCCACGGCCTTCCACGAGCGGGAGGTCCTCCCCGGCCTCTACGCCATGACCATGGACACCGAGGCCTCGCTCCGCGAGTACCTGAAGCTGCAGCTGCGCATACCCGTGGTGGGGCGGATCGGGCCGCTGGCCAAGGCGTTCGATTTCGTGGCCACCGCCGCTCCGGGTGTGCGGGAGATCCTCACGGTGGGCAAGTTCTGCTACGAGGTGCGGGAGCGCCACTACGACCTGGTGGTGGTGGACGCCCCGGCCTCGGGTCACATCATCGGCCAGCTGGCCGCGCCCCAGGCCATCAACAGCCTGGTCAAGGTGGGACTCATCCGGTCCCAGACCGACTGGATGCTCGACATCCTCTCCGATGCGCACAAGACCGGCCTGGTGGCCGTGTGCACGCCCGAGGAGATGCCGGTCAGCGAGACCATCGAGCTGGCGGCCCGGGTGCGGGACGAGACCACCGTGCAGCTCTCCGCCGTGGTGGTCAACCGGGTGCTGCCCGAGCTGTTCGGGCGCCAGGAGGAGGCTGTCTTCGACGCCCTGGGCGGCGCCGGGCCCCTGACCCGGTTGAGCGAGCTGGTGGGGGGCGACGCCGGCCCGGTCTTCGATGCCGCCCGCCTGGCCGTCACCATGCGCCGCACCCGGGCCACCCACCTCGACCGGCTCCGTCAGGGCATCGACAGCGCGGTGCCACTGCTCTACCTCCCCTATCTGTTCACCCGCTCGCACGGTCTGCGCACCACCCGCCAGGTGGCGGCATCCCTGGGCGAGGAGCTGGGCTTCTGATGGCCGCCGAACGGGCCTCCCACCGCGGTCGAGCCGGCCGCTCGGCCCCCGCCGAGTCGGGCGAGGCGCCCGACCGACGCCAGAGCCTGCAGACGTCGTCGGCCGGCAGCGGTTCCATGGACGGGCTGCTGGCCACCAAGGAGATCGTCATCGCCTGCGGGCCCGGTGGCGTCGGCAAGACCACCACCGCTGCCGCCGCCGGGGTGATGGCTGCGGTCCGGCACGGCAGCAAGGTGCTGGTGCTGACCGTGGACCCGGCCAAGCGACTGGCCAACGCCCTGGGGCTGGACGGGATCGGCAACGCCGAGCACCGGGTGCCCGACGAGGCGTTCAGGGCCGCAGGGCTCAAGCCCCGGGGCGAGCTGTGGGTGGCCATGCTCGACACCAAGGAATCGTGGGACGCGTTGATCCGGAGGCACGCACCGGACAAGCAGACCAGGGAGGAGATCCTGGCCAACCCCCTCTACCAGAACATCTCGGGAAAGTTCGTCCAGAGCCATGACTACATCGCCATGGAGCGGCTCTACGAGATCCATTCGGAGAGCGACTACGACCTCATCGTGGTGGACACCCCGCCCACCAGGAACGCCCTCGACTTCCTCGACGCCCCGCAGCGCATGGCCGACTTCTTCTCGTCCCGGCTGCTGCGCTGGCTGATCGTCCCCTACCGGTCGCGTCTGGTCAACATGGCCACCAAGCCCTTCTACTCCATCGCCGACCGAATCCTGGGCACCGAATTCCTGGCCGACATCTCGGAGTTCTTCATCCTCTTCCAGTCCATGTACGACGGGTTCGTGGAGCGGTCCGAGTCGGTGGGCCGGCTCCTCTCCGACCGCCGGACCACCTTCCTCGTGGTGTCCACGCTCGAGGCGGTTCCCTTGCGTGAGGCTGAGTACTTCGCCGAGCAACTGGTGTCCCGGCGCCTCCACCTGGGGGCCATCGTGCTCAACAAGGTGCTTCCGGACTACCTGCGCGGCTCCGAGGGCACGGTGGTGGCCGATGCCATGAACGAGCGCAGTGATGAGCTTTCCGCGCTGCTGGCCCCGGAGCTGGCTGCCCTGGACCCGGTCATGGGCGATACCGACCAGATCTCCCGGGTGCTCGGCGAAGTGGCCGACAGCTACCTGAACTTCCAGGTGGTGGCGCTCCGGGAGATGGAGGAGCGGGCCATGTTGTCGGTGGTGCCCGACGTCCTGGCCACGGTGCCGTTCTTCGACACCGACATCTTCGACCTGGCCGGCCTGGTCCGGCTGGGTGAACAGATCTGGGAGTGAGCGGGCCGCCGAGCGGGGCTCCGGGCTGCCTTACGATGCACCTGTGACTGACATCGTCGATCCCGCCGTCGAGGCCTACGCCGAGGAGCACACCACTGCTCCGCCCCCCTACCTCGACGAACTGGCCCGCGACCTACGGGCGACACTCGAGTCCCCCGGCATGATGGTGGGCCGGCTCGAGGGCCGCTTCCTCGAGCTCCTGACCTTCGCCATCGGCGCCCGCTCGGTGTTGGAGATCGGGACGTTCGGCGGGTACTCCGCCCTGGCCATGGCGGCCGGGCTGGCCCCCGGCGGGCACATCACCACCTGCGAGATCTCCGAGGTGCACGCCGCTTTCGCCCGGCGCCACATCGCCGCCAGCCCTTTCGCCGGCTCCATCGAGGTCCTGGTGGGGCCGGCCATCGACACCATCGCCACCCTGCCCGGTCCCTTCGACCTGGTCTTCATCGATGCCGACAAGGCCGCCTACCCCGACTACTTCGAGGCCGTCCTGCCCAAGCTGGCGCCCCGGGGCCTCATCGCCGCCGACAACACCCTGTGGAGCGGTCGCATCCTCGACCACGCCGACACCACGAAGGACACGGTGGCCCTTCGGGCCTTCAACGCCGCACTGGCCGTCGACCCGAGGGTCGTCGTGGTGCAGACCACGGTGCGGGACGGCGTCACCCTCGTCCGGCGGGCCGGGTAGGCGCGGTGCTGGACTACCACCTCCACCTCTGGCCCCACTCCCAGGCCGATGCCGAGGCCACCGTGGAGCAGGTGACGCAGTACTGCACGCGTGCCGTGGAGGCGGGCGTGACCGAGATCGCCCTCACCGAGCACCTGTTCCGCTTCACCCAGGCCAAGGACCGCCTCGGCGGCTTCTGGGACGACCTGCCCGGCGAGAAGCTGCGTCCGGGAATGGCCGCCTACTGGGACCACCACGCCCGGGTGGACCTCGATGCCTATGTGGATGTGGTCCAGGCGGTGAAGGCCGAAGGGCTTCCGGTGGTCCTCGGGCTCGAGGTCGACTACTACCGGGACCGCATGGACGAGGTGGCCGACCTGCTCGACGGCTATCCGTTCGACGTGCTGCTGGGCTCCATCCACTGGCTGGGCACCTGGCGGTTCGACGTGCTGAGCGACCCCCTGTGCGTGGCCGAGTGGGACGTGCGGGACATCGACGCGGTGTGGGACGAGTACACGTCGGCGATGGAGGAGCTGGGGGCGTCCGGCGTGTGCGACGTCTTCGCCCATCCGGACCTGGTCAAGGTGACCGGGCGGGTGCCGGCGGTGACCGACGAGTACTACGACCGGATCACCGAGGCCGCCGTGCGCTCCGGCATGGCCGCCGAGGTGTCCTCGGCCGGTTGGCGGAAGCCGGTGGGGGAGGAGTACCCCGCTCCCGCGCTGCTCAAGCGGCTGGTCGACCGGGGCGTCCCCCTGACCACGGCGTCCGATGCCCACTCCCTCCCCGACGTGGCCGACCGGGCCCCCGACCTGCGGAACCTGCTGACGGCCGCCGGGGTCACCACCCTCCAGGGCTACCGGAGCCGGCAGGCCTACACCGTGGACGTCGACCCACCGCCGGGCGTCTGACCATGGCCACCCCGGCCGAACTGGCCTTCGAGCGCACCAACCTTGACGATGTCCAGCTCGGGCACCTGCAGCGCCTGCTGGGGACGTGGGGCATCCTGGCCGACCTGTCCTTCTCGGACCTGGTGCTGCTGGCCCCCATGGCGGCCCCGATCCCGGGCGCGCCCGACCACCTGGAACCGCTCCGGCACGATGTGGGGCACGAGGGGCACGAGGGGCACGAGGGGCACGAGG
>Ga0181534_10000976_pt1 | contig 19336 bp, 21 predicted proteins | sample PEATcosm2014_Bin_37_FD_119758 | JGI IMG/M metagenome (GOLD analysis project Ga0181534, IMG submission 119758) | Peatland microbial communities from MTU Mesocosm Facility, Houghton, MI, USA - PEATcosm2014_Bin17_10_metaG | ecosystem: Environmental > Terrestrial > Soil > Wetlands > Peat | place... | reverse complement strand
GCAAACTGTATGGCCTTCTCAATCAGGTCTTCCCCAGAGGCTCTCTGACGGAATGGGCTGGAGGGTGGCTCCGGATCTTCGGGTTCCTCAGTGAAAATATGGACTTTTCCGTCTCCAGAGGGATTCTTTTTCCACTCACTCTGGTTAATAAGGGCGATCATAAGAGGTTCTGGGGGCCTATCAGTGTGTGGGCCTTCGGCGGCAATCTTCTGAGAGCGATTCAGAAGGGCTTGGTGGGCTGATTCAGCACAGAAGCTGTTCCAGTCTGTCTTTCCAAACCATTTTTTATAGAAAATCTGCCAATCTTTATCAGTTTTAACCTCTGGCATCCGCTCAATCATGAACTCTACGTCCTGTGGATCGTGGGACTGCTCTGCGGAACGCTTAGAGTGAATCTTCAGGCACAGGAGATACATCTTCGAGGGGCATTGGATGCTCAGATTTGAAAACTGAGGGCCTTGCACAGCTTCTCGGGGGTAATAATACTCACTTGCTTCATCATTGAACCAATTTATGGGTAAGCCTTTCTCCCAAGTGACTTCTTCAACGGCTTTAACGAGATCCTCACTCATCCCACAGGCATCAATATCCTTGACTGAACGATAAAAATCATCAAATAGGAACATCAGAGCGGCCCCACCAGTGATCATGACCGCTTCTTTTTGGTATTTGCGTTTCAATACTTCATTGACCGCTTCAAGGGCGGCAAAAACATGGTCACGATCCAGTAATTGAGTCATAGGTTTCCTACGAAATGAAAGTCAAGTCACAGTTTTGGAACACAGCAAATAGGGCGGCTGGGGTGAGACCTTTCTCGGGAATGCCCACGACTCCATCATGGGTAAGAATATCTCCCGCATACTCTGAGCATATCATACCTCCACCCACAGTCTTCAATCCTAGCCCAGCACGAATTGCATTGAAGTAACTGTAATCAAGATTGAATTTCGAGAAGGCGTAATTTAATGCTGCATCAGATAAAGAGGCATGTCTATTTACGATCATCTGAGGCGTTCGCTCAATCAGAAGGACTAGATGGGGGCCTTTAGATGGAAGGGACTCTGCTAGCCACTTTCTCCCACCAAACTCGATGATCATTCCTACATGGTTCCACTTGGAGTGTGTGTCCCATTGAATGAGGAGATCGGTTGGGGTGTTGCCATGAAAAAAAGCCAAGTCACCGGTTTGAGCCAGTGCCTCAGCTTGTGCAAATCCTAATGTTTGAGAAATTCCCACCGCATACCTCTATGAAGAGGGATAGGAAGTCCTACAAGGACATGACTATAAAGGGGGGACAGACAGCGGCTGAGAAAGCTGCGGCAGCTTCTAGGCTCAGTAGGACACGCTTACGAGGGGCCATACGCTTAGATAGCTTCATGGATGTCTCAAAACTACCAAAGGCAAAGTCTGCACCACATCCAATCGCACAATATGGAAGGGCCATTTCCCCAACTTGAAGATCTCCTTCAATGGTGTAAAGTCTGCCGTTGTAACCAATAACCGCACAACCATCGCCCCAAGTTTCCTCAGAGTCTTCTACTTTAGCATAACCAGAAGATATCATTGACTTTCTCAGCGCATCCATGAAGTCTGTGACCATGTAAGCGTAATCGTCTTTGTCCTCTGGCTGGTCAGGGGGACTGAATTTATACTGGAGGACTTGACCGAATCGAAAAGATCCGGCATAGCCCATAATGAATCGGTTGTCAAGTTTGAATACCTTCGTATCCTTACGAACAACCCGTAAGAAGTTAGAATCCGTACCGGCGGAATCTCCGCCGATCCAAATCTTCCCCTTTGCGTTTAACCCAACCACACAAGTCATTCACCCCTCCGCCGCCTACCTGTAATAATACTTGCCACCAACGCAAGTCATAAAGTCGGTGAAAAGGATGTGCTCTGGGACAACTTGCTTCTTCCAAGTATCCACATGGACCAAGAGGAAGCTGTTGTGCCACTTCTCCATTGTGGTTGTATACTCGGCATTAGTGCGGCACATGCAGCCAGTGGTTGTCCAGATGAGTGGGCCGTTAACATTGGCTGATGTTTTCACATCGGGGCGATGAACGTGACCGGAAGTTCCAGAAAGACCGAAACCTTCGTTCCCCGTATGATTACAAACGAAGCAGTTATAGTAAACGATGTAGTTCTTTTTGGCCTGATCCCTAATTTCCCCAGGTTTCCAGGCTGCCAAATCCCACTTGGTCACAAGGTTGATCTGATACTCGTCAAGGCCAAACAGGGAGGAGAGAGAAGTCCCACACAGATCCATGAGGACTTTCATGAACGGAGTCTTATCAGCTAGGTGCTTTAACAGCCTTTGCTCATGATTTCCAAGTGTGAAATCAATCTGAGAATCAGGGCAGGCTTCACGAAGAGGCTGAAAGATGCTCTCACGAACAAAGTCAAAACGGCCCTTCAGATCTGCGAGTCGAGGATCCTTGTCGAACCGACTGAACTCATACAGGTCAAAGACATCTCCATTGAGAACAATGATATCCGGCTGAACTCGCTTTGCCGTATCAATGAACACCGAAAGAACGAACGGGTCCACCTCTCTATCATGAAAATCACTGGCAATCAGAAGGGTTTTGGTTCTTCCTCCGTCATCGGGTTTTTCGTATTTTCCGACCCAAGGAGTGATTTCAGTCTCCTGAAAATCCCGATAAGTATCGAGACTAGCATGTTTTGCAATGTGCTTTTCAAGCTGGTGCTGGTTGCGGGACAACTCTAGACCGGCCTGACGACGAAACTCTAAAAAGGTTCCAAAGATGCAATCCCAGGTCTTTTCAGAATAAACCCCATGGATTCGATAAAAGTTGCGGGAGATAAACTTTTCAGGGTTCTCTTCCTGGACTCTTCGCAAATCCGCGACTAACTGTTCGGGGGTTGCGGTGGGGTCATACTTCTTTGAGGACTCTGAGAGAATCGCCTGGGCTCTCTGTGTCTTTCGGGGTTCTTTTGTGACTGCCATTGATTCTCCTAGGATGATTCAGTATAGAGTGGGGTAGTTGTAGAACGCGCCACTGTATACTGATACTCAATTTTTCACAGCGCCGTGCAAATATCTTGTAACTATGGCTTTGCCAAACCCGCATCATCATTGGAAGCGCGGGGTTCGATGAGTATTTGAGCCTGTCCCATTGCCCCAGCAGGATGGCGCGAGTCTACCAGATTAAGAGGGAATTGCACAAGAAGAAGCATGGGCATCACGGGATCAAACTTCTTTGCAGCTTCTGCTAAAGTATTAGTTTTGATCCCGGTAATAACCCATTCTTGTTCTTCTTCAGACAAATCCTTCCACTGTAATGGCGTTTCCAACACTACTGGGTGAGGGGTGGAATAGTTCAAGAGAGAGCATCCCTAACAGCACTGCTGGTGCGGTTGGTAAGGGTCTTCTCTCGGATCTCCAAAACCGTGTAGGAATCCACCATCATCTGGGTATCTTCCAGGATTGGCTTGATCAATTCCTGGGTTTTAAGATCATTCATCGTCTCTGCCTCAACAAACATAAGGAAGAGTTCAAGACGGTAGGGGTTCCCTTGGATAGCCAGAACCTGCTCCTCCTCGGGGGATAGTTCTCGCTCCACTTCTTCATCTGTTGTGTTGATTGGTTTCAATTCCCCAGCCTTGAGCTTGGCCACAATCTCCTTGCTGGTTTTTGAATTGGCCTTGCACTGACTGAGCATACGTTTTGTCGTATCCGCAGTTGCCTGACGGACTTGACTTGCATAATAGATAACCTTCATCGGCACTTCATACAGCTTGTCATAAGGAGTCTGATAGACCAGCTTGAGAGTCTCATCAATCTCTTGATCGGTGAACTCATACTTATCTTTCAGATAGTCCAAGAGGCCATGACGTTGCAGGAGCTTAGCGGCGGAAACCCGAAGTGAAGCCCTGAGTGTGAGCGCACGTTCCAAATAATCCACTTCCGCCCAGACAACCGGCTCTTCAGAGACATGAAGGAAATCCATCTGCTCAGCCTGTTCACCGGAAGAGAGCTTGATCCAGTCCTGGAGGAAAGGAACCTCACTGTAATCCTCGATCAACCCCAAGAGATCGCCCCGGAATAGTAGCCAGAGCCTATTGGCTCGTGTATTGGGGGCTCCGCCCTTGTTGTCAAAGTAATTGGGACATTCCTGCTTGATATACTTCCACAGAACATCATCAGACATCCCATAGAACTCTCTGGGGTCGAGGCCGTCCTTCTTGACGACTTCATGGAAATGGCGACCTTCGCCTAGGATCTCTGCGTAGGATTCCAGTTCCACCATTGAGTGACTAAGAAGACCGTCCCCATCCACATATTGCTTGCCGAGACGAGCATCTCCACCAAAAACAGCGGGGCGATTCACAACAAATTTGCTCTCCAGATTTTCAAATCTGGCATCATGAACCATGTTCCAGGTGGGTCCGAGAGACTCAACCAGCCCCTTCTCTCCCCACAAGACGTTGGATAAGACTTGGCAGTATTCATATTCGGATTCCGTTACCTCATCCGTATTGATGACGTACATCCGCTTCTCGGTATCTCGGAGACCCAGTAGATTTCTGATTTCGATTGAACTCATGCTTTCACCTCATCCGGAACCCAAGATAACTCAAGTGGGTTCAAAACCTCATTCAATTCCTCAACTGAATTATAAGAGAAGGACAAACTGTTTGCCTTATCCTTATTGGAGAAACTGACGAGTAGATTATAGCGGAGCCCGATAATAGAAGCGGTCCCGTCCGGATTGAAATATTGTTCGGTGGAGACGGAGAACCCAGAGATGTCCCGAACGTCAATCACTACATTGGGCTGTGGGTGCCACCAAGCGATGTTCTTGTTTTCAGACTTCAACATGCTTAATTCATCCTTTTGCAGGTAAGTTGCTCCATCAACAGGGCTTCCTGAGCTAGCTGGGCGTCAAGTTCCTTGTCATCCTGGGCTAGAATCTCACGGCGGCGAGTGACCTCTTCGTTGTCTGGCCCCTGAATCTCTTGAAGGGCTCTTCGAGTTGGGGAAGTTTCTGGGTATGTCATTTGTTACTCCACTTGGTTGACACCAAAAAAGCAGCTTGTTGGTCGCTTAAAAATTGATACCGCCATTGGGCCAATATACTAAGCGTATCAGCTATTCTTTTATTACTCAGATTCAACCCGTTCAGATACTTTATCTTCCCCGATGAGAGCCCTAAAGTTTTGATTTCTGATTTGTTATCTAGTTTTACATAAACATATGAACGCAAATCATGATATAAACGAGAGAGACGAGGTGCTACATCAGTGGTTCCAAACCACCCGAAGGGGGCCTCCCATGGCTGTTTATCCCAAATACCCAGAGTTTTGTTCGTCGTTGCAGACTTGATTCTCCAGTACAAAACATTGAAATCTCTGACCGATTCCACATCATACATAAAACTTTTGACGATAGGTTTTTGTTCAGATTCTTTGAGTTCAGGAGTCAGAGAGGCGACAATATATGTGAGTAGGGCCTCATTCCGAGTCATTGGAGGGTTTCGCCAGAATGTGCAACTGGCCTGCTCTGCCAATGGGACTTGGGACTCTTGATCCACCACGGAAAAGACCTGGGGATCCTCAAGATCAAAGGGCTTGATTTTGATCTTATAGGATTGCTCCAGGGCTTTGATGACCGCTCGATCTGAGCCCAGCAGCACATTTCTGGTTTTAGGCTTGCGCTTTCCCAGCAAAATAGCTACAGCCCACGGAGCTTCGCTCATTCAGCCGAAACTTCTTCTTCCGCCATGACAGGCATGATAGGCATTTCGGTGGTGAGAGTATTGACGAGTGCAGAGGCTTCGCCAACTGCCACCTTGGTCTGCTGTAGCTGCCTCTGTAGCTTGTCCTGGAGTTCTGCCAGGGCTGCCATCTTCCGGCTCATTTCGAGGGCCTCACGAGCCACCCTGGCTCGTTCCTTGTGTGTTCCATTGCCGGTGCGGTTATGCTTTGACTTAGCCATTTCGGTCTCCTAATTGGTAATACTCAAATTCTATGGGTTGACGATGGACCAGGGATGAACTGGAGCAATCTTGTTTTGACGAAGCTCAGCGACTGACTGACGCAATTCATACTCTTCAGAGCACTTGAAAAGCAACTCCCTGGCCTTACCTTTGATGACTTCGTAAGCTGTGCTGCCTGCGGAATAATCGGCTACGGCCACGGAAGATAGACGCCCCCCGGCTCTAATGCGTTCAATCTGCTCAAAATTATCAGCATCGAACACACCCAGAGTGAATCCTCCTGAGTCATGAATCAGGTTGAAGCAGGGGATATCGGAGTAACCATCACCCACGTACATCATCATCTCCAACGGCACTCTACGCCCATTCTCTTTGGGGATGCTAGCGGTGAAAGCATAACCATATATATCACAGCCCTTGCTGATTTCATAAATTGCTCTGAGCTTATCAGAGGGGCTGACCACCGAAGCGATGCTGTCAATCCAGCCGGTGTGCGGGTCTTCTCTGAAGTCGCCTCCATAGACCCCATGAATTTTGAATTTCGGATTTTTAGTCGTTTCGCGGATGCGATCCTCAAACGAATGGAGCAACATACGGATACCGGAGGAGACGATGTAAATTTCTACTCCCATATCGAAGAGTTCCGATAAGAGGGAGTCCACACCTGGATATACCTCAATCCTTCGCCCCAATTGCCGCAGCTTTGCATTGCTCAGTTCTGCCATCCGACCATCCTTCACGTAGCGAAGGAACATGTTCATATAGCTGAGTTCCGAATGATTGGACCCCAACGTTCGCATGTTCTCCTCAGACCACTGCTGACAATCCTGCCAAAATTGATCTTCATTGGTGTGGTAGTAATCGAACACCACCTTCTGCATGTAGTCAGGGGCCAGGGTCTTGTCGAAATCAAAAATAGCGGCTACCTTCTTGGTCCGGAACACAGAACCTCCATGTTATGTATTACTGGGGGATCCCCGGTTCAGATTCAAGTTTGTTTTTTGATAGGCGAGGGTAGAGTTCTGCTACCTCGGAAATATAAATCTCCACATCCCGTAGATGCAGATAGACCCGGTTCCCCATCGGCGTGAGCCGTGCAGCTATTTGCTGTCCAGACTCCAATTTAGTGGAATCAGGTAGCTCCAATACCCCGTAGGTGAGGAAAGATTGGGCCATGAGTTGAAGAAGACTGGCGACCCGATCATACATCATCTTGTCCCGCTGCTTCCCAAGTATCTCAACCCCGTTCTGATCTCTGATGGTGAATTTCATGGCCGGGAGAATCCGATCTATCATCGGCATTTCGTTTGGAGGCTCGTCACTAAAGGCTTCCTTGCTCTGTTCCTCCAGCACCCGCATCATGACTGACCGCATTATTTTGGAGAACTCAGGAAAAACTTCAGACCAGCTTTTCATGAAGACTGTTCCGACGACTGCACTGACTCCGAAGCTCCCACCATAGACAAACCCCCCATCCCAGGAAGGGTGCTGGTAAAATTCAGATAAGGTGGGGTGCTCTGCATATTTGGAGAGAAGGGCGGTAATCTTACGAGAGAGATCGAGATTGCTCATCTCCGACAACGTATGATCTGGTTTATAGATAAACGCCACACTATCTACTTCATGGTTGAGATCACGCATAGCTTTGGTGCTGACGGCCTTTTGCTTAGCCATCAGCTTCATCAGATCGTCTAGGGTTTGAACTTGAAGGAGTGTCATCGTTACCTCAACAGGTGAGCCTGCATGTGGAGAAGCAGAGGTCTGACATCACCAAACACACAAGGGGCGGCGGGGGGCATCATGAGGTAAAACCAGTGCTTTCCATATATATCTAATACCCAATCTTTCCCTTCGGTGGTGGCGGCACAGCGAACACATTGACGAAATTGGTCATTGGTTCGCAGGGATAGTTTAGGAGGTGCGTCGAATCTTAGGCCCTCTTCCAAGAGTTGCATGACATACAAAATATCCTGTTCTCGGACCTTTCTTCGCATATTTTCCTCTTAATCGAACGGAACTGCGTTCTCCTCTGTACGGAGTTGTTGTTCTTTTATTGTGGCCAACTCATCATGCGTTGCTCCCGCACCCCCTGTGTTAGCCAGATTGTCAACACGACCCACCAGCACATCAATACCAACATTTGTGAGGGGAAGGGGGGAGGAACGACGAGTTTTCACAGATGAAATAGCCATCAGGCTCCCCGGAGGGCCGTTGAATGTTTCGTCAAAGAAGGTAGTGAAAATGGTGTCAAACGATTTATCAAACTCAGAATACTGATTGATGCCCGTAATGTCCCAAACACCCCCGGTGGCCTTTGCTTCCTCATAACCTTTACGGTTTCCCTGGATTGGGGTAAGGAATACAATGCTTCGACCATTATCAAATTGAAGGGCTGTTTGCTTCGCATCTTTGATTGTTGCTTCCATTTCTGCCTTGGAATCATGACTAGAGACGGTAGCCGTAATAGTCAAATAATCCACGAAAAGCATGTCCAGAGGGGTGGTCTGATTGGTCATCTCAGCCATCATCTTGATGTTGCTCCAAGAGCTTCCATCAGTAGGCTGGCGGATAATGAGGCGTCCTGGGAGGTTCTGTTCCAAATCTGGAAGAACGACCTCTCGTAGGAACTTTTCCTCTTCTACGCTCAAAGTGCCATCGTCAAACTTCTTTTTAGTGGGGTGAATGTCATACTGGAGGAATTTTTTATCAGCCGAATGAATTAGCGCATAGATGATCCGTTCTTCATCATAGGTCTGTTCCAGCGTCACATGTAGAACGTTGAACCCCTGCTGAGCCGCATTGTAAGCAAAGGCCCGACAGAGGGTGGATTTGCGCTGTCCCGCATACCCCAGGACTCCCACACAATCTCCCCGCTTGACAGGGATATGGACATCGATTGCAGAGATGCCAGTCATAATTCTAATTCGTCCAGCCATTCGTTCCGCCTTGTTCTTTTCGTAAATCGTCATAATCTCTCCTGCCATATCGTTTAGCGCACCACTGAGAGATCTGCTGTTGGTGGTGATGACTCCGGTTTCAATCTGCTCCAAAAGATACTTTAGTGCATCAGAGGCTCCAGAGTGTACCTTTTTCGAAGTGGGATCCGTCCAGGAGCTATTATTGATGGCCCTGACGATCTTAAGCACTCCAGCCAGTCTTTCCCGCTTCCACTCTTCCTGAAAGTCTGTCAAAAGCTGGCCCAGATCGCTGAGATCATAGATCTGGAGATCCTCTTCCGCTTCGTATTCCGCAATTACATCCACGACTCCAAGAACTGTGGAGTTGCGTTCCAATGTCTCACGAAGAATCTTGTAGGACGGGGCTGTCTTCTGTTCGTACCAAAATCCAAAAATGGTGGAAATGATTTCGATCTGCTGTGCGGAGCAGACTTTCCTCAATCTCAGACCATTTTCTGCTAGCCATCCGCAGGCATCCGTTGCCCTCTTAATCTCTTCCGGACTGTCATCATGCCGAATGAGATTGTTAAAAATACGCCAAAAACTCATAAATTACCTCTCGCTCCCATCTCTCTAATACTCTACTTGATCTCGATTGAGTCAAGCCACCAGTCGGGAAGTATTGACTGAGCTTGTGACATAAAACGAGCGAAATCCCCATCAATTATATAAGAGATAGCGTGATCATCACTTGAGCGAACCGAGCGTCCAAGAGCCTGGACCAGAGTCAAAGCTGTCTGAAGTTGATACCAATCTGGGTCCAATTCCATCCTGGTTTTAACGTAGGGATCTGCCAGACTTGCGTATGGAACCTTGGCCACAATTTGAAATCGACTCAGGTCATCACGGAGGTCCAGGCCCTCAGTCATGGACGGACTGAGTAACACCGTTGGCTCATCACGAGTCATATGGGCTTCAATTGCTCCATTCTTAGAGCGTGAGTTGGAGTCGTGGCTAAGCAAACGCCATGCATGTGGGGAGCTTCTGAAATAATCCATGATATGCTTCATCGTTTTAAATGACTGGCAATGGATAATCCCCTTCTCCCCTTCGTGCTTTGTCAAAATACGATCAATCTTTTTCAGCAGCTTGGGGAGTGTGGTGTCATAATTTTTATATGACATGGACCCCGCAGGGGTGAAAATGATGCGGCGGTTTTCCTTCGGAAACTCAGATGGGAGCCCCAAGTACCCGCATTCTCTGGGCTGAATGCCTAGATTGCGAACAAAGGTACGGGGGTCCAAGATGGTCGCGGATAGGAAGACAATGTGGTCTGCCTTACTGAAAAGGAGTTCCTCAGAGAAAAGATCCCCCTGGAGTGGCTTGATTTCCAATTTCTCCGATTGACCGATGAACCACATGTTGGAAGAGGAGGCAGCGAACATCTCCAGTTTTCGCTCGAATTGATCCAATGAGGCTTCTTGCTTGAGAAGATCCATTACCTCTCGTTCATTATTAATTTGTGCCCTAGCTTTTGACAAGGCGATGTTAATACCAGTCCTCGCCACCGAACAAGCAGGAAAGACTGTATCAGCCAACCACTTCTTAGCCCTACCAAGCTCCTTCGGTCCTAAAGCAGGCTTAGGGAAATCGATCCCAAGCTCCTTTAGACGACCGAACGTCACTTCAATATTTGAATGGTTGATCAGTGCAGCCTCAGTATTGTGCGCCTCATCAACAATAAGCAGCTTTCGATGAGGGAACAACCCCTTCTGATAGGTCATGACGGTCAGGAAATAGGAAAAATTGGTGAGCCCAAAGGGAGTGCTAAGAAAAATCTCCTTGGCTTCCTTGTAGGGGCAGACACATTTGCACGGGCCTTCACCCAGAGCTTTGGCAATCTTTGCTCCCTCGTCACAACTAACCGGATAATTTCCACAACGATAGTTGCTCCCGCCTTTGATCTCAACCAAATCGGAGAACTCATCCAGATATTGCTTTTGCAACATCTTCTGAATGGTGAGGAGATAAGCCCCATCTCCCTGAGCCCAACGACCAAGATCAACCGCTACACCAGATTTTCCAATGCCAGTCGGAAGCTCTAGGATGGTATATTTTCGGCCCTTGTTTGTCGTATCCACAAATTTTTGCAGAGCTTGCCTCTGACTGGGGCGCATTTCCGCAAAGGGAAAGAACCCCTCTAGATCCTCGAACTCCATGTGTCTCCTATTCGCTCAATGGGTAAAAACAACCAGCAGTGCAGACATAATCCAAAAGTTCTAATCTGTCGATTATGTCCACTTCTGAGCCGGTTATGTACCCATACAACATGTTACTGGCTTTCGTGCAGGCATCTCCAATCCAATCCTCAGAAGGCTTCGAAAGGAGAGCAGATTGAAATTCTAGTCTTAGACTGAACGCAATCTGCTGGGGAATGGACCCCTCGACATCGTGTAAGAGACTCACTACCTCAGATAGACGACTCGTTGCATCATGAGGGTGGTTTTCCAGGCAGGATAGCTTGAAATACAGCTTGGCCACTGGTGAAAGGTCGTGCCAAGAGGATAATTTGTTCTCCATCATGAGCCTATCTTCCTGCAAGTCTCCGGCCAACACATCATCGAGTTTGACCGTTTCAAATTTTACCTTTGGCATACCCAACAGGAGGGCTCTTCGCTCTCGTTTTTCGTTTATCACATCAGACAAGAGGCAACGGCAAGTTCCTGCGTTCCCTGATGCCGCTAGGATGAGTTGATCATACTGAAGCTCTTGCAGAACGGAAGGGGTGAACTTCTCCCCCTTCCGTTTCAGTTCTGCCAGCACATCATAGAAGTCTTTGTTTTGACTAACGATAGATCGGACCATACGGTCTCCCCTATCTATTACTCAGGCTTAGGTGATTTCCCAGTTTGAGATGCCATCTGAAGTGAGGCGAACGACACTTCCTCGGGTAAGCGGGTAGCTGCTATAGAAATTCTCAATCGTATCAGTTCCAACGGTCAAAAGTGAAACACTTCCGGTCCCCACTCCCTTGAATACATAATACTGCTGAGTGGTTCCGGAGTACAGACTGGCCGATGGGAGCAGGAAAGTATCAGTTCCGGTTCCGATGTATGGAACATAGTAGTCGGTAAGTTGAACCGCATAACTCCCAGATTGAGGGTTACGATAAACTTGGTTCAATACTGCTGTAGCCCCAGTGATGCCGGTAGCCCCAATGCTTCCAGTGGGTCCAGTTGGTCCGGTATTACCTGCGGTCGCTCCGGTTGGTCCTGTGGGGCCGGTGCCTCCCGTGTTCCCTGAAGTGGCTCCGGTGGGTCCGGTGGTTCCAGTCTGGCCGGTAGGTCCGGTCGTGCCGGTTGAGCCGGTATTACCTGCGGTCGCTCCACTGGGTCCGGTCGAACCAGTCTGTCCAGAGGGTCCGGTCGGTCCAGTATTGCCCGAAAGACCGGTATTTCCGGTTATTCCAGAAGGTCCGGTCGGGCCGGTATTACCATTTGTAGCTCCAGAAGGTCCGGTCGCTCCAGTCTGACCAGTTGGGCCAGTCACACCAGTCGATCCGGTTATACTTGCTCCGGTGGGTCCAGTATTCCCAGAAGTTGCTCCGGTAGGACCGGTGGGTCCAACTATTCCGGTGGGTCCGACAGAGCCAGTCGCACCGGTATTTCCATTCGTAGCTCCGGAAGGGCCAGTTGAACCCGTTTGGCCGGTCACTCCAGTGGCTCCAGTATTACCTACGGTCGCTCCAGTAGGACCAGTGGTTCCAGTCTGACCAGTAGGACCAGTAGGGCCGGTGTTGCCATCTGTAGCTCCAGAGGGGCCGGTTGGTCCGGTAATGCCTGAAGGTCCGGTCGAACCAGTAATGCCGGAGGGTCCGGTCGCACCAGTTTGACCCGTTATGCTCATTCCGGTTGCCCCGGTCGATCCAGTCACACCAGTATTTCCCGCTGTAGCTCCGGTAGGGCCGGTCGCTCCGGTTATGCCTGGATTGCCATCAGATCCGGTAAACCCAGTGGGTCCGGTATTACCTGCGGTCGCACCAGTGGGTCCGGTCGGGCCGGTAGAACCAGTATTACCTGCGGTCGCACCAGTTGGCCCAGTCGCTCCAGTCTGTCCAGAAGGTCCGGTCGCCCCAGTATTCCCAGAGGTGGCTCCAGTTACTCCAGTAGGTCCGTATCCTCCGGTTGGTCCGGTTGGTCCGGTCGCCCCAGTGTTGCCTGCGGTCGCCCCCGTTGTTCCGGTATTTCCCGTTAAACCTTGAGGGCCGGTAGGTCCAGTATTAGAGGTAACCCCTGTGGGGCCAGTAGGTCCAGTATTTCCATTAGTCGCTCCGGAGGGTCCGGTAAACCCAATGGGTCCAGTAGGTCCGACGATGCCTGTGCCACCTGTGGGTCCGGTAGGTCCAGTATTTCCATCAGTTGCACCAGAAGGTCCGGTTGCTCCAGTCTGCCCAGAAGGTCCAGTAGCCCCAGTATTAGCGGTCTGTCCAGTAGGGCCGGTCATTCCAGTCCCACCAGTCCCACCAATCGGGCCGGTTGGTCCGGTGTTAGCAGTCTGTCCGGTGACACCTGTCTGTCCGGTGAATCCTGTTAGGCCCGTCCCGCCAGTAGACCCGGTTGAACCAGTCAAGCCGGTAGCACCCGTCATTCCAGCCGCTCCGGTAGCTCCGGTCTGACCCGTATTACCTGCGGTTGCCCCAGAAGGTCCAGTGCTGCCAGTTGATCCAGAAGGTCCGGTCGGGCCGGTAAACCCTACACCCGTAGGTCCAGTGACACCAGAATTACCAGTCGGTCCCGCTCCGGTGGGTCCAGTTGAGCCCGTATACCCTGTATTTCCAGTATTTCCTGTACGACCAGTCGGTCCAGTGTTGCCAGTGTTGCCAGTGCCCCCGGTAGGGCCGGTGGAACCAGTAGTTCCGGTGGAACCAGTGTTTGCTGTCGGGCCTGTTCCACCCGTATAGCCAGTCGCCCCAGGAGGAAATCCTGGAACAAGGAGCCCTGTTGTTTCATCAAGAAAAAGACCGATATTAGGCATCTGAAACCCTCACATAAGGGATTCAGAAGATGTATTACCCGTTGACCAGTTTAAATTTCGGTTTCAGGGCGTCAATGTCCCCAGCGATACAGAATACTCCCGTATCCTTTAGACATTCTTGCCACGAACCCCCCTCATGGACCTCTGAATGGGTGGAATCCGGTTCTAAATCATAGTCACTTAAGTCACCGAACTTAATCATAACTATAATTGGGCCATTTTCACCCTCGGCGGAGGTTTTGGCATCAGCTTTTGCCTCCTCCAAATTGGTTGTAACTCGTAATTTGGTGGCTCCAGGCTCGTTCCAATCATTCAAAGTCGTTCCATGATACAGAGAAGCCTCAGGGGCAAGAGTTTGCTTCTCTGGTCCAACCGTATATTGTTGCGGATGAGGACTCCCACCATTGAAACCACCATCAGGGTTACTCCGATAGCGGAGATCTTTAGCATTTTGGGGCTCAAAATCATGAACCTCCCCGTCAATATCCAGCCCGTAGGCTCGATGTAACAGGGAGGCAGTGAAACTAGGGAGTCTTGACATCTTCGTCCATCTTCTTTCTGCGGTCTGACCAGCTAACAGTCAGTTCATGGAACTGTTCCATCAGCTTCCACCGGGTCGCATGAACGGGGTGGATGAGGGGCATACCAGCTTCCGCAGGAGTGCGGTCGGCCTTCTTTTGGTTGCAGGCAAGGCAGGCCGCAACGAGGTTGTTGGGGGCCGCACTACCACCTCTGGACTTGGGAATCACGTGGTCAACAGTGTTGGCCTTCTTGCCACAGTACTGGCAGATGTGCTCATCCCGCTCAAGAATGCCCCTGTAGCCCTTTCCGAGCTTCAGTTTAGTATCCTTGATGGCCTGCACCCCTGGGTAGAGGATGCAAACAAAATCATGAATGTTCTCAATCTCATAGAGGGCTCTGCGAGTCCAGGTATCGAGGTCGAGGGCCTCAGCCCTTTCAGTAGCAAGAGCCTTTAGAGCATGTCGGCGGCTCACAGCCATCATCGGAAGGAAGTTTTGGTCAACGGCGATGACCTGATCCCCCAGAGCCTTTTTGTAGAATCTTTTACTGCCACTCATCATGGTTGCACCTTTGTAGTTTCAATCCACTCCCCATAGGGAGACTCTTGTAGAAGCGTTCAGTATTCGATTTGGTGAGCCAATCTACTTCTCTTTTTTAGGAAATAGTCAGTATTAATAAGCTGACTACCTAGCATAATACTGAGGTGTGAAGTGTTTTTGCTAACTTTGAATGACATAAATAAAAATGTTGATGAACTTCGAGGGCCAGGAGTGTATCGAATTTTTTCTTCTTCTGGGAAGAGTTACATAGGGTCTGCTAGTAGCTCTAGAGGACTTGCAGGAAGGCTGAAGGATCATGAAAGAATGTTGAAAGCGGGGGTTCACCATGCTTTCAAGCTCCAGCTAGCTTGGAATAAGTATGGAGAATTGTTTGTGGAAGTGTTAGAACTAGTTTCAAACAACCTTATAAAGCGAGAGCAACATTACATCAATAAATTCAAGGCTGCCCAGGAGGGTTATAATAGCAACCCAATTGCTGGAAAAACAAGAAAAGGTGTCAAATTATCTGAGGAAACCAAAGAAAAAATACGTAAAAGTAACACTGGAAAGACTGCTTCTGAAGAAACCAGAGAAAGAATGAGGGTCTCAGCTAACAGGAAAATGCAAGAAGACCCTGAGTTTGGAAAGAGAAGGTCAAAAAAGCTAATTGGAGTTCCTAGATCTGATGAATTTAAAAGAAAAATCTCGATAAAACAGAGAGAGCGATTCAAAGATCCTGAAGAAAGGAAACGTGTGGGACCAAAAAAGGGGTATAAACATACTAAAGAAGAATTAGCAAAAATGCACCAGCCAAAATCTGAAGAGCACAAGAAAAAGTTATCAGAAGCGAGAAAACTAGATTATTCAAATGGAAAAATTTGTCGCTCATGTAGTCAACTTAAACCGGTAACTGATTTTTACCTGAGTAAGGGAAGGCCCCTTTCCTACTGTAAAATATGTAGCAATAAGAAATCAATTGCCCGTCAAAAGAAGGTAAGCTGAATTGATTGCTTTAAAACTGACAGTCTCTCCATTAACAAGCGAGGTAGATTTGAAAACCAGTCCTTCACGGATTGGAGCATTGAGACTGGGGCCTGCTCCGGCGAAAGAAAGGACATCTTCCATGGTTGGGTAAGCTTGGAAGACCTTCAGATCCTCGTGAACGACCGGAACGGATCGAAGGTGCTCTCCCTCGGGGAGAAGAGTCTCAATGGCTTGGAGGACATCCTGACGCTCCAGACGAGTCATGTAACGATGGGCTTCAATATCCCAGATGTCGAAGACAAAGAGTTCCTGACCCTTGAGTTTATCATGATTCCCTTGGATTCCCTCACCGATCAGCTCCCCCTGAATAGCCATGTTGATACCCAGATGTTTGAGAATGTCAATCAGATGGAGACGGTGGGCAATTCTCCAGAAGGAATTGCTCTCATCTTCCTTCAGATCAAGATTCCGGCTGCAAACTCCGGTATCCATATCCCGGTGGTAGACGGTCATGCTCGAACCATCAAGTTTGACCGTGACTTCGAAGCCCAGATCCTTGTGCTCCTCGAAAAATTCGGGAAGATTTTGGATTCGTTCCTGATCCGTCTTGCGAATGAAGCCGGGGAACATACCTTTGACCTGACCGGCCAGACAGGCGGGGATGGGGGGCTCGTATTTGATGACACCCAGTTGCTCCGTGATATCCAGCCCCTCCTGATTCCATTTTCCCATAAGGAAATCATAGGGAGGGAGGGGGAGGTTGGTGAAATCGTCCAGGGGGAGGATTACTCCCTGGCTAATCTGTCCACGCAGTTTGACGGTGCGGAGCCGTTCACCACGAACCCCCTCATATTCACGGGGTTCCTGCCCCTCTTTGGTAAGAAAGGGGGCGACCGTTGTGGGCACCCACGAATCGATTTCGAAATAGGCCACAAGGTCGTTTACCTTATGGAGCCCTTTCTGCACAGCCACTTTCCAGCCCTGAACGGTGGCCACCTCAATCCTGTCAGCCCCTTCGATGGGGTCCAGGGCCAGGATGCGCTGAATGCTAGCGAGTTTGCGTTCCATTGGTTTTCTCCTTGAAAATTTCTTGCTGAATGGCGGAATAAATGGCGAGAGCCTTTTCAGATACCTCTTCCCTGATGGGTTCGGGGGCCTCCTGAAGGATCTTAAGCAATAGTGCTCTGAGCTTAAGGAGACGTTCTGAAGTTTCACGATCTAAACTGTGATGAGGAAGTGGTATGAGCAAAATTAGCCTCTGTCATATTATACCCACAAAGGGGCAGGAATGTCTACAAAAAAATGGGGACCGAACACTTTTCGGTCCCCACCGCATCTCTTTCTTAGGAGGAGGAGAGACGCTTACTTCTCACCAGCCAGCGTTTCGATGGTCTGGAGAACCTTGCCCATGACAGAGGGCTTGAAGAACCGGCCCTCAGCCTCAACCCGCTCCTTGTAGACCCGGAGGGGGATATCCAGGGCGGCAGCGACCTGTTCCTGGGTCAGGCCCCGGAGCAGACGAGCCTTGGTGATGGGGTTGTGGATGTGGGAGAGGTCCACCTCTTCCGGAGTGCTGAACAGGTTGGGCTCTTCGACCGCTTCTTCAGCGAAGTGCTCAGTCTCCTCACCAGGGCAGATGCAGTCTTCACCCATGGCGGCTCCACATTCGGAGCAGGCGAGATCGGGATCGTCCTGGAACTCTTCCTCTTCGAACTCACCCGGAGCCACGGAGGTGGAGAAGGCTTCGTACCGCTGGACATCCGTCCCGCCGTACTCATCAATCACCTCATAGGTGCAGCAGCGACCCTTGGCGAAGTTGTAGTCGTTGGGGATACTGGTCACATCCTTGGGGTTGATCTTCACGACCATCACCCGCTCCCCACCAAAACAGGTCAGATAGGACAGGCCGCAGAAATGGTAGCCGGTGGAGCAGTGGTTGCTGCGGATCGGATCGCAGAGGTTCCGGTCCATGCTGGGCTTCTCACCCACCTTGTTGCTGACACTCTGGCTGTAGCAGTCCAGGTAGTCCTCCCGCACCTTCTTGTAGGCCAGGAAGTGGCCGTCTTCCGTGATGGGCAGACCGTTCTTCTCCAGGAACTCATACAGTTCGTTGATCGCATGAGCAGCCGGATTGAGGAACAGGTTCTTCAGGAAGTTCAGCATGGGGGTCGTATCGAACCCCTCAGCGAACATCCGGGGCAGCCGGTCAGCGAGGCTGTGATGCAGGGGCTCCTGGCCGTAGTAGACCATGGACTCCTCAGCATTCCACCAGATCTCGCCCTTGAGGTTGACAGCCCGTTCGAGGTAAGCAGCCGCTTCTTCCCAGTCGCCGCAGACCACACAGGACTTGACTTGCTCGTAAAGACAACTGGTCTTGCTGATCGTGTAGTTGACTCCGCCGATCACGACGACCAGGGAATCACCGGCAATGATGAAGGCACCGGTCTTGGGGCTTGCGAGTGCTGCGGTCATGAGAGTTCTCTCCTCAGAATATTATACCCGTTATTGGGTGGGGTTGCATAGAAAAACTTCAGATTTTTTCAGTGAGGAACAGGGCTTCGATCAGGCTGATCGCCTCTTTCAACTGGCTCCATTCAGCATAGTGAGTGAAGGCTTTGGCCACCAGCTTGAACTTCTCCATAACCTTGGAGAGATGAGGCATCTCCACCTCCTTGCTGTTCAGGCTGATCGGGGTCTTCCCGAAGATCCTGGCCAGTTCGAGTCGAACTTTGTAGGTGGCGAGGATCTTTTCCGAAACGAAGTGGGACCGATAGGCTTTCTCGATATCAGCGATGGCCGGAATGGTCCGGTTGTCATCAGTGATGCCAGCAGACTGAAGGGTGTCCTTCAGGTTCTGGCGAGGGGTCTTCAGGCCGGTGTCGTAGAAGGAAACCGGGGATGCCTGCTTCAGTTCTTCCAGTTCGGTAGGGGCGAAAACCACGGCTTTCAGAGCCACCTGGGTCAGGTCCACCCACTTTTCCCGCTCTTCCGGATCCATCTTATTCAGTTCAGTCATGAAACGGGGGCTGCCGCTGAATATCTGATCATCAGAAGCCATGTGGCCCAACTGCACCATCAACTTACAGACGGAAAACAGCTTGCTGGGCTCAGAAATGTTGTCTTCAGGGCAGGACAGACCGTCTTTGATACCGGGCTGGTTCTTGAAGGTGCGGACGTAGAAATACTGATCACCGCTGAAGTCTTCATCTTCTTCCACTTCCGCCCACGCACTCTTCCAGGCGGAAGCGTCCATCTGGAACACCTGGAAAGTATTCTTGAGTTTGCCAGAAGCAGTCCGGACGATCTTGGGAAGCTCAGCCTTCATCTCGCTCAGCAGCTTAACGGTGGTCGGACCACCCAGCGCAGTAGCGATGAACTCATTGATGTCTTCCTG
>Ga0181534_10000975_pt1 | contig 19343 bp, 21 predicted proteins | sample PEATcosm2014_Bin_37_FD_119758 | JGI IMG/M metagenome (GOLD analysis project Ga0181534, IMG submission 119758) | Peatland microbial communities from MTU Mesocosm Facility, Houghton, MI, USA - PEATcosm2014_Bin17_10_metaG | ecosystem: Environmental > Terrestrial > Soil > Wetlands > Peat | place... | reverse complement strand
CGAGCGAGCTGGAGTTTGACGGCGATTCCAACTCAGTTGCACCGGGTCCCGCCTCCAGGCGTCGAGGCTATGAATTAGTTGGATTTTGGCGTCCACTGAGCTGGTTGGCGTTCGACGCCGTTTACACCGGCAGTCACGCTCGATCCGACGACGCCGCCGGTCCGTATCTGGAAGGAGCGGTGGAAAGCGCCGGCGAATTGGGCTTTTCTGTCATCCGTGGTCCATGGGAAGTCAGCGCCCGGTTGCGCTATCTCGGTCCGTATCCGCTGGTTTCTGACAACTCACAGCGCGCCGATGCCGACGAGGAGATCAACATCAGGGGTGCTTATTCCATTGGCAGCCATCTGCAGCTCTACGGCGAGCTGCTGAATGCGCTGGATCATGATGGAAAGGACATCGTCTATTGGTATGCGGCACACGTGCCCGGTATCGACCCGCCCGGGTATGAAGAAGAGGGCCGGATCAGCCGCGCGGAAGAGCCGCGCACTGTGCGCGTCGGCGTAAAATATACGTTCTGAGTGCGATCCACGACCGCCTTTCGGACTACTGTCGAAAAATAGCGCCTTGGACGCAAAGAAATCTCGAGGAACTGTTGGCGGATTTTCGGCTGTGCCATAATGCGAGAATGAACGTTCGTTCTCAGTATCTAGAGCAGCGCCTGGCCCGACCCGAGGCGGTCGCGTGAAGGCTTCCAAGGCAACCGCAAAAGCGCGTCCGTCCAAGGAAATGCGGGATGAGGTGCGACGCAATGAAATTGTTGCCGCGGCGCAGGAATGCGTGGTGCGGCGCGGCTTTCACGCGGCCTCCATGGCGGAGATTGCCACAACCGCGCGCATGAGTGTCGGGCAGATCTACCGCTATTTTGCGAATAAGGAAGCAGTGGTGCATGCCATTGTCGAGCGGATTGCAGCCAACCGCTTACAGACATTGAGCGAGACCGCCGGTCACCCGGATGAGGCCGCCAAGGTCGTTGAGCTGCTCGCCGGGCCGGGTCCCGATGCGCTCAGCGATGATGACATCCTCATGTTGGAGGTAACCGCGGAGGCAACACGCAGTCCCGCTGTTGCCGAAATGGTGAGGCGGGCCGATGAGAAACTGCGCGCGCTGGCCATCGCGAGATTTGAGCGCGGCCATCCGAAATTGTCAGTCAACGCCGTGTCGGCGCGCATCGAAATACTGGCGGTGTTGTTCGAGGGAACACTGTTCCGCCGCATGACTGCGCGTAACAGTCAATCCAGCAGCCTGCGGGCGCTGTACGGCGAGATCATCGGGCGATTGATGTCACAGAAGGAGTGAGCGGCTGTTTGACCTGTCGGGCGGGTGCCTACGCATGAGTTGATTGAAAGCCGGTCCGACTCGTCCGCAGTTCGAGCATCTTCCTCATGAATGCCGCTTCCGTCCCACGCACATCTCCGGCTCGAATCGCCTCGGTCAGAGCCAACGTGTTGAGAATGGCCCGACCGGCTCGTGCCCCGGCAACATCAATCATGTCGGGTGCGAAAATCGGCCCGTAGAACATCAGGCCGCGATCACATGCCGCGAGCACTTCGTTTTCAGTCAGGTCGAGCAGGCCGTTTTCCATGGTGATCAGCTCGCACGGCTGCCGCGGCATCGTGCTCATCAATTGGTCTGCCAATGCGCCGACTCTGCCGCTGGCCACTCCTGTTCTGACGCGCGCCGCCGCGAGACGAGCCGCTTCCAGCTTGAGATAAAGTGCGGCATCGACTGCCTCGGCGGGAATGACATCGTGCTGAGCCAACAGCGGCGGCAGCAGCTCGATGATCACTGCGAGATCGGGCTCGCGCCGCGTCAGGCCGCCCTGTCGGCCGCGGCGCGGCACCACTATGCCGATATCCTCCAGCATCCTGAGTGCCCGGCGCACGATGTCGCGATTGAGCTGATGGTGTTCGCCGATGGCCGCCTCGGTGCCGAGGTCCGAGAGCCCTGAGCGTGCGAGTTGTGCAATGTCCCGAAGCAGCCGCTGCGCGAGCCGCGCGGAATGGGTAGCCACAGAGCTGCCGCCATCGCGCGCGAATACTCGGGGCAGTGCGACTGCATCGCCTGCCCGAAGCCGCTCGGTGCTCGCCAGAAATTCTTCCAGCGTTGCGGTAGCAGAAGTTTCGTCACCGCGACGAATCGCTGTCCACAGAAGCTTTTCGCACGCGCTGGTACCGGTGTCAGGCAGTTCTACGCATTCGTCATAAAGCGCGGTCAGGAACTCCATTAGAAAGCTGAACGCGCGATTGCCTGTCTGATTTGACAGCCAACGCGAAAAGAGCGAGCCGGATGGTAGCAAAGGGTTGGCGTGGTTCGTTCGTTGAGCCGAACCGTCCGCCAACAGCTTGCGCACGAGTGCACGGTGAATCGTCCAACGTGCCTCGATGATCTGATCGACGTGCAGACCTTTGAGATACAGGTGTAGCAAAGTCAGCTTCGCTAGATCCCGGATCGTCGGCAGCGTGAGGACGAGACCCCCACCGGCCCCCCGCCGTGATTCCAGCCAGCCGCGCATCTCCAGGATGCCGACAGTTTCCCGGCATGCCCAACGGCCCAGACCGTAGCGTTGCCGGATGTCGGCCAGCGTCCCGATAACTTCCCCGGATCGGCAGCCGCTGCTGACGAAATCCCGCTGCAGGAGCGTGGCGAATTCGTGGGCCAGCCGGCTGTCCTCCGGGCGGCCAATGATCGCAGCGCGCTCAGGACCGGCCAACCTCGACCACAAAGATGCCGTCAGCGTCGTGGACATGCTTCCCCCTGGAGAGCCCATACCGATGACCTGCTCAGCCTAGCACCCGCGGTCGTGAAGGCGGGAGGGTTTTGAACTTTATTGACCGCGGTCGGATGGATGGCGATGAATAAGCAGCTATTAAAAACCGCGGCCGCTCTCTAAATAATGCCCAACTGAGCGGGAGACTGCAGTTTTGATGAGCAGCGAGCAGACAGAGTACCCGCGGGTCCGCAAGACCGCGGTTGTGGTGGTGTGCGCATTCATGGCTTGGTGGCAGGGGAGTGCGCTGGCACACCATTCGTTTGCTGCTTATGACCAGGGCGTTACGAAGTCGGTTTCGGGCACCTTGAAGGAGTTCGACTGGAATGCACCGCATTCCGGGATAACCGTGACTTACACGGATGCGAAGGGTCAGGTGCAGGAAGTGTCTGTCACTACCGGCGCGCCGAGTACGATTGCAGCCCAGGGATTCAAACCAAGGGATTTCCGGGTGGGCACGAAAGTGACCCTGTCCTGGCACCCGAATCGAAACGGGCTGCCGGGCGGCGAGATGTCGGAAATCAAGCTCGAGGACGGGCGCGTATTGAAGGGCGGCTTTGGCGGTCGCCCTCCGCCGGGCGCACCAGGCGCACCAGGCGCTCCCCCGGCGGGCGCCGCTCCTCCAGGGACTTCGCCGCCGCAGGGTTCGCCGCCTGCCGGCGGGTCGGTACCGCCCAAATGAGTGCACGAACCCGGTGCACTCCGCGGATGAATGCAGACTGCAAACGATCGTTGTGGCAGCGTCTGCGGATTTGGTCTGTTGTGGCGCTTGCTCCCATGACAGCGTTCGCTGCCGGCGCTCCCATTCTCGATGGGACGTGGAGGCTCGAGCGTCCGCAGACCTTGCTGACGCCGCAGGACGGCGGTGCGATTCCTTTTACCAAGGATGGCCGCGCACGTTATGAATCCAACAAGGCCGCGGCCGCCAAGGGTGATTACGAGTTTGATACCTCATTCACCCGTTGCAGCTCGCCGGGGTTGCCGCGCCTGATGCTGACACCCGCCCGCTTCCGCATTTTCCAGCGTCCAACCATGGTGACCTTCATGTTTGAATGGAACCGGCTGCTGCGCCAGATCGATATGCCTGGAAGCCTGGTAGGGCTGCGGCGTGCGATGGGCGGGGGCCCCGTGGTTGAAGTCGGGACCATGAAGGGCGTTACGCGCGGACGCTGGGACGGCAACACGCTCATTGCCGAGTCCACCGGCTTCATGGACGGTAAACTGCTCGACGGGCTCATATCAGGCAGCGATCAGCTGAAGCTGACAGAGCGTATCCGCCTGCGCGATCAGGATACCCTCGAAGATCGTATCACTATCAGCGATTCTGACACCTTCACCCGAAACTGGGATGTTGTGTTGACCTACAAGCGTCAGCCGGATGAGACATTCCCCGAGGATGTCTGCCTGGATCGCAGAGACGCGGGCAAGCCGACCCTGCCGCACTGATGAGTAATCGAGTCATGTACCAGCGAATCGATATTGCCGCGACCAATGGGCCTGGACCATGGCGCATCCTGCGCGCGGTTGCTGTGGCAATCGCGCTCGTGAGTGTGACCGGGATCGCCGCGGCGCAACCGCCGCCTCCCGGGGCTCCGCCTGGCGGCCCTCCCGGCGGACCGCCGGGTGGCCAAGGCCAGGGTCAGCCTGACGAAGCCCAGGGTTATGCCCTCGTGAACTCAATGGCGCCCCCTTTGCCTGCCAACGCACCCAAGCCCTCAACCGACCCGCACGATCTGGAAGGAACCTACTTTCACGACCAGCCCCTGGTCTTCAGAATGACTACGGACGTGTATGGCAGGACGCTGCCGTACTCAGCCAAAGGCAAGCGCATTCTCGACCGGCGTGTCAAGGCAACCTACAAGGACGGAACGCCCTACAGCAATGCATCCGCAGCGTGCATTCCTCCTGGTCAGCAATGGCAGTTGGACCTGAACATGCCGTTCCAGATCTACCAGACGAAGAACGAGATTGACTTTGTGTTCGAGGAATATCACGGCGTCTGGAAGATCCGCATGAATCAGCCGCATCGCACCTCGGGTCCGCGCGAGTACATGGGCGACTCGATAGGTCACTGGGACGGCAACACGCTCGTGGTCGACACAACAGGCTACAAGCAGGCGATGTGGCTCGATGTGGATGGCACGCCTGCGTCGAGTAACGCGCACATCGTGCATCGGATTCGCAAAATCGACTACGGCGTTGCGAAGCTCGAGATCATGGCCACGATCGATGATCCGCAAATGTACACGAGCCCGTGGTCCAACGTCCGTACCTTTGCGTGGCGTCCGGACATGGCCTCATTTGTCGAATACAACTGCGAGCATCAGGTGGGGGCGAAAGGCGGCGTCGCCCGCTACGGCCTGATTCCCGAGCCAGCCGACGATTTAAAATAGCCCGCGCCGTGATTTCGGCTGCCTGATCGGGCTATCTGGATTGCAGCGGCTGCGTGCGGTTGCCTGACCGCGTTTGTGTGACCGCCGCGATTGCCGCGGCAACCAGACACAGGATGCCAAACACCTGCAGTGCGGCGGGAAGGCCTCCCACCTGTTTGGCCGTGAGCGTGACGGCCTGCGGGCTCAGGAATTGCCCGATCCACCAACCGCTCATGAACATCCCCGTGCCGCGGCCACGGATCGGGAAAGGCAGCCTGCCCATGGTCCATACAACCATGATGGGCAGCAGGAGCCCGCAGCCGAACTGGTTGGCGACTACATAGACCAACAATTGCGCCGCCGTGGCGGCGTAATTCATCAGAACGAAGCTGACGCCAATGATTGCGAACGCGATCAAGAGTTGCCTCGACACACGTAGTTTGGCGAGCTTGCGGTATGCGAACGAGCCCAACGGTACCGACAAGCTGCCGACGGCGGTGAACAGGCCGATCGTGCCAGGCGAGCGGATCCCGTAGCGGTCTGTCAGCAGATAACCCAGTTGAATCTGTATGGTGAAGAACATGAGCCCGCCGAAGGCTGCGAGCACGCACAACGGCAACATCGTCTTCCACGGAAACGCAACGTCGGCGCTCTCGGCGGCGGGCTGCTCCGCGCGGTGTGGTTCCCAGGTCCATACGATCAGGGCGACAGCGAACAACACGCTCGAGGCGTAGAGTGCAAACGGTGCGCGCCAGCTCACGCTGCCTAGTGCGCCGCCGATCGCAAACAACACCACGGCCGAGGCGCTGGCGAGCCCAGTCTGGTAGGCGAGCCATTTCTCGCGCTCGGTGCCGTGAAAGTAATCGCCAATGAGCGTCGTGCTCGCGGTCACAATCGCGGCTTCCATGGCACCCAGCAGCACGCGGCTCGCGATGATCGCACTGAGATTATCCAGAACCAGTGGCAACATGCCGATCGCGGCGTAGAGAAACAGTGCGCCGATCAAAGTCCGGCGGCGGCCGAGAAAATCCACGACGGCCCCGGCCACTGCGGAGAGCAGGGCAATAGACAATGCCGGTACGGTCAACGCGATCGGCACCAGGTACTCGGCACCGGGCACGGTCCGGAAGTGCTCCTGCATGCGCGGCAGCACCGGCGAGAGGACGACAACTCCCATCACGGCCATTGTGATGGGCAACAGGAGTAGGATTCCCTGCCACGTGCCGGCGCGTCGTTGGAGACTGTTGGAAGGTTCAGACACTGCGCGTTCTCCGAAACGTCATCAACGTCGGGAGAATAATCGATAATGGAAACAAAAATCGATAGGAATCGCGTGCCGGCGCTAGCGTGGGCCCCCGGCGGCGCGGGTTGCGGGGCGGGGCTTCGATCTGCCGCCGGTCCGGCCGCTGACCGCGGACACGACGCGGGGAGCTTTTGGCAGCCTCTTTTCCATCGCCTTGATGATGTTCTCCGTCGTCAGCTCGATATGTGCCTGCAGAAGTTTGCTCGCGAGCGGAATGTCGCGCGCAATCGCCGCTTCGGCCAGCTTCTTGTGCTCGTCGTCGGGATTGCGGCTGCGGGGCAGCCCCGACTCCAATTTCCGGTAGCGCTCGCTCTGATCGTAGAGCTGCTTGCGAATCTGCAGCAGCCGTGGGCTGCCACAAGCACTCACGAGGGCCGCGTGGTAGGCATCGTGAGCGGCGATCCACAGGGGCGAAGGCACCGCTTTCTCATCGACGCGAAAGGTCTTTGTGAGCCGATGGGCGGCGCCCAGGACTTCGGATTCCCATTCAACCTGGCCTGCCTGCATTGACCAGGTGAGGCACAGGGTTTCAATTTCCATGCGGATTTTCGTGAGGTCCTTCAGGTCTTCCACCGAAATGGGAGCGACCGTATAGCCCCGATGGGCTTCCGCGTAAACCAGGCCCTCGGCCATCAACTGCGACAGGGCTTCGCGGACCGCACCGAGACTGACGCCGAAGCGCTCGCACAGTACCTGGGTTCGCACCTTGCCGCCGGGCGGGATCCCGCCACCCAGGATTTCAGCCCGCAGCGACTGGTAGGTCTCTCCTGAGATGGTCATGCCAGTGCCTGCAATTTTCACGCAGCGTATCCTCAGTAATCGATTGCAGGTGAATATATAGAAAATTGGCCGGCCGCGCGAATACCTAGCTATTTAAACGCAGGGTGACCGAGAACACTCAACGGTCGCCGGACGCACAGATAGCAACCACCGCAGAGGGATCATGATTCGTTCGAAAATCTCACTTGCCGCAGTGCTCGCATGCCTGGCGGCTGCAGTGTTTACTGGCACGAACACCTACGCGGCGACCTATACGGCCCAGGAGCAGGCCAATATGAAAGTCGTCGTGGATTTCTACGCGGCCCTCGACAGAGGCGGTGCTGCGGGCGATCTGAAACAGAAGATCCGCGCCATTGCCGAGCAGTATCTGCGACCCGACTACACTCAACACGCGGCGGCGATGCAGGCCTTTGGACCGGGACGGGAAGGGTTCGTCCGAATGTTCGAGCAGATGCCGGTGCCACCGGGAGCGGCGGGACAGGGGCCGCCGCCACCAGCGAACGTACTTGCGTTGATGGCTGACGGTGACCTGGTTGTCCGGATCTCGTCGAGAAGCGCACCGGGCTTGGGCGGAAAGAGAGGTTCCGACACGTTTACGTTCAACATGTTCCGCGTTCAGGGGGGAAAGCTCGCCGAGCACTGGGATGCGTCATCGGGTGCCGGTATGCTGCCAAATCACGGCGCACCGCCGGGGGCGATTCCTCCGCGTGCACCCGCGTCGGACGCTGCACCGGGCGGCGTTCCGCAACCGCATGCCGATCAGCAGTCGCGCTGACCGGGCGGATGTCTGCCAGGTAAGGTGCTCCGAACAATTCCGGCACCTACCTTTGCCGCCCTGCGCGTGGCACAAGTCACATTCGTCCATTGTCGGCTGACCGAAGAAGATGAAATTCAAAAGTTGGATGGTTGTGATCGCAGTGCTGTGCTGCAGCTCGGTTGCTTACGCGCACCACTCGTTCGCTTTGTTCGACCGCTCCAAGCTGATCACGCTGACCGGCACTGTGCGCGAGTGGAAATGGGCTAATCCCCACACCTGGCTGACGGTCGTGGTCCGAAAAGCCGATGGCACGGACGAGGAATGGGCGCTGGTCGGCTCCAGCCCCAACATGATGATCCGCTGGGGATGGAATGCGGCTGACATCCAGGTTGGCGACAAGGTCATGGTCGATATTCATCGCGCCCGGGATGGCAGGCCGATCGGCGAGCTGCACACGGTTTTCCTGCCGAACGGCAAGGTAGAGGCCGATCCGGGTGGCCAGAGCGGCGAGGCTTTGGCCGGGGGTCCGACCCACCTGCCGAGCAAGCCGCAGGGGGAGCCGTACAAGTGAAGCCAACTCCAGTGAGCCTGCTGCGCGATGACCCGGCCCTGGGCCTGCGTGGTTGCGTTTGCGCTCTCGTCGCTTTGGTCCTGGCGTCACTGCCACACGATGCGCGCGCTGCTGCCGTTGCAAAATCAAAGGACGAGCTGGCCAAAACCTGGCGCGAAATCGCGGCCTTGCCGGATTTCTGGCAGGGAACCTGGCAATCGGTCAGTCCGATCGCCGACGATTTTCCAACACCGCCCGACTACACACCGTCCGCATTGCAGTACATCAAAAGCTACAAGCCGGTCGAAGACAGCCCGTTCGCCAACTGCAAACCGCTGGGCCTGCCGTTCGTCATGAATATCGGCGGCATGCCGATGAAGTTCTTTCAATCGCCGGGCATGATCGCGCTCTATATTGAATCCTCGGGAATGACACGTTTCATTCACACGGATGGCCGCGTTCACGACGCGCTTCCGAATCCGACGTTTCTGGGAGAATCGATAGGTCACTGGGAGGGCGATACCCTGGTGGTGGATACCACGGGATTCGTGCCGGAGACTTTGTTCCAGATGGGAAAGCTGGCCAGCAAAGCTCTGAAGCAGGGCGATCCGTCGCCGCTGTCAGGCGTGATTTTTGGTCCCCATGGGCCCCATCTTCGATTGGTTGAGCGCATGCGGCTGGCTGACTTCAACACGCTGGAGATCCAGACGACAATTTACGATGACACGGTCTTCAAGCGGCCTTATAGCCTGCCGCCGCGTCGTTTTATTCGCGGTATCGAGCGCAGGAACGAGCCCCAGGAGTGGGCTTGCACGGACAACCGTGATTTCTTCGACCCGACCACCGGCAAGTTGGAATACAACTCGAAGGACAAGGCGCAGAGTCGCTGAACGGGGCAGCCTGCAATCAATTCCCGGGTGCCGCCCCTCAACCGGTGCCCTTGCGGGCCTGGCGCGACCGTATTCCGTAACGGCCGGCGGACATGATGCCGTTCGGATCCACCGCGTCCTTGATCGTCTCGAGAAAATCGCGAAGTGCGTGGTCGTTGAACGAATAGACCCCCATGATGAGTTCGTAAAAAGCGGGCGCCGTCCGATACTCGCCCCAGCCGCGTGCGGTCGCGATTGCCACCAGCTCCCGGATGATCTCCCGCACTTTGGCGTTGACCACGGGAGATCGCGTGACCGGTAGGCCGACAGCGAACAGAAAAGCCCTTTCAAAAATGGAAGAAGGAAATTGCAGCGGCGGGCAGGGCAACTTGTACTTGCGTGCGATCCCGGCAAAGACATTCATCGCCTCGATTGCGGCCTCGCCCGTCCTGGGAATAACCGGCGAGAAGAAGATATGGCCGACGATATCCTCGCCCTCATAGGAAATCATAGGGCCGAGGCTGAAGGTCCGCAGCGAGGGAATGCCAAGAGGGCCGGTATCGAACCGGGCTTTCAGTTCCTGCGGCGGAAGTGGCAGACGGCGGATCGCGTTGAGTTTGAATCTCGCGCCGGATATCTCAGCCATTGCATCGCGGAGGCAGTCCCACTGCGCCTCGATGAGCTTCTTCGGGCCGTAGAGGTTGAATTCGCACGCCCAGAAAGGCAGGCCTGCTGAATGGGCCGCGGCTTCGAGTTTATCCATGTCGACGCCGTCCGGATCGTTCAGGACGGCGAGGACCTTGGCATCCATTGGCGGTGGGCCGCCATTGCCGTGAGCGGCGTCGCCGGGCGTGCCGGCGGTGGGACTCGACAGAGTCCATAGGCCCTGCACGATCTTGCTTTGCTCGAGCCGGCCGATGATGTCGACGAGCGGAATGATGTCACGGAACTTTGGCACTGTGACGACGCCGGTGGTGTGGTTCTCCGGTGGAGGCATGAGCCAAAAGCCCATCTTGGTGACAACGCCGTAGTTCGACTGTTTGAACAGTCCGTCGATGCGCGGACCGAAACCGGGTTTGAACTGTTGCCAGGTCTGGGCGCCGGGCAGAGCGCCCATGCCGGTGCGCATCAGCCGGCCGTTGGGCAGCACCACCTCGATGCCGCACTGGGCCTCAAAATGGTTGCGATAGGGGGCGAGGGTGACACCCACCCCGCCATCGAGCGCGTTTCCCAGCACACTGCCCCAGCCCGGACTCGGGCAGTCGATCCAGAGCTTCAGGCCTCGTTCCTGTATGTAGTTATACAGGTCGAAGTAGCTGACGCCCGGCTCCACCACGACATAGCCATGCCGTTCGTCGATCTCAACGACCCGGTTCATCCGTTTCAGGTCGAAAACAACACTTCCGGCCAGGGCGGGGGCTGCACCGCCATAACCCAGATTCTTGCCCGTGGAAATGGGATAGATGGGAATGCGGTACCGATTGGCGACCTTGACCAGCTCGACGACCTGGTCAGCGCTGTCCGGCGCCACCGCGGCGGACGCGGTACGCTCATCGGCTTCGCCCCACAAGATCGAATAGGAGTCGCGATAGAGCTCCAGATCCTCGTCGGTAGTGAATACCCATTGATCACCGACGATGCTCGCGAACGCCCCCAGGGCTGCTGAGAAATCAGATTTGCTGACATTCGGCGGCAATCTCATCGGTCAGACCTCCTCGCGAAGTTGACGGCTGACAGATTTCCGCATGGCCCAGGCATGTAGCGTTCCATCCGCGCGCGACGGTCGATAGGCGCGTGTCAGTTGAGAGGGGGTTGCGACTGGAGGATTCGCACCGCTCAGAAATGCAGCCAAGCCTTGCATACATGCGGCATCGTTCACCTCGTTGGCGCACCGTTGAATCCGTCCAGTCAGGCGGAAGCCGTGATCCCAGGATATTCGCTCCAAACAGAACAGAGTAGCTCCGGAACTGATGCCGACGATTGAATGACTCTCCAGCAGCACGCGCTTCAATGCGGCGTGCTCGACGGCATCGAGTTGGATCCCGACGACCGGCAACGTCTGTCTGCTGGCGTCGATGAGCGCAGCGATCTGTAGAGGCATCTCAATGGTTTCGTCGCAGAGCAGGACATCGATCGAGCCCGGTGTCCGGCGGCGTTCCGAAGTCGCCCCCCAGGCGCCGATGCGACTCGTGCCGGCCGTGACCGCGACAGCCATCCCGGCACTGACAGCCATCCGCCTCGTGATCATTTGGGTGTTTTCCCACTCGTGAGGTAGGCGGCCAGGAGCGCCAGATCCGCATCGCTGATTTCCGTCTTGCGGAAGGAGGGCATGAACGAAACGCCGTGCCGGACCGCCTGCTTTACGTACTCGGGGCGCAGATCGCTACGCTGTTCCAGAACGGCGGGGAGGCTGCCCTGATACCGCCGCTGGAGAGCGATGCTGCCCGGCCCCCCGACGGCGCTATGACAATCGCCGCACCATTTGTCGAAGATCTTGCCACCCGCCGAGCGCTCGGGTTCGGCCGGAGCGGTGGACTGCCGCAAGGCGCGTGTCGACTGCCCGGCGCAGCCGCCCAGCGCGAGGCCCAGGATGGCGCCGGCTACAACAGCGCGGCAACGCCTGAGTCGAAAGCCCTTCATTGCCCCTCTCCATCCGCGCCTGTCGGGATTGATGTCACGGCCGCCCTGAACACGTGCAAACCTCAACAACCGATGCTAGCAGGCGCTCGAGAGCAAGAGATAGGTGTACGAATTCGCCCGCGACCTGGCGGACGGCGGTGCCACCTGCAAAACCCCCCGGGTGCCGCGCTAATCCACCGAGGCCAAGGCGCGCGTCGCGACTTTCGCAGCGTCCCTGTGTTGAAGTCCCAGTGCCACCAACAGGGCTTTCGCCAGGCTCTCGCCGAGCGCGCGGACCTGCTTTTTATGGACAACATCCAGGGCACGGCTGACACCGCCAGTCAACACACTTAACACCAACACCACGCCCGCCTCGTCCGTTATGCCGGTGAAGCGACCTGCGGCAACGCCGGCGTGCACGTCGCGCCGCACGCCGGAATTGCTGGCTGCGTCGGGGTCGGCGAAGTGCGGTGTCATCCGAAGAAGCGTCCGCGCCTTAGTTGGATCCCCCAGCGACCAATTGAGCATGGCGGCAAAAGCACGCGCGACGCGTTCGGCCGCATCCTCGACCCCGGCGTTTGTCTCGGCAACGCGCTGTTCGAGCTCGGCGCGTACCGCGTCCTCGACCTCGCGGACGAGCGCGTCCTTGTCGGCGAAGTAGTTGTAAAACGTTCCCTTCGCGACGTCCGCGAGATCGGCAATCTCGTCAACATTCACCGCTTCCGCCGGCCGGGTGGAGAGCAACTGCTGAGCGGCGCTCAACAGATCCCCGCGAGTGCGCGCCCGCTTGCGTTCCACCCGCGGCGACGTCCCGGAGGGCTTGGCTCGGATCGGGGTTTTCAACGACGAATCTCCTGGGTGGATCGCGCTCTCGCCGGCGCCGTATTCTGCCCAACATTGACCATCGCGTCCAAATATGACCAGATAGTCATGACGCGAGAGCGTCGCAGGAGCTCGGAGGGGGTATGCGTCACAGCTTTTCGCCGGGGAAGATTTCCGAAGAGGCGCGGCGGCTCACGGCCTGCATCATCGGCGCGGACGATCTCACGGGCAATCTGGCCCACGAAGCCGTGTCGGCCGTGGAAATGGATCTGCTGCAAAGGGGCTGGCCCGTCGGCGCGGCACTCGGGGCCCTTCCGGATGTCCAGAAGGGCTTGGGTCTCGGTCGGCCAGCTTGTCGCGAAGCCATGATCATTCTGGAGGCTCGAGGACTTCTGGATGTCCGGCGGGGTCCCGGTGGCGGACTCTTCGTTGCAGCCCCTGCGGCGCAGGACGTCGTTGGAGCGATCCTGATGTATCTGGCCATCAGTGGGATGAGCCCGGAGTGCATCCAGGAGCTGCGCCTGCTGGTGTGGCGCATGATCGTCGAAGCTGCCATCGACCGCGGCGTTGGCGCTCCGACCCCGGGAGAGAATGCCGGCGAATGGGGTTTCGCAGTCGACCTTGCGCGCCGGATAGGTAATCCGGCCATGGCCCTGGTGGCCCGGATTGCCGAAATGCTCGTGCACAGCTGCGAAGGGCGACCGGCACCCGGAAGCGATATTCTCCTCGAGCGCGCATTGCGGGCCCGCAACGTTCGGCAGGCGTTCTGCAGGTTGGACGAGTTGGCGAAACCGGCAGACCTGGCGGCGCCGTTGTTGGTACTGGAAGCGACGGAGCGCAGTTTCGCCTGGTCCGGCCGCAGGTCGGCCATGGCTCTGGCGGGGCGAATGACTCGGGAGATGATCCGCCGGCCGGAAAAGCTCGAGGCGGAGTGGGAAACGGCCGACCGGCTGGGTTACTCGGATGCGGTGGTCCGCCAGGCGCGGCGGATTCTTCAGGATTTTGGCATTGTCCGCTGTCAACGCGGCCGCAAGGGCGCACTCCGGGGGGGGCCGGCCAGCCCCGCAGGCGTAATCCGGATCCTGGCGCCCTGTCTGATGGCCACCGGTATGACCGCGCGCGAAGGTACCGAGACCGCGAATTTCCTGGCATGCAGCGCTCCGCCGCTTGCTGCCGGGCGAGTCGCGGAACTCGGCGGGCCTCGCAGCCAAGTGCCTGGCTCCTTGGCCCACAGTCTGGAGTTTCTCGATCCGATCCGGATCGAGAACCTGTTCCTCGAGCTGGCGGGCAATCCACTCCTGTCGATCATTACGCGCTCGCTGGGCCTGGCGAACCTGCTGAGCCTCGCGGAGCGGATCAGCCCGCAGCGGCGCGTCGATGTCGGCGCCTATAACCTGCGCATCCTGCGGGCAGTCGAGGCCGGAGACCCCGTAACAGCTGGCTATTTGGCGCGCGCCAAGGGGGCGATGATCCAACAGTCCGCGGACAGTTATCGCAGAAGTGCCTAGGCCGCGGTGGCGCCGGTCGATAAAAGATAAACTGATTGACTATCTATTATTCGTTCCATAAAGTAATTTAACTAGGTAGTGGCCGGGCGGCCGCTGCTTGATGTCCGAGGGGGACCGAGTGTCGTTGCGCGAATTCTGCGCCTGGTTGGAAGCAACGCCGCTGAGTCTGCTCATACAGACCACGACCTGGGTAATTCCCACCGTGCAGACGATCCATATCGTGAGCATTGCAGTGATTGTTTCCTCCGCTCTGGTCGTGCATCTGCACACGCTCGGCCTTGCGATGCACAGCCAGTCCAGTGCCCAGCTCGCGCGCCGGTTTCTGCCTTGGATCTGGACCGCGCTCGGGGTGCTGCTGTTGACCGGGACGATCCTGATCATTGGTGAGCCGGGTCGTTCGCTGCCCAACTTCGTGTTTCAGTTGAAAATGGTGCTGGTGCTCGTGGCCGTGGCATTGACTCTGTGCTACCAGCAGCCGTTGCGGCGCGACCCGGTGTTCTGGAACGCGAGCCGCACGCGCCGCGCGTCCGCGAACATAATCGCCGTCGTGTCGCTGTGCGTGTGGGTTGGAATAGTCTTTGCGGGGCGATGGATCGCCTATGCCATCGACGGCTGACCCGCCAGTCTGCCCGGCAACATCGCAATCCCCATGGACCTGACAGCGTTTTTTACCTGGCTGCAGCAAACGGGCTGGGCCGTGGCAATTCGTCAGGGCGAGACCCTGTTCCCATTGATTGAAAGCGTCCATGTGCTGGCGATCACGGCCCTGTTGGGCACCATTGCCATCGTCGACCTGCGACTCATCGGCGTCGCTTCACGGCAGCAGCCGATATCAACGACCATGGCGGAAGTTTTGCCGCTGACACGCATCGCGTTCGCTTTGGCGGCGCTGACGGGCGGATTGTTGTTTGCCTCCCATGCGGTTGACTACTCGCACAAGGCGCCGTTCATTGCCAAGATGCTGCTGCTGAGCGTCGCCCTGATCAACATCGGCGTTTTTCATCTGATCACCGCGCGCGGCATCGGCGCCTGGGACAACGAGCTGAAAGTGCCGCTGGCAGTCAAGTCGGCGGGAGCCGTATCGCTGGGGCTGTGGATTGCCATTGTTGCCTGTGGTCGCTGGATCGGCTTTGTCTGACGGAAATTCAACAGGAGGCTACATGATTCGACGCTTCACGCCGCTTGCGGCACTCATCGCCTGCGTGCCGGGCACCGGCGCGCTCGCGGCGTCCCAGGTCTACACGATCGACCCCACACATACCTATCCCTCGTTCGTCGTCGGCCATGCCGGCGTATCGCACTGGCAGGGAAAGTTCAACAAGAGCAGCGGCAAGGTGTGGTTGGATCGGGAGCACTCCTCCGGCAGGGTCGAAATCACCATCGACACGAGCTCCATCAACTTCGGCTTTCCGCTGCTCGATAAGATCATGCAGGGGCCGGATTATTTCGACGTCGCGCGGTATCCCACGGCCACTTATAAATCGGATGCCATCCATTTCGCGAACGGCGTACCGGCTGCCGCCGATGGCGAGCTCACGCTGCGGGGTGTCACCAGGCCCGTGAAGCTCACCTTCACACACTTCAAGTGCCGTAAGCATCCGATGCTGCCCCGTGAGGTCTGCGGCGGGGATGCGACCGCCGAGCTCGATCGCGCGCAGTTCGGCTTGACCAAATCGATTGAGGAGGGTGACTCCAGGGTCAGGCTCACCATCCAGGTGGAGGCGTTTGAGGGCGACACGCTGCCCCCGATGCCCGCAATGCCGCCGGGCCCACCGCCGGCCGCGCCGTGAGTCAGATCACTACTGAAGGGGAAGCCGAGTGAAACTTGCCGCATTTGCCGCCACCGCAGGCCAAGAGCCGCAGATCGGAATTGTGAAGGACGGGCGCATCCTGTCGCTTACACGGGCCTTGCCGCAGGCACCACGGACCATGCTCGGGCTCATCGCACGTTACGAGGAGTTCCGCGAGCCGATCAAACAGCTCGAGAGCGCGGCGAGCGAGTGGCTGGATCTGAGTGAAGTGAAGCTGCGTGCCCCTGTCGCGCGGCCGGGAAAGATCCTCGCCATCGGTCTCAACTATGCGGATCACATCGCCGAGACGGGCCGCGAGACTCCGAAGGAGCAACTCTGGTTCATGAAGGCGTCGAGCGCCTGTGCCGGACCGTACGATGCCATCCAGATACCCAAGGCCTCACCCGGCAGCGTTGATTACGAGGTCGAGTTAGTGGCCGTTATCGGCAGGGGTGGCCGTCACATCAGGCGTGAAGAGGCGCCGGCGGCGGTCTTTGGGTACTGCGTCGGTAATGATGTGAGCGTGCGCGAGTGGCAGCGGCATTCGCCGCAGTGGTCCGTAGCCAAATCCTTCGACACGCATGCGCCGTTTGGCCCCTGGATTACTCTCACCGACGAGCTGCCCGATCCGCATGGGCTCGAGATTCGATGCGTGGTGAGCGGTGAGCAGCGTCAGGGCTCCAACACGAGGAATCTGGTATTCGATGTCTGGGCGCAGATCGAATATCTGTCGCGGGCCATGACTCTGGAGCCCGGTGACCTGATTTTCACGGGGACCCCTGGCGGAGTGGGCTGGGCGCGCAAGCCACCCGGATTGCTGCGAGCCGGCGACCGCGTCCGCTGTGAGATCGAACGCCTCGGCCACATTGAAGGTACGTGCGCTGACGAATAGCAATCGAGGCCTTGGCACGACATTAACGTTAATAACGCGCTCAAAAACAGTACTCTGCTGTCAAGGAGGCGGTAGGTGGCTAAAATCCCGGAGGAAGCGAGGTTGAATGATCCGCACCGGAATTGCCTGCGTTGCAGTCGTTTTGCTGGGCGCTGCCATCTACCATCAGGTCCATGCTTCAAGTCTCGAAGCGAGGTTGGTTCGTGCGCTGCCGGGTGAGATCGCGACTGATCCCGAGCTGGTAGAGTTTGCACAGTCCGTGGCGCCGCCCGTTTATCGGGAACACTGCGCGGTCTGTCACGGGCCTGCGCTAGGGGGCGAGCGCGCGCGTGGCGCGCCCAATCTGGCCGACGACAGATGGTTATACGGCACCGGGACCATCTACGAGATAGAGCAGACGGTTCTCTATGGGATTCGCTCCGGACACCCCAAGTCTCACAACCTGACGGATATGCCCGGGCTCGGACGCACGGGTCAGTTGACCCAACAAGATGTCCGGGACGTTGTCGAATACATCCTTGCGATCAGCAAGCAGCCGCATGATGCGACGGCGGTCGAGCGCGGTCGAGCGATCTTCGCGGGTGCGGGAGTCTGTTACGACTGTCACGGGGGCGATGCGCTCGGAATATCCGATTACGGCACACCGGCACTGACGGGCCTCGGCGGCGCCTGGTTGTACGGCGGTGAGCGCGAGACCTTGTACAAATCGGTTTGGGACGGCCGGCACGGCTCGTGTCCGGCGTGGGTCGGGACGCTCAGCTTCGTGCAGATTCGCGCGTTGGCCGTATTCCTTCATGGGAAGTCGCAGCATGAATGAGCCGCAATTCAACCGTGAGCGCGCCTCGCCGCGGGTGCCGTCCAATGATTTTTTTGACTTCACGCGCACCGATTCGCGCCGCTCGTTTGCACTGCTGGCGTTGGGTGCCAGCCTCGGGCTGGCCATCGCGGGCTACGGCCTGTTCACTTCGAAGGGGACCTCCACCAACCGGCTGCCGCCTGAAGATATAGCCCTCGTCAACCAGAAGCCGATCTACCGCAGTGATTTCGTGATCCAGACACAGACTCTCTACAGTGTGCCCTTCGAACAGACCACCGCGCAGCAGCGGCGCAAAGTACTCGAGGACATGATCAACGAAGAACTCATGGTCCAACGCGGCATCGAGGTGGATCTGCCGGGATACGACCCTGACGTGCGCACCGCGCTGGTGGCGGGAGTGGAGCTGCAGATGTATGCCGATGTGCTGGCGAGGTCCCCCACCGATGCGGAGCTCGAAGCCTATTACCAGAAGCACCGCGATAAATACTCGAGCGTCGGCGTGCTGCGGCTGCGCGATCTGATGTTGAACTTCATGCCGGGGGAAACCGATGCCCAACGCTCCGAACGCGCAGTGCGGCTCGTCACGGAGCTGCGCCAAGGCGCGCGGCTCGATGATGCATTCATGGAAAAAAATGCGCTGCGGGATTCGGGCGCGCTGCTCGTGAGCGGCAAGACCGATCTGGGTGACATATTTGACTTCGCGGCGCAGGAAAAACTGCAGCCGCAGGTGTACGCGGCGGCGCGGCGGCTCCCGGCGGGGCAGGTTTCGGATCCCGTCACTGCCGGCGATGGTCTTCATATCGTAGTCATGAATGCGCGCAAGGTGCCTGAAGCCCTGAGTTTCAGCGCCGCGCGCGAGCGAGTGTGGAATGACATGAAGACCGAGGCGCAGGAGCGCATCAGAAATGCCACCTATGGTTACCTGCGCAGCAAGGCCGACATTGTCGCGGCCGACATTCATTAGGCCTTTTGCATGACGCGAGAGTGTTGGAATGCGTTCATTGGCTGGCAGGCGCGTCTGATACTGGTTGCCTGCCTCAGTTGCGTGGGGCTGCCGGCGCAGGCACACGTCCGGAGCGAATCCCACAGCACGTGGCGCATCGAGGGCGCCAACGTCAGTCTCGATTACAGTGTGCCGCTCACTGAAACGGTGCGTCTTGCATCGGTCGCCGGCGTGCAGCCTTCCGACCAGCGCCTGCTCGACTATTTCAAGGACCATCTATCCGTGAGCTCGCAGGGCGGGAGCTGCGCTCTGGCGCGCAGCCGCGAGGTGCGCGCCACCGATCAGTTCCGACGTTTCGAACTGTCGTATCAATGTCCGAGCGCTGCAGACATTCAACTGCATTCCTCCACGTTCCTGGATCTCATCGCATCGCACGTCAATCTGGCGCAGATCGAGACCGCGGACGGCCAGTTCGTGGAGCAGATCTTCAATCAGGATCAACAGACCCTGGAAGTGAACGCCGCTGGAGCGACCCTCGAGAACGCCGGGTTCCT
>Ga0181534_10000974_pt1 | contig 19373 bp, 22 predicted proteins | sample PEATcosm2014_Bin_37_FD_119758 | JGI IMG/M metagenome (GOLD analysis project Ga0181534, IMG submission 119758) | Peatland microbial communities from MTU Mesocosm Facility, Houghton, MI, USA - PEATcosm2014_Bin17_10_metaG | ecosystem: Environmental > Terrestrial > Soil > Wetlands > Peat | place... | reverse complement strand
GTCGTCTCCTACGGCTTCCGCCCGGCAGAATCCGCCCATTTCCAAACCGAGTCGAGATTTTTTTGACAGGACTGACAGGGACACATCCGCAGATTACGCTGATTGCACAGATTTTTCTCCCATCTGCGTCATCCGCGAAATCTGCGGATAATACCCTGTTTCCATCTGATTTGACCGTTCCTAAACGCAGGAGCGCGCCGGATTTTGTCCGGCGCGCCCGTTTGTTGAAAGGCTCGAGGCTTGTGTTCAAATCCGGCTTTCGGTGCGGCTAAAAAGTCATCATTGCACTAACGGTGCAAGAAATCCACGACGAGCACATATCCGTAATGCGGAATGTGGGGCAGTAAAGAATGCAGCCAGTGGAGCATATCGTTCCGCCCGCTCGTCCGGCCTTAGGCCTGATGATTGTCGAAAACGGGCGGACTGTTGGTGAAATTCGGCTGAATGGGGACAGATTGTCCGGGTTCAGGTGATGGGACGGGCTGCGACGGCACAGGTTGCGAGGGAGATGGTTGTGGCGATGGGCCGGGTGCCGGCGTCGGACCGGGTGGCGGCGATGGCGCAGGTTGTGGCGATGGGCCGGGTGCCGGCGATGGCAAAATTTGCGAAGGGACAGGTTTTGACGGGGTGATCTGTCCCGAAACATTCAAACCGACAATCATGCCCATGACCGTCAAAGAAAGCAGCGTCCGCATTATTTTACTTTTCATAAATCAACCCATCCGCCGCCGCGGTGAAAACCCGCGGCTTATCTGTCCTGTTTCTGATGGTCTCCCGGGTGGCCGAAAGGTGGCCACCCGGGAAGACGACTTGTGACGGGTGTCCGTCAAACTTTGGAGCCCGCCAGATTTTCACGGGTTTTCTCTTTCTTGTCCGCGCATTCAGCGTCCTTTTCAGAATCGCAACAGGATGCCTTCTTGAAAATTGGCACTTCGCGGCCCATGCGGATTTCGGTGGTTTTCTTGGTCTTGTCCGTGCACTTATTGTCTTGAGATGTTGTCATATTATTTCGGTGGTATTGTTGTTTACTAACGGTTCAAGATAACACTCCCCTGCGCGATTCCCATGGGGTCTTCACCCCATGCAGCGGGAGAATCGTTCGCCGTGCAACGCTTTGAAAACAGAAGCGTGCCGGATTATGTCCGAAGCACAATCCGCGCTTTGCAAACCTTGTCCATCCTGTCGAAACAACTTTTGGGAACCCGGGTAGGGTTTCACCCCATGGCGGTGAACGGGGTCATGCCATAGCTTCAACGGACATATGAAATCAATCATTCCACTATTGGTGATTCCAGCCCTGGCCGCGTTCGCGCTGGTGGGCTGCGGTCAAAACACCCCGGTCAATTCAACCGACACGCAATCCACCAATTCAACCATGAGTGGCGCGGTCAGCACAATTGATGCATCCACGAACGCGCCTGAAACCAACAGTCTGCCGATTGTTGACACGAATGCGCCGGCATCCGTCAATGCGCCGGTTGTGGACACGAACGCGCCGGCCGGCACCAATCAATAAAAAAGCGCATCCATGCCTCAAGGCGATAAATCCAGTTACACTGACAAGCAGAAACGTCAGGCGGAACATATCGAGGCCGGATACGAGAAAAAAGGCGCCAGCACGAAAACTGCGGAGTCCCGCGCCTGGGCCACCGTCAACAAACTCACCGGTGGCGGAAGAAAAAGCGGCTCCGGCAGGAAACGGAAATGACTTATCAATCTATGCCAGTCTCCAACACGATCCCACAACAATTATTAAAATAAAAACATGAACACACCCATACTTGACCGAAACCTCACCCTGCAAGCCCCGCACAGCCCGCGCGCCCGCGTCGCCGGATTTGCCATCGCCGACCGCACCACGGATAAATGCCGCGCCAGCATCGCGGGAACGCTGGGCGAATATCATTACGACTGCCCGCTGGACAACATGCTCTTCAGTTTCAAGGGCATCAACGGCGGGCAATTCAAGACCGCCGTCCAAGCCGCGAAAAACTATGAAGATGTCGGCGCATGGTTGATGGCCAACGGCACAAAGAAAACGGTGGCTGAAATCAAAACCTGGTCCGACGAAATGGAAGCCGGCAGCATGATTAAAAATCCGGAAAAACGCGGCTACTTCACCGAAGAATGCAAGAAGCTCGGACTGGACCCGGAGAAGAGCAGCACGTTCGACTGGCTTGAGGCGGATGACCGCGCGAGTTTCAAAAGCGTTGCCGCGTAATATTTTGTCATGGCCGGATTCATGAAGACATGGTTCGCCGCGATGTCATTGGCAGCCTGTGTTCTCACGGGCTGCCAATCGCCAAAGGCCATGCACTCGCCCGGGGGCGATGCGTCGTTATCCACGCGGAACAATTCCTACAGCCTGCTCCATCAACTCCTGAACGATGAATCAGACGTCAGCCTGTTGCATTTCATCAAGTCGGAAAATCCTGATGTCAAAAAACTGGTGAAGCGGATTGCCACCACCTCCGCAACCGGGGCGACGCTGCTGGAGCAATTTGCCAAGGACGACCCCACCATCAAGCTGGACGACATCTCGCTGCCGCCGGGCGAAGCGGCCACGCGCGATGCAATTGCGTCAACCAAGGAGAAGGAATTGTTGAATCAGACCGGCGACAAATTTGAACTGACCCTGCTTTTGACCCAGACCGAGGCGCTGAGTTATGGCTGGCATCTGGCGGTGGTCGCCAGCATTTACGAACCGAATCCCGATCGCGCCCATGCGCTCGTTGGCATCGGCGTGGACATGGACAATCTATATCACGAAGTGTTCGCGCTATTGCTGGCGAAAACCAGGGCATCGGCCACGAATTCAACGGCCACGAACTCCGTCAGCATCCCCGAAGCAGCCGCTTTCACCAACTCCGCTTCAACCAATCTGACCCTCATTATTGAGCCCAGTTCCATGCCGGTTGATGCGGGCAAGGCCACACTCACCATCGGCGCGCTCCAGCGCGTTGGCGGTGTTTACACGGGCGATTACAAGGTCACGGTGTTTCCCTACTTCTTGAAAAACGAAAAAGGCACTCTGGCCATAATCGTTCCGGACGAGTCACTGGCCAAAATCAACCAGGGACAGGTCGTGGCCATCACCGGCACCGCCACCACCGGCGGCAAAGGCGAACGCGCCCGGCCCATTGAGGCCATGGCAACACCGGCTGACATCAACCACGGCAATCTCAAGCTGTGGTTCATGGCGGGAGACCGGAAAATGATCTTCGAACCGGCCTATCACTTTGCCGGAAAAAATACGACAGCGGTCCTGGCGCAGGCGGTTGTGATCCAACCTTGAATCAGTGAAATCTGGTGGCGGCCAGCCCCGACGTGCTTTGAAAAATTGAATCCGTGTTTATCCATGTCCATCCGTGGTTGATAAGTGTTCGCGTCTTTGGCGTGGTTCGCGGCTCATCAATCCAAGCCCGTCCGCAGCTGGTTCATGGGGGTTACACCCCATGGCGTGAAGCCGTCGTCAGTCCTAGTGTTCATTTTATGAAAAATATTTACTGGCCCGTTTTGAGTCTGGTCGTAATGGCGCTGGCGACCGGCGTCCATGGGCAATCGTCCGCCACGGGCGGGCGCGGCGGACGCTCATACGAAGCGCCAACGAGCGATTTTCTGGCCCTGTCACACGCCTCCGGCGAGGTGCGCGTGCTGGATTCCAAGGGCCTGCTGCTGGAATCAAAAGAGGTCTATCTGCCGCGCATCCAGTTGTTGGATCTGTCCCAGGCCGAGCTTGAGGCGTTGCTGGAAACCAAAACGGCGTATGCCGCCCTGACAGTTTACGGATCGCTGCAATGGACGAATGCGCAAAGCGCTGTCATTGAAAATCAACTTCAACAAGTCTGGCGGAACGGGGGATCGCTGGCGGAAAAAATGCAGACGCGTCTGGAAATCATGGCAGACCTGCGCGCATACAATTACAACCTCGTCTTCCTGCCGGGGAGCATGGCCGCTGCCGGCCAGTATGATGCCCAGGCCGTCGCGGTCCATGACCAGGTGACGAACCGGGCCGCAATCGTGGTCACCGCCGCCGCACAGGTGGATGTGGCCGAGCAGGAACGGGCCTATGGTGTTGCCGACGCACGGCTGACGGAGCGTCAGGCCCAGGAGACTTACCAGGAAATGGCGGAACGGTTGGAAAGAGCCAATGGCCGGGCAATCATCGCAAACGGCCAGGCCGCCAACGCCAACCAGCAGGTCACGGATTATCTCGCCAATTGCGCCGCGATCTCGACCCGGCTCGCCAGCCATGGCATTATTGTCTCCGCCGTTCCCCCGTTCCAGCCCATCCCGCCGCTGGCGATGCAATCCGAAGTGGATGCGGAGCGGACGGCAAATTAAACACCGGCAGTCGAACGGGCCAATCCGCCCGCCGCCAAATCCCCCGCAATCTGGGAGTTGGAAGTTGGAAGTTGGGAGTTCGGGGAAACCACATCCGGTTCATCCGGTTAAGGACTCGTTCGTCCCCGCCCCATCGCCATCCCAAAAATCAACCGCAACAGAACGCGCATATCTGCGCGCAACACCACAGCCTGCTGGAAATTACCGCAACGACTTCTGCCGGTTTGACGCGCCTGAGCAATTTAATTTGTCATAAAACGGCCCCGGGCGACGATATACTTGACAGGATATAACGAATTGGCTTTGATTCTCCCCGTTCACGGCGGGACAGGCGTCCATCCGGGTGCAGCAGCCGCCATAAACATGGCGCTTATCGGGAAACTGGAAGCTGCCAAAACAGAAGACGAAAATGAAACAAAATCATTTGATCATCACAACCATTGCGGGATTATCCCTTGCCACCCCGTTGTTTGCCGACGACAGCGCAGCCACTCCCGCGGCTGGTTCCATTCCGGCGGCGTGGCAGAAGCCGGTGTGGCTGACGGATTTGTCCCTCGGCGTCAAGGAAAGCTACGACGACAATCTGTTCCTGGTGTCCGGCAACGGCCTGACGCCCCAATCGTCCTGGGTCACCACGGTGTCGCCCAAGATTGGCTTCAATTTCGCCCCGCTGCTGGGTGATCAAAAGAACTTGCAGACGCTGTCGCTGGTTTACGCGCCGGATTTCAATGTCTACCACGCCGCCCCGTCGCAGAGTTACGACGCGCACAAGATTGGCGACACGATCAAGGGCCAGGCCGGTGATTTTTCATACTCGCTGGACAATGCCTTTCTCTATAACGACGGCAACCATCAGGCAGAGATTTACGGCCCCGCCGGGGGTGCGGGAGGCAACGCGTTCGATCAATTCCGCAACAACTACGCCCACGGTGTCCCCCGCGAGCGGCTGGCCCAGACCCAGAACCGCGCCAACGTCGTGTTGCAATACGACTGGGACAAGGCTTTCGTCCGACCGGTGGCCACGTTGCTGGATTACAACATGATGACCGACTTGCACAACACCGGGACCGCACCTTGGCAAGGGTATCAGAACTATGTAAGTCGCTACGACGTGAACGGCGGCGTGGATGTGGGCTACAAGCTGACGCCCAAGCTGGCCGCGACGCTGGGTTATCGCTACGGGGGGAATTACCAGCAACAGCTTCCAGCGACGATTAGTCCCGCAGACCGCCATTATTCATCCAGCAGCTATCAGCGGGTGCTGCTGGGACTGGAAGGCAAGCCGTGGAACTGGCTGAATGTGAAGCTGGCGGGCGGCCCGGATTTCCGCGATTACAACTATATGACTCCGGTTGCCGATCGTAATCCGGTCAAGTATTACGGCGAGGCTGTTCTCACGGCGACCCTGACGCCCGACCAGACATTGACGTTCAATTACAAGCAGCAGCAATGGGTTTCCAGCACAGGCAAAATCCCTGAATTCGACAGCACCTACGGCCTGGCCTATCACTGGAGCGCAACCAGGCAACTGGGATTGGACCTGGGCGGCAAGGTGCTGGAGGCTGATTATACGGAGGGCAACGATTATTTGGGGGCGACGCAGCCGAGCCACCGCGATGACATGGAATATGAGGTTTCGGCGGGCGTCACCTACGCCATCACAACGCACTTGAGCACCACCCTGGCCTACACCTACGACGTTGGGGCCAACGCCCTCAACAACCTGCCCGCCACTTTGGGGCCGGAATACCGCAACTTTGAACACCAAGTCGCTTCCATCGGCCTCCAATACAAGTTCTGATGAAACACATGAAAAAAGTCCTGGTGGGCGCCCTGCTGCTGTTCGCGGTCATCGGGATTCAGGCGGCGGAAATCACCGTGTTCGCCGCCGCGAGCCTGACCGATTCACTCAAGGAAATCGCCGCCGATTACGAAAAGTCCTCCGGCGACAAAGTCACCTTCAACCTCGGCGCGTCCAGCACGCTTGCACGGCAGATTGATGCGGGCGCACCGGCGGATATTTTCTTTTCCGCCGACGAGGCGCAAATGGATGGTCTGGCGAAACAGGGATTGATTGATGCCAGCACGCGCAAAAGCCGTTTGGGCAACTCGCTCGTGGTGGTCATTCCGGGCGACAGCACGCTGCAAATCCAATCAGCCGGCGACCTCACCAACGCCGCCGTGAAACAAATCGCCCTCGCCGACCCGAAAGCCGTGCCTGCCGGGGTTTATGCCAAGGCCTGGCTCACCCGGCAGCAGCTTTGGCCGGCCATCGAACCGAAAGTGGTTCCGACGGAAAATGTCCGCGCCGCGCTTGCCGCCGTCGAATCGGGCAACGTCGAATTGGGCGTTGTTTACAAAACCGACGCGGGCATTTCCAAGATGGTCAAAATCGCCTACGAAGTCCCGCGCGCCGACGCCCCGGACATCAGCTATCCGATGGCGCTGGTGAAAGACTCCAGGCAGCCTGAAGCCGCGAAAAAATTCCTGGATTATCTTTCGTCCAAAGAAGCTGGACAGGTCTTCACGCGATATGGCTTCCTCTTGCGTGAATGACCGCCGAAGAATGGCAGATTGTCTGGTTCACCGCGTGGGTCTCGGCGTTGAGCACGCTGGCGATTCTGCCGTTCGGCCTCGCGCTTGCGTGGGCGCTGGCGCGGCGCGACTGGCCGGGCAAATCCCTTGTTGAAACGTTTGTCTCGCTGCCGCTCGTCATGCCGCCGGTGGCGACGGGCCTGATCCTGCTGAAAATTTTGGGACGGCGCGGAGCCATCGGAGGATTCCTTCACAACCAGCTCAACCTCGACATCATTTTCACCTGGCGCGCGGTGCTGATTGCGCTGGGCGTGATGTCGTTTCCATTGCTCGTCCACTTCGCGCGGGTGGCGTTCGAGGAGGTCAATCCGCGCCTCGAACAAATCGCCCGCACGCTAGGCGCGAGCGGCTGGCGCGTGTTTTTCACCATCACCATTCCGCTGGCAGCGCGCGGAATCATCGCCGGCATGATTCTCGCCTTCGCCCGCGCGCTCGGGGAATTTGGCGCGACCATCATGGTCGCCGGCAACATCCCCGGCAAAACCTCGACGCTCTCGCTCTCCATTTTCCAGGACGTGCAGCTCGGCGACGACACGCATGCCTTCCGCCTGCTCGGTGTGTCGGTGGTGATGGCATTTGTCGCCGTGTGGTGCAGCCAGCTTCTGATGCGCCGGAAGGGGAAAATGTGATGAGCCTGTTGCTGAAAAACATTTCGCTGCCGCTGGCACATTTCACCCTGGAAGTGGATGTCGATGTGCAAAAGCACGTCACCGCCGTTTTCGGTCCGTCCGGCGCCGGCAAAACCTCGCTGCTCGACCTCATCGCCGGGTTGCGTGCCGCGCAATCAGTTTTCATCCAGCTCGATGACCGCGTGCTCACGGACACCGCGAAGGGACTTTTTGTGCCGACCCACCAACGCGGCATCGGCTATGTGCCGCAGGACCTTGCGTTGTTCCCGCACCTCTCCGTTCGCCGGAACCTGCTTTACGGCCACAAATCCGGCGGCCCGGAAAATCCGCTGTTCAGCTTGGAGCACGTGATTGAAGTGCTGGAAATTGAACCGTTGATTTCACGCGGCGTGACGGAACTTTCCGGCGGCGAAAAACAGCGTGTCGCCCTCGCACGCGCCCTGCTTGCGTCGCCGCGTTTGCTGCTGCTGGACGAGCCGCTCGCCAGCCTCGATGCGCCGCTGAAGGCGAAAATCATTCCCTACCTTGCGCGCGTCCGTGACGAATTTCAGATTCCGATGCTGTGCGTGACGCACGACCGGTTCGAGGCACTTACGCTCGCGGACGAAATTATCGTGCTCGTGGACGGCAAAGTCATGCAAACCGGTCCGGTATCGGAAGTTTTCACCCGCCCGGCCAATGCCGAAGTTGCCCGGCTTGTCGCCGTCGAGACTCTGCAACCCGGCAACGTCACCAACGTGAATGAAGGACTCGCCACCGTGAGCGTCAATTGCGCCACGCTCACCGCGCTCGCTCCGCCAACCCCTTCGCGCGAAGTGTTTGTCTGCATCCGCGGTGAGGACGTGATTCTCCAACGCGATGCTGCGACCACAAGCAGCGTGCGCAATCGTCTTCCCGCCCGCATTGTTGCGTTGCGCGCCGAGGGTGCGCTCGTGCGCGTGGAACTGGACGCCGGGTTTCCGCTGTTCGCGCTGGTCACGCGCCCGGCCTGCGCCGAACTCGCATTGCGCGAAGGCGAGTCCATTACCGCGCTCATCAAGGCTCCGGCCATCCATCTTGTGCCGCGCTGAAACTCCTGTTAAAAAAATCCAATGCGCGTCCTTTTTTTTGCCCAGCTCAAAGATGTGACCGGCTGCGACGCCGTGGAACTTGAGCCGTCCTCGCCGCTCAACCGCGAGCAGCTTTGGACGTTGTTGCTGGAAAAATTTCCCGGCCTGCGCGGGCATCGTGGAAATGTCCGCCTGACGCGCAATTGGGAATACGCCGACGCCGACGCGCAATTTGCGAACGCCGATGAAGTGGCGCTCATCCCGCCGGTGTCGGGCGGCTAAAGTTTTTGACCCATGGAAATTGAAGTTCAACTGACCGGCTCGCCCATCGCGGAGAGGATTTCCCCGCCGCGGCTGGCTGCGCACGGCGCGTGGCTGGAATTCCGCGGCGCCGTTCGCGATGAGGAAAGTGGCGGGAAAATTTCCGCGCTTGAATATGAAGTCTATCCGGAAATGGCCGTGCGCGAAATCCGGCGCATCCTTGAAGCGCTGGCGGTCAAGCATCCATGTCTGGCGGCGACGGTAATTCACCGCGTCGGCGTGATTCCCGTCGGCGAGGCGGCGATTTACGTCGGCATCGCGTCGCGCCACCGCGCGGAAGCCATCACCCTGCTCGGCGAATTCATGAACCATCTCAAGCAGGGCGTGCCGATCTGGAAGCGGCGGGCGTTGCCGGTTGGGAGTTCCGCCTTCAGGCGGCCGGAGCCGGCTAAAGCCGGAACTCCAAACAAAACTGCCATCAAATCATTGGACGAAGCGATGGCGGAAATAAATTCACGCTGCCAGCCACTTCCCGCCGTGCGCGCGCCGCTGGCCGAAGCCTTTGGCCGTGTGCTGCGCGAGACCGTTTGCGCGACGGAAGATTTGCCGCCAGTTGACCGTTCGATGCGCGACGGCTACGCAATTCGCGCCGACGATTCAGCGGAAACCTTTTCCGTCGTGGACACGCTCCACGCCGCCGATTGGAAGCCGCGCCAGATTAAACCGGGTGAGGCTGTGCGCGTGGCGACCGGCGCATCGCTGCCGTGCGAAAATCTGCGTGTTGTGATGCAGGAAAATGTTGAACGCAACGGCAACCAAATCCGGATTGTGCGCCGCGAGAATTCGTCGAATGTCCGGCTGCGTGGCGAAGATGTGCGGCAAGGCCAGCCATTGGTGTCGGCGGGAACAAAATTGAATGCCGGCGCTCTGGCAATCCTGGCAACGGCGGGCCACGTCAATCCGCTTGTCAGTCCTCGATTGCGCGTCCTCCATTTCACGACCGGCGACGAAATTGTGCCGCCCGACCAAACGCCGAAGCCGGGCCAGATTCGCGACAGCAATTCGATTTTGATCCGCGGCCTTTTGCAGACTTGTTCGTGCGATGTGACACAAAAACATCTGCCCGAAAATTTTGAGGCAGCAAAGCGGTTGATTGAAACCTTCAACCTTCAACCTTCAACCTTCAATCTGCTTCTCGTTTCCGGCGGAGCGAGTGTCGGCGAAAAAGACTTCACCCGCCCGCTGCTGGAATGGCTCGGTTTTGAAATTATCTTTTCGCAGGTCAATGTGCGTCCGGGCCGGCCATTGATTTTCGGCATAAACGGTTCGCGAGTAGCCTTCGGGCTGCCGGGCAATCCGCTATCGCACTTTGTCTGTTTTCATTTCGCCGTGGCCGCAGCATTGGAATGTTTGACAGGCGGCGAACCGCAGAAATTCTTGCGCGGGCAACTCGCCGAAAAACTGGACGACAAGCCATGTCCGCGCGAAACGCTCTGGCCCGCCCGATTGGAATGGAATGGCAGCGCGCCGCGATTGCGTCCGCTGGCGTGGGCAAGTTCCGGCGACATCACCTGCCTGATGGCAGCGAACGCGCTGGTTCGGGTGCCGGCAAATGTCGAACCAATAAAAGCTGATGCGGAAGTGGATTTTTTGCCGGTGGCGGCTATGCTTGCCAAGTAACATGATGAAAAAATCGTTTTCACATCTTGATGCAGCCGGCGCGGCGCGTATGGTCAATGTCGGGCACAAGCCGGTTCAGCGCCGCCGCGCGGTGGCCGAGGGCAAATTGATTTGCGCTCCGGCAACCATCCGCGCGCTCAAGAAAAACGCGCTGCCGAAAGGCGACGTTTTGACGGTCGCACAAATAGCCGGCATCCAGGCTGCCAAGCGGACGGCGGAATTGATTCCACTCTGCCATCCACTGCCACTCAACCATGTTGAGATTCAATTCAAAGTGCGGAGCGCTGCGATTGAGATTGTTTGCACCGCCGAAACCGGCGCGCAGACCGGCGTGGAGATGGAGGCATTGACGGGCGTGAGTGTGGCCGCGCTGACGCTTTACGATATGTGCAAGGCCGTGGACAAAACCATGCGGATCGAAGGAATTCACGTCGTGGAGAAGGTGAAGGAATGAAAATCGGACGGCTCACCATCAGCGACCGCGCGTCGGCGGGGATTTATGCCGACCGCAGCGGGCCGGAAATCGAAAACGTCCTGCGCGAATTTCTGGGCGGCGAGGCGGTCTTTGAATCGCTTATCGTGCCGGACGAGGTGGAAGCAATTTCGGCGGCGTTGAGAAAATTTGCGGACGCGCAAAAATGCGATATGGTTGTGACGACGGGAGGCACGGGGATTTCGCCGCGCGATGTGACGCCGGAAGCAACGCGCGCGGTGCTGGAAAAGGAATTACCCGGCTTCGGCGAAATCATGCGAGTGCAATCATTCGCCAGAGTGAAGACGGCGATTTTGTCGCGCGCCGTGGCCGGAACGCGCGGCGCGTGTTTGATTCTGAATCTGCCCGGCAAGCCGTCGGCGGTGCGGGAGTGTCTGGAAATCCTCATGCCGGCGATTGTCGAAGGCTTGGCGCATTTGCGGGGCGAAGACCCTCACGCAAAGGCGCCAAGCCGCAAAGGTTTTGGAAAATGATTTCTTTGCGCGCTTTGCGACTTTGCGTGAGACAAAAATGACATGGATCCATTTGGACGCAAAATTGATTACCTGCGAATCTCGGTCACCGACCGGTGCAACGAGCGCTGCCTCTATTGCATGCCGGAAGGTTACAAGGGCTGGGAAAGCAAGCCGGATCATTTGACGGCGGGGGAAATCATCCGCGTCGTCCGCGTGGCGGCGGGGTTGGGCTTCCGCAAATTCCGGCTGACCGGCGGCGAGCCGCTCGTGCGCGGCGACGTGCCGGAAATTGTGCGCGCCATTACCGCGATTCACGGCGTCGAAACCGTCGCGCTTTCCACCAACGGAATGAAACTGGCCACGCTGGCGCAACCCCTGCGCGATGCCGGTTTGCGCACGGTGAACGTGAGCCTGGACGCGATGGATCCGGAGATTTACCACCGCATCACCGGCGGCGACATGGCGCGCGTGCTGGCCGGTATCCGCGCGGCGGTGGTGGCGGGATTTGAACGCGTGAAGCTGAACTGCGTCCTCATGCGCGGCGTGAACGAGTCGGAAATCTGGCCGCTGGTTTTGTTCGCCGCCGAACACGGCCTGCCGCTGCGGCTTATCGAGCTGATGCCGCTGACGACGACGGATGTTTTGACGGAGAAAAATTTCCTGCCCTGCGGCGAGGTGATGCGGCTGCTGGCACAAAAGGACGAACTGGTTCCGCAACCCGACCTCCGGCTCGGCCACGGCCCGGCGCAGTATTATCTTCTGAAACAGACCGGCGCGCTTGTCGGATTCATCGGCGCGCTGACGAACCAGCATTTCTGCGACAACTGCAACAAGATGCGGCTGACCGCCGACGGCAAGGTGCGTCCGTGCCTTGGCAATCACGTCGAGGTGGATTTGCGCACGGCGTTGCGGCACGGCGCGGACGACGGCGCGTTGAAAGAATTGCTGGAAACCGCGTTGCGATTGAAACCGCAGGAACACCAGTTCCGAAATCAATACCAGCCCTGCCGCCCGATGACCGCCATCGGCGGGTGAAGAAAATCATTCCTCAAAACACGAGCGGCCAGGAACACAGGAGACCTTGTGGACCTGCCGGTCGTCAACACCAACGACGGTCTGCGTGAGGTTGCACCAGAAATGGCAGGCGGTGACGAATTCACCCTCCTTCTCGGCGAACGCCTCCTCCGGCGTGGCGTCAACATACATTCTTTTCGTCCGCAGATGTTTGCAGAAAGTCGGGTTCATGGTTCAACCTTTCAGCCTGAGCAGTGTCCGCCGGATGAGAGCATGCGCCATCGGCACCTTGTAGCCGTTGTGCTCGAGCGGCGTCGCGCCGGCCAGTATCATGTCCGCCGCCTGCGACGCGGTGGCGTCGTCCAAGGTTTTTCCGTCAAGAAAACTGTTTGCGGCCTCAACCTGGTGCGGCACCGGCGAAATGCTGCCGAGCGCAACGCGCGGTGATTTCAATTTTCCGCCCACGACCTCCGCCGCCGCCGCGCAACTGACCAGCGCCCAGTCGAAGGCGTGTTTGTCGCTCACCTGCAAATAAGAGCTCCGGCTGCGCGCGGTCGGGATTTCGACGCGCAATACCAGGTCGCCGCCATCGAGCGAATTGTGCGCCAGCGGATTTTCCCAGGCGCGATGATAAAGCTCGGCCATGCTCATGCGGGTCTCTTTCCCGTCGCGCAGCACGATGGCGGTCGCATCGAGCGAGGCAAATATCGTGGCGAGGCTGGAAACGACCGGGCTGATGCAGGAGTTGCCGGTGAACAGGCTGTGATACCGGTTCTCGCCATCGCGCGCGTAGCAAAGGTCGCCGCCCTTCTTGAGGCAGACCGTGTCGCGGTGGCGGAAATACCAGCAACGCGAATGTTGCGCGAGGTTGCCGCCGACGGTGGCCACATTGCGGATTTGCGGCGAAGCCACCTCGGCCGCGGCGTCGTGCAGGCCGGGGAAAACTTTTCCAATTTCGGGGTCATTCTCGATTTGCGCGACGGTGACGAGCGAGCCAATCGTCCAGAACTTTTTGCCGGGTTCGATTTTGTCGAGGCCGGGCAGCGACTTGATGTTGACGAGAATGTCCGGGCCGGGGACGAGATAATCCTTTAGCAGGCCGAGCAAATCGTTGCCGCCGGCGAGGTAGGCGCCGTGGTCGGCGACCAGTTCGCGGGCGCTGTCGGTCGAGAGCGCGGTGGCGTATTCAAAGGCTTTCATGTTTGCGAAACGGTTGGCGGCGGCACCTTGCCCAGCGCGGCCAGGACTTTTGCGGGAGTTATCGGCAGACTCGGAACGCGCGCGCCGATGGCGTTGAAGACGGCGTTGCCGATGGCGGCAGCGGTCGGGACGGTGGCCGGTTCGCCGATGCCGATAACGCCGCGTTCCGGCATGTTGAGCAGAACAATCTCGATCTCCGGCACGTCGCCGATGCCCGACAATTTGTAGGTTTCAAAATTCGGGTTGAGCACGACGCCGGACAAATCATCCATGACGCGTTCCTCGTAAAGCGCGTATCCCATGCCCATGATGATGCCGCCGTTGATCTGGCTCTCGGTGGTCAGCTTGTCAATGATGAGGCCGCAGTCGTGGACGCCGAGGACTTTTTTCACCGTGACCAAGCCGGTCTCGGTGTCCACCTCGACCTCGGCAAACTGCACGCCGTAAGCCGGGCGATTCGAAAGCCCGTCAATCCAATTCCCGGGAACGACCAACGGTGTGACGCCGAGCTTTTTGCAGGCGGCAAACCAATTGTCCCCGCGCGCATCGGCGATGCCACTCTGCGTCTGCAACTGCTGCAACGCCTTGTCGCAAATATCATACACTGTCGGGGAAATCGATGCGCACGTCGTGCTGCCGCCGCTGGCCGGACCCGGCGGAAAATTCGTGTCGCCGACTTTCACCGTGATCTGCTCCGGCTTGAGACCGAGCATCTCCGCCGCGACAACGGCGATGACCGTTTTGGTGCCGGTGCCGATGTCCTGCACACCGAGACGGAACTCGACGCTGCCGTCGGGATTGATTTGCGCCTCGCCCTGGGTGCGGCGGCTGGGACCACCGGCGGGCCAGCCCGCGCCGGCGCAGCCGATGCCGGTTTTCACGACGCCGGGCGAACTGCCGGGCTTCCGGTATTTTTCATTCCAGCCGAATTTTTCCGCGCCGATGTTGTATTCGCGCTGTCGGATTTCGTTTGAATCATTTTTCAACCGAAACTCGAGCGGATCCATGCCGAGTTTGGCGGCGAGATCGTCCATGGCGCTTTCCATGCCGAAGGAAGCCGGCGGATGGCTCGGCGCGCGAAACGCACGCGAGGAACCGGCGTTGACCGCGACCGCAGTTTGTTTCACGCGCGTGTTCGGCACCTTGTAAATGTAAGGTGCGGGGATATCCGCGCCGCCGCCGCCGCCACCCGCGTCCGCGCCCGCGCCGATGCCCGCAGTGCCGTAATTCTCCAGTTCAAACGCGTGCAGCGTGCCGTCGGCCAGCGCGCCGATCTTGATTTTCTGGAAACTCGACGGCCGGTTGCCAACAGCGAGAGCCTCGTCGAACCGCGTGAGCATCAGCCGGACCGGCGCCTTCGCTTCCTTCGACAATCTCGCGGCCAGCAAGCCCTCCACACCGCCGCCGAGTTTTGAGCCGAATCCGCCGCCCATGTAATTGGTGATGACGCGCACCTGACTGTGGTCCAGTTTCAGCGCGCCGGCCAGTCCATCGCGCACACTCGAAATGCCCTGCGTGGAAGCCCACGCGGTCACGCCGTCGTCCGTCCAGGAAATCGTGTTGCCGTGCGTTTCCATGGGGTTGTGAAGCTGCACCGGCGTCGAATAAAAGCCTTCGATGACGGCGGCGCATTCAGGAAACGCCGTGTCCACGGCGCCGGTCTCGCGGACGCGCGGAGCCGGGGCATTGGGCGTCCCTTCCCAGACTTGCGGGGAATTGTCCTTTATCGCATCGCCCTCGCGAACCACAAATTCATGGCGCGGCTCGGCCTGAACCTCGATGGCGCGCAGCGCGTCGAGACACGCCTGTTTGCTGGCGCCGGCGACGGCGGCGATCTCCTCGCCATAAAACCGGATGGTCTGCGGAAAATCCTTCACGGTGACGGCGGCCTTGATGCCGGGAATCTGTAGCGCCTTGTCGAGATTGACCGATAAAATTTTCGCCGCCGGCCATTTCGACCGCAGAATCATGCCGTAGAGCCAGCCGTCGGCCTGAATGTCGGAAGAATAACGTGCCCGTCCGGTCACCTTCTCCGGCGCGTCGATGCGTTGCGTCGATTGGCTGATGTATTTGGTATTGGCTGGCCAGCTAGGCATAATCAATGACCTCCGTTTTGCCTGCCACCGCCACGCCCGCAGCCTGCAACGCCGCCTGCAAAATACGCGGATGCGTGCCGCAGCGGCAGAGATTTCCGGCGCAGGCGTGTTTGACCTCGTCGGCGGTCGGCCGCGGATTTTTTTTCAGCAATGCCGTCACGCTCATGACGAAACCCGGCGTGCAGTAACCGCATTGGAGCGCGTCCTTCTGAATGAAGGCCTGCTGCACCGGAGTCAAATTCCCATCTTTCGCCAGCCCTTCGACGGTCGTGATGTCGCGGCCTTGCGCCTCAATGGCGAGATGCTGGCAGGAATAAACCGGCAAATCGTCCAGCAGCACCGTGCAGGCGCCACAAGTCGCGCGATCGCATCCTTCCTTCGCGCCGGTCAGGCTGGAATAATTCCGCAGCGCGTCGAGCAGCGTCACGCGCGGCTCCAGCATCAGTTTGAGCTTTTCGCCGTTGACGGTCAGCGTCACCGGCACCGCGCCGGGACCGACGGTCTTTTCCGCGTTGGCTTTTTCGAGTTCCGCCGCGACGGACTGCACCTGCGCGGTGGCCGCCGTCGCCGCGACCGTGCCGAGGCTTTTGAGGAACGCGCGCCGCGAATGCGCGCCAAATTTTTCCGGCTCCGTATTTTTCATGCGACTCGAATGGAAACTTTCAACCGTTTGTAATCCGCCGGCGTGTCCATGTCAAGCGATAGTCCGGCGTCGTGCATGGAACATTGGACGCGCGCCACCGAAACAAGTTTCAAAAAATCTTTCAACGTCCCCGCCCGCGTGCATTTCAGTTCCGCAAATGCCGCGCGCGGCAAAATCACCGGATGCCGCGTGTGCCCGTCAAATTCCGGCTGGCAGATTGCCTCGGTGTGCCCGGAATGAAACGCCAGCAATTGCCGCAACGTGTCCTGATTCAAATGCGGCTGGTCGCCAAGCGCAACGGCCCAGCTTGAAATGTCCTTCCGCCAGCCAGCCCAGTTCGCCGCGCAAACGATCGAGCTGAACATCCCGCGTTCCGGCCGCGGATTTTCGATGCGGTCTTTCGCCGGAAGATCCAACCGGTCGAGCTCCGCGAAAAGCGCCGTGTCGTTTGGCCGGTGGACGACGGCGATTTGGCGTGCGCCGAGTCCGTGCCATTGCCGGAGAATTGCACCGATGACGGTTGTATCGCGCCAGGACAAAAGCAATTTTGGCCGGCCCATCCGCGAAGACGCGCCCGCGCCAAGAACGATGACGCCGAACGGCGGAAATTTTTTTGCGGCACTCATGGAAATCTTACCACTCAATTTGGCGCGGAGCGTCTTGGACTGCGGCAGCCCCCTGCCGCTTTCGGCTTGCCTGCTGTCTTATGATAAGCGCCAGAGGGCTGGCGCAGTCCAAAACCTGACGGCAATTCGGATAGTTTTTCACCGTTTTACTCCTGCAAATTCGGCGCGCTTTTGAATAAATTGCGCCATCGCGCTTACGGCGATTTCATGGGTGCTGACAGCTCTGATGTCCACGCCGACCGGGCAGGCGATTTTGCCGAACTGCTCCGCCGTCGCGATGTTTTGCTTCAAAAATTGCTCGCGCATGATGCGCGCCTTGCGGCGGCTGCCGATCATGCCGAGAAAAACAAACGGATGATGAATCCATTCTGACAGCACCAGCGCGTCGTGCTGGTGGCCGCGCGTGACAATGAGGCCGAACACCGGCGATTGGGGCAGCGGCACTTTGAGAAGCTCGTGCCAGCCGCCGACCTGCAACCGGACTTCGGGCGGGAAAAACCGGCTGTTCGCCAGTTCCGGCCGGTCGTCAAAAACCGTCACGGCAAAATCGAGTTGCAGCGCGAGCGGCGCAACAGCTTGGGCAACGTGGCCGGAGCCGGCAATCCACAAATCGGATGGCGGCGAAACCGTTTCCTGATAAAGCCATTCTTCGCCGCCACACTCCACCGTCGCGATGAAAAAATCCTTTTTCACGCCCCAACGGACCGGCCCGGTGACGGCGGCGAGATTGCGCCAGAGTTCGGCCGCTTCGGCAGCGCGCGGCAGAATCAGCCCGCTCACGCTGCCGCCGCAAATCAAGCCGTCGTCCCATCCGAAATTGTGGTCAAGCACCATGTCGAACGTCGCGGCCTGACCGGACTTCATGGCCTTTTTGGCGCGAGCGTGGACCTCGGCTTCGAGGCAGCCACCGCCAAGCGTGCCGATCATTTTGCCGTCAGGGAAAAACAGCGCCTTGGCGCCGATGCGCTGAGGGCTGGAACCTTTGGTGCCGGAAATCAGCGCGAGCACGAATGGCTGCTTTTCCGCCAGCGAGGCGGCGAGTTGTTCGTAGAAACGCGTCATAGATTTCCTGCGGACAAATTTAGACAATTCCACGCAAATGGCAACGAAGCCATTCCAACGCCGGGTCGCGCCAATCAGATTATCACCGCATTTGCCATTCTCTTTATTGGCCTGACGCGGGAGAAGCAGTGGGTTGCGGTTCGGTGGCGAGCTTTTGCATGTCGGCATCGAAAGTCACCCCGTCGAACGGAATCACGACGACCTTGCTGCCATGAGGCATGTTTCCAGTATCCTCCTCCTTGGGAATATCAATGCTGGCAAGTGTGACTGCCGCCACATGGCCGTTCTCGATATACACGCCAGGTCGCTCCATCTTGTTCCAATGGTTGACAGTCCCGTCCGTGTAGCGCACAAAGTCCTTCGCCGGATCGTAAGCCAGCCCTCCAAACTTCCAGTCATGGATGCCGTCCACAGAATAGATGTGAAACGCCTTGCGCGTGCTCCAGTCGTTGACGACGATGTGATAAAGGCCGCCACTAAACCACACCACCGGATCTTCCAGCGTCCGCATCGGGCGAAGTGCCGGAACCATTGAATAGGCACTCGGCCCCTGAACCGCGTAAGGCCCCATGACGCCGTTGGTGCTGATCAAAACCAGACCTGAACGCTGGACAATCTCGAAGCCGCCGTCCGGCCGGACCATGATGCTCATGTTGGATCCCAATCTCCGGATGTTGCCGCTGAACTCATTGGTGGAAAATGTAATCAGTCCTTGAAACTCCCATGGCCCATCCAGCAACTTGGAAATGTAAATGCTGCCCGGCCTTGTCTCGCTGATCAGCACGGCATAACGTCCGTCCGGCAAAACCAGCGCTGTCACGTTATGTCCCCTGCCCGCCACGCCTTTGACCACGTCCGGCCAGACAAGCCCCTTGTCAACATAAGGTCCAAAAGGATTGTCGCTGACCGCATACACAGCTGACGAGCCTCCCCATCCGCCGTGACCCTTGGATTGGTCCCAGCGGCTGGCAAACATATAATACTTGCCAGAGGGCGACTTGATGATCTGGCCATCCCAATAATACCACTTTTTGGCGGCGTCAGCCGGGGCATTGTTGGTATCCTGCGGCAAATCCTTCAAGCTTGGGTCTTCCAGCCCGTTCTGTGGATCGCGCGGGAGAATGCCGGGAGCGCCCCAGATGTTGGTGGTCAACGAGCCGATGATTGGCGTCGGCTGGAAATAATCAATGAATGTCTTTTCGGCGGCAAACGACGAGACACCGACG
>Ga0181534_10000973_pt1 | contig 19381 bp, 13 predicted proteins | sample PEATcosm2014_Bin_37_FD_119758 | JGI IMG/M metagenome (GOLD analysis project Ga0181534, IMG submission 119758) | Peatland microbial communities from MTU Mesocosm Facility, Houghton, MI, USA - PEATcosm2014_Bin17_10_metaG | ecosystem: Environmental > Terrestrial > Soil > Wetlands > Peat | place... | reverse complement strand
TTCCACAACGTCTCGGCAAGCTCGCGCCCGTTCATGTTGTCGGGCATCACGAGGTCGGTGAGCAACAACACGATTTCGTCCTTGTGCTGCTCCCAGACGACGACGGCCTCCACGCCGGTGCCGGCCTGCAAAATTTTGTAGCCTTGCTTCTCGAGGACGCGGGCAACGAGTTCGCGCACGGGCTTTTCGTCCTCGACGAGCAGGATTGTTTCCGTGCCGCCGCGAACAATTATTTGTGTCGAGGGTTTTTCAGTTACACCCTGCACCGCACCGACATGGGGAATGTAAATGCGAAACGTCGTGCCTTTGCCGACGGTGCTCTCGACTTCAATCCAGCCTTGATGTTGTTTGACAATTCCATAGACGGTCGCGAGGCCGAGGCCGGTTCCCTTGCCAACCTCCTTCGTCGTGAAAAACGGTTCAAAAATGCGCGGGATGTTTTCCGGTGCGATGCCGGTGCCGGTGTCGGATTTGCTGACGCATACGAAAATTCCAGCGCGCGCCTCGGGATGGCGGCGGACGTGGTCTTGGTTGACTTCGACAATTGAAATGCGAACGGCGAGCTGGCCGCCGCGCGGCATGGCGTCGCGCGCGTTGACGGCGAGGTTCAACAAAACCTGTTCCATCATGCCCGCATCGGCCTCGACGGTCGCGGGCGACTGGGAATAATTCAGTTGCAACGAAACGTCCGCGCCCAAAAGCCGCCCGAGCATGTCGGTCATGTTGCCGACGATTTTGTTCATGTCCAGTTTCTTGGGCTGGATCAACTGGCGGCGGCTGAACGTGAGCAGTTGCCGCGTCAAACCCGCCGCACGCTCGGCGGCCTGCGCGATCTGGTGCGCGGAACGGGCGGCGGATTCGTCAAGGTCGGATGCCAGCAGCAGCGAAGCGTGGCCGTGGATGACGGTGAGGATGTTGTTGAAATCGTGCGCGACGCCGCCAGCAAGCTGGCCGATGGCCTCCATTTTTTGCGACTGGCGCAACTGCTCCTCCAGCCGCCGCTGCATCGTCACGTCGCGGAATAAACTCAACATGAGCAGCGGTCTGCCTTGCGCCTCGATGAATGACTGGGTGATTTCAAAATTGACCGTGTGGCCGTTGTGCAAGCAATATTGATGCTCGATTTTTCTTTCGACGGCGCGGTCGCGAAAATGTTCGGTGTGACGCTGCATGATCTCGTGCAAATTGGAGGACGGGGCATAAACGACGGTCAACAGTTTGCCCTCCATTGCCGACGCATCCATGTTCATGAGTTTGCAATAGGCGTCATTTACCGCGACGATGACGCCGTTTTCGTCCGTCAGCCTCATTCCGTCCACGGAATTTTCCCAGACGGAACGGAACAGCATTTCCGAACTTTGCAGCGCCGTTTCCGTGGTGCGCCGCCCGGTGATGTCGCGAACATGGAGCAGCAAGGCTGGCTTGCGATTATATTCCACGCGACCGGCGCGGACTTCAATTGGCGTGACGCGTCCGTCGGAAGCCAGGCTTTCACCCTCGACCCATGACAATTTTCCCCCCGCCAGTCTTTGAAAATCGCGCAGCGCGTCCTCCTGTTTGGATTGTGGAATCAAATCGCGCAAGGCATTCTTTCCGACCAACTGGTCGCGCGACAGGCCGTGCAAGACGCATGCGGCAAAATTTACATCCAGCACCGTGCCGTCCATGGCCTCGACTAAAATGGCGTCGGGCGAATTTTCGAAGAGGTCGTGGAAGCGCCGCTCGCTTTCGATCAATTGTTCCCTGGTTTGAACGCGTTCGAGCGCGCCGCTGCACTGGTCGGCGAGGGTTTGGAACATCACCAGATCGCGTGGTGCGTAGGCGTTTGGAACGTGATTTTGAATGAGCAGAATCCCGATGACCCGGTCGCCTTTGCGGATGGGCGCAAGCATGGTCGCCGCCGAATAATTTTTGGCTTCCGGCGGCAGAATCAACTCCGCACCTTTTTCGATGACGCGCCGGATGAGCGCGTTGGCGGTCTTCGGCTGCGGCGACGACGGCACCTGAACCCGCTGGCCCTCGACCGTTGTGATGTTCAGCAGCGAAAAAACCTCGTCTGTTTCGGCGTCATAAATGTCCAGCGCAAAATCATTCCAGCGAAAAAGAGCGTCGGCGGCATCGCAAATGATCATCGCCGCCTCCGGCGCGGTCGTGGCCGAACTTAACTGGTGGCTCAACTTTGAAAAGACGGAATTGCGATGCTCCACGTGGCGGCGGTCCGTCACGTCGGTAGCCATCGTCAATGCGGCGAAACGCCCGTGGAAAGCCATCGGCGTCCAGATGACTTCCACGTCAATCAGCTCGCCGTTCTTTTTCCGATGCCGCCAGACAATCCCGCGCTCGGCGACATCGGACACAATGTTTTCCGGGTGCTTGTTTTTTTCCGGCGGCCGGATGTCCCCAATCGTCATCCGCATGAATTCCTCGCGTGAATAGCCATAATGCAGGATGGCTGCCGTATTGACTTCCAGAAACGCCAGCGTTTCAAGGTCGAACACCCACATCGGGTTTGGATTGTCCTGAAAAAGCAGGCGGTATTGTTTTTCACTCGAGCGCAAATCCGCCTCCGCCTTGCGCAACTGCGCGTGTTCCACGGCTTCCTGAACCGCACGGCGGACGGCGGATGGCAGCCGTTCCGGCTTTTGTTTCAGGACATAATCCGTCGCGCCCGCCTTCAGGCTTTCAATCGCCGCCTGCTCGCCAATCGTGCCGGAAACCAGGATGAATGGCAGGTCGGGATTCTTTTGCCGGACAATTTTCAGCGCCTCCATTCCGTTGAAGGACGGCAGATGATAAACTGAAAGCACCATCCTGAACTTGGACCCCACATTAAGATTTCTTTTCGATATCATCTTTGTATCGCTTCAAACATTCCGGGCAGATGCTATGGGTGAATGTGGCCTCGGAGTGCGACCTGATATAAATCTCCACCTGTTGCCAATAACCATGGTCGTCGCGGATGCGTTTGCAGGATGCACAAATGGGCAACAGGCCGGCAAGCAGTTTGACATGGCTTAACGCATCGGAAAGTTTCTTGATAAGTTGCTGGCGTTCTTCTTCGGCTTTTTTTTGTTTGGAAATGTCGTGGGCAATGACGGATGCGCCAATGGTTGTTCCCTGGTCATCGTTGATCGGTGAAATGGTCACGGCGACTGGAATGACCTTGCCGTCCTTGCGAAGGCGTTCCGTTTCATAATAGCCAACCAGTTCTCCCCGCCTGATGCGTGCCATGATGTCGAGCAGCTCATCGCGCCTGTTCAGCGGAAACAAAACGGCGATTGAATGTCCGATGATCTCATCGGCGCGATAACCGTAAATACGCTCGGCAGCCGGATTCCAACTGACGATGATGCTGTCGAGGTTTTTTCCGTAAATGGCGTCGTCGCTGGACTCGACAATCGCGGCGAGATATTGCTTGTCGGCCTCTGCGCGCGTGCGCGCCGCGCGGGACTTGGCGGCTTCCATTTCGCGCTCGATAGCGGGTGCGAGGCGGGAAAGATTTCCTTTGGTGATATAATCGTTCGCACCGGCCATCATCATGTCCACCGCAGCCTCTTCGCCGTAAGTGCCGGAGACAACGATGAACGGGATGTCGAGTTTCTTTTCACCCAGCAGTTCTAGCGCATTAGGGGCACTGAAGTTCGGCATGACGTAATCGGAAATCACCACATCCCATTCGTGGCGTTCGAGCGCAAATGCCATTGTCGTGGCAGTTTGGACGCGCTCATGGAGCGGCGTGTAGCCTTTCTGCCGCAATTCCTCCAGCAACAGCGTCGCGTCATTTTCGGAGTCTTCAACGATGAGCACGTTTAATACCTTGGTGATACGAGCCATAATTTAAAATCCTTCCTTTGGTTATGTCTTGTGAGCCGTTTGATTTTAATTTCAATAGGTGAAATGGAGGCAAACCGGACGTTTATGTTGTTGGTGGGCGAGGAAACGCCCGGTTTGCCGTTTGAATGCGCGCAACTCATTTTGGGTTGTGTTGTTTTCGCAGCATTCATTTATTGGTTTTAATCGCGGCATGGTGTTTTGGTTTTATGTCTCGGTTCAGCCCGTGTGCCTTGGAGTCTCGCCCGTGTTTGGCGGGACGTAGCGAAATTCCGAAGGCCGGCCCGCCATTCGTGCGATACGGGCTTCGAGCGGCTCCTTCAACAGTGTTTCAATCGTTTCAAAAAGTTTTGGCAGATCGAGCGGCTTTTCCATCAAGGCACCGGTGCCAGAAGCAAGCGCGGGAAATAACTGGTTTGGTCGTGCCGTGATCACGATGATCGGCAGGAGCGGGATTTTTGTCGTGATCTGTTCGAATGCGTCCCAGCCATCCATGACCGGCATGTTCAAATCCAGCAACGCCAGGTCAAACTGCGCTTTGCAGACCAGTTCGAAAGCCTCGACCCCATTGGCCGCCGAAACGACGATGTAGCCCTCTTCAGTCAGCAGGCGGGTGAGCAATTGCCTGATGGCCGGGTCATCGTCAACCAGCAGGATTTTTTCTTTCATTTTCTGCGAGGCTTTCGGACTCGGATCGGTTGATGGCAATTTTAGCGCGGTATTCATAACGAGTTCTCTTTCCATTCAATTTGTTGGCTAATTGTTTGTTTCGTTGCACACATCTTTTTGTTTGTATGCTAGAAGCAATCAGCGTGAAGCGTGCCAACTGTAAAAAGTGAATAAATCCTGCATTTTAACTGAATTTGTCTCGTCTGAACATCATTTGAACGACCGCTTTGTGGCAACCCATGTGCCTGTGGTGATAACTCTCTTACCACTTCCCAAAGAAATGTTGCCCAATTTTTGCAAAACTCCATGTCTGTTGTATTATTCTCCAGCAACGTTTTACTGCTGATTTGAATAGGTAAGCCGGAAGCTCGGAATTTCCTTATGAAGGCGAACATAAAATTCAGAGTCGCAATTTTTGCAGCGACAATCGTTTTGCTCGTGATGCTGATTGCGTGGATTGCGCACATCGTATGGAAGGAGATTGGCGAGTCACATCAACAGGTTACAACGGTGCAATGGAAAAGTTTTCAGGCCGCCGACCATTTGCAGCAAACCATTCTTGGTCTGAACAATTTGGTGCTGCGTTACGCGGCTTTTGGTGATCCTAAAGACTGGGATAATTTCAAATTGGCGAGCAAAGAATTAGGCCGCTGGATTTACGAACAGCAGCCGATTATGTCTGCGGAAAAAGAGTTGCCATTTCTCGACCAGATCAGCGCGGCTTACAAGGACTATCTGGCGGCGGCGGCGGCGGTCAACACCAAGGTGTATTTTAGCCGCCAATCCGTCACACACCTTGCCGAGTTAAGCGACTTTGAAAAGCAATCCAACCGCATACTCGATCTCGGCTTCAAGCTGGCCACCGCCCATCAAGTTGCCCTTGATTCATTTCGTTCGGAAACCATCCGGTCGTTTGACATTCTGCGGGTCGTGCTGTCCGGCCTGCTGGTATTATTGTTCGCCGCCGGATGCTGGCTGGCGGTCGTGGTCTATCGCGACATGATTGCGCCCTTGCAAGTGCAGTTGGTGGAAAGCCAGCACATTGTAGAACGGCAGGAAAAACTCGTCTCACTCGGAATGCTTGCCGCCGGTGTTGCGCACGAAATCCGCAATCCGCTTACCGCAATCAAAGCGTGGCTTTACTTGCAGCAAAAACATTTGAAGCCCGGCACGCCTGAATTTGCGGACGCCGAAATCATCGGCTGCGAAATCAACCGGCTTGAACGCATCGTCAAGGATTTTTTACAGTTCGCTCGCCCGTCCGAGCCGCAATTCACCGTCGTCTCCGCCGAACAACCTTTGCACGAAGTTCAAACGCTCATGGAACCAGAACTTGAAAAATCAAAAATTAAACTCGTGCTGGATGAAATCGTGACGGCGCAAATCCGCATTGACCCGCAGCAAATCAAACAGGTGTTGATCAACCTGATCAAGAACGCCGCCGACGCCATTGGCAAAGATGGAACAGTAACCTTGTGCGCGAAGCTTGATGAAAAACGGCTAAACGAGCGGCAAATGGACGTTGTGATTTTGGAAGTCAGCGACACCGGCAAAGGAATTTCACCGGAGGCTGAAAAGCGGTTGTTCGATCCGTTTTTCACGACAAAAGATTTTGGAACCGGCCTCGGCCTGCCCATCGCCGCTCGGATTGTCGAAAAAAATCAAGGCGCGCTCCAGTATCAAACCCAGGCCGATGTCGGCACAACTTTCGGGATTATTCTTCCCTTGCATAAACCGTGAACTCACCCGCAAAAATCCTGCTCGTCGAAGATGATTCCGCCATTGTGGCCACTTTGCGCCGTGTGCTGGCCGAGGAAGGCCATGAAGTGACTGTTGAGAAAACAGGTGACGCTGGCTTGTCCCGTGCAAAAGCGGATGGATTCGATCTTGTCGTCACGGACTTGAAATTGCCGGGATTGAGCGGGTTGGAACTCGTGCGCGAGTTGCACATTGCGCGACCCCGACTTCCGATTTTGATGATGACGGCCCACGGCACGACTGAAACGGCCATTGAAGCGACGCAGTCAGGTGCTTACGATTATCTTCTCAAACCTTTTGAAATGCCGGAACTGCTGAAGCTGGTCGAACAATCCATCGCCGCAAGCAGGCTTATGTCAGTGCCGGTAATAATCGGTGCCACAGGGCCGGCGCGTTCCGCCATTGTCGGTAACAGCCGTGCCATGCAATCCATCTACAAGGAAATCGGGCGCATCGCCGCCAAGCCCGTAAGCGTCTTGATTCGCGGTGAAACCGGAACCGGCAAGGAATTGATTGCGCGCGCGATTTACCAGCACAGCGACCGCGCCAACGCGCCGTTCGTCGCCATCAATTGCGCGGCCATCCCCGAAACTTTGCTGGAAAGTGAATTGTTCGGCCACGAACGCGGCGCGTTCACCGGCGCGGAATCGCGGCGCATCGGACGTTTTGAACAGGCGGATCACGGGACAATTTTTCTCGACGAGATCGGCGACATGACGCCGGGAACACAGGTCAAATTGATGCGTGTGTTGCAGGAAAGAAACCTGCAACGTCTCGGCGGCAAGGAAACCATTCCCGTGGACGTTCGTGTCATCGCCGCCACGCACCGCGATCTGGAAGCCGCCATAAAGCAAAATCAATTTCGTGAAGACCTTTACTATCGCATCAGCGTCGTGGTGCTCAACCTGCCGCCATTGCGCGAGCGCAAAGAAGACATCCCTGATTTGGTCGGATTCTTTTTGCAAAAATACGCCGCCGAATTCAGCGTGAAAAATCCTGCCATTCACCCGGACGCGGTAGAATTTTTGCAGGCTCAATCATGGCCGGGCAACGTGCGTGAACTGGAAAATGTCACGCGCAAGATGCTGTTGCTGGCGCAAAGTTACACGATCAGCGTCGAGCACATTCGCTTGGCGCTGGCAAAAATAAATTCACCCGCATCTTCCGCAGAAAAATCCATTAAGACATACGCGAATGAATTGCTGGCGGCGGCGCAACGCGGTGAATTGACGGACGCCCACGCGCGCTTGCACGAAACCACCGAGCGCGCCCTCATCACCCGCGCCATCGAACTGGCCCGCGGCAATCAGGCGAAGGCCGCCCGCTGGCTTGGCGTTTCACGACTGACGCTGCGAGAGAAACTGATCCAGTTTGGATTGCATCCAGTCCAGCCGGATTAGAAATAAACGGCAGTGAATAAGGACTGTGGCCTAGCCTCGGTTTAGCGATTGACATTTCCGCAGATTCGGCTAGATTCGCCGCCCTTTTACGCACCAAGCAAATTAAACTATGCCCAACACGAAATCAGCCGAACGCCGGATGCGCGGGAACGAACGCAAGCATCAGCACAACCGCAGCGTCAAATCCAGCCTGCGCGGACTGGAAAAAAATTATCGCGCCCTGCTCACCGCCGGCAAAAAGGACGAGGCCAAAAAACTTCTGCCCGAAGTCCACTCCGCCCTCGACAAAGCCGTCAAATCCGGCGTGCTTCCGCGCCCCACCGTCAACCGGAAAAAGTCGCGCCTGACCCTGGCGCTGAATTGATTGCAGAAAAATCTTTCGTGCCGGGATTGAAAAATCCCGGCCTTTGTTTTGAACTTCAGATTGCGCCAAGTCGCCGGCGGGGGTTTTGTGGCAACGGTTCAACAGGTTCGGAAAAGAGTTGAGTTCAGCCGCCATTAAAACTTAAAATTCCAACCTGGTCATGATCAAAGCAATCGAAATCGCGTTCTGTTGTTATCCGGTCAAAGACATGGCGCGCGCGCGCAAGTTTTATGAAGGCGCGCTCGGCTTGAAACCGACGATGGTCTTCGGCGAACCCGGCGGGATGCAGTGGACGGAATACGACATCGCCAGCGGCACGCTCGCGCTCGGCTGCGGTGCGCCGGACTGGACGCCGCGCCCAGACGGCTGTTCCGTCGGCATTGAAGTTGAAAATTTTGACGACGCCATTGCGCATCTGCGCGCAAACAGCGTGAAATTCCAAGTGGAGCCGATGGCCACGCCCGTTTGCCAGATGGCCTTCATTTTCGACTCCGAAGGCAACCTGGTTTGCATTCACAAACGGAAGGCGGATTAATTAACATTCCATGTCTATCCTCGTCACCCCCAACACCAAGGTTCTCGTCCAAGGCATCACCGGCAGCTTTGGCGCGAAGCACGCGCAACTCTCCATTGATTACGGCACGCACATCGTCGCCGGCGTCACGCCCGGCAAGGGCGGCCAGTTCTTCGAGCACGGCGGCCAGAAAGTTCCCATCTTCGACACCGTCGCCGATGCGGTGAAACAAACTGGCGCGACGGCGAGCGCGGTGTTCGTTCCCCCGCCGTTCGCCGCGGATGCGATTCTCGAAGGCGCGGACGCAGGGCTTGAACTGGTCGTCGCCATCACCGAAGGCATTCCCGTCCGCGACATGGTGCGCGTGAAGCGTGCGCTGCAAGGCAACACCAAGACGCGGCTCATCGGCCCAAATTGTCCCGGCGTCGTCACGCCCGGCAAAGGCAAAGATTCACACGGCGGATGCCGCATCGGCATCGCGCCCGGTTACATCCACAAAAAAGGAAACATCGGCGTCGTCTCACGCAGCGGCACGTTGACTTACGAAGCGGTCTGGCAACTCACGTCGCGCGGCGTCGGCCAGAGCACCTGCGTCGGCATCGGCGGCGACCCGGTCAATGGCACGTCGCATCTCGACGTCATCAAGCTTTTCAACGAAGACCCCGAAACGACCGGCATCATCATGATCGGCGAAATCGGCGGCAGCGCCGAGGAAGAAGCAGCGGAGTGGATCAAGCAACATTGCAAAAAGCCGGTCGCCGGTTTCATCGCGGGCGCGACCGCGCCGCCCGGACGCCGCATGGGTCATGCCGGCGCAATCGTCAGCGGCGGCAAAGGCACCGCTGAGGCAAAGATTTCCGCTTTCAAAGAAGCTGGCATCGGCATCGCCGTCACGCCCAGCGAGATGGCCGACACGCTTTTGAAAATGATGTGAATCCGTTGAATCGCGCCGCGTTGAATCGTTAATCCGGTGCCACGGTGCCACAATGCAACGGATCAACGATTTGTGAGCCTGATTGATTTCATCCTGAACCTCGCGGGCTTGCTGCTGTGGGCGAACTGGCGTTCAATATTGTTTGATCCCGTGAACAAGCGGACGCCCGCAACGCTCGTCGGCACCTTGCGCCGCGCTGCGCCGACGCGCTTCCGGCACTGGCATCTGCTTGCAGCCATCGGCGCGCTGCTGCTTTTGCGCGCGTTGATTTACTGGCAGGTCGGCTCGGCGACGGGCTGGACAGGAAAGCTGGATCTGGGTGTCACAATGCTTTCGTTTCCCAGCAATTTGTCGGGGCCGGCATCGTCATTTTTAAGGATGCTTTTGTTTTCCATTTTCAGTTTCGCCAGGGTTCTTGGAATCATTTATCTCTGGCTTTTGCTTCTGTCCATTTTGGACGGGCCGATGCCGACACACCGGCTGGTGAAAATACAGCTTGGAAAAATTGACGGCTGGCCGCGCTGGATAAAATTCCTTCTGCCGCCCGTCGTCACCGCGCTGTTTTGGGGGCTGGCAAGCTGGCCGTTTGGGTGGCTGCATCCGAAACCGGCCATGTCGGCGGCACACCACGTTGAGGAGGCGCTGGTCATCGGACTGGGCAGCTATCTGGCCTGGAAATTTCTCGTCGGCGCGCTGCTCGTGCTGCATCTGCTGAACAGCTATATTTATTTTGGAAGACATCCGTTCTGGAAATATGTGGATGCAACGGCGCAAACCCTGTTGACGCCGCTACAGAAAATCCCCCTGCGCGCAGGCAAGGCGGATTTTGCGCCGGTGGTGGGAATTGCGTTCGTGTTTTTGTTCGCCGAATTGGCGGGACGCGGACTCGCATCACTTTACGCGCAGCTTCCGCTCTGAAGAAAATTAAACTTCCTTGACCTTGGGAAATTTCGCCGTGACGGTCGCGCCCGAGCCGGTTTCACTGACAATCGAAAGCGTGCCGCCGTGCAATTCCATCAGCCGCTTGGCAATCGTCAAGCCCAGGCCGAGTCCCTGCTGCTCCTGTTTTTTGCGATCAAATTGAATGTAAGCGCCGATGCGCGCGATCTGATCGGGAGAAAATCCGCGCCCCTTGTCGCTGACGACCAGCGCGATACCATTGAAGATTTCCGTCAATTTGACCTGCAATGGCGAGCCGCTTTCAGAAAATTTCAAGGCGTTGTGAACGAGTTCGTTCACGACCTTGCTGAAATATCCCTCGGACATCGGCACGGGAATGTCCGTAACCGCGAGGGTCAGATCACCGGCACGCCCCGCGTGCATGGCCTGTGCAAGGGCGTTCTTTTTGACGAGCAGCGCGGGATGTTCCGTTTTTCCAATGCGCAGCGCGCTGACGTTTTTCGGGTCGGCGGCGATCAATTCAAGCTGCGCGCAAATGAGAAAATTTTCGACCAGCCGTTCAAGCCGTTCGCTGGACTTGTGGATTTCCTGCCCGATCTCGGCGATTTCCTCCGGCTTGAGCGTCGCGGCGGAATGAGCCAGCAGCTCCGCATTCGACACAATGCCGTTGAGCGGCGTGCGCAATTCATGCGGCAGCATCAGACTGATGTTGTCGCGCAGGTGGGCGAGCTTGCGTTCGGCTTCGTCGCGGACCGTCTGTGATTTTTTAAGGCGCGCTTCAACGGCGGCGTAAAGCGCGTCGGTCGTGAACGGCTTGGGCAGATAATCGTCCGCGCCCAGTTCCATGCCATGCCTCATGCTCGCGCTGTCGGCCAGGCCGGTCATCAGGATGAATGGAATCGCCGCCGTCGGCGCTTCGTTGCGCAGCGCGGAGAGCGTCAGGTAGCCATCCACCTTGCCCATGTTGATGTCGCAAAGAATGAGGTCGGGCAGTTCCTTGCGCGCCTTTTCGATGCCGTCGGTTCCGTTGGCGGCCTCGATGACTTCAAAGCCGCGCTGCCGGAGCGCAAGCTGCATCATCTCGCGCAACCACTCTTCATCGTCTATGACCAGGATTTTTTTCAAGGTAAGCGTCCCAAAATGCAGCAAATGCCGCGCCATTATGCAAACCGCAAGTGTAATTTCAAAAGATATTCAGTTGGAAAAGTTATTTCCGGTCATTCAGCGGAACGTAATGGTTCAGCGTGCGACCGGTGTAAATCTGGCGCGGCCGGTAGATGCGGCTCTTCGGTTCTTCCATGATTTCCTTGTAATTCGCTATCCAGCCGGGCATCCGGCCAATCGCAAATATCACGGGAAACATCTCCACCGGAATGCCCAGCGCGCGCATGATGATGCCGCTGTAAAAATCCACGTTCGGATAAAGTTTGCGTTCGACAAAATAGGAATCCTTCAGCGCGGCGGCTTCCAGATGCTTCGCGATGTCCAATAACGGGTCAGTGATATGCAATTTGGACAGCACTTCGTCGCAGGCCTTTTTGATGATCTGCGCCCGCGGATCGAAATTCTTATAGACGCGATGGCCGAAGCCCATCAGCTTCTTGCCGCTGTTCTTGTCCTTCGCCGCCGCGATGAACTTCGAGCCGTCATCGCCAGTCTTGTGGATTTCGTCCAGCATTTCCAGAACGGCCTGGTTCGCGCCGCCGTGCAGCGGCCCCCAAAGCGCGCAAACTCCCGCCGACGTTGACGCGAAAAGATTCGCCTGGCTCGACGCTACCATGCGCACGGTTGAGGTGGAACAATTCTGCTCGTGATCCGCGTGCAGCAGGAAAATCAGGTCCAGCGCCTTCACAATCTCCGGCTTCAATTCATAATCCTCATACGGCGACGAGAAAAGCATGTGCAGGAAATTCGCCGTGTATTTGTAATGCTTCTTCGGGTAGATCAGCGGCAGCCCCCGCGACTTGCGGTAGGAATACGCCGCAATCGTCCGCACCTGCGAAATCAGCTTGGCCACAATCACGTCGAACTCCTTCATCTTGCCCCACTGCCAGCGCATGATTTTTTCGTCGAAACAGCTTGCCGCGTTGATCATCGCCGAGAGGATTGCCATCGGATGCGCTCCCATCGGAAATCCCTGGAAATGGAACTTCATGTCCTCGTGCAGATATTGATGCTCCGTCAGCGTGTCGGAAAACCCGCGCAGTTGCGCGTGGTTCGGCAGCGAGCCGTAAATGATGAGATAGGCCGTCTCGATGAAAGTGGATTTCTCCGCCATCTCCTCGATTGGAATGCCCCGATAGCGCAAAATCCCCTTGTCCCCGTCAATGAAAGTGATCGCGCTGGTGCATGAACCCGTGTTGCCGTAGCCGTCGTCCAGCGTGATGTAGCCGGTGTTCGCGCGGAGCGACGAAACATCCACGGCCTTCTCACCCTCGCTGCCTTCGACGGTTGGCAACGTGAAAATTTTTCCGTCCAGTTCGAGCTTCGCCTCTTTGTTCATGATGATTGAATTGTTATTTTTTTCAGTTTGCGTCGCAAGAAAATAATTGGCAAGCCGCGAAAGTCAGATTTTCAAAATTAACGCGACCGGTTGCAATGGTGGCCGGACGCAAACGATCCTCTCCGAAAATGGCGAAGGCGGCCATTGAAAACGGAAGGACCGGGCGGTGGGTTGGCCAATTATTCAGTCAGTTTTACGCTTGGCATGTGCCCCATCGTCCGGTTATTGCGCGCCGGATTGCTCCGGTTGCAAAGGTTTGAACGGCACGCCAACTTTGGTGGCCGTCCGCAAGGACTCAGGTGCACATCAGCGACACCGTGGCGCTCCACGGGCCGTATTGCGTGGAACCGCCCACGCCCCGCACCCGCACCCCATACACCGTGCCCGGCGTGAGGTCCGTGATGACGATGCCCTTGGTGTTCGGCCAGATGCCCGCATCCACCCATGTCTTCCCGCCGTCCGTGGTGGATTGCACATGATACGCCTTGGCCCCGGCCACCGCCTGGAGAGAGACCCCCAGATTCGTGGTCACGGAATTGTCCAGGCCCGTGATCAATGGCGCGATGAGCGTGATCGAACTGCGCGAATGATCCACCACGCCATAGCCCGAGAGCAGCACCTGCGCCTCGGTGAGGTTGAGCGACTGGACATACGCCGCATTCAGCCGCAACGCCACGAGCAGGTCGTTATAGGCTTCCGTCTGCGCTGCGGTGTCTGGAGGCCCGCCGATTGCCGCCGCCGCCATGGCGTTCTGGTAGGTTGTCTGCAACGCCTTGAGGGCGATGAGGGTTACTGGGAGGTTTGGAAACAGCGTCGCGTTTTTGCCCAGGCACACGATTGACAGGAGCACGAAGCTGTTGAATTCATCTATTTTGAGTCTTGCAAAGGCAAGACTCACCTGCACTGGCTGCTTTTTCATACCGACTGTAGGTTCCCTGAAAGAATCCGATTTGACGCCGGAAGGCCTACCAAATCGTGCGTAAGTAAAAAATATCAAAAAAACAATTTCATTGCAACAAAAACTTTGTGAAATGTTTCACAATCAATCCGGCGCGTGTTTCCGCTCCCAAAACACTCTTGCGATGGAACAAAACACCTTTGTTTTGGAGCAAAACAACGTTGTTGAGAAGCAAAACACTTTTGTTTTAGAACATAACAACGTTGCGGAGAGCCTTAACAACGTTGCGGAGGAACAAAACATTTTTGTCCTGAAGCAAAACAACGTTGCAAAGTGACAAAACACCTTTGTGATGACACAAAACATTTTTGCGATGACACAAAACAACGTTGCGATGAGGCAAAACACTTTTGTTTTAATGCAAAACAAAGTTGCGATGGAACAAATCAGCGTTGCATCAAACGTGAAAAGCGGCGGCACACCGCCGCCCTCCAGATTGTTTTTGCGGCAGCCGACATTGCTTGTCGCGCCGAAGCTGTTGGCGAAGGCGGAAGGAGGCTCTGACATTTGCGAAAATCCATTGCCGGGGCGGGAACACGGGCGTAGCATCGCTTCAACTCCCCAGCGGGAAAACTGGCAACATGGACTGGTTATGAAAGATCACGTTCTGAATAAAAAACTGGAACTGGCTGGCAAGATGATTCCCCGCCCATCACTCCTGCCATGAAATCCCGTCGAAACCAGCCCTGGAAAATTGCCGAGCTGAAACAACTGGGCCGGTTGCCCGACTCCGTGCTTGCCAGGCGCCTCGGCCGCACCATCAAGGAAGTGACGGCCATGCGCGAGCAGCGGCGCATCCAGCTTTATATCGCCCCCCGCCGCTGGACCGCCCGTGAAATCAAACTGCTCGGCCGTTTCAATGACAACGAGCTGGCCCGTCGGCTGAACCGGCGCAATTTCCAGGTCCGGGAGAAACGGCGCTCCTTCAAGATACCCCCGTTCAAACCCCGTCCGCAGTGGCGGGACTGGAAGCCGGAGGAAATCCGGCTGCTGGGCCGGGTGCCCGACAATGAAGCGGCCCGGCAATTGCACCGCAAAGTGGAGGCGGTGCGCAGCAAACGCCAGCTCATGGGCATCGCCTGTTGCTGGGTGAAACCCAAGCCCTGGACACCGGCGGAAATCAAGCTCCTAGGCGTGCTGCCCGATGCCGAGGTGGCCCGCCGCCTCAAGCGCAGCCTCAACGGCGTGGTGCATTACCGCAACCAGCTTGGTCGTGCAAATCCAGACCCCAAAAAACCGACCTATCGGAAATGGACGCGTGTGGAAAAAGAACTGCTGGGCCGGTTCCCGGACACCGAGGTGGCGCGGCGGCTGGGATTTCCGGACACCACGGTCACTCATCGGCGTCGCGCTTTGGGCATCGCCCCGTGGCGTGTCATGCCTGAATACCGGGAGTGGAAGCCCGCCGAGGACGCGCTGCTGCGAACGATGACCGATGAAATGCTGGCCGAAAAGCTGGGACGCACCGTGAACGCCATCGTGCTGCGTCGCAACAAATACGGCATCCCGCCCTTTGGTGACAAGCGCCAGCCGTGGACGCCGGAAGATACGGCGCTGCTGGGCAAACTGCCGGACACAGAAGTCGCCGACCGCACGGGGCGCGATGTGTTCTCGGTCAAGCGAAAGCGCACCAAGCTGCGCATCCCCGCCTGTCCAAAGTCCCTGCCAAATCTTTGGACGCCGGAGCAAGTGGCGCTTTTGGGGAAAATGCCGGACACGGAAGTGTCGGCGCGAACCGGCCATCCCCTGGGCCATGTCGCACAGAAGCGACGCAAACTGCGGATCCAGCTTGTCAGTCGCGGACGCAGCCAGCCGTGGACATCCGGACAACTGGCGATGTTGGGCCGGATGACCGACGAGAACGTGGCGGCACAAACGGGCCACACGCTGGAAGCGGTAATACGGAGGCGACGCCAGTTGAACATTTCCCCGGCCCCTCGTGCGGATTCCCATCAATGGACACCGGACCAGATCGCATTGCTGGGCAAACTGCCGGACGCCGAAGTCGCGGCGCGCATGGGCCGCACCATGACGGCAGTGGAATGCCAGCGGCGCAAACTAAAAATCCGCTACACGCACGGCCGCTACAGCATGTGGACGCCCACGGAGGATGCCCTGCTGGGCACGGCTTCAGATGCAGAGATTGCCCGGCGATTAGGACGTTCGGCGGGGGCCATCCGGTCGCGCCGGATCAATCTCCACATGCCGCCATTCGCGCAATCAAAATAAAAAGCCCCTGTTTCCGGCCACAGGCCACTACACCGGGCTTCGCGCGGCTTTTGCAGCGGTCTCGGATTATGAATTCGGGTTGAAAAAGCAGCAGCCGACGTGAGTCCGGCTTTGACTCCGAAGGCAGGGCGGCGTAGTGCAGATTTTTAATCTGCTGTATCGCCGAATTGTATTCGGCAAGCCGTGGGCACGCATCACATCCCGCGAAATAGTTGCGCTTGGCGGATTGAAAATCCGCGATACAGCAGAATGCAATTCTGCGCTACAACAAATCGAATGAATGAACAATTCGCCTTTTATTTTCCGTCTATGACCCAGCATCTCTGCCCTGCCCTGCCCGCACCGGTTCTTTCATCACAAGTCAGAAATGACGCCGCACAGGAAGCTGATGAAATTTGGCTTTTATTTCCCCGTGGCGGGCGTAGCATCGCCCCAACAACTCCACCGGGAAACGTGGCTATGAAAGATTACGTTCTGAAAAATAAACCGGAACCGGCTTCAAATGAAATGGTCTGGGCGTTTGACCTGGGCAAAGGCTCCATCGGCGAGGCCGTGCGGCGCGGCAACGAATTTCTGCACAAGGCATCCCTGCTCATCCCGGCGGATTTGGCCCGGCGCGGGCCTGCCAAGATTTCAGGAACACCGGCCAACCGCCACCGGGCATTAAAAACCCGTGAAGCGCACTATGAGCGCGAGCGTTGGCTGGAAACTGTCTGGACGGCGGTTAAACTGCCAGTTCTGCGCCCGCGTGAAGTGTGGGAAAATCCAGAGACAAAGAAATGGGAATTAAAACATCCGGCGGACTATCAATTGGAACGTGAATTTGCTCCTGCCGAATTTAGGCGGAACTCCAAAACTGGGGAAAAAGAAAAAATTGTTTATCCCAACGGACGCGCGAAAAAAGATGGCGCTCCCGCTGCCACCCCGGAAGATTTTGACCTTTGCTACACGTCATCCTTGTTGCGGATAAAGTTGTTGAACGGAGATTCCAACTTAAAGGCGTGGCAAATTTACAAAGCCCTGCGCGCGGCAATCCAGTGCCGGGGCTATGGGAAAGTCCCTTGGGCGGCAAAAGAAGCACGGAAACAAGGCAAGACGGCGGAGGAACTGGAATTGGAAGAGGAAAAGAAATTGCTCCAAGCCGATCCCCGTTACCGCGAAGCTGTTGGCCGATGGCCTGATTTCAAGCGCAGCATTCAGAAACTAAAGCTGCCGTTGTTTGACGGGATGCAACCTCGCAAGCCGGATAATTTTTACTTTGTTCCACCTTGCTATTATGACGCTTGGAAAATGGGGCTGTGGAATCCGTCCGAGCCGGACAAGTTGCTCCCACATTCCAATCTTGCCAACAGCACCCGCAACGTCCGTTTCGACCGCATTGATGTCCGCAATGAACTGATTATGCTCGGCGATCAGGCAGCCGCGTTGTTACCGGAAATCCGCGATACCTTTTCCCGCTGGCAACGCGAGGGTTGGAAAATTGGTCATCCTGTGACCGGTAAGGAGCTAACCTATTCCGTCCATGCCAGGACCTTCGGCGAATTTTTGTGCGATGGCCCGGCTGGCAAACCTGATGAAACCTCGTTTGAGGCATTTCTGAATCAGCGGGAAAAAGCGGGATTGCATCGCGGAAGTTTTGAAGAGTGGATGGCCGCACTCGGTCAAAAGACGCCCAGCTTCGACAATCGCATTCTGAATGACTGCACCCTCATTCCTCGATTCCATGTCTGCAAGGTGGATTTGAAACTGGAAACGGCTAAAAATGGCGGCATCACCGGAAAAATTATTTCCGAATCCCTGCTCGCTTCCGAAGTCACTCTGCTTTTGAAATTGAAAAACCTGCACGTGTCTGACCCGGTGAATGGCCAGAGGAAACTTACCGTGGAGGAAGTTCGCGATGTTTTTGCCTATGCAAACCGTCAACTCAAATCCTTAAATCTCATTGCAGCGGATGGCGAACTGATTAAGGAGTGGCCGAAAAAGGTGGCCGACCGGTTTGCCCTGAATAAATCTGATTGGGAAAAGATCGCCGCCGAAGCGGAGTTTTTTCGCAAAATGTCGGCGTTCGGTTTGTCCCAAGGTGGCGAAAACCGCCGTCTGACTGAAGCTGAAATTTATTTGCTGCTGCGCGCGGCGGCTGATTCCAAACGGAAGTTGGAACATGAATTGCCGGAAAATCTGAAGGCGCTTTTCAAAGCCGCCAAGGCAGAATGGAAAAAAGCGAAAGTTGCTGCGGATGATACCATGCTCCGCCCGCTCACCAACCATGAGATAGTCAAAGCTCCAAAAACATCCGGTCGCAGCGGCTATTCGCGGGTGGCACTGCGAATCATCAAGGAGCTGATTTTATCCGGCCAAGCCCCTTCTGTGTTCCACGCCCGATTGCTCCGGCGGGAAAGTGAATTGCTTGGAAAGCTGGGCGCATCGCCAGCCAAGCCCTTGTGTCTGTTCGCAAACTCGACCGCCGCCAGTGAAGACCAACGCAAAAAGGAAGACACGGAAAATCGCAAGCGCGGCCTGCTTGAATCAGAATTGAATTTCCTGCTCCAAATGCGGAAGGACGGTGCCACCGAAGATTCGTGGAAGGATATTTTCATACCGTCACAAACCATTGACGCCCTCCAGCAACGCCATACCAAAGGAAACAAACTGGACGCGGATGCCGCCGTTACCGAACTGCTCGGCAGCATCAATGACCCCATCGTGAGGCACCGGCTTGAAGTTTTTGATAAGCGGCTCAAGAAATTTGAATTTGGCGATGAGAAAGAAAACATCCCGCGCCTTGGCTTGCCAGACGCCATTGTGTTGGAATTTGTGCGCGAAGATTTTATGGGCGAAAAAGCAAAGCGGGAGTTGAAGGATTTCCAAGACAAGCGCGAAGCGGCTCGCAAAAAAGCACGGGAAAAAGCAACAAGTGCCGGCTCGGAGGAAAAATCCGCCGCCCTAAAGTTTGAATTATGTGAGGCGCAAGGGTTCATTTGCCTGTATTGCGGGCAGCCATTTGCCCCAACCAAACTAAACGAATGTCGCATTGAGCATATCGTCCCAACCGCCCAAGGTGGGCCGGATGCAATGCTTAATTACGTCGCGGCGCATGACGAATGCAACGAGGCAAAAGGCAAACAAACTCCATTTCAATGGTGGCATCACAATACGAGTGGCAAAGCACCGACCATAAGTTGGGACGGATACAAAGCCCTTGTAGATAAATACGCGACAACCTTACGAAATAAAAAGGTGCAGCTACTCACCCGCGAGGATGCAGACAAGCTGGTTGAACGCTATACCGCGCTGGCTGAAACCGCCTGGATTTCCAAACTG
>Ga0181534_10000972_pt1 | contig 19389 bp, 18 predicted proteins | sample PEATcosm2014_Bin_37_FD_119758 | JGI IMG/M metagenome (GOLD analysis project Ga0181534, IMG submission 119758) | Peatland microbial communities from MTU Mesocosm Facility, Houghton, MI, USA - PEATcosm2014_Bin17_10_metaG | ecosystem: Environmental > Terrestrial > Soil > Wetlands > Peat | place... | reverse complement strand
GCTCCGGCCGACCCATGGCCTGCGCCAATCGGCCGAACACGGTGTCCTGGTTGCCGGCAATCAACACCATGCTGCCGTCGCTCGTGGGATAGACATTGGAAGGCGCCACGTGCGGAAGAATCGCTCCCGTGCGTTCCCGGATGTAACCGGTCTTGTCGAACTCGGTGATCAACGACTCCATCATGTTGAGCACCGCCTCGTAGATCGCGGAGTCGACGATCTGGCCGCGACCGGTCTTTTCCCGATAGTGCAACGCAGACAGCGCGCCGACACAGGCAAAAGTGGCCGCGAGCGAGTCGCCGATGCTGATGCCCACCCTGGAAGGCGGAGTGCTGGGATCACCCACTACGTAACGCAGTCCCCCCATCGCTTCGCCAACGGCACCAAAGCCGGCTCGCGAGGAGTAGGGACCGCTTTGACCGTAGCCTGACACCCGGATCATGATGAGACGCGGATTGATCTTGGACAATTCGTCGTAGCCGCAACCCCACTTCTCCAGGGTGCCCGGGCGGAAGTTCTCCAACAGGAAGTCGGCTTTCGCGACCAGTTCTTTCAACAGCGCCTGACCTTCCGCCTGGCGCATATCCAGGGTGATGGCCTTCTTGTTGCGGGCTACGACCGGCCACCAGAGTGACTTGCCGTTGGCCTTCTCCTGGCCCCAGGCGCGCAGCGGATCGCCCTGGTTGGGCGGCTCGATCTTGATGACCTCGGCACCGAGATCGCCCAGCAACTGGCCGCAGAAGGGGCCGGCCAGCAAAGTGCCCATCTCGATGACGCGCAGGTCGGACAGAGGCCCCTGTGCAAACTGATTCACTATGCGGCTCCCTTCAGGCGGCGCGCAAACTGTGGGGTGGAGGGAGGGGGCAGCCCGGTCTCGGCCTGACAGCGATCCTTCAGCTCCTCGATCGACTCGAAGCCGCGGTTGAAGAGTTGCTTCGTGCCCCGAGCCTGCGCCATCTGTTCGCGCAGTTGTTTGGTGGCGGCTGCGTCGTTGACGACCACCCCATAGCGCCTTGCGCCCGCCACGCTGACGAGTCCCGCCTCGACATCAAACAGCACCTTGTCGACATCCCGCTCCAGCGGGTCGCCACAGCCGCCCCCACCCCAGGTGTCGGCCAACAGCAGGTCGCCTGCCTCGACCTTGATGTGGTCGAGCTTGGAAGCCAGGAGTTGCTCGGTGCCGTCCTTTCTGACGAGCGTCTTCTTGCTGCGCGCTCCCGGCTCGCCGCCATTGACACCCCAGGGGTAAGTCAGCCAGCGATCGTCATGAATCGAGATCTCACCGGGCTCCAGGAACCGATAACCGATGCGTAAGCCATTGCCGCCGCGGAACTTGCCCGCGCCCCCTGAATCAGTGAGCGTTTCATACACTTCGATACGCAGCGGAAAGTAACTCTCGAGAAACTCGTTGGGTACGTTGGTGAATGCCGGCCACAGCGAGTGGCCGTCGGGACCGTCGCCGAAAGGCTTGCCCGGAATACCTCCGAAAGTGATCTGGTAGAGCTGGTACCACTCGCCATTGCTGTCGTACCCGGAATACATGAAGTGCGGACTGTCCGAGAAGCCCGCGGCGCACAGGAAATCCGGATTGCCCTGGCCCAGCAAGCCACCCAACACGTCAAAAATGCGTCCCAGGGCGTGAGTGCGGCACGAGAGTGCCGCCGGCTTCAGTGGCTTGAGCAACGTGCCGGGCGGAATCCGGACCTCCATCAGGTCGTAGAAACCGTCGTTGAACAGGATCTGGGGATCGAACACCATGATCATGTAGATGCCCGCGAACATCTTGAACATCTCTTCATTCAACAGGAAGTTGATGGACGAGATGGACTGCGGGTCAGTGCCGGCGAAGTCAAAAATGCATTTGTCGCCTTCCCTCCACATCGCACAGGCGATCTTGTAAGGGCCCATGTTGAGGCCGTCATCGCAGACATAGTCTTCGAAGTGCTGGCGGGTCTCCGGTACGGTGCGTCGGATGAGCTCACGCATGGCGCGCTTGTTACGCTCGAGCATCGCGGCCAGTGCCGAGAAGTAGACGTCATCGCCAAACCGGGTGGCAATCTCGACACATCGCATGTTTGCCGTGCGCAGTGCGGCCGCGATGGCATTGAAGTCGGACAGATTCCAATGGGGCAGGCGACAGTTGTGGAGGATGATTTTGAGCACGTCCTCCTGCAGCTGCCCGCCCTTGTACATTTTGATCGGCGGTACGAGGAAACCTTCCTCGTAGATCTGTCGCGCATCGGTCGGCAGCGAGCCCGGCACCTTGCCGCCAATGTCGGTCATGTGCCCGAACATTGCGGCCCACGACATGAGCCGGCCGTCCTTGTAGATGGGCATCAGCATGAGCCAGTCATTCGCGTGACTGACCGCACCGTTGACCGAATACGGGTCGTTGGTGAAGAACACGTCGCCTTCTTCGATCGTGCCTTCATACCCTTGCATGAAGCCCCAGATGAAGGAGCCGAACTGGCCGACCACCATCTTGCCTTCGACGTTGGCGATCATCGGGAATTCATCGTGCTGCTCGCGGATGCCCGGTGACATGGCGGTCCTGAACAGCACGGTGTCCATCTCGAACCGCGCGTTGCGCAGGGCGCTCTCGATGATATCGATGGTGACCGTGTCGACATCGATCGTGTTGTAGGGCGTCTGGTTGCGTTGAATGATCTTTGCGGGCATGGTTATTTTCCTCGGAGGGCTTGGTGGCCTTCCGGATAGATCAGAATGTTGCCGAAGTCATCTACGAGCCCATGATGGGCGGGCAGGATGACCGTCGTGGAGTCCATTTCCATCACAATGGCCGGACCGCTGATAATGTTGCCAGCTGCCAACTTTGCTCGGTCGTAAACCGTGGCGGTGACTTTCTTGCCATCCATGTAGCAGGCCTGCGTTCCCACTGCGGCGGCTTTAGGGTTCGCGTCGCCTCTGACGACCTTCGGGCGCGTTAGCGTGATCCCCTTGCCGCGGACGGCTGCGCGCAAAGTTACGATCTCGTGCTCGTGGGGTAGTGCGAAGGTGAACAGCCGCTTGTGCTCGGCGTCGAACTTTTCGGAGATGGCTTCCAGACCGCGCTTTTCGAGCTCGTCCAGGTCGACTATGACGTTGAGGCGGAGGCCCTGGCCCCGATAGCGGATGTCCACTTCATAGGTGGTCCGCATATCAGACTCGTCGACGTCTTCCTTTTTCAGGCCCTTGGAGGCCTCGCCTGCCAGATCTTTCAGAATTCCGGCCACCTCGGCCGCGGAAGTGCTGCTGAAGGAACGGACGAAAGTACGGGAGCGCTCGTCGCGGATGGCGGTGGTCGCATCGCCGAGCGCGCAGAGAACTCCAGGCCCCGGCGGGATGATCGAAGGCCAAGAGCCCAACAGTCGCGACAGTGCGTTGGCATGCAACGGACCGGCGCCGCCGAATGCGATCAACGCGTAGTCGCGAGGGTCGTAACCCTGTTCAACTGACACGAGCCGCAGCGCTCCTGTCATGTTCTCGTTGACGATGTTGTAAATGCCGAGTGCCGCGTCCTCCAGCGAGAGCTCCAGAGCATCGGCGACCTTCTTGACAGCTGTGGCGGCTGCCTTGCGGTCCAGGGTCATATCGCCACCGAGCTTCTGCATTTCAGGCATGTAGCCGAGCACAATGTTTGCGTCGGTTACGGTGGGTTCGGCGCCACCCTTATTGTAGGCGGCCGGGCCCGGATCGGCGCCGGCGCTCTGTGGGCCGACTCTCAGTGCCCTGGTGAGTTGAGGTACGTGGGCGATTGAGCCGCCGCCGGCACCTACCGTTCGGATATCCACCGAGGAGGCGCGTACCGTGACGTCGCCGACTGTTGTCTCGCGTCGCAGTCGGGGTTCGCCGTCCTGGATCAAGGCCACGTCAGTGGAGGTCCCACCCACGTCCAGCGTCAGCAGGTTCGGGAATCCTGCCTGCAGCGCCACCCATAAAGCGCCGGTCACACCACCGGCTGGGCCGGACATCAGCAGGTTGACCGGGAATTCTTCCGACGATGCCGCCGAAGCCAATCCGCCATCGGAGCGCAAAATGTGGAGCTTGATCTCGTCCGTGACCTCCTTGAGCTTTGTTGTCAGGTTGCGCACGTAGCGCGAGACCCGGGGCCGCACGTAGGAGTTGGCGACGGTCGTTACCGTACGTTCATACTCCTGCATTTCAGGAACCACTTCCGAAGATAGTGACACCGGGATGCCGGGCAGCTCTTCGGCGGCAATGGCCTTGATGCGCTTCTCGTGGCTGTCGTTGGCGAATGAGTTGATCAGCGAGACGGTCAGGGCCTCGATGTTCTTTTGGCGAAGTGTGCGCAGGCTGTCGCGCAGCTTGCCTTCATCGAGCGGCGCGACGACTTCGCCTTTGGCACTCACCCGCTCGTGTGCTTCCACGGTGCAGGCGAGGGGTGCCAGCGGCAGTGACTTGTTGTAGATGACCCACCCACCCAGTCCGCCGGGGACGTAGGAACGGGCGATCTGCAACACCTGTCGGTAGCCGACAGTTGTAACCAGTCCACAGCGTGCACCCGTTCCGGTCAGAACGGTGTTGGTCGCGACCGTCGTGCCGTGCATGACATGGTCAATTTGGTTCGGCGCGATTCCCGCGCGCTCGCAGACCCGAGCGATTCCATTCAACACACCAATCGATTGATCGGCGGGTGTGCTCGGGACCTTGGCGGACCAGATCCCGCCCGTGCTTTCATTCACGAGCAGCAGATCGGTAAAAGTGCCGCCGACGTCGACTCCCAGGCGATATGACATGCGGATTCCTCGTTAAGCCGGCTTGGGGAAGGGGCCGGACTTCATCAACATTCCGGGGATGGGACGCCCGAGCTGCTCCTGCAGCCAGCGCGCCGTTTCGATCATTGTTGTCAGCGAGACGCCGGTTTCGACCCCGCTACGATCGAGCATATACAACAGGTCTTCCGTGGAGATGTTGCCGGTCGCCGCGGGGGCAAACGGACACCCGCCCACCCCGCCGATGCTGGCATCGAGGGCAACAGCGCCAGCCGCCACTGCCGCGGCAGCATTGGCAATGCCAGTGTTGCGTGTATTGTGGAAATGACACCTCAACCTGACTCCGGGAAGGGCTTCGCGGGCCTTGGTCAGGATCTCGGTGACCTGGGCGGGAACGCCCACGCCGATCGTGTCGGCAAAGCAGATTTCGTGGGGCTCGGCCTCAGCCACCCGCTTCGCGATGCTGATGACGCGATCTACGGGCACTTCCCCTTCGAAGGGGCAGCCGAAGGCGGCGGAAACGCTGACCTGGGCACGAACGCCCGCTGCTTTGGCGCTTTTTGCAATGTCGAGCCACGCGGCGATCGACTCTTCGGTGCTGACGCCCTGGTTGCGGCGATTGAAGGTGTCGCTGGCGACTACCACCATGCCGATCTCATTGCAGCCGGCCGCTATGGCACGGTCCAGGCCTTTTCGGTTCAGCACCAGTCCGGTGAAAAACACGCCCTCGGGGCGTTTCAGGCGACTGAGTAACTCCTCGGCGTCCGCCATCTGCGGGACTTTCTTCGGGTTCACGAAGCTCGTGACCTCGATGCGCTTCAGTCCCGCGCGCAACAGCCTCTCAATCAGTTCGACCTTGACCGCGGTGGGCACCACGGTGGATTCCATCTGCAGACCGTCGCGGGGTCCCACTTCGAGCAGTTCAATAGAGCGAGTCATGTCAATCCGTATACAATCATGTTATGGCCAGAGCCGCGGAAAAAGCTTATCGCACTGTTCGTGAGCGCATCTTGCGCGGCGACTACCCTGCTGCCTTGCGAATCACCGAACAGGAAATCGCCGATGCAACCGGTGTGAGCCGTACGCCGGTGCGTGAGGCGTTGCGCCGTTTGCAAGCCGAAGGCTTTGTCACAGTGATCGCCAATCAGGGGGCGATCGTTACCGAGTGGTCTGCCAACGACACTGACGATGTTTTCGAGTTGCGCGCGTTGCTCGAGCCCTACGGAGCGGCTCGCGCGGCTCACCGCGTCACGCCGGAGGGAATCGCGGAGCTGCGTAAGCTCGCGCAGGCCCAGTACGATGAATCCGAGCGTCGCGCGGATGGTTTCATTGAGCGCATCGGTGCACTCAACAGTCAGTTTCACCGGCTCATTCAAAGTTTTTCCGGCAACGGGCGACTGGCCACCCTGATGCCGGTTCTGATCGAGGCCCCTCTGGTGATGCGGACGTTCGCGACCTATGAGCCGCCTGACCTGTTGCGCAGCGCGTCGCACCACATCGAGATCGTCAGTGCGCTCGAAGCACGCGATCCCGAGTGGGCGGCGTCTGTTATGCGAAGTCACATTCATGCAGGGCACAGTAGCTCACGTCGTCTGTCTCAAAAGTTGTAACTGAGATCGACTCCAAAGGCCCGGCCCGTGGCCGAGTGTACGAACGAGCCGCCGAATTCCGGCGCCGGGATCACTTCCGCCAGGTACTGCTTGTCGGCCAGGTTGCGGACCCAGCCGGTGACGTTCCAATGATCCGCGGTGACCCCTAAGCGGGCATTCAGGATCGTATAGGGATCGCGGCTCGTCTTCGAGTAGTCACCGGGAGCACCAAACTCGGTCTGTACCTGGTTGTTTTGCACCGGGCCGAACCAGGTCCGGCCAATGGATGAGGCGTCGAGGCGAGCAAACATCGCGTACTGGGTCGTAATCGGCAACGTCAGCTCGACACCGGCGTCGGCAGTGTAATCAGGCGCATACGGAACCTTGTTGCCCACTGTGTACGGTCGGTCGGTGAATGAGTCGATGCGGCTGTGAATATAGCCAAATCCACCGAACAGGCTCACATACCGCGTGGCCTTCCATTTGGCGGAGCCTTCCACGCCTTGCAGCGTCGCGCCGTCGATATTCATGACCGTTCGCAGCAACCCGAAGGGACCGACCAGGAAGTTGAAGATCTGCATGTTGTCGACCTTGGTGTGATAGGCCGCCAGGTCCAGAGCCAGTGTGTGCTCGAGCAGGTCGCCCTTTACGCCGATTTCCGCCGCCTTCGACACTTCCTTCTTGTAGTCGTCATAATTGACGCCCTGTGTCACCAGCGACGGCGTGTTGGAAACCGAGCCGTCGGGATTTACGTACTTGAGGCCGCCGAGGTACTGCTGGATCGTCGCGTTGCTGCCCGTGGAGTTGAATCCACCGCTGCGGAAGCCATAGCCGTAAGAAGCGAATGCCGACCAGTTGTCGACGAACTTCCAGTTCAGGGAGATCTTGGGCTGCAACTGGCTGAATGTCTGTGAGCGCTCCGGTATGCCGGTCGTGGCCAGGGCGGGATTGGTCGCGTACGCAGGGTTGATGTATTGAACACCCGGGCCGGGGCCGAAGGCAGGAGTCTGCGCGAACGCGTTTGCGCCTGTGGGAACCTGGTTGTCTACCGAACGCTTCTCGGAGTCAAAGCGCAACGCCAGCGCGCCCTCCAGGTTGGGTTGGATGTCGTAGGCGATCTGCCCGAATACGGCTGCCACTTTGCTGTGGAAGTTGTCGTCGTACAGCAGGTCGGTGGGATTCGGACCGGTGGAGGGCACAAACGCCTGTTCGAGAAAGCCCTTGCCCTCGTCGGCCCCCTGGGAGACTACGACATGTCGTTTGATATCCGCGTAGTACACGCCGCCCAGCCATCTCAGCGGCTGGTCACCGGGGGAAGCCAATCGCGCTTCGATTGATGCGTCTTTCTGATTGCGTTGTTGATACTGGTACCCATCGCACCTGGACGGGCTGTAGGGAGGCAGAATAGTAGCGGCGCCGGCATAGAACGTGGGTGAGGGCAGCGGGCCGCCGACCTGGTTGGCGATGTCTGCCTGGCACCACGGTGTGCGGGCGTAAACACCGAATGCACCGCTCGAGCCGTCAGTCAGGAAGAAGTTGGTCTGGTCGTTATAGGCGGCCCACGCGGTGAGCGTGCCGATGTTTTCGAGCTTCCAGTCACCTTTGATGGAGATTTGCTTGTTCTCCTGCTCGTTAACCGGAACGATGTTGTTGATGTAGTCGAACTGGTGGTGGTTGACGTCCTGGAAGAAGTCCGGGTTCAGGGCGGCGAAGGCCGGCAGCGCGAACGAGGCGTTGAAATTGATGGCACCGGCGGTGATCTTCGAGTACTTGCCCTTGATGTCGATGGTGCCACCGCCGAGATCAAACACGATGCGGGGCGTGGCGCCGTATTCCTTGTAGTAGTCGGCGCAGCCCTTGCAGTTCAGATAGGAGTTCTCGAAGAAGCCGTCGGTCTTGCGGTAGAAGGCACCGAGGCTGGCGCTGACACCGTCCGCCAACGGTCCGGCCACGTAAATATTCGCCTTTTGCGTGTCTTTGTTGCCGTATCCCACCGTGGCGTTGGCTTCGAAATGGTCGGTGGGCTTGCGAGTCGAGATGATGATCGCGCCGGCCAGGGCGTTGCGGCCGAAGATGGCGCCCTGCGGTCCCTTCAATACCTCGATCTGCTGGATGTTCGCCAGCTCCTGGTTGAAGGCGTTGGGGTTGGTTTGCAGCACGCCGTCGATGACGAGCGCGAAGTTGGTCTCGACGTCGCGGCCGGTGTTGATGCCGCGGATGTTCAGCTGCAGATCGCCGACTTCGGCGGTCTGTACCTGCGAAAGACCCGGACTCAAGGCCACGAAATCGCCCGGTCGCTCGATTCCGGCGAACTTGATGTCGGCTGCGGTGAACGCTTCCACGGTTGCCGGGACGTCGGTGATTTTTTCCTGGCGTTGGCGCGCGGACACCACGATTTCTTCCAGGGTGTCGCTCGAGTCGCTGCCGGCAGGAGCAGCGGCCGCGGCCAGTGGCGCGACCGGCACGAGAGTCGCGGTGATCAGGATCGCTTCGAGAAATGCATGGCGCTTCATCGGGCTTCCCTTTGGGACTGACGGTTATTGTTCGACGCTTCGCGCAGCCCCCTGAGACGATCTGCGCGTGCCTAATTGTATACAATATGGGTGGTCAGACAGGCAAATTGGGTTTTGGTTCGCCCGATGGCGGAGCACTTGTATACAATTTGCACGATGCTGGGGCGGGAAGGCTGCCCCGAGGTGGGTCAGGCGCTTCAGCGCGGGTCGTCAGCCTCAAATGAGGGGTAGCCGACGTCTGCATTGGCTTTGGTCAGGGCACTGAGGTTCGTTTGGGCGTCGTCGTAGGTAACCCGCGCTTCGCGCTTGTCGTAGCTGACTTTCGCGCTCGACACGCCCTTGATGTGCATCAGGGCGAGCCGGATGGTGATCGGGCAGGTCGCGCAGTCCATGGTCGGAATCGTCAGGACGACGGTGACGATTGCGACTGCGATTTCTTTTAATAGAACCACGGTGCGATCACTGGCTGTAAGAGAAGAATGAGCGTCAGGGCGGATATTGCTCCATAGGCGGCTCTGTAAATTGGATGCTTGGGGATGCCGTTGTAAGCGGCCGCCAGCAGCGCCGCGAGGGAGATCCCCACCAGGATGGGCGAGAAGGGCTGCAGTGCGCGCAGCCGTCCCATCCACGCGCCGGTGAGGCCTATCGATACAAGCACGAGCGGCAACAAGCAGCAACTGCTCGCTAAAACCGAGCCTATCCCCGCCGTCGCTAACGCCCAACCGCTCGTGCGCATTAGATTTCGTGTGCAGTGATCGTGTACTTGAAGTTATCTGGATCATAAGCGTCATATCGCTTTGATCCACTCTGGGCCTGCGGGTACATTAAGAAGGGAAGAGTATCCCCCGACGCTCCCGGCAGCGTTACATCGACGGCGTTGCTGTACGCCATCCAATTTCCTTCCCAGCCACCGAAGAGCGCTTTTCTGACTGGCGCCACGAGCGGATGGCCAGCGTCCTTGATCCACTCGGCGGTTTCCTGCCGCATGACCTTGTCGACGTCCGCTGGGTCCATGGCCACCCAACCGTACTGCTGCAAGTACACCTCGGATCGACAGTGCTGTGCGCCCTTCAGATTAGCTGAGTTGCTACCGAGCTCTTTGTATCCGAAGGCGCTCGGTGCGAGCCGCAATCCGTAAGCATCACGAGCGGGAATTCCTGCTGCACGGCATAGACCTACAAACAGCCCATTGATGTCCGCGCATTTACCACCAAGGTCGCCCGTCTCCAGCATCCATCGTATGTCGCCGAGTCCGCAGCCGCGGGTTTTGGGTTCGCGGTACGTACTTACGATGATCCAGTCGTAAATTCGATGGACCTTTTCGACGTCGGTTCGCGCGCCGTGGGTAATTTGATGGGCGGTCTTTTTCACGATGCCATCGGTTGGCACCAGCTTGGTGGGCTGTACCCATCGCTTCAGCGTCTTCTCGCTGTCGGCCAGTGGTGGGGGCGCTGCGTGCCAATCCACGGCTCGGTCCATGGTTTGGACGCGACTCGTTACTTTCAGGTCGTTTGTGTGGGCTACGACGAAGCGTGCGCCGCTTTTAGGGTCCGTTTCGATGGTGCCCCCAGCGGAAGTTTCGGTGGCGAGCGAGCGTTGCCACTTCGTGTTGACCATGGGTATCGGCACCCACACCGTGGCGTCGGAAGGCGCGTCCACCAGTTGCACGGTGGTGATGACTTCGAAGTTCCGCCACTTGCCGGGCTTCGGATCGAAAGGGAAGACTGAGAGGGCGGCTGCGCCTTGAATCATGGCGCGGCGCGTTATGAGATCTGACATTCCTGTGCCTCTAGACTAGAGAGCGTGGGCGCCATTAGACACCGGAATGCAGTGACGCTTCTTGTACGAATGAGGTTATTCGGAGCTCCGTACGTAAGCTACCGCTGCACCGTCTGGTGACAATGCTGGTTGTGTGCAATTGTCTCCGTCGCAGGCACTGACGTTTCGCGGCTCTTGATTCCCTTTCTTCAGGTAGACGTCCGTCCACTCCAGGGTGCGTGACATTCCGGGCTTCGTCTCTGCCTTCGTGTACACGGCTGTGTCACCGTACACGCGCTCCTGGCCTTTTATTTGCGCGAGCATTTTGCGGTCTTCTTCGCTTTGGGCTGGGAAGGGAAGTGGCACCATCTCTCCGGTTTTCAGAGCGACGACCGCCAATTGAGATCCGCTGCGGAGTACGACGATATGGTCGCCGGTCTCGTCGAATCCCACGAGCTTCTGTACGCCGGGTACTTCGATCGACGGGCCATTGCCTGAGGCACTGACAATCGCGCTCCCCCGCAATGCGTAAATTGCCCCGTTGGCGGCGAATACCGGCGAGCTGTAGCCACCCTCCGTTGTCAGAGGCGTCTTCGCCTGGTTTTTTAGATTGGTGAGCCAGATGTTCCCGGGTGCAGTGGGGTCTCCCGGGCCGCGCAGCTGCGAAGGCGCCGCGCTCAGGCCGGCTATTCGCAACAGTCGTTGCAATACGGTCTCCGGTTTCTGAGGCGGCTCGGCGAGGGCGAGGATCATCAGCAGGGCCAGCGCGACTCGCATGTTTATTTCCCGAAGAGTGTTGGGATGATGGGATCTGCGCCGATGACCTCGACGCGCTTGATCTCCGCCCCGTCAACAGTCAGAAGAGTTCGTTTTGTATTATCGCGGAGGAGGAAAGTCATGTGATCCTTTCCCTCCCAGGCGAGCCACGCTGTCTGTCCGCTGGCCAGAGGCTCATTCCCGATTCCCGCGACGCGCGGCAGAGTCTTGTCGACAATCAGCACGCCGTAGTTGACTGGCAGTAACAGCAACTGAACCGCGGCCAGAAACAACGCAACTCCGTACGCGGGTCCTCGAGCAGATCTCAGGTAGATCAGAATGGCTAGAGTCAGGAGGCACGATGCCACGAGCCCACTGAAGTACAGGGGCAACAGATCGCTGTTGAAAAGCAGCGCCACGAGCCACGCAGGATCGGACGGCAACCGCGGTGCCAGCAATAGATCGCTCAGGAAAAAGCATTGGACCATTACCAGCTGGATGGTGAGCACTGAAAAAATGATGCTGAAAGCCAGCAGCCTGGATGGTTGGCTCAGCCACGTTCGTGCGCGATTTCCCAGGAGTCGGATTACGAGTGACAGCGGGACTGCGACCAGAATGATCTTGGGAACCGAGGTGGTCAGGTAGACGAGGAAGCGCGCGCCGGTGAATAAATACCTTTCGTCGACCACAGTCAGATCGGTGGCAATGCCGAGCATGGTGAGGTGAAACCGCAGGGCGAGATAGCCACACACATACAACACAAAACTGCCCAGCGCGCTGTAACTCGCCCAGGAGCCACTCAGCTTCTTCACGCTCTCCGTCAGCTCGTTGAGCATCGGCTATCTTCCGATCAGGGTGAACGCGGCCCAATAATACGGATGGCTAAATGATGTCCTTACCTTGGTGGAGGCTCGCTGTACGGCTTCTGGAAGCGGCCGTGTCTGCGCCGCTTCGTAGAATTCCCGCATCCACAGAGCCGTTGCATCCGAATCCACTTCCCAATGTGACATCACAAGGGAGCCGGCACCGGCGTAAAGCAACCCGCGGACCATGCCGAGAATCTCATTCGCATGAGTCGCCTCTACCCGTCCTGTCTCACACCCCGACAAGACAATCACCCGGCTGCTCCCAAGAGGCAGCCCGAACATTTCCGCGGCGGTCAGCCTGCCGTCATTGTCAGCATCAGGACCGAGCAAGAGATAGGAGAGCATGGGCTCGGGTGCATTGAACTTTCCGTGCACCGAGAGGTGGATGACATCGTATTCACCCGCCCAGCGTTTCACGTCGGTTTCGCTCGCGAGTGCTTCTGTGACTACCTTGCGAGTTCCATTGAATGACTTCGCAATGGCGGTTACTTCCGTCGGTGCAGCCGTGATTGATGGATCGGCCACTGCCAACAGCCGGCCTCCCGACAGTGACTGTGACGATTTTAAACCCAGTAGTACGGATGCGCTGGGCGCGTAGCTGATCTGGAATCTTTGCCCCAGCGGCTCGCTGTCTTCCAGGACTTCAAACGGTATATAGTCGAGTGCCTCGTGAGGGATTACCACCAAGTGATGACCGCGCACGTCTGCCAACATCGGTGCGATCAGATACAGGAAGAGCTCTTTGGCTACTTTGGCATCGAACGCCGACCTGCGATCGGACAGGCTGTTTTGCAGGGCGGCGACTTTGGTGATCAGCTCAGTCCGCGGCAGGAAGACATTCTTGACTACCACTGCGTCCGGTGTGATCAGCCACACAATCAATCCATGCTCCAGTACCAGGTATTCCAGAGTCTCGAAGTGCTCGGCACGCATGGATTTTTGCAGCTGACCGAGTGTGACCGGCCTCGAGTCAACCAGCTCCAGCAAGTGCGGTTGCATGCGACGGGTCAGCTGGCGCTCCTGATCCTGGAGAGAGTGGATCTGAGCTTGGAGAGCCGCTGCCTTGGATGCACTGACCCGCTCGAATAGTTGGCCCTGGGCATCTGCGATCTGTGTGCGCAGCAATTGGTCCTGCGCGTACAGACTCTGCTCCTGTGGCTGGTTGAGAGTGAGTTTGCGAGTGGCCAGCAGCTCGGCAAGAGCTCGCGATCGGGAGCGTTCCAGCAGCTGAAAGGCTTCGTCGTACTGATGCCTTTCCAGGCGCTGCAGGATGGCTGCGTAGTAAATGCCGATGCGATTTTCGAGGAAGGTGCCTCGGCTCTTGTCGTCCGTGAGTGACCTGCGATCCTGATCCAACGTATCGGCGGCTTTCGTGTAAGCACTGAGCGCGGCATCGTTAGCTCCGCGCATCTCGTCCATCAAGCCTTCCGTCCACAACGCGGTAGGCTCTGAGATGTCGGAAAAGCCGCCCAATTCTTTGCGAGCTCGTTCGGTCTGTTCGTATAGAGCTCGCAGAGGTTCCGGTATGGGGCCCGGCTGCGCCACGAACCGGTCACTGACCATGACATCCGAAAGTGTCTTTGGATGAAACAACGACGCCTTCTGCAAGGTCCCCTGGGTCTTCTGCCGGGAGGCGATCAGCTGGCGTCGCGTTTCCACATTGCCGAGGAACTCCTCGGTTTGGTGTACGAGCGCCGGATAGCTGGCTTGCTGAGCGATTTTCAGTGCTCGTTGTAGATCTGACCGCGCCGCGTCGAGCGCTCCATTGCATACATCGAAAGCCTGCCCGTACTCGCATTTTTCGCCGGTCTCAGGTACACATCCGAGCGGCTGGCATATGCGTAGTACAAACTCATCGGGTCCGGCGCCTGCGATGCCACATCGACTTCCCGAGTCAGGGTTTGTGCTGCGCCGGCGAGGTCGCCCTCAGCGAGTTGCGCCCCACCCAGTACGTCCAGTGCGCGTGCGAAGGTGTCCTTGTCATTGATCTTTTCGCCCAGCCGCACTGCCTCCTGCGCGTCCGCCAGTGCTTCGCCAACATTTCGGGCTGATGACTTTGCGAGCGCGCGCCAGGCAAGGTCGTCGGACTGTCGCGCCGTGTCCTGCGCGCGACGTGCCGTGTTCAGTGCTTCGGTGTACAGGTTGATAGCGGGTGCCCACTGGCCCTGCATTCGGTAGATGCTGCCTTGCTTTATCAGGCCTAGCGACACCGCAGACCAGTTGCCTTGGGCGGCCAACTGCCGGTTGCTGATGTTGAGCCCCTGGCTCGCGGTCGCCAGGTCCGGCAACAGGGCGGTCCGGTCGCCGGTGCGACGGAAGTTCTCAACAAAGGCGTCGATCCGGGCAATGGCCTGCTTCTGCAGGTCGCCCGCGCTCTGCGCGAAGGCGTTCCCGATACAACACGTCAGGACTGCGAAAACAAAGGATGGCGCGGGTCTCATGACCAGTATCTGTACCATGAGCGGACTCTATCCCATGGGATAACTCACTCGGCGGCTACAGAGTTAGTCGTAAGGGTGCCTGAGGAGAATTGCGATGAAAAGAGCGCTTTTGGCCTTGTTGGCCTGCATCACAATTGTGGCGCTGGCTCAGGAAGCCGGCAATCCCTTCGAGGGAACCTGGCGCAGTGGCAACTTCGCGTTCACCTTCAACGCCGACGGTTCGTATGTTTATGTTGGTTCCATGGGCAATCAGAACATGAACTCGCACATCTCGGAGCAGGGAACCTACCGGATCTCCGGTAACCAGTTGTTGGTTACGCGCTCGAGCGGCGTTGTTTGGACGTCGGCGAACTACCGCCGCGACCTGCCGGTGGAGACGATTGTGTACCAGTGGCAGTTCGGGACTGTGCAGGGGCGGGCGGCGCTGGGGTTGGTGTTTCCGAATGCCAGGCAGCCGCAGGTGTTCTTCAAGGAGTGAAGGTTTCGCCGCTGTGCCTGGCGCCGGCCCGCCGCCTGCCTTCGCCGGCAGCGACGGTGAAGAGCCTTTTGTGTCCGAAAACGGCTTCCCACCTGGCCACCGGTTCGTGCGAAAATTCGCCCGCAGCCTGGGATACCGCTCCTGAAGCCACCCGCTTCGGGGTGCAGCTTGGGCGCCAGGGCCTTCTGCGCCCGTAGCTCAGCTGGATAGAGCACCGGCCTTCTAAGCCGGTGGTCGTGGGTTCGAGTCCCGCCGGGCGCGCACCTGGCCGTTTCACCAGAACCAACACTGGAAGGCTGCAATCTGGTTCTTTCCCGAGCGCGAACGCACTGCCGCGCGAGTAGCATTTGCCCATCGAAAATCGTTGGACTATGGACATGGACAGTGCACGGGTAACAAACGATCTACCGACCATCAGTCGGAAAATCGCGCTCATGGGCTCGCTCGTCAGCCGACTGATAGCGTTTTGCCTTCTTTATTTCGCTCCCGCACTGGCGTACGAGCAGAGCCCTCCCGCTCCCGACCTCGCAGCGGTCGCCGGCGAGCCTCTCACCGCAGAATCCCTCGACCCGAAGCACGAGAAAGACCACGACCAGGACCGCGACTCCGACCGCACCCGCGCTCACTTCAGTCGGCGCTGAGGGCCCCTTGCGGGCCCCTCGCGGGCCTGCCCGGCGCCCTTCGGCCGGGGTCTTACCCCGCCCAGCTTGCCCCCGGACTCTTTCTCACCCAACCCGATTCCCATTGCCGCCCGTTCGTATATACTTCGCCGCCCTGCGAGGGGGCAGGCAAGGCTTCAAAGGCCTTCCACGCTTGGCGCGGACCCGGAGATTTCAGTATCATTACGGGCTCGACGCAGGGTATGGACGAGCATAAGCCGTTGATCCGGCTGGGCTCTTGACGATGACGATGGTGGACGTAGCTCAGTTGGTAGAGCCCCGGGTTGTGATCCCGGCCGTCGTGGGTTCGAGTCCCATCGTCCACCCCACCTACCCGGTAGGTCAGTATCCGGGCCGTTAGCTCAGTTGGTAGAGCAGGAGACTCTTAATCTCTTGGTCGTAGGTTCGACTCCTACACGGCCCACCATTTACCCGTTTGCAGACTTCCGTCGACGTTCATCGAGGTCTGCTTTTCCCTGAAGAATCCACGAGTTACGCCTCATAGGTGTTTGGTGCTGTCCGTGGAACGTTGCATTGGGTGGGGTATACGGCTGGGGTATCCCGAAAATTTCAAACTCGGTACCCCGGTAGCCATGGCGACACTCACGGAAATGAGGGTTCGCGGCGCTAAGCATGCTGAGAAGCCCTACAAGCTGTTCGATGAGCGCGGCCTTTTCATGTTGGTTACGCCTGCTGGTGGACGGCTTTGGCGCTTCCGATACTGGATAGGTGGGGTAGAGAAGCTGTTGACCCTTGGCACATACCCCGATGTGTCTTTGAAGCGGGCTCGCGAGAAGCGGGATGACGCTCGGCGGCTGATTGCGGACGGTATTGACCCTGGCGCAAAGCGCCGCGCGGAGTCGGACGCCAAGGCCAACACATTTTTAGCCGTAGCCGATGAGTGGCTGTTGACGAAGAGGGCTTCGCTCACTGAATCCACCTGGGCGCGGGATCGGCAGCAGATCCACAAGTGGGTGGTTCCCTACCTCGGGAGCAAACCGATTGGATCGATTGAGGCACCGGACCTGCTCGAGGTCTTGAAGCGGATCGAAGCCAAGGGCGTCATCGATACCGCGCACCGTACCAGGGAAGTCTGCGGACGCATCTTCCGCTACGCGATTGCTACGGGTCGCGCCAAGCACGATATCGCTGCGGACCAAGTTGGAGCACTCGCGCCACGCACCACCACCCACCACGCCGCCATCACAGACCCTGTGAAGGTAGGTGCCCTGCTGCGAGCCATCGACGCCTACGACGGACAGGCGACCACCGCCGCTGCTTTGAAGCTCGCACCGTACGTGTTTGTACGACCCGGCGAGCTGCGCGCGGCCGAGTGGTCGGAGATGGTGTTGGACGGCGACGAGCCTCTGTGGAGGATTCCGGCTGAGCGGATGAAGATGCGTGAGGCTCATATCGTTCCACTCGCACAACAGTCGGTGGACATTCTGAAGTCGCTGGTGCCTATTACCGGACTTCAGCGGTATGTTTTTCCCGCGATTGGTGGCGGTGGCCGACCGATGAGTGAGAACACATTGAATGGCGCAATTCGTCGCCTTGGCTACTCAGGCGAGGAAATGACGTCTCACGGCTTCCGGTCCATGGCGAGCACGTTGTTGAACGAGCAGGGCGTCCATCCCGATCTCATCGAGCTGCAACTTGCTCATGTTGAGAGGAACACGGTTCGTGCGGCTTACAACAGAGCGCAACGATTGGCCGAGCGGCGGGTGATGATGCAAAACTGGGCCAACTATTTGGACGAATTGAGGGCGGGCTCAAGCGCATCGGCGGAGGATGCGGATGCCCGCGAATAAACACAGTGCTGCCGCGCGGACTAGCAGGCTCACACCTGCAATGTGTCGGCCGCATGCTCCGACCTTCAGCACTCGGCTGGACTGATTAACTGTATTAATATACAGTATCGTAAGTTGGGGTACTTCGGTCTGTGCGGCGTTTCAAGGAACAATCCGCTTTTTGAGGCAGATCCGCGGGTTACACTTTGTGGACGGCCGAAGCCGGCGCTTTATTGAGCTTATTGCGGTGTAGGAAGATGACTGGCGAGGAGTATGAATTTCACATCGACGCCTTCACGCCGGCGACCATTCCGATGGCGCGCCTGGCTCTGTATTTGACTGAGCTGGCGGCGCTGTTTGGTCATACGGAAAGCGTTCACTTTGAGAAGGTGAAGAAGGGAAGCGTTCGGTTGGTCGCGCGTGTGGAGCATGAAGCGATTCCGAAAGTTCGGGCTCGTCTCCAGGCAACTGCTGACCCTGAAGGTCCAGATGATGTTCGCAAGCCATTCCGGAAGATTGACGACATGCTCCGGTTTGATAACGCTGTTGGTAAGTTACGCAGGGGAACATCCAACGTTCTACGTTTTCCTGGCCGTAGCCTAAAGCGCAATCCGAAGATGGGGCCCTTCACTGAAGCGGCCGAATTCGACGGCAAAATCGTCCGCATTGGCGGGACTGACGATACGGCGCACGCGCTTATAGAACAGGCTGAGGGTGGCATTATCTCGGCCGAGTGCTCGCGGGAGTTGGCTAAAGAGCTGGCTCGCCACTTGTATGGCGGTCCAATTCGCCTCAGTGGCAATGCGCGATGGGAGCGCACCGAGGCGGGAGAGTGGCGACTCATTAGTTTTAAGGCTAAGGAATTTCGTGCGTTGAGGAATGAAGACCTCGCAACATCGGTCGCACGGCTTCAAAAAATTGGGGCTGATTGGAACGGCGACGATGCCATTCAGTTTCTCAACGAGCTGCGTGAGGGGAACGGCGAGACGCACTGATGGTTGTCATCGACGCGACAACACTGCTGCTCTTGTTTGATCCTACTGCCAGTCCGCCGCGCGATCCCAGCACGAAGAAACCCCTGGATAAGTGCAAAGAGCGAATTCAATTCCTGTTGACCACGCTCAATGATTCCGGAACCCGTGTGATCGTTCCAACCCCCGTGCTCAGCGAGTTACTCGTGAGAGCGGGGGACGCGAAACCTCAGCTTCTTTCGGAAATAACCGGCTCTCCCTCATTCGTCGTTGCGCCGTTCGATCTCAAGGCGGCCGTAGAGCTTTCATTTCTTCTGGAAGCCCAGAAGGCGCTCGGCAAAAGGAAGATGTCTGATCGGGAGACTTGGGCGAAGTTAAAGTTCGACCGCCAGATTATTGCGATCGCCAAGGTTCACTCCGCCAAGACGATCTATTCCGATGATCTCGGGGTGGAGTCGGTTGCAAAAGCAAACGGTTTGAAATCCGTTCATACTTGGGAGCTTCCACTGCCACCGGCCGCAGCCCAAGGCGAATTGGATCTATAGCCAGAGATAAGGAATAGCGTGAAGTCAAGCGAACGAATTATTGTTGATCCGAGAATACATCATGGAAAGCCGGTGATTCGTGGCACACGGATACCAGTTACAACAGTGGTGGGGAGTATTGCTGGCGGTATGGCCTTCGAAGAGATTCAGCGTGAGTACGATCTAACTGCGGACGACATCCGGTCGGCCTTACAATTTGCTTCCGAGGAAACGATCGATGAACGTGGTCGGGACCGAATCGTTTGACTACGAAAAAAGCGTGTTACAAAAGAGAATACAGCGTCGTGGCT
>Ga0181534_10000971_pt1 | contig 19441 bp, 14 predicted proteins | sample PEATcosm2014_Bin_37_FD_119758 | JGI IMG/M metagenome (GOLD analysis project Ga0181534, IMG submission 119758) | Peatland microbial communities from MTU Mesocosm Facility, Houghton, MI, USA - PEATcosm2014_Bin17_10_metaG | ecosystem: Environmental > Terrestrial > Soil > Wetlands > Peat | place... | reverse complement strand
GCGCAGCGGGCCGTCGCCCACCAGCATAAACTCGACCGCCGGGCACTCGGTTACTAGCTTCGCAGCCGCTCTCAGAAATGCGACATGATTCTTGACCGGGCTGTTCATCCTGGCGATCATTCCCACACGCACAACTCCTGCGTTGCGCTTGATCGCCGCCGGATACTCTGCAAACATCGCCTGCGTCAGCCCATTGGGGATGACCTCCAGTTTTTCCCCGGGCAACCCTGCTGCGCGCAGGCTCTCCGCCGCCGCCCGCGAGTTGCACACCACCCGCTGGCAAAGCCGGAAGGCCCAGGACTGCGCCTTGAACTTCGCCCCGGTCAGCAAATCCCCCAGTTGGCGGTGGCTCCCGATCACCGGAATGCCGGCCATTCGCGCCGCCGGGATCAGCATCAGGTTCGTATAAAAATCGAAGGCATGCGCTACTGTAATGCCCTGCCGCCGCATGCTTCGCGCCATCGCCCAGCGCGCCCGCACCGCCTGGATCCCGAACAGGCTGCCTCCCGGAGGAAATTCCGGGATCTCACCCATCCGCTCCGCCAGCCCTCCCCTACGTCGCAAACAGGCGGGATAAACTTCCAAGCGCTCGCGGCTTAAGCACTCCACTACGGTAGTGAACTGCCTCTCGCTCCCTCCCACCTCCAACGTGTTGGTCATCAGGAAGACTCGCGGACGAAGCCCCACTTCGGGCGAAACTTTAGCCAAAGCAGCCTTCTCCCCTGACGCGAGTTGGGACAATCAGTTCTCCGCCCTGCTGGAAATTGAGCCCGCAGCCTCAGTTGTAGAATAGTGCAAACAGCTTATGGAGGGACAGCCGCCCTCGCCCGACCTGAGCGGAGCCGAAGGGGCTGCGCGGTTGAGCCAAGCGACGGTTTCCGTCGGCAGTCGCAGCATTAAGCGGCGCTTGCCGGCGCGGCCAAGTCCGCGCCTGGCGCTGCAACCGAATCAATGCAATCGTCACCAGGAAGCAAACAAGAATGCGAATTCTAGTCCTCGATGGTCATCAAAACCAGGCCGTCGCCTGCGTGCGATCGCTGGCCCGTCAGGGTCACGTCGTTTGCGCTGGAGAATCGCACCCGTGGTCGAAAGCCGGATGGTCCCGTTCTTCTTCCAGCACCTTCCAATATGCCTCCCCCGCCACCGATCCCGAGAACTTCCTCGTCGATGTTCTTTCCGAAGCGCAGTCCCAAAGCGGCACCCTCGTTCTCCCCATGGCCGAGGCCACAACTCTCTTGATCTCCGAGCATCGCGATCGCTTCACCGCAGGCGGCGCTCGCCTAATCCTGCCCTCCCATTCGGACCTCCTGCGCGCGGTGGATAAGGCTGAAACCACCAGGCTGGCGCGGTCTCTGGGGGCCGCCGTCCCGGAAACCTTCTCGGCCAGCAGTGCAGAAGACCTGAACCAGCTCCGCGGGCGGATGCGCTTTCCGCTGGTCCTTAAGCCCAGCACTTCCCACGAACAATCCTCACAAGGTGCCATCCGGGCAACCGGCCGGCCCCGTTATGCGCGGAACCAGGACGAGCTCGTGTCCGCCTTCCACGCCATGCGCCGCCATTGCTCCTCGGTGCTGATCCAGGAGTTTATCGAGGGCTCCGGTACTGGATACTTCGCCCTGACGCAGCATGGCGAACTGCGCGCCGAGTTCGCCCACCGCCGCATCCGCGACGTGCACCCCACAGGCTCGGGCAGCGCCCTGCGCGAAAGCATCCTGCCCGCCCCACAGGTTCGCGAAATCAGTCTCGCCATGCTCCGCGCGCTGCACTGGCACGGTGTGGCGATGGTGGAATTCCGCATGCGCCCCGACCATGTGCCGGTCTTTCTGGAAATCAACGGCCGCTTCTGGCACTCCCTGGCTCTCGCCTGTTATGCCGGCGTCGACTTCCCCGCCCTGCTCGCCCGATTGGCCGAGTTCGGAGAGCTGGGCGCCCCCCCCGCGTACCAGACCGGCGTCCGATGCCGTTGGCTGGTCGGCGACTTCCGTCATCTCGTTGAAGTGTGGAAGGGTCCTCCCGCCGGATACCCGGGAAACTTTCCTCGCCGTCTGCCCACGCTTCTCGCGGAACTTACCCCGAAACCCGGTACATTCCATGATAATTTCGAGTGGAGGGATCCTCTGCCTGAGCTGGGCGACTGGCTCCATTTGCTCCAGCAGGTAAGGAAACGCCGGGCGCAGTGAGCCGGGCGCAGTGGGAATGCAAGTCAAACTATGTTGAAGGCTGCTCTTCACGTCCACAGCACCTATTCCGATGGCGAGTTTACCCTGGCGGAGTTGAAGCGGCTCTTCCTCGGCTTGGGCTGCTCGGTCGTGGGCATCACCGACCACGACGATCACTTTAACCCGGCGAAACTCGCGGCCTATGTGAGAGAGTGCGCCAGTTTATCTGACAGCCAATTTGTTTTTCTCTGCAGTCTCGAGTATCGATGCGAGCAGGAGATGCATATCCTGGGCTACGGCGCAACCGCCCTCGCCGCGACCCAGAAACCGCAGGAAATCATCCGCCATATTCAGAATCACGATGGCCTGCCAGTCATTGCTCATCCCAAAGACTCCATGTTTCCCTGGATCGAAAGCTTTGCTATTCTGCCCGCCGGGATTGAGACCTGGAACTCGAAGTACGACGGCCGCTACGCCCCGCGCCCCGCCACCTTCGAAATGCTTCGCCGTCTGCGCGACCGGCACTCCGGCATCCATGCTTTTTACGGGCAGGATCTGCACTGGAAGAAGCAGTTTCGCGGCTTGTTTACCGAGATACAGTGCGACTCCCTCGAGCGAGACGACATTTTGCAGGCGCTCGCCGCCGGCAAATTTTCCGGGGTTAAAGCCGACCTTGATTTGCCCTCGAATGGCGAGCTCTCGCCGGAGCTCGCGGCGCGCTTTGCCGCGCGGCACAACCGCTCGGACCGAATGCGCAGTTTTCTGGGCGTCGGCAAGAGCGCCCTCGAGAAACTGGGCATCACAGCGCCCGCCTCCATTAAGTCACATCTGCGGAAGATCTTCTAGAGGCCCATCATGCGCCTTGATGCCACGGTCTACTTGATGTATCACGAGCTCGAGGTCGAAGGCCGCACCCTTTGCCAGAATGAAGCCGGCTACTTGCGCTACGTGGTTCGTGAAGCTGACTTCCGGGAACAGATGAACTGGTTGCGGGAGGCCGGATTTCGGGGAGTCTCGGTGTCGGAAGCCCTTGATCTTCAAACCGCGCAGGGCATCGCCATCACTTTCGACGATGGCTGTGAGACCGACTTGATGGTGGCCGCGCCCATCTTGCGCCAGGCAAATTTTGGCGCCACCTTTTACATCACGTTGGGATTTCTGGGCCGCCTCGGATACATGGTGCCCCGCCAGGTGCGCGAGCTCAGTGACGCCGGATTCGAAATCGGCTGCCACTCCATCACTCATCCCTACCTGAGCGATCTCGACGAGGCGGCGCTTCAGCACGAAATCGCGCAGGCCAAGATTCAGCTGGAGGAGATGATTGGCCGTCCTGTGCATCACTTCTCCTGCCCCGGCGGGCGATGGAGTCCAAGGGTGGCCGAGGTCGCGCGCCAGGCGGGATATCGCAGCGTGACCACCAGCCGCATGGCGGTGAACCGGCCCACCGACGATCCATTTCAACTGGCTCGCATGGTAGTGATGCGGGGAGTAACGCTGGCGGCCTTCGAGCGTCTGTGCCGGGGAAGCGGGCTGTGGCGGCGGCGACTGCGAAACTTTCTGCAACAGTCATCGCATCAGCTGCTGGGAAATACCATGTATGACCGGTTGCGCAGCCTTATCCTGGAGCGGAGAGCCTGAGTTCTTGTCCGGTTGCTTCGCCGGGAAATTCTCATGAAATCCACCCTGCAACCCACTTCGCCGCAAGATCTGAACGCGCTCAGCGAATTTTTGGCGCATGCCTTCGCGGCCCATCCTGAAGCTCCATTCTTGAATCCCGCTTTGATGGCCTGGAAGTACTGGGATCGACGCGACGACTGGAGCGGCCCCCGCAGTTATGTGCTGCGGCGCGAGGGGGCCATTGTAGCCCACGCGGGAATCTGGCCGATGACCTTCGGCGAGGGGGAGGATAGAATTCGTGGAGTGCATATGATCGACTGGGCTTCGGCCCGGGAATCGCCCGGAGCGGGCCTGGCGCTGGTGCAAAAATTTGCCGCGATGTTCGACTTCATCTTTTCGATCGGGGGATCGGAGATGACCTGCAAAGTTCTGCCCGCCTTTGGCTTTGTCGAGCACACGCGGGTATGGAAGGGAGTGCGGCCGCTGCGACCGCTGCGGCAGGTACTCACCCACCAGAGCCGCAACTGGAAGCTGGCGCCGCGGCTGCTGCGAAACTGGCTGTGGGCCCGGCAGCCGAGCAAGAGCCAGCCACAGGACTGGACAGCCATCGAGGTCACGCCCCGAAAGCTGGCGGGCGAGCCGGGGATCCTGCCGCCCCAGCGGGTGGATGTTCGTTTCAGCCCGCGGCCTCCGGCTTTCTTCGAATATCTTCTCCGCTGCCCGGGAGCGCCCTTTCGGCTGTATCGCATCGATGGAGAGGGCGAAATCATGGGGCACTTCGTGATCAGCTTTTTGCGAGGGCAGGCCCGAGTGGCCGGGATATGGCTGCGCGAAGACGGGGATGAAGGCTGGGTAGAGGCTTACCGGCTGGCCCAAAAAACGGCCGAGAGTTGGCCGGGAGCTTATGAAGTGGTGGTGGTGGGCAGCCAGGGCCTTAGCGGGGCGGCAGCCGCGCAGGCGGGTTTCCGAATGCTGCCTGGGCCCACGGTTTATTTGCTGGACAGGACGAAGAGGCTGCGGCTGCCGGAGGATTTTCAGTTTCAGCTCTGCGAGAGCGATGCGGCTTTGCTGGATGCGGGGGCGGCCTCGTATTGGTCGTGACTCTTTGATCCTGAATCTTCCCACGACTATGTTCCGACGGGAACATTCGCGTCTATGTTCCGATGGGAACATATTGTACGTACGAATACGTTATTATCTTTAGATAGGTACAATCGACGATAAACCCAGGGCGTGACGAGAGTTAGCGGCTTGCGATGAAGGCCTTGAGCGAAAAAGGCTGGGGAAATCTTCGCCCTGAACGCTAAAGGCCGGTTGGTAATTCGGCGCTTCTAACGAGGTCGCTGGGATTTTATTGAACTTCTGCGGCGCGACTCAAAGTCGCGCCCTTTCAAAGCTGCGGCATATCGAGTTTTCAGCAGTGCGCTAGACAGCTTAGGAGAGTCAAGCTGGCGAAGAGGTGAGTTGGTAGAATTGACGCGAACCGGGTGGGCGCTGCACAGTTGGGCAGATTCCGATGCGAGACGACCGATGAGGCGGAGCGACAGACAGCCTTTTCGGCTCCGCTCAGGACAGCCGGGGCTGTCCCTGTAGAAAAATCCAGGACGGCGGTCGCGGGTTCGACTAATAGTTCCGAATAGCTTTCCGGCTATCTTTTTCAGCTATCTTTTTCAGCTGTCTTTTCCAGCTATCCTTTTCAGCTATCAACAGGAGGTCTTTTCTGTCTCATCTTCGGTGGTTGGTGGTAATTCCGGTGGTGGGTCTGGGGTGGTTCGCGCCGCGACTGGGAGATCCGGTGCTGCGCGCCTTCGAAAGCTGGGCAGCGGCTTTAGCAAGGAGGAAAGCTCTTACGGTGTGGGTGGTCGCCCTGCTGGCCATCCTGACGCGGGTGGCGCTGCTGCCGGTCTTTCCAGCACCGGTCCCGATGGTGCACGATGAGTTCAGCTACCTGCTGGCGGGCGACACCTTTGCGCATGGAAGGCTTACCAATCAGCCGCATCCGATGTCGCTGTTTTTCGATACTTTCCACGTCCTGCAATATCCCACCTATCAGTCAATGTATCCGCCAGCCCAAGGAGCGGCGTTGGCATTGGGCATGTTGCTGGGCAGCCCCTGGATTGGCGTGCTGCTGAGCGTAGCCGCGATGTGCGCGGCGATCACGTGGATGCTGCAGGGGTGGGTCCCGGCACAATGGGCGTTGTTGGGCGGGGTGATCGCGATTTTGCGCTTGGAACTGTGCAGTTATTGGACAGACAGCTATTGGGGAGGGGCAATCGCCGCCATGGGCGCTGCCCTGGTGATGGGTGCGCTGCCCAGGATTCGGCATCATCGCCGGGTGGGGGATGCAGTGAATCTGGGGATTGGCGTCGCGCTGCTGGCGAATAGCCGGCAGTTCGAGGGCGCGATATTTTGCCTGCCGGTGGCGGTGGCGCTGATGGCCTGGTTGGCCAGCTTACGGGGACCGGAGTTGCGATTGGCGCTGCGTCGCGTGGTTGTGCCGCTCGCCTGTGTGCTGGGGCTGTCAGCGGCCTTCATGGGATATTACAACTGGCGCATCACCGGCAACGCTACAACTTCTCCCCACAGGCTGGATTTCCGGACATACACCGCAGTGCCTCCGTTCTTATGGCAAAAAGTGCAACTGGGGCGGCATTATTCCAACCCGCAGTTCCAGAGCTTCTATGACACGGGAGTGCGAAACCACCTGCGACCTATCTGGAGCCTGAAGGCGAGTGTGTGGAACGTCTGGAGCCGTTGGTGGTGGTTTTTCCTGGGATATGCGCTTTCGCTTCCCTTCCTCACCTTGCCCTGGCTGGCCAGAGACCGGCGGATGCGATTGCCGCTAGCGCTTTTTGCCATCTGTGCCGCCGGGCTGATGATCGTGAACTGGTTCGAACCGCATTATGCGGCGCCCATGGTGGCGGCGCTCTTCGTCATTTTGATACAGGCAATGCGGCATTTGCGGCGTTGGGTTGTTCAGCGCAGGCCGGTGGGAATCTTTCTGACGCGGATGGTAATCATGATGGCGGTGGTTCGCATTAGCACGGCCACTTGGGAGCAAGCCCGGCATCCGGCGACGAAGTGGGGGGAGCAGCGGGTGGCCATCGTCGCGGATCTGGATCGCCTGCCGGGAAATCATCTGGTGATCGTGCGCTATGCGCCGGAGCACAATCCCGGCCATGAATGGGTCTACAACGCGGCCGACATCGATCAGGCGAAGATTGTTTGGGCCCGGGAAATTCCGGGGATGGATTTGAAGCCTCTGATGGATTACTACCACGACCGGAAGGTGTGGGTGGTGGATGCGGATGAGGTGCCAGCGGAAGCGGAGCCGTTTCGCGGGGAGCGGTGAATGGGAAGAGTCGCGCGACCGGCTACCGTCACCACCCGGGTGGCCGCTTCGCCCTCTGAGCCTAACCCGAAGCGCCGTTCCCCGGTATGCGCCGACGTGGCATCATTCTTCACAAGGCGTTTGGCTTACGGCAGAGGACTTCGTATTGAGCCCCTAAGGGAAGCCTGGCCAAGCTGGGTTCGAGAAAACGAAACAGCTTCAAAGGCCGGGGAAAGAAAAAACAAAAGTCGGTGCCAACGACTTGAAATCCGGCGTCCGCGAGAAGGCTCTTGGCTTGAGGCGGGTTGATGGTAATCGCGTCCTCGTCGAAGGCGCAGTTCGACATGACGTGGCGGGTACCGGGATTCCAGGGATTGTTTTCCCAGAAGGCAAACCAACCTCCGGGCTTGAGGGCACGGAAGACGTAGCGCAAGGCGGAGGCTCTCTCAGCGACGGGAATGTGGTGGAACACGCCATTGCAGTAGGCCAGGTCGATTTCGGAATCTGGGGAATACTGGTTTAGAGTGGCGAATGAGCAGCTAGTCGTAGACCGATGCCGAGTTTGGGCGACATCGATGGAGGCGGCTGATGGGTCTACACCCACGGCGAAACTGGCGTGGAATGCCTGTTGCAGGAGTACACAGGTGTCGCCAATGCTACAGCCATAATCCAGAAGAGTCTTGGGCCGCTGAGAGAACTGGCTCATTCGATGCTGCAGCCAGCGAACGCGGCCGCGGGCGAAGTAGTCTTTGTCTTCCCCGCTCGCAGCCAGCGCCTGATTCAGTTCGTCATCGTAAGTGTGGGCGAAAGTATCGAATTGGGGTGTCGTGTTCATCGGCGACGCAGGCCCAGAACACTGATGAAGAAGCTGGCGAACACAGTCTGCACTCCCAGGGTAAGAAACAATGCTGCCGGGATGACCAGACGCATGGTGCGGGCGTAATCGAGCTGGCCGAAGTGCCTGGACTGCCAAAAGCCCACGGCAAAGATCGAAACGCCGAGGCCGGCAAGGACGAGCAATCCGCCGGCCAGCAAGCCGACTTCGAGGGTAATGTAGTTGAAAGCCTTGTCCAGTGCCGCGTCTGGGGGGTGCAGGCCCTCGGAGATGGCGAACATTTTGGTGAAGACGGCGAAGGAAATGGACTGAAATCCGAGAAGGACAAAGACGGCGGCATAAAGCAGAGTATGGACATCAAAAGCGACTCCGGCCACGACCCGAGCGGCGGGCAGCAACCAGGCACCGAGGATGACTCCGAGGAGCATCAGAAAAATTCCGGGGTACAAGAACAACCAGCGGGGACTGTAGAGCAGAAAGAAGCGGAGGGTACGCCAGCCGTCGCGCCAGGTGCGGAGGTGGGGAGGACGGCTGCGGCCGTCGGGGGAAAGGGTGGTGGGGACCTCGGCGACGCGCATTTTGAGCAGGGTGGCCTTGACCACCATCTCGGTGGCGAATTCCATGCCAGTGGTGCGCAGGCGCATGCGCTCATAGGCATCCTTGCGAAAACCGCGCAGACCGCAGTAAAAGTCGCCGACGGTGCGGTTGCGGAAGAACCAGCGGCCCAGGCGGGTAAGCGCGGGATTGCCGAAGTACTGGTGGAGCGGGGGCATGGCGCCCTTCTGAATGCCGCCGCGGAAGCGGTTGCCCATGACCAGGTCCGAGCCCTGGCGGAGCTGCTGAACGAAGCGCGGGGCGTGGCCGAAGTCGTAGCTGTCATCGGCGTCGCCCATGACGATGTACTGGCCGGCGGCGGCGGCGATGCCGCCCATGAGGGCGCTGCCGTAGCCTTTGGCGGGGACGCGGACGACGCGCGCCCCGAGACGCTCGGCAATTTCGATGGAGCCGTCGGTGCTGCCGTTGTCGGCGATCACCACCTCGCCGACAATATTGGCATCCTGCATGGCCCGCTGGGCTTTGAGGATGCAGGCTTCGAGGGTTTCAGCCTCGTTGAGGCAGGGCATGACGACGGAAAGCTCGATAGCCTCCGATTCGCCCGCCAGAGCAGGGGTTTCATCGGCGGATTGTGCGGTTGGGGTCGACATTAGGCTCCAGGCAGGCATTATAGCCGATGGAGACGTGGGGATCAGCCACGAGCGCCAATCTCACGGATGCGGTCGGCGAGAGCTTCGAAGGAGGTGGCGCCTTCGAATTCCTCGAAATCGATCTCGATGCCGAACTGCTCGCCGATCAGCGCGAGGAGAGTGACCTGGGCTACGGAATCCCAAGCGCCGGTATTCTCGGCGCTGGCGGCGGCGTACTGGCCAGGATCCATCTGAGGGAAAGTTGCCGAAAAGCAACGGGCCAACTTTTCGCGGATCTCATTCATGATCTCATTCTCGATCTCATCTATGGTTCGGTCCTTTGGGGGAAAAGAGGCATGAGGGTCATGCTATTATGAGCTCGCGAGAGCTGCTGCAAGGGGTGAGTTAAGTAACCCAAGAAGGTGCGGAAGCTGATAATGGTCTGCCGCGCTTAAGAAGCCTTGTAGCGCAGCGAGCTTCTTGGGCTTCCCCAGCCTGGAAGACCTGGTTTTTCCGCGACCTCCTAAGCCGGTTGTCCAAGGCAAAACTAGCGTTCGTCGTCTCTTCTCTTTCCGCTCCCGTGGAGGGTTTTCGAGTTTTTGACAAGGGCGATTATACGATGTTCGAGATCAGGATTGTGCGGAGCGGTAAGTGCTGAAGTCGAAATCGAAGCGGTGGGTGAAAAAAGCGCTTCTGGGCAGCTCGGTTCTGGCTGCGGCGGGGCGGTTTGCTCCGCGGAGTGCGGCGATCCTGATGTACCACTCAGTGGTGGAGGATCCGAGTCTGACGGACCCTGTACTGGGGATTTCGCGGGCGCGCGGCGATTTTGAGGCGCACATGGAAATTCTTGCCCGGCGGTTCTCGCCGGTGAGCATCGCGGAGGTTGCGGAATTTGCGAAGGGCGAGCGAGAGCTAGCGCGGCGAGCCGTGGCGGTGACCTTCGACGACGGGTTTGCGGACAACTATGATGTGGCGCTGCCGATTTTGAATCGATATGGCATCCCGGCAACTTTTTACATCATGGTGGATGCGGTGGCCAACGGCATATTGCCGTGGTACTGCCGACTGCGCTTCGCTTTTAACATGACGCGCAAAGCGGAGTGGATCGACGGGGAGAGGAATCAGACTTTTGCCCTAGCCTTACCGGAGCAGCGCCAGGCGGCGATGAGAGCAGCGTGGGAAAGCGGGGCAAAGATGACGGGAAGGGTGCAACAAGAATTCGTAAGTCGAGTGGAAAAGGCGCTGGAGATCGACCCCGAACCGTCCCCACACGGATTCATGCTGAGTTGGGAGCAGGTGCGAGGTCTGAGAAAAGCGGGACATACGATTGGCGGGCACACCCTTTCTCATCCCAATGTTGCCCAGGTTCGCGAGAGCGAAGCCCGTTCGGAGATTGCAGGGTGCAAAAAACGGCTGGAGGAGGAGATGGGCGAGGCGGTGGAACATTTTTCCTATCCGCACCCGGCGCTCAATCCGCAATGGTCGGAGCAGACGCTGGAGATAACGCGGGAGGCGGGATTCAAGTCGGCGGTTCTGACAACTCGCGGACCGGTTCGGGTTGGGGACGAACCGCTGGCGCTCAGGCGCATCAACACTCCGGCCGATTTGGATCAGTTTGCTTTTAACCTGGAACGCACTTTCCTGGGATGATCAGATGGAGTGGAGAGCTAGGTCTTCACCGTTGGCTTAGCCTGTGCGGCGGGGTCGGTGGCGATGGTGGTGTCATCGATCTGTTGTCCGGAGAGCGGTCCGAGATAAGATCGGCCCAAGGACGAGTTCTTGAACCAGAACTTGGCATCGAGATAGGCCCGGTAGAACGGCTTTATTCTCAGGGCGGTGATTCGATCGACCGGTCGGTTCTGGGCGGCTAGTGGATAGTGCAGGCTGTTCAACGTAGCGCCGACCAGTTGTTCAAAGAGCGCGAGTTGTTCCGGAGTCATTTTCTCCTTCCACCGCCCGACCGGACCTTGGGAGTCGCCTTTGAAGGATGTATTGGGCTGGCGCACCGAGCCAATTCCAACTTGCAGGATGCGATCATAATCGAGATCTTGTGCAATAAACCGGCCGATGGTTTGTAGGGTCGCACGGGGTTCGGCCTGGAGATCTTCAAAGCGTACTTCGAGATAGTCGCCTGCCAGGCAATCCCCTTGTCTTCTGCCGCCTTGGACCATCCACTCCCAAAAAACCCCCGCGATCTGGAGACTGTGGGAACGGTCCCAGGGAAATGTGCGAAGCCACTTGTGAGGGCGGGCATCCAGCGAGAGAGCAACGTCCCGGCCATCGCGGATCATGTGAATGAACAGGGCGTCGGGCAGGCTCTTCTTGATGGTGACGGCATGCAGAAGTTCCTCGGGAGAATTATCCGCCCAACGTTGAACTCCCTGGGCCCGAGCGATTTCCTGCATAACAATGCGGAGGAAATCACCACCGCTTTGGCAGTCGGCCAGGACTTTGGCGCGAATCTCGTGGGCATCCAAAAACGAGGCGCGGAATAACTGACTGTCTAGCCAGGCATCCATCAATCCTTCGCGGTTAGAGCGCCGGCCTAAGTCACCGAAGCGGGGGAGCAATAGATTGAAAACGTTCGATTCCGCGAGATAGACCGCGAAATTGCCGGAAGAGAGCAGCATGTTATAGAGCAGCGTTGTCCCCGAACGGGGACAACCCACTACGAAAACCGGCGCGTTCTGCCTAAGCATGTGGCGTTGACCTTGATTGCGACTTCCGGCCGCCCGCACTCCGCGGGCAGGCGCTATTTGTGGTCCTCAGCAAGAGCGATACCGCTGAATTCATCCTCATCAACTACGACTTCCTCCCCGCAGAAAAAGACGCGTATTTTTCCTTCAGAACCGACAACTTCGCAGCTCGACCATTTTTGCGGCGAAGAGATTACTTTACGGCCACCCACTTCCACATAGCTGCCATTGCAGCAGATGAGCGTCTGTTGCGCATTGTCACGAGACTGGCGGTAATACAGCAATTCGGCGTCGCTTGTCCATGGCACACTGGTCCAGGGTTTGCCTTCACCGAAGACAATACAGTGACCGTGCTGGGCGGTGGTGAAACGATAGCAGACCGCAGATTCAGCGACGGAGGGCGAAGCGGCGGACGCAAAATCATCCGCACTCGTTACACTCCCCAGACTTGGAGCTAACAGCGTTACAAATTCTGCCGGCAAGGCTGCGACAGTGCTGAAATGCAGCACGGCATGGGGTTTTTTTTGACCGTAGGCGGGGGAAAAGTCTTCCAAGCGCAGGTCTTGAGACCAGCCGTGCGCATATGGGCTCAGAATCGATAGGCTGGCGCCCGGCCCCTGGAATTGGGTTTGGCTATTTTTCCCCGGTGAAAAGTCCGCAGCCAGATGCCAGAAAAGTTCGAGTTGATGTTTGGCTTGTCCGATGGCCTGATCGCGCACCAACCAAAACGCTGACTTGAGTGAGAAGACGGATCGTCGATGCACCACCGGATCAGCTAAGCGGGTGTAGCCGTCATGGCTGCCCATAAAAAAGTCGAAGGTCTCTCCGTGAATCCATCGTTCCGCTTGAACCTTGGGCAGACTCACCCAACGGAAGGGTCCTTTGGGTTGCGCCTGATCCTGCCCATCGACCAGCAGCGTGTTGTGAGCCTTGGTGCCTCGAAAGCGGTCACGCTCGAAATCGTTCGGTCCGACATATTCGAAGGTGCCCGAATCGATCAGCAGAGGAATTCCGTCAAGATTTGCGGTGATGCTGAGGGCGTCAGCGTGACCATGGCCGGCTGTGTCTGCGCCCTGCGGGCCGGCATCGATCACAAGTTGCCGCCCAAGGCTGTTGTCGGACATGACGTACAATCCGCTGGCTTCGAAAAAGTTCGACGAACTCGCCGGCGGAGTGGGTGGAAGCCGCTCGAACTCGGCTATGCCAGATTCGCCCAATAGCCATAGCAATTCTTCGCGCGGTCCACCGGCGACCCGCTTAAAATCACCCCGGCCAAACATGACCGCGCCGATGGCCAGAGGATCGAGAAGATGGGCTTGCTGGTTGCGTTGGCCATCGAACACGCGTCCGCCATCGTCATCGCCCAAGCTGGGGGGCGGGCCGGAGCGTCCCAGCACGCAAAGGGCATGGAGCATCGATTCGAGGGTTTGATGGAAGCGCGGAGGGATGGGAATGCGGTTGCGGGAGGCGAGCACAGCAGAGTGCAAGAAAAAGTCCAAGGCATAAACGTGGTAGTAGATGGATTGCTCGAAGTGCAGCCCATCGGGGCGAACCTGTCGATCCGCCGCTTGTTGGAGGATCTCCCATCCCAACTGCTGCCAGCGCCGAGCTCGCGGCAGCTCCGGGCAGAGTGTACCGACGAAGAAGAGCGCCGTGCCCTCACCCAGCAGATGAGTGTTGGGAGAAAAGTAGGTCGACAGGTGGTTTTCGATATGGCGGCCGGAAACCGCCAGGCTGCGAAGCAGTTCAATGCGAAACCCCGATGGCATAGCCGGCGACCCCGCCATCAGGTAGTAGATCCACAGCCAGGAGAGACTGCGCAAAGCCACCTCCAGGCTGCTGGCCCAGTTGATGCCGATGGAATAAGGATTCTGCCGATGCCAGCTGCTCCACTGGTGAAATAACGCGTCGACGAATTTTTCTTGATTGGTTAATCGGAAAGCCTTTGCCAGCATGACCAGGTGCTGGTGGCGGTTGAGCTCCCAGGTGACCTTGCTGTCTCCGACCTCGGGGAAGTCGAGGTAACGCATACGGAACCAGGGCTTTTGTGGAGCTCGCTTGCCATGCACCCGGTCCAGGCGCCAATCAATCTCCGGGCCGTAATCCAAATTGCGGTAGCCCAGCAAGTCGAACTTCTGGTCGCAGATGCGCTGGGCGCGGTCGATGATCCGCTCACATTCCTGGGGGAAGAGGTCCCCGAGAGTTGAGCAGAGTTGGGAAACCGAATCGATTGAGAAAAAAAATTGGGGCTGGTACGGAGAGGAGGCGTTGAAGTCAAGACGCGGCGCGAAATCGATGTCGAGCTTATAGCGGAGCCAATCTGCGCGGGCAGTCATGTGTTGGCGAAGACGGTCGGCAAGCTCTCTTGGAGTCATCGCCTGCAAGCGCCGATAACGATCGTTCCATGTGTCCAATCCCTTGGTCATTTCGTGCTAGGATTTTATCTGGTTCGCGAGTCGAGTGATACCCAAAGCAGAGCCCTCAAAAGCACGAGGGGAAGGGGTTGGGGAAAAATCAGGACAGACGGAATAGGAGTTACGCGGCTCTGAGGAGCCAGTCTTTCACGGTCGCCCACGCTCTAGAAAGTTTTTCCGCAACCTCGGTAACTCGTGCCCTTCCCAGACCGTCTCGACCGGGGTTCTTCCGTTATCCGCACGGCCCTGATGGGCGGTTCCGCGGTAAGCCAGGCATCCGGGATTATGCAGTCCGAATTGGGGAAATGAAAATACTCTGGGTCAAGGCAGGCAAGCTCTTGCCCGTCGACAGTGGCGGCAAGATTCGTTCCTTCAACATACTGCGGCATCTGTCGAAGAACCATGCGGTAACTCTGCTTTCTTACTACGGAGGAAGCCGGGACCTGGAATACGAACTGGCAATCAAACGGCAACTGCCGGGCACAGAAACGATCCACACGTCGGCTCCGGAGGGCTTTTTCGCACAATCGCTTGACTACATTCTTCGTCTTCCCTCTCCGGCACCGTACGCTGTAAGGAAGTTTACCGATTCTCGGGTTCGTGAGGCGGTGGCCGGTTATTTGAGCGATGGTGCGTTTGACGTGGCGGTGTGCGATTTTCTTTCGGCCTCATTGAATTTTCCAGCTCAACCGCCGGCTCCGGTCGTGCTTTTTCAGCACAACGTAGAGACCACGCTCTGGAAGCGGTTGGCTCGCACCGAGCGGGCTCCGTGGAGAAAGCTGTCTTACTCCCTCGAGGCCTGGAAGATGGCGCGGTACGAGGCGCAGACCCTGCAACGATTTCAGCATGTCATCGCAGTCTCTGAGCAGGATCGGAAGGCGATGCTAAAACTATCTGGTGGCAGCACCATCCGGGTCGTTCCCACAGGGGTGGATACGGGGGAGTATCAGGCCGCGCCTTCGACGGCGGGGAATCCGCCAATCGTGATGTTTACGGGTTCAATGGACTGGGAGCCCAACATCGATGCCATGGAGTATTTCTGCGGAGAAATCTGGCCGGCTGTGTTATCCGCGTTTCCCGATGCGCGGCTTCAGATTGTCGGGCGGAATCCGCACGCGAGAGTGCGGCGGCTGTCGGCGGAGTCGGTGGAAGTCACGGGAACCGTGGAGTCGATTGCCGATTATTTGCGAGGCGCCACGGTGGTGATCGTTCCCTTGCGGATTGGTGGCGGGACGAGGCTAAAGATTTTTGAGGCCATGGCCATGGCCAAGGCATTAGTTTCCACATCGGTGGGGGCGGAGGGGTTAGAGGTGAACGATGGTCTCGATATTATGATCGCAGACGACGCGCCGTCGTTCGCGGCCGCGATCATTCAGTTGCTGGGAAATCCTGAGCGCCGGCGACATTATGAGGAGGCAGCGGCCAGGTTAGCTGCAGGCTATGACTGGCGGCACATCGCTGAACGCTTCACTGCTGTTTTAAGGGGTGCGGCACACAGCTTTGGGAAAGGAGCAACCGCTTATTCAGATCGAGATCGTTAAATTCAACTGTTTAATTCAATTCTTTTAAATCCAGGACAAATCGCGGGAGACGAGGACCCGCCCCAGTGGAGTTTTCGCTTTAAGATATAGTTTCATGTCAAAATAGCTTCGATACGTAGCGCGCATGATTGTAAGATCGGCGCGATGGCGAGCGTTTTGACTGGTTGATGCTAGATTGTAGCCGGCCTCTTGCAGGGTGTCGCCCACCAAGCCTTCCAACATCGCTAACTCCTCCGCGGAATAGCCTTCGCGCCAGCGTCCAATGGGGTTGAAACTTCCATCGGATCCTTTCCCTAGTGGAGCTTGCCAAAAGGACGTATTAGGGGCGCTTACCGAGCCAATCCCGACTTTCAAAATCTGGTCATAGTTCAGCTCCTGTTCGATAAACTTTCCCAATTGAGCCAGAGTTTCTCGCGGCTGGCGGATCAGATCCTCAAAATGGACCTCGATGTAATCGGCGCCCAGGGCGCGGCCGTCGCGGCAGCCCTTATTGACCATCCACTCCCAGTACAGCCCGGCAGCCATCTTGGATGGCTTATGGTCCCAGGGCAGTCGCTTCACATAATTTTGCCTGTCGGTAGAGAGGGCCACATCGCGACCGTCGCGAATGATGTGAATGAAGAGCGCGTCAGGAATTGTCTGCTTGATGCGATGAAGATACAGCAGGTGTTCCGGGGTGGTATCGGCCCAGCGCTGGACCCCTTGACTGGCAGCGACTTCCGACATCACGATGCGGAGAAAATCCCCCCCGTTTCTGCACTCGCCGGTCATCACCGCTTTGTCGATGGTTTCCTTGTCCAAGCCGGAGCGGGTATAGAGCCGGCTGTTATACCAAGCCTGGAGGAGCTGGCGCCTGTTGCGGACAATGGAAAGATCTCCGAAAGCCGGCTCGAGCAAATTGAGGGCATTCGATTCAACTCTGTAGATTGCAAAATTTCCCGCCGAGAGCAGCATATGGTAAAGCAGGGTGGTTCCGGAGCGGACGCAACCCAGAACGAAAACCGGGGCCGAGCTGCGCGTTGCAGCCGGAGTGGGGTTGGACGAATTCACAAGTGGAGGCATGGCGGGGTCGGAGAATGGTCTGGCATCACCATTAACTGGCGGCAGTTCGCGGCAGCAAGGGCAGGGATGCTGCTGAGGGCGGAATGGAGGTGCTTTCGCTGCCGCAAACCTCGGGGACTCGGCGGGTGCTCGCCCACTCGGAGCGCGCCTCCATGAAGTTGCGGTGCCACAGTTCCAGCACTAACATGCGCCACAAAATGCCGGAGCGGTTGCGCCGGCCGCGGAGATGTTCTTCGATAAGCGAGCGGACCACCGCAGGTTTGAAATAGCCGCGCTGGAGGGTGCGAGGCTCCAGCAGCACGCCCCAAAATTGCGCTTTGGAGCGGTCGCGCATCCATTCCACCAGCGGCAACTGAAAGCCTTGTTTTCTGCGGTGCAATAACTGCGTTGGAATCTCCAGCCGCTCCGCCAGCTTTTTCAACAGGTATTTCCGCACCCCCCCCCGAAGCTTCCATTCCACGGGCAGCGAGGTCACCCATTCGACAAATTCATGATCGAGCATGGGCACGCGAACTTCGAGGGAGGTTGCCATGCTCATGCGGTCGACCTTGGTGAGGATGTCGGCGCTCAGGTAGGTCTTGGTATCCAGATAGAGCAGACGGCTGAGCCGGTCTTGCGCCGGGGCGCTGTCATAGATGCGCCGCCAATCGAGGAGCGGATCGGGCAGTGTTTGGGCGCGTTTTAGAAACTCCGGCGCGAACAGGTGACGTTCACGATGCAGCGCCGGCAGGAAGGAGACGCTGTCCAGGTAACGATCACGCTCGTCGAGCGAGGCATTCCAGGCCAGATTCTTGCCGTAGGTGCCGGAGGGAAGCAGTCCGTGAATACGATGACGATAGATGGGCCCAACGTAGCGGTGGAAGGGATCGAACCGGCGCCGTTCCATTGCGACCAGGTAACGATCGTAGCCGGCAAAAAGTTCGTCGCCGCCGTCACCGGAGAGCGCAACTGTGACTTCGCGCCGCGCCATCCGGCAGACGTAGTAGGTGGGGAGCATGGAGGAATCGCCGAAGGGTTCTTCCATCATGCCGGAGAGATAATGCAAAGTCTCCTCAATGTCCGGTTCGAGCACGAGTTCATGATGGTCCGTGGCAAAACGCTGGGCCACCATTCGCGCATATTCTGATTCGTTGAATTGTTCGGCCCGGAAACCGATGGAAAAAGTTTTCACCGGCCGGGCACTGGCCCGCGCCATCAGGGCAACGATGATGGAGGAGTCCACGCCTCCGCTGAGCAGGGCGCCCAGAGGCACATCGCTGATCAGACGGATGCGAACCGCCTCTTGCAGCAGCCGTTCCATCTCGGCCAGGCATTCATCTTCGCTGATTGGCGGATGAGTTCCGTATGCGGGCAAATCCCAGTATGGCCGGATGCTTGCCTGACCGTTGCGGAACTCCATTAGGTGACCGGGGGGCAGCTTGCGGATTCTCTGAAATGCGCTGCGAGGGTCGGGAATATAGCTGAAATATAGATACTGCAGGATGGCTTCCGCATCCACCTCCGCCAACTCCGGATGCAACGCCAGAATCGCCTTGATCTCCGAGCCAAATAGTAGCTGGCCGTTTTGCAGAGCATAGTGCAGAGGCTTCTTCCCGAGGCGATCACGAGCTAGAAGCAAAGATTTCCGGGGCCGGTCGTATAAAGCAATGGCGAACATGCCCCGGAGCTTCTTGACGCAATCCGCGCCCACCTCTTCATAAAGATGGACAATGACCTCGGTATCGCTGTGGGTGTAGAACTGGTGGCCCCGGCCTTCGAGTTCGCGTCGTAGCTCTAGAAAGTTATAAATCTCGCCGTTGAAGACCACCCAGATGGTGCTGTCTTCGTTATGGATAGGTTGCTTGCCACCAGCCAGGTCAATGATGCTGAGGCGGCGCATGCCAAGGCCCACGTTGCCCTGGGCATAGATACCCTCGTCGTCGGGCCCACGGTGGACGATGCTTTGACACATGCGATGCACGTCTTCAGAATCGATGACGTCTTCCAGCCTGCCGATGACGCCGGCTATCCCGCACACTGCCTGACCTCCTGGTCGCTGCTGGGAGTTGGCCGTTTCGGGAGGAGAGGTCGGCGGCCTTGCACGGCGATGGGCTGCTCAATCACCCTCAGATGCTCCAGTCCGCAACTCTCGAACCAGCGGAAAACTTCTTCATAAGTGTGTTTGGACTGATACCAGGGGGAGTACCAGTCGAAAGTATCGAGGATCCGCCACGTTGGGTCGCGGTGAAAGGCCATGGGGAGCAAATAGGCGAGGGCTCCGCTGGCTGGCCGGCCAACCAGGGGAATGCGCCGGAGCACTTGATGGACTCCATACAGCGGCACCACCCCATAGCAGAGTGCGTGAAGCAGCCGGGGAGGCATGCGACGCGTCAGTTTGCGGTAAATATCGCTCATCCGGTACCACGCATTGTAGCGACTATAGAGCCAGATGGCGATGCGGCCACCCGGCTTGAGCAGCGGCGGCAGCATTTTGAAGGCGCGCTCGCAATCGGGGGTGTGATGGAGAACTCCAATGCTGTAAATAAAGTCGAAACTTTCGGAGGCGAAAGGCAAATGAAAAACATCCGCCTGAAATATCGTCGCCTCGCGGCCGTCCAGATTG
>Ga0181534_10000969_pt1 | contig 19456 bp, 19 predicted proteins | sample PEATcosm2014_Bin_37_FD_119758 | JGI IMG/M metagenome (GOLD analysis project Ga0181534, IMG submission 119758) | Peatland microbial communities from MTU Mesocosm Facility, Houghton, MI, USA - PEATcosm2014_Bin17_10_metaG | ecosystem: Environmental > Terrestrial > Soil > Wetlands > Peat | place... | reverse complement strand
GCCGCCTCTTTCCCAACCGATTCGGGCGATTCGAGATCGGCAAACCGCCGCGCGCTCGACCACCAGCCGTCCCGCTGCATCGCGCCATTGGCATCCTGCGCCAGCGGAGCCGCCGACACACCGGCATAGCTTGTCCTGTAGCCGCCTACGAAGCCACGCGAGTTAGCCAGCGCCTTGCGCCCGGTAGCCGCTTCAAAGCTGCCGCCATCGGAGTTGGTAATGCGCGCATCGCTGGCCATCGCCGCCGCCTCTGCCCGCCGCGCCCACTCGATACGCTCCGCGCCTGAGAGCGAGTAGACGTCCTCATCGAAGAGATGCAGATCGCCGGGTACCGAGCCAAACTCGCTCGTGTCCGGCAAGCCGGCAAGCGGATCTTCTTCCGTCACCTTGACCAGCGCCATCGCTCCATCGACAAGCTGGCGAATCCCTTCTGGCGTCAGGTCGCTCGTTGACGTCGAGGCAGAGCGCTTGCCGTCGAAGACCCGCAGCCCCAGCCCCCGTGAGCCGGACTCCTTCAGCGTCTCCACCGCGCCCATGCGCACTGTTACGCTGAATTCATCGCCCTCGCGGGCAACCGCCTCGGCATCGCTGGCGCCGGCTTTCATAGCCAGCGCCACAACGTCGGCAGTCAGGGATTCAAGATCAAGAGCGGTCAGTTCTGGTTGAGCGGAGGATTGAGGCATGGCTTCAAGCTATCAAACTTGGCGAGGCTCTGCTTGGCGAGGCTCTGCGCGTCGCAGCAGCGGCCTTACGAAGCCACCGCCAGTTCCGCCGTATGCGCCATGCGCACCGCGCCCTTGCGCGGGCCGCGTTTGCGCGCGCTCATTACCTTGATGCGCTCCAGCAGCTCCTGCGGTGTGCAGTTCTTTTTCGCAATCAGCGCATCGGCCGCATGGATTTCGCCGGCCATCTTCAGCGGATCGCCCAAGAGAATCATCGGCACATGCGGTGCAATCTGTTTCAGCCGGTCCGTCAGTTGGCGCCCATTCATCTGCGGCAGCCCAAAATCGGCCAGCACCAAGTCAATCTGGTTTTCGTTGAAGAGTTCAATCGCATCCCGTCCGTTGGTGGCAGAAACCACACGGTAACCGTTGGTCTCCAGCATAAACTTCCGCACGGAAAGTTCCTGTTCGTTGCTATCTACACAGAGAATGATCTTTTTAGGCCGCATATTCCGAAAATCCGTTCCTTTGTTAATTTTTTTCTCCCTGGAGATGCGACTCCCCGAGCGCCCTGCAAAGGGTGTCACGGGCTGAGGCATCTCAGGGACGTCTCGCCGGGAAGACGGCAACAACTTGGCCTATGCCACGCAGATCTGCAAAAGCACGCACATCCTGTCCTGATGTGCATCAGCGCAATATTGCATTCGGCATGTGAACCAAGGCGTGTGTGCCAATATTCCCGGCAGAGATGTGTTTGGTACCTGGGGGTCAGACCGGTAAAAGTGCCGGTTAATTTCCTGCAATGTTTGCCAAGATTACGATCCGAGTCCCCTTCTGCAAAGAGAGAAATAAAAGCGAAAGCCGGGATGTAAATCTCCCTGTAACAATCGATAATTTGCTAGCCCTAATCCATGCCACCACTTGCGCCGTTGAAACCCTGTTGAAAGCATGTGCATCAGGGCAGGAAAAGCTGTCCTTTTGCCACACAAACAGTGCTGCCCCCCACGCGCACATCGCTGACTATTCCTGATTCACAAATTGCGGAAAGATACAAATCGCTGAGCCGGCCTATCTCCACACCCTGTCGCAGGTGAACGCGCTCACCGGCCTTCACCGCGCCGCGCGCGACAAGATAACCGATCGCGCATCCTGCCGCCGAGCCGGTCGCCGGATCCTCTCCGCCGTTGAACTGCATCCGCGCGCAAAATTGTGGCCTCTCGCCTTCGCTCTCTCCATTTGATTCCATCACCGGTCCCAGCACATAGAACCACCGCGCGCCGCTCTCCCGCAGCCACGTTGTTGCCTCTTCCTGTCGCACCTTGAGCCGCGCCAGCGCCTCCGCTGATCGAAGAACAACAATCGCAAAGGCAGTTCCTGTAGAGACAATCCGCGGCGGCAATGCTGGATCAAGATCCTCTGCGCCAAGGCCCGTCAGCCGCGCCACTTCCGCTGGATCAAGCTCCACCCCAAACTCCGGATCGCGTTGACGCATCTCGCCAAAGCTTCCTTCGCCGTCAAAGCGCACCGGCACAGCGCCCACATTCAGAGCCAGTGTCACCGCCGCCTCCCGCACTGTCTCCGGCGCATGTTCACGCAGAATGCTCGCTGTTCCCAGCGTCGGATGCCCGGCAAAGGGCAGCTCTTCCTGCGTCGTGAAGATCCGCACCCGCACACCTTCGGCCTGTTCAATCGCGGCGGCGCGCCGTTCTATAAAGGTTGTTTCAGAGAGGTTGAACTCGCGCGCAATCGCCTGCATCCGCGCGCTCGTAAGCCCACCAGGATTGAAGACCACGGCCAGGGAATTACCCTTGAGCGGAGTCTCGGTAAAAACGTCGACAACGAAATAATCAAGAACCGGCATCGCTTGACAGGCCTCCGCGAGGGTTTTAGAACCTGTCTCATCGACTTAATTCTTCGACTCGCGAGCCTCATTCAACCCGCTTTGGCGCGGATCTCACGGTTGGCGAATTTGAAGAGTGCTCTTTATGAGACAGGTTGTAGTGTACATTCATTCTTGTAGACGCATCGGTGGCGAAGCGGTTAACGCGCAGGTCTGCAAAACCTGTATGCGCGGGTTCGAATCCCGCCCGGTGCTCCAGATTTTCCACCCATTTGCAGGCATCTCAGTTTTCAGCCGGGGCTAAATCAATATGCCTTCCGCTTACGCGGCCTTGCTGATATTGAAGCGCTGCACATTGTTCTCAAGTTCCGACGCCAGCTTCGCCAGATCCCCGCAGGCAGCCAGAGTTTGCTCTCCGGCGGCAGCGGAGTGTTCTGTGAATTGTGTAATCGAGTTCATGCTCTCTGTCACCTGGCCGGCAACCGATGTTTGCTCCACTGCCGATGAGGCAATTTGTTTCACCATATTGCCGGCATCATGCGCCATCTGGACAATTGTCCCCAGCGCGCTTCCGCACTCTTCTGCCTTTGTAAGCCCTGCGTCCACCTGTTCCCGTCCACTCTCCATGGTCAGCACCGCATTCGCGGTTTCCTGCTGAATTGAGGAAATCATCGCGGCAATCTCGCGAGTCGCGTTTGTGGTGCGCTCCGCCAGACGCCTTACTTCCCCGGCAACTACGGCGAATCCTCGCCCTTGATCTCCTGCGCGAGCCGCTTCAATCGCGGCATTCAAAGCCAAAAGGTTCGTCTGCCCGGCAATCTCCTCAATCACTCCGACGATCCGTCCGATCTGGTCTGAACTTTTTCCCAGGGATCTAATCTGATCCGCGGCCTCTGAGGTAATTTTGGCGGCGTTCTGAATCACACGCATTGTTTCCTCCACCACCGAGCGCCCCTGGACCGCGGCTGTCTCTGTCGCCGAACCGGAACTGGCCGCCGCGCTGGCCGCATTTGAAACCTCGGCGATGGCGGCTGACATCTCCACCATCGCTGCCGCGACTTGCTGTGCTTCGCGTGCGTGGCTGCGAGCGTGTTCGACAGTCTCCCCTGTCGTCGCTGTTAGCTCTGTACTCGCCGCGGCAGTGCGCTCCGCCGCGGTTGAAATACTCGACAGCACATTCCGGAAGGACACAATGGTCCGATTCAGCGCATCGGCAATCTCGTGCATCTCGTCTGCCGAGTCCACTTCAAGCGATTGCGAAAGGTCACCCTCTGCCATCGCCTTTAGTATATCCACGGTTCTGTGCACCGGCTTCACTATGGCTCGCGCAATAGCCACACTCATGAACCACAACACGATGATCGTTGCAATAAACAGCGATCCCAGTTCAATGCTGCGCGATCGAATGATCGAAGCCGCATTCTTCTCCTGCGACGGAATCCAGTCGGCGGTCAGATCGGACAACTTGTCGTTTGCCGCCTTGTGCTGCACGAACAGCGGGTTCATCTTCGCGATGCGTATCTTGCGCGCTGCTTCGCGATCGCCAGCAAGCAGCGCCGGAATGTACTCCTTCTCCGCAATCGCAAACCACTCCTCGCCGGCAGGATATGCGGCCTGGATCATCAGATCGCGAATCGCACCGGGAGGCAGTGCTTCTTGGTAATGCTTTTGAGAAGTCTCAAATGCCTGATGATCCTGGCGCAGCAAATCAACCGCTTTGCGCGTCTCCGCATCCGTCGTGGCATCCTCGGCGGCGATGGCCGCCGGCAGCGCCGCAACCAGGCTGGCCGGAGGATCAAAGCAGTCTCCACCTAACTGGTAGGCGAGAGCAATATCCTGATACATCGGAGAATTGATGCGCACCGCCTCAAGCGTGTAATAACTGAGAGCTGCAAACAGCGCCAGCCCGCCAACGGCGCTCACTGTCATCAATCTAAGTTTTCCAGAGAATTTCATTCGGCTTAACACATTCATGCACAGCCTCTTGACCGCCCGCGAGGAACGCGGACTCTGATTCCAGGGCAGAAAGGAGGCGCGGAGATCTTCATCCGGCCGGAATGCACTCACACCGCAGGAAATTTCTCTCTGGAACTACTATTTTCTATCGGTTGGATAATCTAAGACTTTAGAGCATCGCCGCAATTCGGCTCTTCATCAGCAAGGGCCGCCGCCTCTTTTGGAGAAGCAACGGCCCATTGCTGCGCAGCTCTGATGAGGAGAAAACTCAGAGCGCAATCAGAGGACGGGGAAGCCGCACTCTCGATCGATCCAGAAACAGCCGCATGCGCAGCGCCTCGGTGCGCTGAATGGCCACCAGGCGCATCTGGCGGCGGATATGATCGCCATCGGTCAGCAGGTCGACCTGGGCCTCATCCCACTCCGCATCCCGCTCGAGCCGCTCAATGCGCTCTTCTACCGATTTGCGAAACCGGGGGCTGATTTCAAACCCATCGTACGTGGGCGCATTGGCCGCATTCGGCGCTCGGTTTGGCTGTTGATCAGATTTCATGGTCAGCTCCAGGAGGTTGGATAATTTGGCAGCTAAAAAAATTTCAACCAGGGGCTAAAGTTTTTCTAACCTTTGCCGATATTAGATGCGAGTAATGCGCAGCGCCAGATTACTATCTGTAAAAACCTCGGTAATTAGCTGTATTGAAATTGGACAAAAGAGTACCGTCTGCAATGAAACCTGTGCATAACTTGGGTGAAATAAGTCTTTAGTCTGATTTAATCCTGAGGGGACGGCGCAAAATATCCCTTCCGCGCCTGTACTTTTAATCCATCCCCGCGGCATTCCACCGCTATATGCCTGTAAGTCCCGTCGCGCTTGGTATTGCTGGGCGTGTAGCTGGCCACATATTGCGTTCGCAGCTCTTCCTCGATCTGCTCGAAGGCCGCTTCCAGCTTTTTTCCGTTATTGCCTACATTGATGACCCGGCCACCTGTCTCCTCGGTCAGCTTTTTCATCGGGGAGTAACCATAGTACCCCATCCCCTGACTCAGATACCCCTGCACATCGGCGATCAGAATCACGTAGACAATCGTATTCGACCTCTGCGCGGCGGCAATTGCGTCGCCAATCTTCTTGCGGCTGCCCTCGTCCTCGCCGTCGGTCAGCAGGATCATCGCCTTGCGTCCCGACTCCTGATTCAGCTTTTCATTCGCCGCCAGATACACCGCGTCGTAGAGCAGTGTCCCCTTGGGGTCGCCGATTGTCGGCACCGTGCCGCCGCCTGCTCCCGGAATCCCGGCCGCCCCGTTGCCTCCGGCCGTATTGATCTCTGCCTTGTTCAGCGCCCGCGAGAGCAGCCGCGCGCTGTTGGTAAAGTCCTGCAGCAGGTTCACATCCACGTCAAAGGAGAGGACAAAGGCCTCGTCCTTCTGCTTGATGATCCTCTCCAGAAACTCGCTTCCCGCCTGCTGTTCCAACTGCAATACCCGCTGCTGGCTCCCCGAGGTGTCGAGCATAATCCCCAGCGTCAGCGGGAGATGGGTCTCGGCGGCAAAGCTCTTGAGCTTCTGCGGCGTCTTGTCTTCGAGAATTGTGCAATCGTCCTGCGTCAGGTGCGGAACCAGGTTCCCGTCCTTGTCTTTGACGGTAAAAAACATGTCTACCAGGTTCACATCCACCTTGAGGGTGGTCACCGGCGCATCGTCCACCTGCGCGGCGGGGGCGGTACTTACCGGCGGCGCGTCCGGTGAGGGCGCAAGCTGACCCAACGCCATCGCCGAAAGCCCCGGCAGGCCAAATACGAGAGCGGTAATTCCCAGTCGGATGCGCATGCAATTGGTTAGACGGAAATGAAACCTCGAAGACAGCATACCGGAACTCTTTCCTTTCCGCTGGGCAACCTGCGCGCTTCTGGCGCGTCTGATACTCTGACGAGTGCAGCCCTGTTGCGCCCAAACCGGGCAAAAAGGGCGCGGGTGCAGGCCTTTGGGGCCGCGCTTTGAGTCTGCGGAGGAATAAAATTTTGAAGCCTGCTTTGACGGCAATGGCGCTGGTAGCGATTCTGAACCTAACACTGGGGATCTGCGCCCAGCAGCAGTCCGCTGTGCCCGATGCGCCCACGCCGCAGGCCGCGCCGCTTTCTGAGATGAAGGATCAGATCACGCCCGGCATCGGCACCAAGCCGGCCGCGCCCGGTTCCGCGACGCCGCAAGCACCCCCAACTCCCGGTCAGTCAACCTCGGATCAACCCACCCCTGGCCAGATTCCATCGAGCCTGCCTCCTGCCGCCGAAGGCAAGGACGAGATTCAAACCACCGCGCCAGAGACGCCTGAGCCGGGCCAGGGCTTTGAAAAAACGAAAACCATCATTCGCCTGAACGTAAACTTTGTCGAAGTTCCGGTCACAGTAAAGGACGACAAAGGCAAGCTCGTCCCCGGACTCACCTATCGCGACTTCAAGGTCTTCGAGAACGGCGTTCGCGAGCCGCTCCACCTCTTCACCGTCGATCCCTTTCCGCTCTCCATCGCATTCGTCATCGATCAGGGATTAACGACCGACGTGATGGCCAAGGTGAACAACTCGCTCGATGCCATTCAGGGCGCGCTCACTCCTTACGACGAGGCCGCGGTCTTTACCTACGACCATATGACGGATGAGAAGACAGGTTTTACCGGCGCGCAGAGCAATCGTCTCCCCGCGGTGTTGGCTCTGACCAAGGCCACTGGTACGGAAGAGCTGCAACCAATTAGCCCTGGCGGCCCCTTCGGCAGTTGCAGTATCACAAAAGATGGCGGCTGCGTAGACCCGAATATTCAGCAGGGGAAATCGGTGGGGAGTCCGATGGGGATGCCTGAAAAGGAGATTCACACCCTCAACGACGCGATCCTGGCCGCGGCCAAGGAACTGGCCAGCCGCCCTCAGGGCCGCCGCCGCATCATCTATGTCATCTCCGACGGCAAGGAGTACGGCAGCAAGGCAAAGCTTTCCGAGGTGATTCGCTACCTCGAAACCAACAAGATCGCCGTCTACGGCACCGCGGTGGGCGATTCAGCCCGCTGGGGCGAGGGGTACGTCAGCCGCATCCATCTGCCCTTCACCATGTACGACAACATCCTGGCCAAGTACACGCTGGCCACCGGCGGCACATTGGATTCAGAGCGCAACCTGAACGGCATTGAGAAGAGCTACGCCAAGATCGCCGAAGAAGCCCGCACCCAGTACACGCTGGGCTACTTAAGTCATCAGCCGTTCATCGACGGCAAATTCCGCAAGATCGAAGTCCGCGTAAACCGCCCCAACGTAGAAGTCATCTCCAAAACCGGCTACTACCCCTCCGGCCAGGATGTGAAGTAAAGAGAGAGAGCCAGAATGCAAGAGGCCGGAGCGGTTGCAACCGTTCCGGCCTCTTGCATTTGCTTCCAAATCTTATTTTTTGTACCCAGAAATATATCCCGGCACGGTCGTCCCCGCCGCCAGTCGCGCATCGGCCAGGGGTTCTCCGGCGACCTGACGCAGCGGCAAGACTCCCGCCCATACCGGCAGCGCATAATCCTCTTCATCGTCCACCGGAGGGCCGACACGCATCTTTGCCGATGCCTCTTCAATCACGAACTCGAGCACCGTGGTCGCCTTCAGTTCCTGGCTGTTGGGCACGCGAACCTCGGCCCAGCGCCCGGCGATGAGGTGATCGCTGATTACCCGCAGCGCCTCGTTCTTGGCGTCTTCGCTTTGAATCTTCCGCGCTGTGCCAAAGGCCACCACCGAGCGGTAATTCATCGAATGGTGAAAGGCCGAGCGCGCCAGCACCAGAGCGTCCACCAGCGTCACCGTTACGCAGGCCGGAACCCCTGCCTCCAGCGTCCGCATCATCCGGCTAGCCGCCGAGCCATGCAAGTACAGCGTCTGTGCCGCGCGGCCAAAGAGCGTGGGAATCACAAAGGGCTGTCCATCCACGCTGAAACCCACATGCGCCAGAAAAGCGGCGTCGAGAATTGAATTGATCTGCTCGGTTTCGTGAGAGCCGCGGTTCGGCAGCCGGCGGAGCTTTGTCCGTTCTGTCATCTTCTGTCCTTGAAAGGTCTCGGTGCTTGAATCAGGTTTCGGAGATAGGGGGACTCTGTCAGAGGATGGCTCTGACATAAGAAACCTTCTCAATCCAAGTTTGTAAGGACGCCTCTCTGAACCGATGCCGCGCCCTGTCTGAACAAGGCGCGGTATTCAGGCTGAAGTCCTGCTGCAGGGAGCAGCAGAGAAAGGCCGCACGTATCCGAACAGGGAAAAAGGAGCACACACGCTCCGCGCCGCTCTTATTTCTGCTCGGTAGGCGCGGTCACCGCCGGCGCGGGCGCCGCGCTGGCTTGCACATTCGCCGCCGGCGTGGCGGGGTCAGTCACACCCTTGATGCCTTCCTTGAAGCCCCTTAGTCCCTCGCCCAGTCCCTTGCCCAACTCCGGCAGACGCTTGCCGCCAAAAAGCACAAGCAATATAACTCCAATGACCAGCAGGTGGGTTGGCTGTAATAGATCGCCCATAGTTCATCCTCCGAGCGCGCCCATAAAACCGCGCGCTGTCTCACCGTTTATTGTCGCACAAAGCTGCTCTGCCCGGCTGGCGCGGGCGCTAGAACTCGGTTACGCTCAGTACATTCCCATCCGGATCGTGAAACCAGGCAACCCGCGCCCCGCCCGGAGCCTTCCAAATGCCGAGTGGGTCAGCATCGTTGAGTCCTGGATAGCGCTGGAAGGGCACTCCGGCAGCCGTCAGCCGCTTTACCGTCTCTTCAATCGACTCTACGGCCCAGCCCAGCATGGTTGACGCCGTAGGCTGGAACTCGCTTACAGGCGTGACGCGCAACATGGTTCCGTTGGCGTCGAAGACCAGCGCGAATGGCTTCTCGTCCTCCACCAGGCGCAGCCCCAACACGCCTTCATAAAAGGCCCGCGCCTTCGCCGGGTCGGTGACGTGGACAAATGCAATCAGCTTGCTTTGACCCAGAATCGTGTCAGCAGCCACGGTTTGCTCCTTCTATCTACCGCCGTCCGAAGCCTCTCGGCCGCACAGGCGGAGTCACCGGCAGATCCGTCTTACCCGCTGGAAAGACCGCCAGAAAGCGCTCCTGCCCCTCGCCGGAGCTGGCCGTCTCCACGCCCTCAATCTCCTTGAAGGCCATATGCATGAGCCGCCGCTCACGGCTGTTCATCGGCGGAAAAGCATAGGGAATCCCCGTGCGGCGTACTTTCTCCGCGGCCGTCTCGGCCTGCAGCCGCAACTCCTGCTCATGCAACGCCTTGAAGTTCTCCGCATCAAAGCTCACCAGATCCTGTTCGCGCTGATCCAGGCGCAGAATCTGCGCGGAAATCGTTTCCAGCGCCCGCAGCATCTCCCCGTTGTGCTGGGTGGTTAGCGGCGCATCCGGCCCGGCCAGTTCCACGCACAGCGAACCCATCGGGCCGGTGGTGCCGTCCCCGGCCAGGATGCGGTATTTGAGGCGCATTCCCCCCAGTTTGTTCAGCGTGGAAAGAAATCCGGCAATCTTCTGTGCGGCTTGCTGCTGGTCTTCGATGGGCATGACAAACCAGTATCGCAGAGACAGGCCAGAAAAGGCGGCGGAAATTCCGGCGATTCCACTCCTTGCCATAACTTTCTCTAACTTTGGTTAGAGAAAACTCTCCACCTAAAACGCACAAGGCAAAGTCGAAAAACGGGAGCCAAACCGTTTTTCTTCGATGTTTCCGGTACAAAATTCACCAAGGAGCCGAAATCGCAAATACCCGCATCGAATATGAGAGTCTTAATTAGGCATTGGTGGTTTTTTGTGAGGTACGGGCTGGCAGGCGGGGGGCTTGTACCAATGGAGCAAGATCAAACCGGACCTCAGCCGGGAGGCGATGCTCCTTCCAACCGACCAAGGACGCCTTGAATCTACTTTCACATTGCTGCATCTGATCTGGGTGTGCCACTCCCAATGGCTTAGCCGCCGGCCTTCAGATCCCCGTCCGATACGCGTCCCGGAATCAGCCCCTCTGGGGTAAAAATTGATCCCCCGAGTGGAAACCAAGCCGTCAATCGTGGTAGTGTGCAACTTTTGCGGGCATTTTTTCCCGGAGAGGGAAAGCCCCAACCCGGCAGGAACGGCATTTGTTCGCTCCTGAACCGGAGAAAATCCCATTTTTGCTTTTCCGGGTAGCCGGACAAGGTAGAGTGAGATTGACATTAAGGATGGAAATGAGCAAATCACTGGTTATCGTCGAGTCGCCCGCCAAGGCCAAGACGATTGAAAAATATCTGGGCAAAGGCTTCGAGGTGCTGGCCTCGGTTGGCCACATCATGGACCTGCCCAAGAACGATATTGGCGTAGAACTGGACAATCGCACCTTCGAGCCGACCCTCATCGTCTCCCCCGGCAAGGAGAAAGTCGTCGCGCAGCTCAAGCGCGCAGCCGCCAAGGCCGACGAAATCTTCCTGGCGCCTGACCCTGACCGCGAAGGCGAAGCCATTGCCTACCACCTCGCGCTCCAGTTGGGCACCAACGCCAAGGAACGGAAAAAGATCCGCCGCGTCACTTTTAACGAGATTACAAAGAAGGCGGTGCAGGACGCCTTCAAGCACGCCCGCGATCTGGACCAGAACCTCGTCGACTCGCAGCAGACCCGCCGCGTCCTCGACCGCCTGGTCGGCTATCAGATCTCCCCGCTGCTCTGGGACAAGGTCCGCCGCGGCCTCTCGGCTGGCCGCGTACAAACCGTCGCCGTCCGCCTCATCGTCGAGCGCGAGCGCGAGATTGGCGCATTCGATCCCGTCGAATACTGGACCCTGGACGCGCTCTTGCACCCCGAAAAGCAGCCCGCCGTCTCGCTCAAAGCCCGCTTTGTCGGCATCAATGGAGAACCGGCTCGCGTCGCTAACGGAAAGGACAAGGAAGGCAAAGAGCTTTTCCTCTCGAACGCCTTGGCTGGAAAAAAGTCAATGGACGAGGTTGTCGCCGCCCTCGAACGAGCCAAATGGTCGCTGGTTTCCGTGCAAGCCAGTGAGAAGCAGCGCAAGCCGCTTGCGCCCTTCATCACCAGCCAATTGCAGCGCGATGCCTCCAGCAAACTGGGCTTCAACGTCCGCCGCACCATGGGCGTCGCCCAGCGTCTCTATGAAGGCATCGATCTCGGCACCGAAGGCACGACCGGACTCATCACCTATATGAGAACCGATTCGCCGCGCGTCGCACCCGAGGCCATCACCGCTGCGCGTGACTGGATCGCGAAAAACCTGGGCCAAAAATACTTGCCCGCCACGCCTAACAGCTACAAAGGAAAAAAAGCTGCGCAGGACGCGCACGAAGCCATCCGCCCCACCGACGCCGCGCGTACTCCGGAGTCCGTCGCCCGCTATCTCACCGAGGAGCAGCTCAAGCTCTACCGGCTCATCTGGCAGCGTTTTGTCGCCTCGCAGATGACTCCCGCGATCTTTGACGTGACGACCGCGAAGATTGCCGCCGTCTCCGAGAAAAACAAAAAAACTTACGATTTCCGCCTCTCGGGTTCCATAGTGCGCTTCGACGGCTTCCTCAAGGTTTACGAAGTCGAAGAAGAGAAGAAGGACGAAGACGACGAGTCCAGCAACAAGCTGCCCAACCTCGATGGCGTTAAGGCTCTAGGACTCGACAAACTCGAACCCGAGCAGCACTTCACCTCGCCGCCGCCACGCTACAACGAAGCTTCGCTGGTCAAGGTGCTGGAAGAGCGCGGCATTGGTCGGCCGTCTACTTATGCCTCGATCATCAACACCATTCAGGACCGCGAATATGTAACTAAAATCGCCAACCGTTTCTATCCAACAGAGATAGGAATGGTGGTTTGCGACCTATTGGTCAAGAACTTTCCGTATATCTTCGATACCGCCTACACCGCGCGCCTTGAAGAGGAACTTGACGACATCGAAGAAGGCAAAGAGAAGTGGACCGACCTGATGAATGGCTTCTACGACCACTTTGTCGAGGAGCTGAAAGACGCCGGCGACAAGATGGAAGACATCAAACGCATGGAGGTCAAGACGGACGAAAAGTGCGATCTCTGCGGGTCGCCGCTGTTACTCAAGTGGGGGAAATTCGGCAGCTTCTTTGCTTGCTCGGCCTATAACAAGAAAGACAAAAATAGTTGCACTTTTACCAAGGAAAACACCGCCGGTAAGCCGGATATGAATACCCCCGAAGGCCAGGAGGCGACCGAGCAGGAGGAGTATTGCGATAACTGCGGCCGAGTAATGGTGCTGCGGCGCGGACCGTTCGGCATGTTCATGTCCTGTCCGGGGTTCAATGAAGACCCGCCCTGCAAAACATTCCGCAAGCTGAGCCAGAAGCAGCAGCAGAAAGTCTCCGCGCCGCAGCCTGTCGGCGAAGATTGCCCGCAGTGCGGCAAGCCCCTCGTGCTGCGCCAGGGATCGTACGGCGAGTTCGTCTCCTGCTCCGGATACCCCAAGTGCAAGTACGTTAAGCAGAACATCATCGAAGGACTCAAGTGCCCCAAGTGCGGCGTCGGCGACCTGGCCGAGCGCAAGGCCCGCCGAGGAAACATCTTCTGGGGATGCACCAACTATCCCAAGTGCGACTTCACCTCGAATAACAAGCCGGTCGCCCAGCCCTGCCCCGAGTGCAAGAGTCCCTATCTGATCGAAAAGGTGCTGCGCTCTGGCATCTATCTCGAATGCCCGAACAAGAAGAAAGCCGCAGAGGAAGAAGCGCCAGCACCGAAGAAGAAAGCCGCAAAACAAACCAAAGCCGCCGCGGCAGCGGCAGCTCCGGTTGCTGTTGAGTGCAGCTATTCGAAGCGGATTGGCGACGCGCCTCCGCCGCCAACGGCTGAGACACATGGGCCGGTGGCGGAGAAGGCTGAGAAGAAGGGGAGCAAGAAGGAGTTACAGCCGGCGTAAGGAAGAAATTATGGCAAGCATCAATGCGAATGAGAGTGTGCCGGATACTCCGGCACAGCAACCAATTGATTCCGCCGATGAGCCGCTGGGCTGGTTACGGACCGCGTTCTATGCCTTTATTGTGTTTGCGATTGAAATGCAGCTCATCGACCGTTTTGTTCGCCGCTCGGCAGGAAAGAGCGGACTAGACAATTTCACAGACATCTTTGGCTTCATTGTTTCTCTTCTTATGCCTTTATTTTTCTTGCTTGCCGCGTCAGCATCGCGCCGTCAAGTTGTTCGAATTTCCGCTCGGGTCACGGATGATCCAGCGCAACGGCGCGCACTCTTGCAGATATTCGAGAACCTTGTTAGTTTTGCGCTTATGGCTATGCTCTTCCTAATAATGTGAACTGCGCGCACAAGGTCGAAGGAAGATAGCAGGACTAAAATGTCGAGGCTCACTTAACGAGGACCAGTGAAAGAGATAGTCATCCTCGGCGGTCCCAACGGCGCGGGCAAAACCACCGCCGCGCGCGTATTGGTGCCAGAGTTTTTCGACCTTCATGAATTTCTGAACGCAGACGATATCGCACGTGAACTCTCACCTGACAACGTTGACTTGGCTGCTTTGCGGCAGGTCGTCAGTTGATAGAGCGAATGCGCTATCTGGTCGGTAAGGGTGAGAGTTTTGCACTGGAAACAACGTGCTCCGGCAAATCCTATCTCCGGCTTCTAACGCAATGCAAACAGAGCGGATGGAGGATCAAGCTGCTCTATTTCTGGCTCCAGACTCCTGAGGCTGCGATCGCCCGCGTTGCTCGCCGCGTGAGTCAGGGAGGCCACAATATCCCTACCGAGGTAATTTACCGAAGATATTACGCCGGCATCTCGAATATGCGAAATCTTTATCTTCCACTGGCGGATGATGCCGAAATTTACGATAATAGCGAAAGGCATCAGATTCTGATCGCTGAAAAGCGAGAAGGTATCGCCTTCCTGGTACACGATGCAGAACGCTGGGCGAAGATTGAGGAGGCTTGTAAATGAAGAACATGACCTCAAACGAGTTTCACGATGCTGTCAGACAGGGACTCGAAGAAGTCTCCCGCCGCCTGGCCTCCGGCGAACTCGACGGCTCTGGCCGTTACTACACGGACGAAGAACTCGCCGCCGGCGCTGCCACCGGCAAGCCCGGCACTCCCGCCAAGGCGAAAAGCGCTACCGCCGCCTGAGACCGTGCGTCTCCCCGTTTAACCCATCCCCACTGCGATCATGCAACCATCCCTGGAAGACCGTCACCGATTCCACAGCGCGTCCCGTCCGCACCCGCTATCATTGCAGCGGAGAACCTTTTATGGAATCTATGCTTGCAACCCCCGCCGATGCCGGAATCATTCTCAAGCTCTATGAGTTGCGCACCGAACCCCTGATGCGCGAAGCCCGCGCCTGGGTGGGCGGCGAGTTCTGGCCGACAACCGCCGAGGAGTACTTCGCGGTTGCCGCCAATCCCAACGACCCCCACAATGCCTTTCTCCGCCAGGTGCTTACCTACTGGGAGATGGCCGCCGCTATGGTGCTGCACGGAGCCGTCTCTGCCGATCTGTTTGTCGATTGCAACGGCGAAGGCTTCTTTCTACTGGCCAAATTTGCGCCTATCCTCGACGCCATCCGCGCGAAGAATCCCGGAATGTTGAAGAAGACCTCGGAACTGGTCGCGCGCTATACCTCGGCCGCCGCGCGCTACGAGATCGCAGTTAAGAACCTCGAGGCCCGCCGCGCCAGCATGACAAAACAGTAAATAAATCTCTGCTTCTTTTGATCTGGCCAAATCGCGCCGTCTTACCTCTTGCCCAAATCGCCCCCAAGGTGGATGATGGAAGGCGAAAGATTGTACGCATATTATCGTTCCCCCGGAGGTTTTCCATGAAACGTATTCTCGCATCGCTGATTCTAGTTCTGTCTTTCGCCGCGCTCACCGCGCGCGCCGCCGATTCCACTTCCATCAACGGCTGGATCTCTGACTCTATGTGCGCCGCCAAACACGCCGGCACCGGCGCCTCCTGCGTCAAGAAATGCATTGACGGTGGCGACACCCCGGTTTTCGTAGATGAGGCGAAGAAAGCCGTCTGGACCATCGATAACCCCGACGCCGTCAAGGGCTACTACGGCGACCACGTCATCATCAAGGCCACCGCCAATTCAGACAAGAAATCAGTACATATCGACTCGATCGCGGAAGCCAAGTAGTACCCTAAGTTGGACTTTTTCCGCCGCCGGACTCGATCTGCGGCTGTTTCTCTGCTACAGTCGTATCCGTTCCCCTTCCAGATGCTATTTGCGCTTCTGGGAGGGGACAACAATCTTGTGGAGCGATTGAGCGGATCAACTCATGGCGCGTGCACTCTGGAATGGCAAAGTCATTGCCGAAAGCGATAAAACGCAAACCGTTGACGGAACTCTTTATTTTCCCGAGGCAAGCCTCAAGCGGGAATATTTTCTTCCCAGTTCTACCACCTCTCTTTGCCCCATAAAAGGGCAGGCCCGCTATATGAGCCTGCTGGTTGATGGGCAGGAAAATCTCGACGCAGCCTGGTACTACCCCTCACCCAAGCCGGTAGCCCGCAAGATAAAAGGCCATTTTGCCTTTGGGCGTGGAGTAGACCTGGAACCATAGAGCGAAACCAGGGTTAGAAACCAGGGTTACTGTGTCCTGTTGAGTTTTGTACAGGGTTGCCGCTCCCTGATGGTCGCGTCAACTGGAGGGGCATGCTTTCGGGGGATACACCATCCCTGGTTTCTCTATAGTCGCGCGCACAACCAGTTGGTTTCTCTCTGCTATTGCCTTTTATTCGATGGGAGATCGCTCCTGTGAAATAGTCACTGAAGTTTATACAAAAGTACTCTACAATTAAATCCCATTCATAGAATGCGGCTCGGTTGCCGATTGACGATGAAGAGAGTTCCTTTTCTCTCTTGATTTTCCGCCGGAAAGAGATCGCCTTATGCGCAGGCTGCGTCTCAGTGTCTCAACCCGATTCATGCTCGTGCTGGCGATCGGCATCGTCTTCCAGGCATCTATATCGTTCGTATCGCTGATCAAACTCAAACAGTCTTTGCTTCATGACCGTGCCGTCGAGGTTCAACACCTCGTCGACACGGCCTACTCTACGGTCGCTTTCTACCAGGATCAGGAAGCGCGGGGCGTGCTCTCCGATGCTGATGCGCGCAAGGCGGCCAGTGACGCCGTGCGCGCCATGCACTACGACGGAACGAATTATTTCTTCATCTGGACGATGGACGGCGTGGGCGTCGCTCACGGGTCGCATCCCGAGTGGGAAGGTCGAAATTTTCTCCAGCCGCCGGATTCGCTCAGCAGGCCGGGCGTCTCTTACATGGTTTCGAAGCTCATTGAAGCCAGCAAGCAAGCCTCCGGCACGGGCTATACGACCTATAAGATTCCCCGGCCAGGCCAGCCCGTTCCGCTGGATAAGCTCGCCTATACACGCGTTTTTAAGCCGTGGGGCTGGTCTATCGGCAGCGGTGTCTACACAGACGACATCGACGCCGCCTTTCGGGCGGAAACCTTTTCTCTGCTGCGTGTCTTGGCGCTTTTGATCGCTTTGGCTGGGGTCATCACCTTTTTGCTCGGCCGCAATCTCTCCCGCGCCATCTCGCAGCTCACCGCGGGGGTTGCACTTGTCGCAAATGGCGATTTTGACGGCGAAGTGCCCGGCATCGACCGCACCGATGAAGTCGGTGTAATGGCCCGCGCTCTTCTCGTGCTGCGCGATAACAGCCGCGACGCTGTTGAGCTGCGTCTCGATCAACTAACCGGCTTGCCCAGCCGCAAACTGCTCCTTGACCGGCTCCGGCAGGCAATGGCCGCCAGCGCACGCAGCGGCAGTTACGGCGGGTTGATGATGATCGACCTGGACAAATTCAAAACCCTGAACGACACCAAAGGGCACGACGTTGGCGACATGCTGCTGCACGAAGTGGCCAACCGGCTCTCCAGCGCTGTGCGCGAGTACGACACTGTCGCGCGACTGGGTGGAGATGAGTTCGTCGTGGTGGTCGTCGAAGTAGGCAAGAAACAGGAAGAGGCTGCCGCCACTGTTGAAGTCATTGCCGAGAAGATTCTTTCCGAACTCAGTCGCAGCTTTCAGTTGGGTAGCGTCAGCCACAATACTTCCGGCAGCATTGGGCTGACTCTGTTTAACGACCAGGAAGTTTCCGTCGACGAGCTGCTGAAGCAGGCCGATCTGGCAATGTACAAAGCCAAGGAGCATGGCCGCAACACCTGCCGCTTCTTCGATCCGCTTATGGAAGCGACCGTACGCGACCGCGCCGCACTTGAGGCCGATCTGCGCTCCGCTCTCGACGGGCAGTTGGAGCTGTATTTCCAGCCCCAGGTGGGAGCTGAAGACGTGGTGGTCGGCGCGGAGGCCCTGCTGCGCTGGCATCATCCTCTGCGCGGCATGGTGATGCCGGGGGATTTTATCTCCCTGGCTGAGGAGACAGGACAGATCCTGCCGATCGGCCAATGGGTTCTCGAGGCTGCCTGCCGTCAACTGGCGCTTTGGGCCGCCCGCCCCGAGATGGCCGGCCTGCGTATCTCCGTCAACGTCAGCTCCCGCCAGTTCCAACGCCCGGACTTTGTAGAGCTTCTGTTGCGAACTCTGCAACAAACCGGCGCAAACCCTCATCGGCTTGAGCTGGAGCTGACTGAAAGCCTCATGGTTGACAATGTGGATGACATCATCGCCAAAATGGTGCCCCTGCAGGAGCGCGGTGTCAGCTTTTCTCTCGATGACTTTGGGACCGGCTATTCATCTCTCGCCTACCTGAAGCGAATGCCCCTCGACAAGCTCAAGATTGACCGCTCTTTTGTGCGCGACGTTCTTATTGACCCTAACGACGCAGCCATCGCCAAGACTATCGTCGCGCTCACTTTCGCGCTCGGTCTGGGAGTCATCGCCGAGGGCGTGGAGACTGCTGCTCAGCGCGACTTTCTTGCCGAGATCGGTTGCCACGCCTTCCAGGGCTATTACTTCAGCAGGCCCCTTGCCCTGGCAGGCTTCGAAGAGTTCGTCCGCCGTACATTCAGCCTTCGCATCAATCCCTCGATCTATGCCACCGGATAGGCACACAAAGCTTCCGGGATTTTCCGTGGGCAGCCCTTGGCAGGCCGCAGGGTACGGAGACTAGAAGATCCCCGCCGGAAAAACCTCGACCGGGCGCAGCTTTTCCGCTTTCGCGCCGTTCTCTCCCAGCACCGCAGGGGACAGGGTGATCACCGGGCAATGCGCATGCGCCAGCACCTTATAGACGACGCCCTGGCGGGTTAATGCGGCAAATGCAGACGCGCTCTGGGCACCCAGCACAATCAGGTCTGCCTGCTGCGCCTTGCTCTGGTAAAGCAGTTCCTCCGATGCTTCTCCGGGGACGACAATCGCTTCCACGGTAAGCTGGTCCATTAGCTCGACTGGAACCATCCGCAGCAGGTCGCTTTCAATCTCCTGAATTGAATGGCCGGCCAGGACTTCCGCGCGCTCGTGCGCCCGCAGAACATGCTGGAGCACCAACCGCGCCCCATGTTGCACAGCCAGTTGAGCCGCAAAGCGAACCAGTTGCGGACTAGCCTCCTGCTGGCTGACCGCGCAAAGGATCGTGCGGGTAGCGTAGTTTCTATAGCTCCCCTCGACCGCCTCCGGCCCGACGATATAAACCGGCAGATGCGCAGTGCGCAGCACCGCCTCGGCCACTGAGCCAACTAGCAGCTTGCCAATCGGTCCTGGCGAGTGTGTTCCCATCACGACACGATCAATGCTTCGCTCTCGCAGAAATGCAAGAATCTGGTCGGCGGCCAGTCCCGGACGCACAACTACCTCACAGGAAACACCCAGTTCCCTGGCGCGCTGTACAATCGGCTCCAGATGCCGCATCTCGGCGCGCGCCGCCGCAGCATAGTCGTAATAACGGATTCCCGACTGCTCCGACGCCGAGACCACCAGGGTGTCATAGACATGGAAGAAGATCAGCGTCGCGTTGAACTCAACGGCTTGGGCCAGTGCAAATCCGAAAGCCCTCTCGTTAGCGGG
>Ga0181534_10000967_pt1 | contig 19515 bp, 12 predicted proteins | sample PEATcosm2014_Bin_37_FD_119758 | JGI IMG/M metagenome (GOLD analysis project Ga0181534, IMG submission 119758) | Peatland microbial communities from MTU Mesocosm Facility, Houghton, MI, USA - PEATcosm2014_Bin17_10_metaG | ecosystem: Environmental > Terrestrial > Soil > Wetlands > Peat | place... | reverse complement strand
GATCAAGAAAAAGGTGAAAGCCTTGTGCTTTAGCGCGCTTTGCAAGCGCCAGTGTGTACTCGAGGTTATTGGGTAGTTTTTCCGCGGCGGCTGCAGGATCGTGAAAGAGCCGCAGGCGCACCCAGTTGTACTGGTGTTCGCGGAGCATAGCCAGCACGTCTTTCGGCTGGCCCCCCTCCTTGAATTTCATCCCATCGTGTTCGCATTTCGCCAGAAAAGAAATATCCGCGCCGGTTGCATAAGACTGCGCCCGCGCGAAGCTGGACAACCAGAGCATCAGGCAGAACAGAGATGCGAATTTCCAGCAGAGGGGCATGTCAGTTTCCGGCTGTTTTGTTCTGCGGACAGCGGAAGAAGCAAACCTCTTCCGCTGTCCGGATGGTTAGAAGTAGAACTTCGCCGCCAGGGAGATCTCCCGATGGCCGGTTTTGTTGTCGGCTGTACCTGCGGCTGAATTGCCCGAGGCTGCTGCACCTGTATCCCAGTAAAATCCCATGTACATATTGGGGTCATACTCGATGAATTCGTTCCAGGGGTGGTTGAAAAGATTGAAGGCTTCGCCACGAATCTCGAGCTTGCGGCTTTCGCCCATGGAAAAGGCCTTGAAGAGACCGATCGAGTCGTTGATGTAGGCCGGCCCATGAATATAAGGCAAGCGATAGGATCCATTGGAAAGATTGGTGGGTCCGGTAAAACATGACGGGTTGAAATACTGGTTTTTTGCCAGACCCTTGCGCGGATCGCAACCGGGCTTTAGCACTGGCACTGCTACCTCATCCGATGTGCCAGTAGTATATGAGTTGTAGCTGGCGGGCACGTATGTAGCCCATTCACTGGAGGTGAGGCCGGAACTGGGTCCAAAGTTTGGGATTGTGCCTTGATAATTGGGATCGGCCTCCGTCCAGATACTTATGGTGTTGCGATTAACCGCGTACTCATTGCCGTTGTACGTCGCATTTTGGAATGGACCGCCAGCCATTGCCTGGAAGAGGCCAGAGAACTTCCATCCATTGGTGACTGCATTGACTAGCTTCTTGTCACCAAGATATTTCTTCCCGAAATCCGGCAAGTTCAGGTAATACGAGAAACTGACAATTTGCGAGCGATCAAAGGGCGTTGGCCCATACCAGCGCTTCATATCGAAGGCGTCCTCGGCGTTGTAGGCCAGAGCCTTACCGTAGGTGTAGCTGCCCCAGTAATTCAACCATCCCTTCTGCCGGGTGACGGTCAACTGGAGGGCGTTGTAATTCGAATTCAGGTTGTGAAAATGAGTGGAGATATCGCCGAAGTTCAGATAGGGGCGAGCCTGCTCATCATAGTAGGTTCCATACCAGGGGCCAGTTTCGCTGCCTGCCGGAACTGCATTCTGGATTCCGTAGCCGACAAGGTTATGGCTAGAGTTGCCCACATAATTTGTTTCAACTCTGTTGCCACCCCAGAAGAGATGAGAAACCGCCAGGTTCCAGGAGTAAGTAACCGGTAGGCGATGATCACCGGGCGCTGCCGTTCCCCATACAGTTGGCGGTACGCTCGTGGTGCTCATCGCGGAAATGCCTTTGAGTGTATAGGCGGTTGAACCGGCCCAGGAACTGACGACCTGGAAGTTGGGCGGGGCCATGATCGCTGAGTAAGCGTTGATGCCGGGGTCGGAATAGTAGCTGGTTCCGAATCCGCCGCGCAGAACGGTTCTGCCGCCACCGGCCAGGTCGTACGCAAAACCGGCGGAGGGCGCTAGCTGGAAGCCCAGCGGCTTGGAACCTGAGAGCGGAACCGAAGGCGTGGTGGCATGGGACTGAATTCCCGAAAAATTGGCGTAATTCGCAGTCGATGCGGAGGTGTCCGCCGAGGGATTGAATACTGCAATATGTCCGTTCTTGTCGTACCACCAGCCTATGTGATCCACGCGCACACCGTAGTTGAGGATCAACCGAGATGAGGCCTTCCATGTGTCCTGGAGATAGAAGTCATAACGGTTAAGCGCCATGTTGGCCAGCAGGTTTCCGCTGGTCTGGGAGAAGTTAGCGGTGTTGCCCAGCAGCAGGTCGGCCCAGTCGTTACCGGTCGCAGAGTTATAGTTTTCCGTGTCGATTGATCCGTTGTCGCTTCCGTCCGTCAGCAGGTTGTAGCGGGCCAATTGCATGTAGAACCCGCCGCGGAAGAGATGCGTTCCCTTCAACAGGGTCAAACCGTCGTTAAAGGTGATGTTGTTCTGCGCGCCTAGATAAGTTGGCGCTTCGCCGCCAGCAATATAGATTCCACCCAAGTTCTTTTCAAAGCTCACATTGGGCACCAGACCACTTTTCGACGTGAAGATATTAGCGTAGGGGTAATCGAGCGCGGTCGTGGAGACAGCATTCAGGTCGCCTAGCACGGTCTTCAGCGTAAAGCGTGTATAGCCAAGTGATGCCTCGTTGGTCAGCCTCGAAGAGAGCACGCTGGTCTGGTTGAGGTTGATCGAGTTGGACGCAGCCTTTTCCGTCTGCGCGGCGGGGTACGGAACCATGTCCCACTGGTTCCAAGGGCCGTAGGGCGAGGGAACGCTTTCATTCTCATGATTGAAGCGGACTGAAAAATGTTCAGAATCGCTGAGAGCATAGTCGATCTTGGCAATCTCCTGGTTGCGCGGCTGGGAGACAGTGTAATCGGTGATGAGGTTGTAGCCGTTGTGCAAGCTTGGGTCAACATTGGCCGCGGGGATGGCGTTGATCAGAATCTGTCCAGCAGGGTCGATTGAGCCGCTGCCGATCTGGCCCCAGTTGCTTCCATATCCAACCTGACTTACGCAGGCATTGCTATAGTAACTGCCGCTACAAGGCTGGTTGCCGACCGGCCAGCCCATATAGCCGTTGGTGGAGTTAGAGAGCGCGGTGAGATAGGCGGAATCGGTAAAGTCGCCTTTGGCCATGCCCAGGCCGTTATAACCCGGTGAACCTGCTTCGGCGGGGACTTGCGATTTGCGCGGAAGCAGATCAACTTGCTGCTGCGAAAATTCGCTGGCGGCGAAGAAGAAAAGCTTGTCTCTCAAACTAGCAGCCTTCGGCAATACCGGACCACCGACCTGCACCTGAGGGTAGAAGAGCGAAGTTTGCGGGGCGGACAGTCCATTGTATTTTTCTTGCCAATCGGCGGCATTCATCGCATGATCGCGCGCAGTCAACTCGATGAGGCCGTGATAATCCCTGCCTCCTGATTTGGTCTCGGCGGAGACGACAACAGGCCCATTGGGCTGGGCGGACGAGTAAGCTGCGGATTCAACCTTCAACTCGGAGATCATATCGACGTTCGGGGTAACCGCCGCGGCGCCGGCCGTGTTGAGGTCGGAGACCGATGCACCGTCGCTGACAAGTGCAACCTGATCGAAGCGGTTGCCATTGACGGTAAAGGTGCTGGAGTTCTGGGTGAATCCTGCGGAGGCGCTGTTGTAAGTTCCGTTGAAGTTGCCGGTGTTGCCGGAGCCGGGAATCAGGCCCAGCAGCTCAATGGCGCTGCGGCCTTCAATATCCATGTTATGGAGCTGGGTGTCGGTTATGGTGTAGCTGACTTCGCCGGAAGTGGTCGGCGTCATCTCGTTGGCTTCGGCAGTGACAACAATCGAGCTGCTGGCTCCGGCTACGGTGAGAGCGATGCCCTTCAGCTCGATCTGGTCGTTGATGTGGACGGCGATGCCTTTGCGCTGCAGGGCGGAAAAGCCGGACGCGGAGACCTGCACGTCATAAACCGCTACCGGGACGCCAACCAGCGAGAAAAACCCGCCGTCGTCGCTGGTGGTTGAGCGCTCGACGCCCGAAGCCTCGTCCGTAACCAAGACCTTGGCATGCGGGATGACTGCGCCAGTTTTATCCGTAACAATTCCGGTCAGTGTGGCGGCGTTGCTCTGCGCCATTGCGACGTTAATCCCGGCCAAAAGCAACAAGGCAAGAGCTGTTCCGGTTGCAAGGATGCGAATCGAATCTTTCATTTCAATTCCCTTCTTCTGGCACTCAAATCTTTCAGGTCAACTCGAATGGGTTCGCGACCGGTTGACGGCCTGGCTGCCGATAAATTGCCCCCCAGGCCGCGATAACGCCAACAGAACCACAAAACGCATCGTACTCCGCCGTTGATACAACGCGAATCCGACGAAAGTTGGATTGATGAAAACGATTTCACACCGATTTCGCCCGAAGTTCACGCTCGAAGCCCGGATGAGGCGCGGTCAATCCCCGGCAATACATTTATATAAAACAAACGGAGTGGCTAGAATTCAGCCTCTCCGCTTGTTTTCTTGCTGTCAGCTTTCGTTTCAGAACGTCAGCTTGAGCGCCCCCTGCATGATACGCGCGGGAATGTTTCCCGACTGGATGATGGTGTTGTTCGCAAGCCCTGTACCTGCCCAGCCCACATACGATCCCCACGGAGCTGCCGGATTGGCGAAGCTGGGATGATTGGTGGCGTTGAAAGCCTCCCAACGAAATTGCAGCTTGGTTCTTTCCAGCAGGCTCCAGGTCTTCATCACCGCGGCGTCTGCGCCAAACTCGCGCGGCCCAAATAGGATATTTTTGGCGCTGTCGCCAAAGGTTCCCGGAGTGTTATAGGTGAAGGCAGCCTGATTGAAGTATCCGGTTTTTACCCAATCCCAGTGTGAGCCCTTGCCGGCACTGAGGGGCTGACCGGCAACGCGATCCGCGCGATCAAGATACTGCATTGAACCGGAATTGTCTTCGTTTCCCGACATGACGGTAAAGGGATTGCCGGACTGGTAGGTGACGATGCTGCTGAGTTCCCAGCCTCCCAAAGTCCGTTGGAGCAGCTGACTTCTCCCCAGCAGGCTTGGCGCCTGGTAGATGAAGTTGGTGACCCAGTTCTCGGGAACGCTTAAAGACGAAACACCGCGATTCCAAGCCAGATTGAATGGATCTCCCAGATAAGGGCTTCCGAAGGATACATTGCCCGAGCTGGCGTCATCGATTGACTTTGACCAGGTAAAGCTGGATTGCACCTGGAGTCCATGCGACAGGTGGTGATCAACAGTGACCTGCATGGAGTTATAACTTGCCGTGCCGTTGCTGAGGTCTGTAAGAATCTGTGTGAAGTTAGAGTAAGGGCGGACATCACTTGTTGCGGCATTCTGGTCGATCGCATCCGTCTGGTGGAAGGACTCGCTGCCCACGTAAGCCAGCCGAACAACGGTGCTCGAATTGATCTGCTGCTCGACGGAGAGGTTCCAGCTTTGCGTGATCCCTAGCTTGAAGTTGCGCGAGAAGGACTGCCCTACAGAAACAGGAGTGGCAAAAACCGAGTTGGTTGGGGGTTTATAGGAAACGGATGTGAACGGTGGGAACGGACTGGTATAGCTTGTCCCCGCAAAGGTGGACCAGGGATTATCGAAGCTCAAAGCTCCAGTAATTGCCTTATCAGCTCCGACCGTGCATCCGCCGGCGCAACTGCCGCCGTTGAAGCTAAAGGTTGGGCTGAAGGGGGCGATGTCCGCCGCATGGTTATAGGAGGAGTATTCCAGCGGTCCCGTAAATAGGCCGAATCCCGCATGGAATACGGTGTGCGGCAAGCTTTTTGGCTGCCAGGCCAGGCCCAGGCGCGGCTCCCAGTATCCGGTTGAATTTGGCATCAAAGTAGAGGACATTCCCTGATCACCGGGGAAGATCAGGCCCACAGGAGCGTTGGGGAAGACCGTGCTCTGCTGACCGGCGACGAACGCCGCGCCACGAGCTCCTGCCGAGGTGGGTGCAAAGTTTGGATCCCAGCGCAGGCCGATGTTGATTGTCAGGTTTTGGCGCAGTTTCCAGTCGTCCTGGACATAGGGCGCAAACTGCCATCCTGCCACATCGGCAATCTCGCCTGCTCCTTGTTTGTACGACTGCATATAACCGAGCAGGAAGTCCGCAAGTCCGCTGCCTGTGTACTGTCCGTTGAAGCCGACAATCGGCGTGGTGGGATACTGCGTGTACTCCTCGGCAAACTGGTGCATTAGATCGAGACCCCCCGAAAGAGTATGCCGGTTGAAGGTCTTGATGAGTGTGTCGTTGAAGCCGTAGGTGTTGCGAACTTCCTGGGAAGGTTCCGTCCAACCGCCGTTGAAGCCGCCGTCGCTCACGGTAAACCCTTCCATGAAGCACTGGCCCGGCAGTTCATTGACGTTGATGTAACGGGAGAGGCACATCGGCTTCCCGTTGCTGTCGAGCACCGCGGCCTGATTGTGCGCGCTCTGCTCATTCCAAAACGCGGAGACGGTGTTGACCAATGTCGGGCTTACCGTCCATGTGTGCGTCAAGACGTCATTGAAATAATCCATCCGCTCCTGAAAGTTGTAACTCCAACTGCCGGTATCGTTGATTACAGAAAGCATGTCGCCCGGTGTATCACCCGATGGCTGAGTCAAATGATCGGTAAACGAGCGAAGGGTGAGGCGCTGCGACGGTGAGAGATTGTAATCGGCCTTGGCCGTATATTCGTCGAAGTTATTCCTGGCCGCGGCCTCGGTGTAATACATTGCGCCATTGGCCGCCTGCGTCGAGGAGCGCGGCAAACCGGTGGTCGCGATCATCAGCGCCGCATTATCTAAAGTGGCAATGCTGGTATCCAGCTGATTGGCCAAGCCATTGACGGTATGAAATGGGCCGTTGAGATTTGTGACTCCAGGTGTCTTCGCCAAACCGCTGAAGTCGCCTGTTAACATGGCGGCGGTGGGGGTGTTGGTGGCAAGATCGGTTGAAGCCGTCACCAGGCGGGTTCCCTGATAGTTGCCAAAGAAGAAGAGCTTGTCTTTGATGGCCGGTCCGCCAACAAAAGCACCAAACTGATTGCGTTTCAATGGATCCGCTGTGCCCTGTCCTTGAGGGAACCAATTCGCTGCATTCAGGTCGTTGTTACGCACAAACCAGAAAGCGCCACCATGGAAGCTGTTGCTGCCGGACTTAGTGGCGATGCTGACCACGGCGCCCGGAGAAAATCCGTAGATGGCGCTGAAGTTGTTGGAGATGACCTTGAACTCCTGGGTAGCATCGGCATTCGGGAAGGGTGCGGTGAGGCTGTTGTAATTGTCCATATTGGAGACGCCGTCCAGCATGTAGAAGGTGCTGCCCTGGCGTCCTCCGTTGGAGGATGCGCCGGTCTCTGTCGAGAACGAGAAGCCCGACTGGATGCCTTCTCCGCCATGCTGAATGACATTGGCCGTGCCCGGCGCCAACAAAACCAGCGAAGAGGGATCGCGGCCATTCAGCGGCAGTTCCGCGATCGCGGCCTCGCCGACCGTGGTGCCCAGCTCGGCCGAAGAGGTGTTGATTAGCTCGGCCTCGGCATTGACCGAGATCGTCTCTGCCTTGCCGGAAGCGATTTTGAGATGCACATCCTGCGTTGCGGCCAGATCCACGGTGAGAATGATGCCCTTCTGCTGATAGGCGTCAAAGCCGGCTGCGCTGATCGACAGCGTGTATCTGCCAATCGGCAGCGGCTTGAGCAGATAGACTCCAATGGCATTGCTCTTCACCGTCTGGGCGAAGTTGGTGTCAATGTTAGTTGCCGTTACGGTGGCTCCGGGCAGCGCGGCGCCGGTGGGATCCGTGACAGCGCCAGTCAGGCTTGCGCTGGTGCCCTGCCCCATGGCGCAGGCGGCGACGGCCGCCAGCAGCACCAAAGTCAGCGCCCGGCAGGCACGAGACAGAGAAGGTAGAGTGAATCGGGTAATTCGCATCGATTGCCTCCAGCAATACGCGATCAATGATTCGAGCGGAGGCGCCAAGGCCTGGCTGGAACCGTTTACATTTTGTCGTTGACGGAATCCTTGATCTCCGCCGTTTTTCATCCTTCTTTGCTCCGGGAAGCGTGACTCGGTTTATAAATCCGGCGGGTGCAAACCCACTTCTCCAAAGCAAATGAATTGTAGGCGCGCGCTTCAACGACGCGAATCCGACGAAAGTCGGATCATTAAAGAATTATTTTCCGGGGCATTCGATGCGGAAAAGAGCAGGTAATAATTTTCTTTTCTTAGAGATGCACCAAGCCACGCTGAAGTGCGGTCACCACAGCCTGGGTGCGGTCGCTGGCATTCAATCGCATTAGGATCACGCTGACATGGCATTTGACCGTGGCTTCGGTAATGCCCAGTTCTACGGCAATTTCCTTGTTTGACCGGCCCTTGGCGACGAGGCACAACACCTGTCTCTCGCGGGCGCTTAGCTTGGAGTCCGGTGTTCGCGCCGCCAGAGCCTGCGACATCGGCGGCGGCAGATAGCGTCCCCCAGCATGAACCCGGCGCACGGCATCTACCAGCATCTCTTGCGGCAACCCCTTCACCAGGTAGCCGCTGGCGCCTGCTTCCATTGCCTGATGAATATCCTCGTCTCCCTCGTAGGTGGTCAGCACGATGAAGCGTGATTCCGGCACTTTGAGGCGAATGCGGCGAATGGTCTCGACGCCGCCGATGCCCGGCAAGCGCAAATCCATCAGCGTTACATCGGGCTTGAGCGCGCTATGCTGCCCTATCGCCTCTTCGCCGCTACAGGCCTGACCGATACATACCATCTCTTTCGACGAGGAGATCAGCGCCGCAATGCCCATTCGCATGATTGGGTGATCGTCCACTATAAGTATCGTGATCGGAGTCATCAGGCCAGAATTATAGATGTTTGAAAGTATCTTTGTCGCAGTGTGGCTCGTGTACGGTTGATTAAAGAGAGAGCCTGGCGCGCGGCACAGTGATCTTCAGCCGGGTTCCCTGCTGCGGTTTGCTGTCGATTGCCACTTCTCCGCCCAGCCGTTGTACTCGTTCGCGAACGCCTTGCAGGCCATAGTGGCCTCCCACAGGTAGAACCGCGGGATCGAAGCCCATGCCGTCATCAGCCAAAATCATCTCCAGAGTTTTCGAAAAGAAGTGCAGCTCCGCGAGTACCTCCTGCGGATGGCCATGCAGAACCGCATTAAACATTCCCTCGCGCGCGACCATCATCAGTTCGTGGGTAGGCTGCTGAGCGATGGGGAATGTTTTTCCGTAAGAGCGGCAAAGCACGCGAACACCATATTCCCTGCTCAGCCGCTCTGACATTTGCTGCAGACAACTGGCCAGATCGTTTGGCGCCTGCTCGCCGCCACGCAGATTCCAGACTGCCTGGCGCGCCTCGTCGATAGTTGCGCGAATTTGCGTACTCGCGAATTCAATCAGGTGCTGTCGCGATTCGTTATCTCCGGCTTCGCGGCTTGAAGCGGCTTCAAGCATCGCCGAGACACCGGCACAGCCCTGAATCAGCGTATCGTGCATCTCGCGCGCCAGCCGCGTACGTTCCGCGAGGACCGCTTCAAACCTTCCACGTACCTGCTTCATCCTTACCTGATAAGCGAGCATTGAGATCACTCCAACGGCCAGAAAGCAGAGCGCGATAAACCACGGCGTGCGGTAAAAGTAAGGAGCTTTGATCAGCACAATTGAAGCGCGCGCGACATGATCAGGGTGATCGGTTTCCCAGGCTTCCAGCAGAAATGTGTATTGACCGGCAGGAAGATTGGTATAGGTCGCTAACCGTTGCAGCGCATTTGCGTAGGTCCACCCACTGTCATATCCATCCAGCTTGTAGCGGAAGCGCAGTCCATCCTGTGAGCGCAGCAAGATCGGCTCGTAAGCAATCTCAATGCGGTCGGCAGCCGCATTCAGACGAAGATTTTCAGTCAGCGGAGCTGGGCGGCCATCGACTGCAATCGCGTCAATATTTAAACTGGAAAAATAGGGATGCTCCAGCTCATTGGCGCGGATGCTCCATAGTCCTTGGCTGGTAGGAAACCACGCTTCGCCTGTGCTTGTCAATACGCCTGCCGGTTGCGTGCCACCATAAAACTGCGCGGGCTTCCCGCCCTCGTTGGCGCGAAAAATGCGCAATGAAAGCAACTGCTGTTTGTTGCTGGCCTGCGCGTCAAGGTCGGCGCGATTCAGCAACATCACTCCGGAAGGGCCGCTGAACCAGAAGTGGCCGTGCTTGTCTTCGAGAATCGAATAGATGCTATCGCTGGCTAGCCCATTGGCCATTGTGTAGTGCGATAGCTGGCCATCCCGATAGCGGTAGAGTCCGTGCGCGCGGGTACCGATCCAGATTCCTCCGTCGGTGTCCTGGTGCAACGCCCAGACTTTCTCGTCACCCAGAGCGGCGGTCATTGCATCGTGAATGAAGGCTCCATTTTTATACCTGCTCAGTCCATGCTCGGTTCCAACCCAGATGGTTCCATCGCGATCTTCCAGCAAAGAACGGATGCTGTTATAAGCCAGTCCATTTTGAATTGTGAAGTTATGAAATTTTCCCCGCTCAAGAGTACTGATCCCGTTGTCCGTACCTATCCAAAGATTTCCGTTTCTGGTTTCGAGAAAGACGCGGATGAAATTATTTACCAGACCTTCGCGTGTAGTAAAGTTTGTGCTTCCATGCGCCGAGAGATGATAGACGCCGCTGCCGTCGGTTCCAATCCACAGCGATCCATCGCGGCCGCGCAGCAGGTTGCGCACACGCACATTCGGCAACTCGCGAAATCTGAATGGGGACGCGTTTCCTCCCTGTATATGCACTAACTGATTCGATGCCGCCCATAGTGAGCCATCCGTATCCAGAGCGACGGTGCCAAAGTCGGAGTCCGCGGCCTCTGATAATTGCAATACGCGCACCGGGGTCCGGCTGAGGCGCATCATCCCCGCCTGGGTTCCGAGCCATAGATTGTGATCGGTATCGGAAAAGATTGCGAGCACGGTATTGCTGATCAATGGCGTAGGCGCTTTCAGGCGAGTTACACGATTCCTTCGAATCCTGAAAATTCCCTCGCCAATTGCGCCGGCCCATAGCTCGCCGCTGGGAGTTTCGCGCAGAGAGCGGATAGTTCCGGTAACTCCCTGCACTGGCTCAAAGCGGTCCTGATCAGGCAGCATTCGATACAGACCGCCAACCGTTCCCACCCAGATAACCCCATCCGCGGTTTGAAGCAGAGATTTCACCTTATTCTTGCTGTCGTTGCCCGGCAGAGAATATTCGCGGGACTGGCCATCTTTGAGCGAATAAATGCGTGAGCCTCCGATCCAGATCCGGCCAGTGCCATCTTCCAACACCGCATGAACATTGAAGACCGGCAGACCCAGCGGTTTATCGGCGCGTTCCAGACGGCCATTCTTCGCCCAGAAAAGTCCGTCGTCCGTGGCAACCCAGAGCTGGCCGTTGTGGTCCTCGGCCAGCGCCCGCACAAAGTTGGCGGTGTCGCCTTCGGCGGCGGGATACGCGCGAAACGCGCCATTTTTCCACTCGATCAAGCCGCTTCCGTCGGTGCCGATCCACAAGCGTCCATCGTGAGCAGCCAGCAGGCAAAAGACGCTGTTCTCTCCAAAAGCAGGCGAGCTCTCATGCGAGAACAAATGAAAGCGTGCTCCATCGAAGCGCAACAGTCCGCCGCTGGTACCCACCCACAGATAGCCGTCCACACTCTGCGCGAAGGCTTGCACGGTCTCCTCAGGCAAGCCATCCTGCGACTGCCACGACCGCATCGTGTAGTTCCACTCGTCGCTATTGGAAGTAAGTGAGTCAGCGGGCAACTGCTGCGCCCGAGCAGTTACAGCCGCCAGCGCGAGCATTCCGCAGATTGCCGGCAGGCATTTGAACTGTAGAGGCACGTTGGAACACAGACTTCCCGGCTGCCGCATTGAAATCCCCTTGAGAGAACTCCAGCATAATCCAACGGCCATCCTCTATATCTTTTGCAAGTTCGCGAACTTCTCTATGAGCTTTTTCATCCCGTGGCGCGTGAACATCACGGTCAGCTTGGCGTCTTCGCCCTCGCCTTCACGGATGAGAACGGTTCCTTCGCCGTATTTTGCGTGACGAACGCGCTGGCCTTTTTTCATCTCCACCTGTGGCGCGGATGGGGAGGCATTCACAGGACGCACAAGGGAACCAAGCTTGCCGTGGCCGGATTGGCCGCCGAAGAAGCGGGCAATGTTATCAATCGACGCCGGGTGTGCTCCCACACCTTCTACTCTCGATGGCAAGGACTCATTGGCTGCCGCGATTTCTTCTCCCGACGCAGAGCCGTCGCTAGTGGCGGCAGGCTTGTTACGCGGAGTCATCCACGAGGCGACAAATGGCTTCGATGGCGAGTTGCCTGCAACGCGTCCGCCTGCTCCTGTAGCAGCCCTCGGCGCGTCCTGGCTCTCATCTTCGTAGTTGTAGTGCTGGCTGGCAAACTCGTTGTCCTGGCTGGTGCGGCGGTTCGCGCCGTATTTCGAGCCATAGGTATTTGGATAACCTGGAGTGGCCCAGGCCGGGCTGCGGCCGCTGAGGTTTTCGACCAGTTGGCTGGGAACCTCTTCGAGAAACCGTGAAGGCACGCTCATCTCCGGCGCGTCGTTGCCGTAGCGGCGGCGATAAATCGCGCGGGTCAAAATCAGTGTGTTCATCGCCCGCGTCATGCCGACGTAGCAGAGTCGGCGTTCCTCTTCCAGCTCTTCAGGATTGTTGAGCGTGCGCGAGTGCGGAAAGAGTCCTTCTTCGAGTCCTGCGAGAAAGACCAGCGGAAACTCCAGTCCCTTAGCGGCGTGCAGCGTCATCAGCGTGACGCGGGCGTCGGGGTCGAACTGATCCGTGTCCGATGCGAGCGCTGCGTGGTCCAGGAACTCCGCCAGCGTCTCGCCGCGGGCCTCGGCATCGTGCGCCGCGTTGGCCAGTTCTTTCAGGTTTTCAATGCGGCTGAAGGCCTCCGGCGAACCCTCGGTTTCAAGAGCTTTGATGTAGCCGGTGCGATCGATAATGAAGCGGATCAGCTCCGGCAGCGTCGCCGCATCTCCCGGCGCGCGGAACGCGCTTCCGCGCTCTTGATCTTCCGCGATTTCCGCCGCGTCTGAATCGAAATCCGGATCGGGCTGCGTCGGTGGCTTTACTTCTTTCGGCATCGTCAGAAACGGCTTGGCAGAGAGGCTGGCGGCAAACGGCGAAAAGCTGCCGGCATCGAGCAATGAAAGCTGAGGGCTATCTGTATCGCCGCCGAAGTCGAAACTCGTTGCCGAGTCGGCGCTGGCCGCATCTGCTCCGTCGTTCTCCGCCGCGCCAAACTCGAAGCCTGTGTCTGCGTCTGCCTCCAGGGCGACATCCGCCGAGAGCTTCCCTGCAAAGTCCGGGTCCATCATCCCTTGAGCGTCAAGAATCAACTGTCGAAACGACTCAATCGCCATCAGCGCGCGCGCCGGAATCAGCCGGTTCTGAATCGCCGCCGCAACCGCATCCCAGGTCGATGCGCCGGTTTCAAGAGCCAGCCGCTCCAGCGTCTCCAGAGTCGTTTTGCCGATGCCGCGCACAGGCGTGTTAATCACCCGCTGCAAGGCCATCGAGTCATGCGGATTGCGCACCAGCCGCAGATAGCAGAGCAGATCCTTGATCTCCGCGCGCTCGTAAAAGCTGAAGCCGCCCACCATCGTGTAGCGGATGTTATATCGCCGCAACGCTTCTTCCACCAGCCGCGACTGCGAGTTGGTGCGGTACAACACAGCACAGTGCGCCGCGTCCTGGTCCGCGCCCGCTTCGCGCAAGAATTTCTGAATCCGGTCGGCAATAAACAGCGCTTCGTTTTCACCGTCGGGGGCTTCGTAATAGCCAATCAGGCTTCCGCCCTGCCGGTCGGTCCAGAGTTTTTTCCCTTTGCGGCGCAGGTTGTTCGAGACCACCGCGCCCGCACCCTCCAGAATGATCTGCGTCGAGCGGTAATTCTGCTCCAGCCGCACGATCTTGGCGTTCGGAAAGTCCTTCTCAAACTCCAGAATGTTGCGAATATCCGCGCCGCGCCAGGAGTAGATGCTCTGGTCCTCGTCGCCCACCGCGCAAACATTCTTGTGCTCGCCTGCGAGCAGCTTCATCAGCTCATACTGCGGGCGATTCGTGTCCTGATATTCATCCACCAGCAGATAGCGATAGCGGCGCTGGTAACGCTCGCGGGTCTCGGCTGAAACCTTCAGCAGACGCGCCGCTTCGAGCAGCAGGTCATCGAAGTCCATCGCGTTGTTCTTGCGCAGCTCGGCTTTGTAGCCCTGGTAGATATGGGCGATACGCTCGCTGTTGGGGTCCTTGGAGCCGAGGTAATACTCCTGCGGGTCAACCATGTGATTCTTGGCCCAACTGATCTTGCCCAGCACGGTGCGCGGCGTAAGCTGCTTCGTGTCTAGCCCCATGCGGCGCATGATCTGCTTCACAATGCCCTGCTGGTCGTTCTCGTCGTAGATCGCAAAGTCCCGCGTCAGGCCGTCTTTGCCCACCTTGAGCGCTTCAATATCGCGGCGGAGAATGCGCACGCAGAGCGAGTGAAAGGTAGCAATCAGCGGTTTGGCAAGCGAGGAGTGGCCCATCAGCCGCTCGACGCGCTCGCCCATCTCCTTGGCGGCCTTGTTGGTAAAGGTCACGGCGAGAATCGCGTCCGGCGCAACGCCTTTTTCGCGTACCAGCCAGGCAATGCGGCTGGTAATCACCCGCGTCTTGCCCGACCCGGCCCCGGCCAGAATCAGCAGCGGACCGTCGGTGACTTCAACGGCGGCGCGCTGTTCCGGATTCAGTTTGTCGATGAGCTGCTGCAAGGCGCGTGTCCGGCGGGAAATGTCCTTCTATCAGTGTACCGTTGCGGTGGGGAATGAAGGTGGTAAAGGGGTTTCCGCGTGGCGAGTAGTGAGTATGGTTCTAGAAATATACAATTTGTCTATTTTGTACAAATTGTATATTTCTAGTATACTCAGCGTATGCCGACTGTCTCAGCAACCCACGCCAAGCAGAATTTCGCCGCGATTCTTGATCAGTCTCAACGAGAGCCGGTGCGCATTCAGCGCCACGAGCGCGATGTGGCTGTGCTGGTCTCCGCCGAGGAGTATGAGCGCATGAACCGAGAATGCTGGGCGGAGTTTGATCGCCTTGCGGCTCTCGCGGCAGCACAGGCGCAAGCCAACGGACTCACAGAAGAGATATTGCAAGAGATTCTCGTTGAGAGATGAATCAATCCTTGCGCTTTGTTCTTGATACCAATGTACTGGTGAGCGCTGTGCTTCGTCCTGGCTCCATCCCGCACCGAGCTTTTCTCAAGGCCCGCACCGAGGGAGTTCTACTCGCTTCCGACGCAACCCTCCGCGAACTTCACGAGGTGTTATTGCGGAGCAAATTCGACCGCAGCATAGAGCTTGCGCTCCGTCAGGCCGTGATTCAAGAGTATGCGCGACTTTGCACTATGGTCTCGGAACTTCTCCCCATCCGCGCCTGCCGCGACCCGCGTGACGATAAATTTCTTGAAGTCGCCGTGCATGGCCGCGCCGATCTGATTCTCACCGGCGATGCGGATTTGCTGGCCCTCCATCCCTTTCGCAGGATAGCGATTATCACTCCGGCTGAGTTTCTCGATCGCAAATAGTTCGGCGCTTCGCACGGTATTCTGAAAGGCAATGACAATCAGCACAGAGATTCGCCGCGTGGCTGTTTATTGCGGCTCGGCATTCGGCAACAACCCCGCCTATCTGGCCGAGGCGCAGGCGTTGGGCGCGGCCATCGCCGCCGCCGGGCTGGGGGTGGTCTATGGCGGAGCCTCTGTTGGCCTGATGGGCGCGATGGCCGATGCGGCGCTGGCTGGCGGAGCCGAAGTTATCGGTGTGCTGCCTGCCGTGCTGAATGAGCGCGAGATTGGCCACGCCGGGCTGACGCGGCTGGAACGCGTGCCGACGATGCACCAGCGCAAGGCCCGCATGGCCGAGCTGGCCGATGCTTTTCTGGTTCTCCCCGGCGGCTACGGAACCCTCGAAGAACTCCTCGAAGCCGTCACCTGGGCGCAGTTGCGCATTCATGCCAAGCCGGTGATTCTCATCAACACCGCCGGCTATTGGGATCCTTTTCTTGAGTTTCTGGACTCGATGGTGAAGGCTGGATTTTTGAAGGTGAGGAACCGGGAGTTGATGCGTGTGGCGGCTAATGCGAAGGATGCCGTGAAGTTGGTGATTGGCGGGTGAGCCGGAATTGCATCCGGAACGACCAATGAGATCGTAGATTTACTCCTTGTTCAGGCGGATTGAACGGGGCGGCTGGGTGTCGAGCTTTAGGTAGACGGATTTGGGCTGGAAAACGGATCTTTTGATGCGGAAAACGTCTGCATATAGGTAGAGAGATTTCCGGGAAAATGCGACGGATGGAATTGAATTGCGCGGTTTTCTTGTGCGCATACTCGATTAAGTCATTGATTAGTAATAATTTATATCGAATTGTTCGATGAAGAAATATCTCCTCTTCCATGAGTAGTTTTGGCGCCCACGCCACCTGCGGCGGGGCAGACTGTGTGCGATCCCACACATTCACATCAGGGAAAATCAATGATTTCATAGACCTGATCGCTGTCGATCTCCAGTTTGTCGGCGCGCTTGGAGCGGATGAGTGGCAAGTGCATGCGCTTGGACGGGAACTGTGCCCCCCTTTTGCTGGAGCAGAAGATCCAGGCCGTCCAGCACCAACTGCTTGACGGTGGTATTCAGCTCAACAGCGGCCATCTTGACGCTTTTGTACTTCTCGTCCGGGATGTCAACTGTAGTGCGCATGAATTCACTTTAGCATATTTATGGTTTTATGGCTGCACGGGTGGACTTATTGTGGGTGTGGCAGTGGATTACTCGGATTAGGGTGTCGCGCGCAACTCATGAATTGAGTTGGAGATTCGGTCGAAGACGTATATCTTGATTACGCATATACTTCCCGACTTTTTGCGAGGCTCTAACATGGCCGATCCAACCCCTCCAGGAACGCCCGGAGATCTGAATTCGCAGCCGAAAGATATAGTCGAAGTGCTGAAGTTCCTCGCTGAGCAAGCAGAGGCGAACCGTAATGTACTAAATGCTCAGGCCAAAGAAGACAGGGAGTTGTTCAAGCACATACTTTGGATTGTGTCGATACCACTGATTATTGTTCTTGGCGTCGCCGGATTTTTCGGGATTAACGACTGGATATCGCTTGATAAGAAGGCGAATGCTTCAATGCAGGAGACCTCGGCACAGGCCAGCCGAGTAATGGAGAAGACACAGAAAGAGACTGAGGATGCATTAGCCGAGCAGAAACAGAAAAACGACAAAGTGCTAGGAGATTTGAAGACAGAGGACCAAGAACTCGGTAGGGCCGAGATTGCAAAAGCAGACAAGACTTTGAGAGACAAGTTCAGTGACCCAAACATGCAGAAGACGTTAGACAATGCTGCAACTGGCGCAATCAACGACAGAATTGAGAAGAAGATCGACGACAAAGTCGATAAAAAGCTAAAAGAGACCAGCGATAAGGTTGATAAAGAATCACACGAGGTTATAGATAAAGCTAATAAAACACTTGAACGAACTGAGGCGGAGGCTAAAAAGTCGAGCGACCTAATCACTAGGTATTACCTGCTTACGGTTCCGAACTTAGACGACGCGAAATCGTTCGATGAGCTGCTGAAGCTAAGGGATTCTGGAACCATGGAAGAGAGGACCGATGTCAGTAAACGTGTCGAAGCTATGCGGGAATCAACGAGGAATCAGCTCTCGCTGCGAATTACGAAAGGTCCGTGTCTGGGATCCGCATATGATCTCGATGGATTGTTCGGCTCATTGGACGTGCCGCGTCGTAGGAATGCAATAGCCAACTGCTCATCGATACTTTCGCCCGATGCGACCAATCGCCAGGACTTAAATAGCTTCGGGACATCCCCACAACGTTTAATAGAGCTAGCGGGGCTACCGGATATATTATTGGATATCGCGAAGCAAGACCCATCTCTTCCTGTTCGCGCCCAGGCAGTGAATACTATCAATAAGGCGTTCGGGGGAACAAACCTGGGAACGAACAGTGACTTCGACCCTTTGAAAACTGCAGGGCTGGACGTTCTGGTGGAGAAAAGTAAACCAAACTATCAAGCCCGTGTATTGCTCCCGCTGTACAACAAGCACAAGGATTCGCTCTGGCTATATCGCACATTCCAGGGACTAAAGGAAAAGGTTGACTCGACTCTGAAAAAACAGGTCGAAGAGGCGACCGAAACGATGCTGAATGCGTCGGGGTGCAAGACCCTCGAACATGAAGCACCTCCAGTTGACGGTAACGGGAAGTATTGCCTGCACGCAATGGACGTCATTGAAGACGCAGATAGAGCCATATCCAGAGAGGGGGTCTGGAATCCTTCAGATACCGATCTCGACAGCTTGCGAGCCTGCGGATTAAACAAGCAGCAATTCGATGAATTATCTGAGGAACCGCTTCCAGACAAGACCGTTACGATTCGTCAGCGCTGCGTATTAGAGTTAGTTCTTAACCAGTACGATCAGGGGCATCGGAAATTATATTGATTCGGACCGCTTCTTTTGCGCTCAAAGAAGATAGGAACTTGGTAAAAAAAGTAACTCGGAGCCGAGGTGTCTTCCTCAGGGGCTAAAGCCCAGCTTTATTTTGCTGCACTTGCGGCATGACTGAAGTCATGCCCTGATACAAAGCTAGAGTATTTCAACAATTCCCTAGGGGAACTCCTCAATGCTGATAAGACGGAGGGCTGAGAAGCCGTAAATTTGTCGATGCGCTCCGTACACTCTCTTTCGTAATTCCCTTTAAGTTCATCGCGTTGCCGAATGCAAAGCTGATTCTCTGTTCACGCAACTCTTCGTCCGTCACAGTCCGGTCACGTGACTCGTCCAATAGTCGCATCAGCTCTTCATTGGCTGGGATGACTCCAAGAAACTGCTTTCGATCCGCCATAATATTGCCCTCCTCAACGTCACACTCTCGGTTCAAGAATCATATCGCACATGCAAAGACCGCGTTTAACAAATCAGATACCTGATGGATGCAGTTGGTAACCGCAACGCTCCTCATTTTTATGCCGTTCGCAAACGGTAAGTATTTGCGCGGCTTTAGTTTGGCGTACCGGTGGTCTCTTCGGCGTTGAATTTGCACTCGCTGCATTGGCAGACGCGGCGCAGGAAATCCCAGGAGTAGATACCGGCGGAGTGGCCGTCTTGCCAGTTGAATTGCAGGGCGTAGCGGCCTACGGCTTGCGCGCTCAGCGGCTTGGGCGGCGGTGTGTACATGGGCAGCAGCGCGGCGGATTTGGGCTTGGGCTGGCCGGGTTTGCGGCCGTCTTTGCCGCGCTCGTCGTTGCAGGTGGCGCAGGGGCAGGCCTCTCGCAGCCAGGCAAAGCTCCACGCGCTTCTGTGGCCGTCGGACCAATCGATTTCGAGCCCCTTGCCCTCGGTAAGCAATACGCGAACCTTGGCCGGAGTGATGGCGGCGCGGGTGAGCGGCGCGGCTGCGGCTTGCGCGCGCGCCTGCTCCTCGGGCGAGACAAAGCGGATGCCTTCGTGGCTCATGTTTACAGTTTACAGTGGACGGCGAACAGCGGACAGTTTGCAGAGGCCGGTGATTGAACCGGCCGATTGCTGTTCGCTTGTGAGAGGTTTCGGACTGATGTCGATTACACAAGAGGATGATTTGAGGCGGATTTCGCTCCATCCCGACGGGACGGAGGGTCTTTTACTCAACTCTG
>Ga0181534_10000966_pt1 | contig 19515 bp, 16 predicted proteins | sample PEATcosm2014_Bin_37_FD_119758 | JGI IMG/M metagenome (GOLD analysis project Ga0181534, IMG submission 119758) | Peatland microbial communities from MTU Mesocosm Facility, Houghton, MI, USA - PEATcosm2014_Bin17_10_metaG | ecosystem: Environmental > Terrestrial > Soil > Wetlands > Peat | place... | reverse complement strand
TCACCCAATTGAGGGCCTGATATGACACCGGAATGTCGTTCAGCCCGAAGCCCCAGGAGTTCTGCAATGGATAGACGAACTGCTCGTAGGTCCAGCCGAACACCCAGTAGTAGGCGGACACCGCCGCCAGCAGGGCCACGCGTCCCGTGATGGACCCCCAGATGCGGGCGGAGCTCACGGCGCCGTCGCTCCAGGCGCGGCGCGGCGCCCGGTCACCACGTGATAGACGACCCCAAAGATGCCGGCGCTGATCAGCGCGGCCGTGATGCCGAACGCCGCCACGGTCGGGACCAGCCCTCTGCCATGCATCAAGGCCATCATCGAAATCGGCAGCACGCAATTGGCCAGGTCGCATATCAGCTTCAAATCGTAGCGGCGCACCACGACGAAGATGCGGGTGAGCGGACTCACCACCGTGTGCATCGCCAGCAACGGGGCGAGCCAGGACGCCAGCACGCCCGCCTGGGTCCATTTGGCGCCAAAAACCGGCCCGAACAAAAACGGACTGACGAGCGCGAGCGGGACGTAAACCGCCGCCGACAGGACCGCAAGGCGGCGGGTCGCCCGGATCATTTCCCGCTTCAGCTCGCCCGGACTGCCCGCATGGGCTTCGCTGGCATGCGAATGCACCACGTCGGAAACGCTCGAGGTGATGAATGCCGCGGGCAGCGAGATCACCCGCTGCACGAGCGCGAACTGTCCCGCCGCGAACGGACCGAACAGGGTTGCGATCAGGGGCAACGGCAGCGCCGCGGCCAGCGCATCGATCAGGGAACTTGGGAGCAGCAACCCGGGGCAGCGCCAATGCGTTCGCATCACCCGCCACAGATTGGATCGCACGGATTGTCCGTGCAGCAGCTGCGCGCGGCGCCGGAAGTCCTTGAGCAAACCACGCACGGCGAACAGCCGCCCGAATATTTCACCCGCGAGCAGCGCGGCAACGCTTGCGCTGGCGAACCCGAGCGCCACCGGAAACACCGCGCGACCGAATCCCTGCGCCACCAGTGCGCGGCCCACCTGACCGAAACCGGCATCCCGGATGCTCCAGAACCGCAGTGCCGTGAACCATCCGGTCAGCAGCAGAATCGGCACGAGGAGCAGCGCCGTCCAGCGCGGCAGCAACCCGTATGACAGGATGTTCCCATACGAAAACGCCTGCATGACCAATGCCGCGAGGAACGCGACCGGAATGGCGATCGAAATGGAGAGGAGCGTGAGCCACAAGCCCTCGCCATCGTCGGGTGCGGAAACGATGGCGAGTTCATACTTGCCGCCGATCGCGCTCGAGGCGATGTACGCGAACGAGACCACCATCCCGTAGATGCCGAGTGTGCTCGGCCCGTACATCCGCGTGATGATCGGATAGCTGGCGGCGACCAGGAGCTGTCCGATGCCCGTGCCGCCGCTCAACGTGATCACGTGGCGCGTGAAGCGCTCCTGGCGCAGCGTGCTCACGGCACTGCGCAACGCGTCCATCATCAATACTGCAGCGGCAGCGCCACACGATGGCCGTCCCGTGCCGACATGTAGCTTGCGATGAGAATCTCGAGCGATTTCAGCCCCTCGCGCCCGTCGGTCTCCGCGTCGCAGCGGCCGCGAAGGGTCTCGATCACGTTCTCGTAGTAGCCGCCGTGGCCGAATCCATACACCGAACCGGTCTGATAGCTGACGTTGGCGATTTGCGCATCATCCGGGTGCTCGTCGGCAAACCGCCATTCATCGATGCGGTTGACCGCCACCCCGCCCACGCGCACCGTACCCCGCTCCCCGAGGATCGTGATCGAGCCTTCCAGGTTTTGCGGATACGTCAGCATCGTCACATTGATCGATCCGAGCGTACCCGAACGCCAGCGCACGCCGACGGTCGCCGTGTCCTCCACCTGGATGTCGCGGGCCAGGGTCGCAATGTAGGCCTGCACGCTCTCCACCGGACCGACGAGCCAGTCCACCAGATCGATGTAGTGGCTCGCCTGATTCATGAGCGCCCCGCCGTCGAACTCCCAGGTGCCGCGCCACTTGGCGCTCGAAAAGTATTCCTGGGGACGGGTCCAAAACACGTTGATGGTGACCATGAAGATGCGTCCGAAGCGTTTGCGCTCCAGCGCCCGCTTGAGCAACTGCAAGGTCGCGTTGCGCCGGTTCTGCTTGACGACGAACAGGCGCACGTCCGCCTCGTCGCAGGCGCGAACCATCTCGACGCCGTCGGTCCAGCGTGTCGCCATGGGCTTTTCGGTCACCACGTGGCGGCCGCTGCGCGCCACCTGCATCGTTTGCGCGGGGTGCAGACCGCTCGGGGTGCAAAGAATCACCGCGTCCGCCGAGGTCTCGCGCAACAGACTGGACAGGGACGCATAACCGTCGCAGCGGGTGGTCTCGACCGCCGATCGCAGCGCGGCCTCGTCGTTGTCGCACACGGCAACGAGTTCGGCGTTGTCCCGGTGGCGCGCGAGCGCCTCGATGTGCCGGGCGGCAATTCGCCCGCAGCCGACGAGCGCAAAGCGTATCCGTCGATCAACTATGGCCGGTCGCAGTTCGTTCATGGCTTCTCCTCGGGTACGCCCCGGGTTCGTTGACGCGCGGTACGTCGGGAACCGAACAACGCGCCGCCGGCCGCACCGATGAGCGCGCCGATCAGCGAATACACGACGCGGTTTGGAGTCACCCAATCCCGCACATCCGCCACCATCGCCGGATCGACCACCTTGAAGGCGTACTCGCGGCTCACGGCGGCGATCGCACTCTTGCGCAGTTCCCGCTCCATCAGTTCATAGAGCGCCTGGCGAACCTCGGTCGATTGGGTGTTCTCGATCTGCTTGTCCAGATAATCGACCATCTCGGTCGAGTCCTTGACGTGCCGCTCGCGCAGCTGGTCGTTGGCCATGATGACGAGGGCGTTGGCCCACTGCGCGGCCTGCGTACGATCCGGCCAGGTGATCGATACGCGAATCGTGCCCGAGAGCTTTTCCTGGGAGACGGCGCTGATTTTGCTGTTGAATTTGGCGATTTGTTCCGCCGGCGACGGCTCACCCCTGCCGGTGGTCTTCCACCGGTGGGCTTGCGCGTCCCAGCGTTTGGGAAACATCATCGGGGCGAGATGATTGGCCTCGATGAAGTGCCAGGCCAGTGCCCGTGAATGCAGGATCTCATAGGCCTCGTCACGCGCGCTGTTGCCCGATACCGGCAGTCCGGCCACCTGCGCAAGACCGCCAAGCTGGGACATGAGGCCACCGCCGCTCTGCCCTTCGATGGCATCGGACGGCACCATCACCACGATGGACCGATATTGTCGCGGCAACAGCGATGCCAGGAGGAAGGCCGCCGCCGCGCAGATCAGGGCGCCCACGCTGATGGCAATGGCATGCCGCCCCATGAAGCGCAGCACTTCGCGCGCGGTGATCGCGCCCGGATCGGCGTCGGTCGCAGTCGCGATCGCGCTCGTGGCACGGTCAGCCATGCCCGCGCACCCCCGCCGCCAGCTCGACGACCTGCGCGACGATGTGGTGGGCCGCGGCACCGTCACCGAAATACTCAGCGCAGCGCGCCGCCAATTGCTCGCGGCCGTGCGCGGCAAGCGCACGCTGCACGCCCGCCAGGATGGCTTCCGGTGCGGTGCCCGCGAGTTGATTGGCGCCGGCCTCGAGCGTTTCCGGCCACTCGGACTCCTCACGCAGGGTCACGCACGGGCATCCCAGGAAAAACGCCTCCTTTTGCAGACCGCCCGAATCGGTCAGCACCAGGCGCGCCTCCTCGAGCAGCCGCAACATCTCGAGATAGCCCACCGGCTCGATGAGTCGCAGGGTTGCCCGGGGGCTGAAATCCGCGCCCGCGGTGCGCAGCGCCTGCGCCGTGCGCGGGTGAACCAGGAACAACAGGGGAATGACCTCATCGGCCACCCGCCGCAACGCGGCCACCAGGGGAATCAGCCTCTGCGGGGTCGTGTTCTCCGCGCGATGAATGGTGACGGCGGCGAACGGCCGGTCGCCGAACGAGAACCTGCGAGCAACGCTCGGCAGGGCGGCGGCCAATGTCCGGTTGTGCAGGACCGCGTCGTACATCACGTCACCGGTAAAGCACGCCCTGGCGGACAACCCCTCGGCGAGCAGATTGCTCATCCCCGTTCGGGTCGGAACCAGCAGCAAATCGGCCATGTGATCCGTCGCGACGCGGTTGAGCTCCTCCGGCATGGCGCGGTTGTAGCTGCGCAATCCGGCCTCGACGTGCGCCAGCGGAATCCGCATTTTCGATGCCGCCAGGGCGCCCGCCAGCGTCGAATTCGTATCCCCGTATACGATGACGGCGTCCGGCCTCAAGTCCTGCAGGTGCTGCTCGATCAAATCGAGCATGGCCGCGGTCTGTCTGCCGTGCGGGCCGGAGCCGACCCCCAGGTTCACGGTGGCGGCGGGCAATCCGAGCTCGTCAAAGAAAACCGCCGACATGACCGGGTCATAGTGCTGGCCGGTGTGCACGATCAGGTGCTCGACGTCGAAGTCCCCCTGCTCGCGCAGCCATTCGAAGCGGCGCGCGATCGGCGCGAGCTTGACGAATTGCGGGCGCGCACCGACGATGCTCACGATCCTGATCCTGCGCACGGTGGGAGACGGCTTCATGGGGTCAAAGCCGTCCGTCGGTTGAGTTGCGATCGAACAGGTACTTGACGTCGTACACCACGCCGCGGCGCCGGGTGAAGCGGCGAATCCGCTTGAGGCCCATCTCGCGAAATTCACGATGCGGAACGGTGAGGATGATGGCATCGTAAAAGCCCGCGCGCGGCTCCACGACCATCTCGACCGAGTACTCGCGCCGCGCCGCCCGCGCATCGACCCACGGATCGAATACGCCCACCTTCGCGCCGTAGCGTTCCAGCTCCCGGACCACGTCGACCACCCGGGAATTGCGTATGTCGGTGCAGTTCTCCTTGAACGTCAGACCCATGACCAGAACGCGGGCGCCATTCACCGCCAGGCGCTTGGCGGTCAACAGCTTCACCACCTCGCCGGCCACATAGGTGCCCATCTGGTCGTTGATGCGCCGGCCGGCGAGGATCATTTCGGTGTGTTGTCCGATCTCCTGCGCCTTGTGGGTGAGATAATACGGATCGACCCCGATGCAATGTCCGCCCACCAGGCCGGGACGAAATGCGAGAAAGTTCCACTTGGTCCCCGCGGCCTGCAGCACCTCCTCGGTATCGATGCCGAGGCGGTTGAACAGCAGCGCCAGCTCGTTGATCAGGGCGATGTTGACGTCGCGTTGGGTGTTTTCGATGACCTTCGCGGCTTCGGCGACCCTGATCGAGGATGCCCGGTAGGTTCCCGCCTTCACGATGGTGCCGTACAGCCGGTCAATGACCTCCGCGGCGGCCGGGGTCGAACCGGAAGTGATCTTGCAGATGTTGGTCAACCCGTGCTCTTTGTCACCCGGATTGATCCGCTCCGGGCTGTAGCCGATGAAGAAGTCGCGATTGCACTTCAGTCCCGAGGTCCGCTCGAGAATCGGGCAGCAGATTTCCTCCGTGCAGCCGGGGTAGACGGTGGACTCGAAACTCACGATGTCACCGGCGGACAACACCTTGCCGACGGTTTCGCTCGCGCCGATCAAGGGCGCGAGGTTCGGCTGCTTGTATTGATCGATGGGGGTCGGCACCGTGACGATGTAAAAGTTGCAGCGCTTCAGGGCGGCAACCGCGGTGGAGTAGCGCAGTCGTTTCGCGGCGCGCAGCTCCTCGGGCGTCATTTCCAACGTGCTGTCTCGGCCGCGCTCCAATTCCGCCACGCGTGCGCGACTGATGTCGAAGCCGACCGTCGGATAAATCTTGCCGAGTGCGACGGCCAGGGGCAGACCGACGTATCCGAGGCCGATCACACCCGGGCGCATGGTCCGATTTTGCGTCTTTGCATGAATCATTCGCGCGCCCCGACCCTCCAACGCCGCTAGAGATACTGGTGGATCAAAATTGCTCCGACCGAGAGGTTGTAGATGATCGTGGTGATCGCCTGCCACAGCGGCAGGGCGGGAATCCGCTCGGTGTCGAGCGGCACGACGATCGTGTCGCCCGGGTGCATGTTCATCGCATGGGTTCGCCGGAACCACCCGGTGTGCGTGCCGGAAAGAACGTCGCCGTTGGCGCGCACCACGTAGATGCGTTTTTTGTCGGCATTCTGCGTGGTGCCGCCGCTCCTCGCGATATAGTCGTCACGGCTCAAGCCCGCGATGAATACGTGCGAGGTCGGACTTTGCACTTCGCCGAGAATGGTGATTTCCTCGGTCCTTTTCGGAATGATCAGCTTGTCCCCGTCCTTGAGCAGGACGTCATACGGCCCGCCGCCGCGGTCCTTGAGCACGGTCTGGACGTCGATCACCAGCCGGCCGATCGGCTTGGTATTGCGCAATTGCGTGAGCAGCTGCTGGCCGACCATCAGACCCTGGCTTGCCGCCCCGCCGGCGCCGCCGCCGCTCGGTGAAACCGCGGCGCTGCTCACCGCCTTCAAGGACAGCGCCGCCATGTCGTTCTGCAGCCGATTGGCGAGCATGTCCATCTGTTCCTTCTCGCGCTTCTTCAGCTCCTCGCGGATGAACACGGCCCCTTCGGGAAAGGCCACATCGGTGAATCCTCCGGCACGCACCAGCAACGAGTGCAGTGTTTCTCCTTGATGGATCGGATACTTGCCCGGAAAGCGCACCTCGCCGAACACTTCGATCGAGCCCGGCTCCATCCACATCGGGATGGGCTTGATGATCAGCGTGTCGTAGGGCCGCAGGGCGAGATCCGCGCCCGCGGTGCCGTGCCGGATCGCCGCCAGATCGACGATGATCATCTCGGTCTTGCGCACGTCCCCATCGATGACCGCGTAGCGCGTCAATTCCGCCTGGCCGCGGTAGGCCGCGTCCTCGAGGCTCCCGCCGGCACGGATCAGGTCGCTTACATGCATGGTCGGTTCGAGCGGATAGCGGCCCGGCGCCTTGACGCGCCCGTCGATGCTCACGACCTCCTCGGGGTGATCCGGGCTCGCCTGCAATTCGAGGTCCCGCAGAATCGGCTCCAAAATGCGCGTGCGGCTCGCCGACAAATTGAAGACCGTGATTTCATCGCGCGGCTTGAGCTCGGGGTCGGCCGCGGATCCGCGTCGCGCCATGGCCAGATGCAGATCGGCCGAAATCACCTGCACCCGCTCCTCCGGCGGCACCTGGCGTCGGATCATGATGTAGTGAATATCGGCGTCCGGCTTCAACTCGTCGAAACTGTTGAGCACGTCGGTCAGCCGCAGGCCGGGGTGGTATTCGAATTCGCCGGGGCGATACACGTAGCCCATGAGCCTGACCGAGTTCTCGAGCGTCGGTCTGATCTCCGGTATCCGCAGCTTGTCGCCGTTGTCGAGCGCCGTCTGCCGGCCCGCTGCGGTGGTGAGATTCACGTTCTGCATCTGATGAAGATGCGAGGATAAAATCCGATTCAACTGGCCCTGACTAGCGTCCGCGTCGGGCGACAACCCGCCGGCGATTTCCACCGCCTGACCGACGGTTCGCTCCGCCTTGAGTTCGTAGATGGCCGGGCGCCGCACCGCCCCGTACACCGCCACCGTATTGCCGATCGGCGGAATGAAAATCACGTCCCCGGGAAGCAATTGCCGGTCGCCGCTGGTGTCGCCTCGCAGCAGCAGATCGTAAAGATCGAGGGTCGTGACCAGGCGGCCGTTGCGCTTGAGCTCGATGTTGCGCAACGAACCGATTTTCTTCACGCCGCCGCTCACGAACAAGGCGTTGGTCATCGTCGACAGGCCGCTCACCGTGTAGGAACCCGGTTTCTGCGCCTCACCGAGGACGAACACCCGGATCGAACGCAACTCACCCATGGTCACGCTCACCTGCTCCCCGATGAACTGTTTGGAGACGCGCTGCTGGATGATCTGTTTGGCCCCATCGAAGCTCATGCCGCTCACCATGATCGGCCCGAGCTTCGGGAAGTTGATCCTGCCGTCGCGCTCGACCGTCAATTCGTAGCTCGAGGGGTTGTTGCCGTAAAGCTGGATTTCGAGCGTGTCGCCGGGCCCCACGATGTAGTCGACCGGCACCTGGATGTCGGAGACCGGCGCGAAGGTGCTCGGCGTGCCCTCGAACAGGTCATAGCCAAAGGGCTTCAACGCCTCCTCGCCGGAAGTCATCAGCCGCAGCAGGGTCAATTTCACGAAATAGTCGTGCAGATCGGCATCGGCGCTCAATCGACGGCTCGCCTCGGCCGGTGTGAGGCCCGCGAGCGGTATGGCCGCGAGCCCGGGCAATTCGAGCACGCCGAAACGATTCAACCGGTAGGGATTGTTGCTCAATATCCGATCGCGAAACCTTTCCTGCTCCTTTTTCTCCGAGTCACTCTTCGGGTTTTCCGGTTCGGTCGGCAGCGGGCAGCGGGACAAATCGAACTGGAAGCCAACGGGATTATTATTGTTAAGTTCGCCGTTCAAGCCGTTGCCGTTGCCGATGCCGCCCGCACCGCTCAGTCCCGAAAGAGCGGAAAGACCGCCGCTGCCGCCGTTGAGCTGATTCAGGCCGCCGAGGGGATTCGCCGGGTTCGGCGGCTGAGCCGGGGTGCCGTTCTGGGAATTGTTGGGTGAGTTCTGATACAGACCGAGTGCATTGCGTTTGCAAATCTCATCGACCGAGCGCATCTCGATCATCACCGTATCGTCGGCGCGCAGCTCCGGGTTCTCGTTCGGCTGGCGCAGGATCCGCCCGTCACGCGTCTTGATGTCCTTTTCCAGGATCTCGGGCTTCTCATTATCGGTGTTGATCGTTTCCGGCGACTTCAACTTCTGATCGGTCTTCTTGCCGGTGCCGTTCGACTTCCCGCCGAGCACGCCTTGCAGGATCGATTGCTGTTCGTCGGGGGACAGGCTGTCCTTCAATGCCTGCAGCTGATCCGAGTTTTGGCCCGCCGCCGTGAAACCCAGCAACAGCGCGCAGATGAAAGTGAATAGAGGCGCAACGATGCGACGAAGGGATCGAGGGCCGGAGCTGCGCGTCATGCGTGGTTTGGCAGCGATCCTTCGCTGCGGATTACGCTTGGGCATTTATAATTATTACAATCTTGAGCGTGTCACCTGATCTGTCGCAGCGGCATTTTGGAACGGCCGACGCATCAAATCCATCAGAGTTTTTTCCGCAGTGAGTGCCTGGTCGTCACGGGTCACACGCCAACACCAATGTCAGTTAGGGAGGACCGCGAATCGCGCCGGTAGTTCCTCGGCGGCGCGGGAGATCGACGTATGCGCTTGACGCACGCGTGATTTTTTCAACCTGAATGGGAGCGACGCGTGGCGTCGCGGCTGAAGCCGGCTTCAGCCTTTGTAATTTTTATTCAGCCACGCCGCATAGTCGGGCCCCAACAAGGCCTGCCACCAGCCCGGGTGGGCCAGGTACCAGTCGAGCGTCTCGCGCAAGCCGCGTGTGAGATCGCGGCTCGGCGCATACCCGAACTCGCGCGCAGCCTTGCGGTAGTCGATGGCGTAGCGGCGGTCGTGGCCGAGCCGGTCGCGCACGTGCGTGATGAGATCGAGCGCCTGCGCGCCGCCGGAACGCGGCGAGGCCGGAAAAGCCCTGCGCAGTTCGGCGCTTGCCCCAAGTTTCTCATCGACCAGCGCGCACAGCGTGCGCACCACCTGCATGTTGGTGGTTTCGCTGTTGCCGCCGATGTTGTACACCTCGCCGGAGCGGCCGCGCGTGAGCGCGAGCGCAATCGCTTCGCAGTGATCGGTGACGTGCAGCCAGTCGCGCACCTGCAGCCCATCGCCATACACCGGCAGCGGCCTGCCCAACAGGATGTTGATCAGCGTGAGCGGAATGAGTTTCTCGGGGAATTGGTACGGGCCGTAGTTGTTGGAGCAATTGGTGATCGTGGTGTCGAGCCCGAAGGTCTCGTGATACGCGCGCACCAGATGATCCGAGCCGGCCTTGCTGGCCGAATACGGTGAATTCGGCGCGTACGGATGCGATTCGCTGAACGGCGGATCGGTGGGACCGAGCGATCCGTACACCTCGTCGGTCGACACGTGATGAAAGCGGTGCGCCGGCACGCTCCGGCGCTCCACCCACAGGCTCTTGGCGGCCTTGAGCAGGGCGTGCGTGCCGACCACGTTGGTGCGGATGAATTCATCGGGGCCGAGGATCGAGCGATCCACGTGCGACTCGGCCGCGAAATGCACCAGCGTGTCGATGTGGTGCTGCTCGAGCACGCCACGCACTTGGGCTTCATCGCAGATGTCCCCGCGCACGAACACGTAGCGCGGATCGCGTTCGAGACCGGCGAGATTCTCGAGGTTGCCGGCGTAGGTCAGCGCGTCGAGCACCACCACCGCACCCGCATTGGTGCGTGCGAGCCAATGGCGCACGAAATTCGCGCCGATGAATCCGGCGCCGCCGGTGATGCAGACATTATGCGGTGCGAAGCTCATCGAGCATGTTCCTTAAGTTTTGCCGCCAGTGCACGGCGGGCGTCGCCACCAGCGCGCGGGTGGCGGTGGTGTCGAGCACGCTGAAAGCCGGACGCTGCGCGCGCGTCGGATACTGCGCGCTCACGATCGGTACCACGGCGGCCGGCCGCGAAAGCAATCCGCGCGTGAGCGCCTCCTCCTGGATGGCGACCGCAAAGTCGTACCAGCTCGCCACCCCGAGATCGGTCCAGTGATACACGCCGCCCGCGACGTCCGCGGCCATCAGATCCCAGATGGCGCGCGCCAGGCCGGTGGCCCAGGTGGGCGTGCCGATTTGATCGCCGACCACCGTGAGGCGCTCGCGCTCGCGCATCAGCTTGAGCATCGTGAGCACGAAGTTCTTGCCCGCCGCGGCGTACACCCAGGCGGTGCGCAGCACCACGCCCGTGCCGGCGCCGGCGCCGGCGAGCACGCTGGTCTCGCCGGCCAATTTGGTGGCCCCGTAGACACCCAATGGGTGGGTGGCATCGTCCGGGCGGTAGGCGCGGCCCGAGCGGCCGTCGAAGACGAAGTCGGTCGACAGGTGCAGCAGACGGGCGCCGGCTCGTGCGGCGGCCGCGGCGAGCACCGCAACCGCGGTCGCGTTGATCGCGCGGGCCTCTGCCGCGTGCTCCTCGGCCAGATCGACCGCGGTATAGGCCGCCGCGTTCACGATCCAATCGATGCGCTCCGCGCCGAGCGCGCGCTCCACCGCACCGGCATCCGCGATGTCGAGTTCGCCGCGCGTTCGGGTGATGAGCGTGTGGCCGCGCGGCGCCGTCAGCGTGACGGCGCGGCCGACCTGGCCGGCGGCGCCGAGCAGCAGCACTCTCACGGGAATTTCTCGATCTCGGTGAAGGGGGCGCCGCGCCGGTCCTTCGCCGACAGTTCCGGCTCGATGCCGGAGGGCAGCGGCCATTCGATTTTGAGTTCCGGGTCGTTCCACGCCAGGGTGCGCTCATCGGCGGGGCTGTAGAAGTCCGTGCACTTGTAGAGAAAGTCCGCGCTTGGGCTCGTCACCAGGATTCCGTGCGCGAGGCCCGGCGGGACCCACAGCATGCGGTAGTTCTCGGCGCACAACTCGATACCCCACCACTGACCGAAACTCGGCGAGCTGCGGCGCAGGTCCACCACCACGTCGAACACGCTGCCCGCCGCCACCCGCACCAGCTTGCCCTGGGTGTGGGCGACCTGCAGATGCAGACCGCGCAGCGTCCATTGATTGGAGCGGCTGTGATTGTCCTGCACGAACGGCGCGCCGATGCCGGCGGCGGCGAACTTGTCCGCCTGCCAGGTCTCCATGAAAAAGCCGCGCGCGTCACCGAACACCCGCGGTTCGATCACCACCACGCCATGGATCGGGGTTTCGACGAATCTCATCGGGCGCCCATCCTCATGCCGGGCCGACTTCCTTGACCAGCCGCGTGAGGTACTCCCCGTAGCCGCTCTTTTCGAGCGGCTTGGCGAGCTTCAGCAGCTGCTCGGCATCGATGAAGCCCAAGCGCCAGGCGATCTCCTCCACGCAGGCGACCTTCAGACCCTGCCGCTCCTCGAGGATGCGCACGAACACCCCGGCATCGAGCAGCGAATTGTGCGTGCCCGTGTCGAGCCATGCGGTGCCGCGCCCGAGCCGCTCCACGTGCAGGTCGCCGAGTTTGAGATAGGCCCGGTTCAGGTCGGTGATCTCGAGTTCCCCGCGCGCCGACGGGGCGAGCGCCCGCGCGAGCGCGCTCGCACGGGTGTCGTAAAAATAAATGCCGGTGATGGCGTAGTTGGAAGGCGGCCTGGCCGGCTTTTCCAGCAACTCCTTCACCTGGCCGTTGGCGTCGAACTCGACCACCCCGTAACGTTCGGGATCCTGCACGTAGTAGCCGAATACGGTCGCCCCGCTCGCACGGCCGGCGGCGGATTTGAGCAGCTCGGACAGGTTCGCGCCGTAAAAAATGTTGTCGCCGAGGATGAGCGCGGACGGGGCGCCATCCAGGAACGGTTCGGCGATGATCAGCGCCTGGGCGATCCCGTTCGGCTGCGCCTGCACCGCGTACTCGAACCTGACGCCCCACTGCTCCCCGCCGCCGAGCAGGTCACGAAACGCAGTTTGATCCCGCGGCGTGGTGATGATGAGAAATTCCCGGATTCCCGCGGCCATGAGCGTGGCGAGCGGGTAGTAGATCATCGGCTTGTCGTACACCGGCAGCAGCTGCTTGCTCTGCGAGAGCGTGATCGGGTGCAGCCGTGTGCCGGCGCCGCCGGCCAAAATGATCCCTTTGCGTGCTTTTGACAAAATATTGGCCTTGAGACTTTAAGTGAGCGGCGATTATAGAGGAACGCCGGCCAGCCCAGGCCGCAATAAAGATTCGGCAACGGCGCGCCCCGGCCCGCCGAAGCGCCCGGGCTGCGCTGAAGCGCCCCGGCCCGCCGAAGCGCCCGGGCTGCGCTGAAGCGCCCCGGCGCTGCCGCTCAGCGGTGCTCGGCGACGTACCGGATGAGGGCGGCGAGCCCGTCGGCGCCCGGGCCGGTGGGCTTGGGCTCGCCCGTCATGGAAATGCCCGCCGCGAGTTTTTTGCCGAGCTCCACGCCGAATTGATCGAACGAATTGATGCCCCAGAGCGCGCCCTGCACGAACACGCTGTGCTCGTACAGCGCGAGCAGCGCACCCAAGGTGCGGGCGGTGGTCTGCGGATACAGCAACAGCGAACTCGGGCGATTGCCCTCGTGCACCCGGTGCGCCTTGAGCCGCGCGACCTCCGCCGCGGCGGCGCCGGCATGGCGCATCTCCGCCTCCACCTCCTCGGCCGTGCGGCCGAAGGCGAAGGCCTGGATTTGCGCGAAGCAATTCTGGAGCGCGAGATCCTGCGCCGCGGTGCCGCCCCACGAGCCGCGTAACGGGGCGATGAAATCGAGCGCGGCGCTCGGCGTGCCCTGGTGCAGCATCTGGAAGAAGGAGTGCTGCGCGTTCGATCCCGGTTCGCCCCACACCACCGGCGCGGTCGCGAAATCGACCCGCTCGCCGGCGAGCGAGACCGACTTGCCGTTGCTCTCCATCTCGAGCTGCTGCAGATACGCCGGGAGGCGCGCCAGGCGCTCATCGTAAGGCAGCACGGCGAGGGTCGGCAGCTGCAGGAAGGTCCGATTCCACACCCCGAGCAGGCCCATCAGCACCGGCAGATTGGCCTCGAGCGGCGCGTCGCTGAAATGCCGGTCGATGCCGCTCGCCCCGTCGAGAAATTGATCGAATTTTGCGCTGCCGAGCACGAGCTCGGCGATCAAGCCCACCGCCGACCACACCGAGTAGCGCCCGCCGACCCAGTCCCACATCGTGAAGCGGTGCGCGGCGGCGATGCCGAAGGCATCCATGGCCGGCGCATTGGTCGAGACCGCCACGAAATGATGTCCCGGGGATTTCTCGCCCAAGGCGCCGACCATCCAGGCGCGCGCCGCATTGGCGTTCGCCTGCGTCTCCTGGGTGGTGAAGGTCTTCGAACACACGATCACCAGCGTCTCGGCCGGATCCAGGCTGCGCGTGAGATCCTCGAGCTGCGTGCGATCGACGTTCGAGACGAAGTGCGGCGTGAGCCCGCCGCTCCATTCGTGCTTGAGCGCCTGGCAGACCAGCAGCGGCCCCAAATCCGAGCCGCCGATGCCGATGTTGATCACGTGCTTGAACGGCTTGCCGGTGATGCCGCGCACCTCGCCCGCGCGCACCGCGCCGGTGAAGCGGGCGAGCTGCCGGCGCGACTCGGCGACCTCGGCCTGCACGTCCGCGGAGCCGGCGAACGCCGAGCGCAGCGCCGTGTGCAGCACCGCGCGCCGCTCGGTCGAATTGATCGGATCGCCGCGGAACATCGCACCGATGCGCGCCTGCAGCCCGGCCGCACGGGCGAGCTCGAACAGCAGGTCGAGGGTTTTTTGCGTGACCCGCTGGCGCGAGTAATCCAGCAGGAATCCCCCGTGCTCGCGGTGGAAATGTTCGAAGCGACCGGGGTCCGCGGCGCTGAGCGCGCGCAAATGCACGGTGCCGGCTTCGCGCGCATGCGCCGCGAGCGCAGCCCAGGCGGGAAGCGAGGAGTTCAACTGCGACATACCCCGATCTTACACCGGCTCCTTGCCGCCGTAGTACTCGAGATACCAGTCGACGAAATTGCGCACGCCCTGCTCGAGCGGCATGCTCGGCCGGTAGCCCACGTCGCGGACCAACAGCTCGACGTCCGCGCACGTGTCCGGCACGTCGCCGGGCTGCATGGGCAGCAGCTTTTTCTGCGCCGGGCGCCCGAGGCACTGCTCGAGCACCTCGATGTAGCGCAGCAGCTGCACCGGTTGTTGATTGCCGATGTTGTAAATTTTATATGGGGCGTAGCTGCTGCTCGGATCGGGCCGCAGGGAATCCCAATGCGGATCGGGCGCCGCGACGTGCGCGAGCGCGGCAAGCACGCCGTTCACGATGTCGTCGATGTAGGTGAAATCGCGCCGATGGCGTCCTTCGTTGAACACCTCGATCGGTTTGCCGGCGAGAATGTTGCGCGCGAACAGGAACAGCGCCATGTCCGGGCGGCCCCACGGTCCGTACACCGTGAAGAACCGCAAGCCGGTGGTCGGCAGCCCGAACAGCGAGGAGTAGCTGTGCGCCATCAATTCATTGGCCTTCTTGGTGGCCGCGTAGAGCGCGAGGGGGTGATCGACATTCTGGCGTTCGGAAAACGGCATCTGCGTGTTGGCGCCGTACACCGAACTCGAGGAGGCATACACCAGATGACCGACGCGTTGCTGCCGGCAGCCCTCGAGCACGTGCAGGAAACCGGTGACGTTGGTCTGCACATAGATATGCGGATTTTCGATCGAATGGCGCACGCCGGCCTGCGCCGCGAGGTGCACCACCCGCTCGAACTGCTCGCGCGCGAACAAGCCGTCCAGCCCCTCGCGATCCGCGATGTCGAGCCGCACGAAGCGAAACTTGGGCTGGCGTTCAAGCAGCGCGAGCCGCGCCGCCTTGAGCGAGGGGTCGTAGTAGGCATTCAAGTTGTCGATGCCGACCACCTCATCGCCGCGCGCCAGCAGCGCCTTCGCGGTGTGAAAGCCGATGAATCCCGCGCAACCGGTGACCAGCACCTTCACAATTTCCGCCACACGGTCTGGCCGCCCGACGCCTTGTCGAGCAATGCGAGCACATGCTCGTGCGCGACGAGCTCCTCGGCGGTGGCGCCAAGCACCGGCACTCTCGCGGTGGCGGCCGGGCGCGCAAGACCGGTGAGCCGCGCCTGGCTGCGCGCGGTTTCGGACTCCCCGCTCAACACCAGCATCGCCTGCCCGCCCGTCATGGCGAGATACACCTCGGCGAGGATGCGCGCATCGAGCAGCGCCCCGTGGTAATCGCGATGCGAATTGTCGACCGAGTAGCGCTTGCACAGGGCATCGAGATTGTTGCGCTGGCCGGGATGCATCTGGCGCGCCAACGCCAGGGTGTCGAGCACCTTGCACAGATCGGTGATGCGCGCGACGCCGTTCTCGAGGCGCGTGAGTTCGGCGTTCAGGAACGCGACGTCGAAGGGCGCGTTGTGGATCACGAGTTCCGCGTCGCGCACGAAATCGAGAAACTCCGCGTGGATCTCGGCGAAGCGCGGCTCCTTCGCCAGACGTTCGCGGCTCAGGCCGTGAACCTGCAGCGCGCCCTCGTCGATGTCGCGCTCCGGATTCAGGTACCGATGGAACGACCGTCCGGTGAGCCGGCGGTTGTTGATCTCCACGCAGCCGATTTCGATGACCCGGTGGTGTTGCTCCACTTCGAGGCCGGTGGTCTCGGTATCGAGGACGATTTGACGCATGATTGTTATTTTCCCGACATCAACCGATCGATCGCGCGATTCGCAAGCTCATCGACATACTCGTTGCCCGCGTGGCCGGAATGCCCCCGCACCCAGTGCCATTCGATATCCTGCGCCGCCGCGGCCACCTCGAGCTGCTCCCATAAGTCCTGATTCTTGACAGCTTCGCGCGCGGCGGTGCGCCAGCCGCGCGCCTTCCACTGCGGCAGCCATTCGGTATAGCCCTGCAGCACGTATTTCGAATCGGTGTACAGCTTGACCTTGCAGCGGCGCTTGAGCGCACTCAGGCCGCCGATCGCACCCATGAGCTCCATGCGGTTGTTGGTGGTCGCCGCCTCGGCGCCCGACACTTCCCGCCGCTCCTTGCCGGCGATCAGCAATGCCGCCCAGCCGCCGGGACCCGGATTGCCGCGACAGGCCCCATCGGTGTAGAGCTCAACCTCGGTCATTGACCGACTTTGGTGGTGGGCTCCGCCGCGGGCACCAGCACGCGCGGGCGCGTGCGGCGTTTCGGACGCACCAGCGTGAGGGTCTGCACGCGCTTGCGCGCCTTGAGCAGATAGGCGCCGGCGGTCAAGGGCGCGCGCGGCCGGAACGGCGTCTCGAGCCGCCGCCCGGTCACGGGCAGCGCACCCAAGTATCCGTACACGCCCGTCACCTCGAAATCGAGCAACGCCATCCAGTCGCGCAGCCGCCGCTCCGAGAGCATGCGCCGGGTTTCCGGGGGAAAACTGCGGTGGCGAAACCGCTTCGCGAACCAGCGCCGCGCACCCCAGCCGCTCCACGGATTGAAGCCGCAGATCATCAGGCAGCCCTCGGCGCACAGCACGCGTTCGGCCTCGCGCAGCACCGCATAGGGGTCTTCCACCAGCTCGAGCGTGTGCGGCAGAAGGATCGCATCGATCGAATCGGAGGCAAACGGCAGCGAGGCCAGGGGTGCGCACAGGGTCACGCCCGGCCGCTGCTCGGGCCCGAGCAGCGTCGAGTGCTGCGTGCGTGCGCCGCCGAGCAGGTGTCGGGCCGTACCCCAGCTGCCGACCTGCAGCAACTCGAAGCCGAACACATCCTCGAGCGCCAGGCGCGCGAGCGCGCTTTCCTCGCGCTCGACGCGTGCGCCGAGCGGGCTTGCGAACCAATCCTCTGCCGCGATGCCGCGCGCTGCTTGCAACTTCTGACCCTTCATGAAAACACTAGCGGACTTCGCATGTTACAGGTTAAATACGCCGCAAAATGTCAAACCAATCAACCCCGCTCGGTGTGCGCCCGGTTCGCGCATTTGCCGACAATTACATCTGGCTCATCGAGGCGCCGCGCTCGAAGAGCCGGGTGGTCGCCGTCGATCCGGGGGAGGCCGCACCGGTCGTGGCGGAACTCAAACGCAGCGGTGCAAGCTTAGCTGCGATTTTGCTCACCCACCATCATCCCGACCACATCGGCGGCGTCGCCCAACTGCTCGAGTTGGGTGCGGTGCCGGTCATCGGGCCGGAGGACGCTCGGATCCCGCAGCGCACCCGCACGGTGCGCGACGGGGACCACTGCGAGTTGCCGGACTTGGGACTTGGCTTCGATATTTTGCACGTGCCCGGACATACCTTAAGCCACATTGCGTTTTGGGGGCACGGTGCGCTGTTTTGCGGGGATACCCTGTTCAGCGCGGGCTGCGGTCGCATGTTCGAGGGTACGCCTACGCAAATGACTGCCTCGTTGAACCGGCTGCGCGCGCTGCCGCCGGAGACCCAGATGTACTGCGGACACGAGTACACCGCGGCGAATCTGCGCTTCGCCCTGACGGTGGAGCCGGATAATCCGGCGACGCTCGAGTATCGCGACCAGGTGGTGCGCCTGCGCGCGACCGACCTGCCGACGCTGCCCGCGCGCCTGGCGCTCGAAACGCGCGTCAATCCCTTCTTGCGCTGCGAGGTGCCCGCGGTGCGCGCGGCCGCCGAGTCGCGCGCCGGTAGATCGCTGCACGAACCTGCCGACGTCTTTGCCGTTCTGCGTGCCTGGAAAGACCAGTTCCGGTAACGGAACCCAAGCGAAGAGGCACCTCTAAGGATGGCTCAATTGTCGTTGCGAATTCCCTTCATGGCCGCCATGGCGCTTACGCTCGGCGCCTGCGCCCACCAGGCGGCCGCCCCCCCGGCGCACGAGCGCATCGTGGTGCCGCCGGCCGGTGCGACGGGGCCGGCCGCGCCCGAATCCGCGACCCCGGCCACCGGCGCAACCCCCTCGCTCACCATGCCGCGCGAGTGGCAGCACCACAACGGCGAGGACTACGACGATTTGTTCGACCGCATGCGGGCGGGGTTCGTGTTCGATGAGGTGCAGGAGCCGGCCATCGATCAGCAGCTCGCCTGGTTCGAGCACAACCCCGAGTACCTCGAGCGGGTCTTTCAGCGCAGCCAGCGCTATCTCTACCACGTCATCACGGAGATCGAGGCGCGCGGGATGCCGCTGGAGTTCGCGCTCCTACCGGTGGTCGAGAGCGCCTATGAGCCGTTCGCCTATTCGGTGAGCCGGGCCGCCGGATTGTGGCAGTTCATCCCCGCCACCGGGGTGCGCTTCGGGCTCAAGCAGGACTGGTGGTACGACGGTCGGCGCGACGTCATCGAATCGACGCGCGCGGCACTCGACTATTTGCAGGCGCTGCACGATCAGTTCGACGGCAACTGGCTGCTGGCGATCGCCGCTTACAACGTGGGCGAGGCGGCGGTGCAGCGCGCGATCGACTACAACAACGCGCACGGCCTGCCGGCCGATTTTTGGCACCTGAATCTGCCGGCCGAGACGCGCGCCTACGTGCCGAAGCTGCTCGCCATGAAACGCCTGATGGCGGAGCCCGAGCGCTACGGCCTGGATTTTGCGCCGATCCCGAACGAACCGTACTTTGCGGTCATCGAGACCGGCTCGCAGATCGATCTGAAAGTCGCGGCGCAGATCGCCAACACGAGCTACGAGGAATTGATCGCGCTCAATCCCGGATTCAACCGCTGGGCCACGGACCCGGCGGGTCCGAACCGGTTGCTGGTACCGATCGACAACGCCGATGGCTTCGAGGTGGCGCTGGCCGCGCTGCCGGCCGCGGATCGCGTGCCCTACACCGAACACGTGGTCGACAAGCACGAGACCCTGGCCGATATCGCCAGGCGCTACGCCACGTCGGTCGCCGTGCTCAGCCGGGTCAACGATCTGCCGGGCGGACGGGTGAGCGCGGGACAGACGCTGCGCATCCCCGAGGT
>Ga0181534_10000964_pt1 | contig 19520 bp, 16 predicted proteins | sample PEATcosm2014_Bin_37_FD_119758 | JGI IMG/M metagenome (GOLD analysis project Ga0181534, IMG submission 119758) | Peatland microbial communities from MTU Mesocosm Facility, Houghton, MI, USA - PEATcosm2014_Bin17_10_metaG | ecosystem: Environmental > Terrestrial > Soil > Wetlands > Peat | place... | reverse complement strand
GCTCGAGCGGATCGCCTGCCACCTCGACGTGATCGCGAAGGAGGCCGAGACGACCGCGCTCTACGTCGGGCAGGCTCGCTTCCAGATCCTCAAGGAGCAGGTCATGCGCCTGCGCCTGCGGCTAACCGGGAGCCGCTTTGCGCGCGGCGTCATCTGCCCCGGGGGTGTTCGTTTCGAGCGAGCCGTGGAGCTCGATGAGCTGCTGGCCGCCGTCGACTCGCTCGAGCACGACCTGCGCCGCGACTGCCGGCTCTTTACTCGCACCGCCTCGATGACTGACCGACTGATCGGCTCGGGGCGGCTACCACGCTCGCTGGTCGAGGAGTACTCGGCTGTCGGTCCCCTCGCGCGCGGCTCGGGCGTCTCGACCGATGCCCGCCACGAGCGGCCCTATGGCGACTATCAGCGCCTCGGCCTGCGGGTCGTGACGCGGCCGGAGGGTGACGCCATGGCACGCGTCAATGTGCGCCTGGGCGAGCTATCGGAATCGCTGCGGCTGCTGCGCGGCTCGATCGATCAGCTGCGCCGCCAGAACGGCGAGCTCTTGGCGCCGCTGCCGCGCTTGCGCAGCGGCTCGGCGTTCGGCTGGGTCGAGGCGCCGCAGGGCGAGCTCGTGATCTCCGTCGAGATCCGCCGCGGCGTCCTGCGAAACGTCCACATCGCCTCGCCGTCGCTGCGCAACTGGGCGCTGTTTGACCACGCGTTCCCCAGGGATGTGCTGACCGACTTCGCGTTCATCGAGCACAGCTTCGGCCTGACGCCCGCAGGAGCCGATCGCTGATGCTCGAGTGGATCCTGCGCGGTCTCGGCCAGGGGAAGGTCACGACCTCCTACCCTCATCGGCCCGACCCTGCCCCGCAAGGCTACCGCGGTGTTGTCGAGGTGCTCGAGCAGGGCGGAAAGGCGCCGAGCGAGCTCGCGGCGCTCTGCCCGACCGCAGCGATCGTCGTCGATGGCGCCGGCCGCGTCAGCGTGGATCGCGGCCGCTGCATCCTCTGCGGCTCCTGTGTGGAGGCCGCTCCGGATCGCTTTGCATTCGCGGCGCGATATGAGACGGCGGCGCGTTCGCGATCGGCGCTCGTCGTGCCAGAGCGGCCGGAGACGGAGATCGAACCGCTCTCGCAGACGCTCGCCGAGCAGGCCCGCGCGCTTGGGCGCTCGATCCACGTGCGTCACATCGACTGCGGCTCCGACGGGTCCGAGGAGTGGGAGATCCAGGCCCTCTGGAACCCCTACCACGACATCCAGCGGCTCGGCTTCTTCCTCACCGCAGCGCCGCGCCACGCGGACATCCTGCTGGTCACGGGTGCGGTGACTCGCGCGATGCGCGAGCCGCTCGAGCGCACCTGGGAAGTTATGCCCGCGCCGAAGGCGCTGATCGCCGTGGGGACCGACGCCTGCTCGGGCGGCCTCAGCTCGCCCGGCCTCCTGACCGCCGGCGGCGTTGACGCGGTCCTGGCTGTTGACGTCTACGTGCCCGGCTCTCCACCGTCGCCGATCGCGATCATGCATGCGTTGCTGCTCGCCACCGGACGCCTGCGCGCGGGGGTGGTCGCGTGACGCTGCTGTTCGCGCTCGCGCTGTCGGCATTCGTCGTGGCCGGCGTCCTCGCGACTCGCTCGAGCCGCGCAGCGTCGCTCGTCGCTGCGCTCGGCTGCGCCGGCCTCGTGATCGTCGGTGTGAGCGCGGCGCTGGGTGGGTCGCAGCCGGCGCTGGAGCTCGGCGCCTGGCTCGGCTTCGGCGCTGACGCCCTGCGCGTCGACCGGCTCGCCGGCATCTTCCTCGCGTTGACCGGAATCCTCGGCGCGGCGGTGTCGTTGTCGGCCGCCGAGCTTCCGGCCGGCCGCTGGCAGACCTCTCTCGCGACGACGCTGCTGCTCTGCGTCGCGGTGGTGATCGTCGCCGAGAACGCGTTTCTCTTCCTGATCGCCTGGGAGGCGCTGAGCGTCTGTATCTACCTCCTCGCGAGCTCCGGGGCAAGCCGTGAGGACCTGCTCGGTGGCTACCTGACGGGTGTGCTCGCGAAGCTCGGCGGGGCGGCGCTGCTCGCCGCGTTCGCGCTGCTCTACGCCCATACCCACAGCTTCGATTTGAGTGTCTGGGAGCACGCGTCGCTCGGCGCGGGCACGCGCTGCGTGCTGTTCGCGCTGTTCCTCGTCTGCTTCGCGACGAAGCTCGGCGTCGTCCCGCTCCAGGGCGGCATCCCGGCCGGCTACGCGGCCGCGCCGCGGCTCGGCGCGGCCGCGCTGTCGGTCGCGCTGTGCGCCGGCTTCTACGGCCTCTGGCGGTTCGAGTTCGAGATCCTCGGGCCGCTGCCAGCCGGCTGCGGTGACGCGCTGCTGATCGTCGGCGGTGTCACCGCGCTGCTCGGGATCGTTTACGCCCTGGCGCAGGACAACCTGCGGCGGTTCCTCGGCTACTCGACCGTCGAGCACGCGGGCGTCGTGCTCGTCGGCCTCGGCGTGGCGCTGCTCGGTCAGGCCGCCCACAAGCCGCTGCTCGCCGCCGCCGGGCTGCTGGCGGCGACGCTCCACGTCTGCGCCCACAACCTCTCAAAGACGCTCGCACTGATCGGCATCGACCGCGTCGAGCAGGCGAGCGGCAGGCGCACGCTCGATCCGCTCGGCGGCCTTGGACGCCGCCTGCCGCTGAGTGCGGGCGCGCTCGGCCTCGCGTCGCTGACGCTTACAGCGATCCCACCGCTCGGCGGCTTCGTCAGCGAGTGGTTCACCTTTGAGGCTCTGCTCCAGGGCTTTCGCATGCCCACGCTCCTGGCGCGGCTGCTCTGCGCGCTGGCAGCCGCCGCGCTCGCCGCAACCGCCGGCGTCGGCTTGCTCGCCTTCGCCAATTACTACGGCTTCATCTTCCTTGGCGCCGCGCGCGACGGGATCGATCGCCTGCGCGAGCCGTCGCGTCTTCCGTTCGGGCTGATCGGCCTCGGCGTTGTGATCCTCTTTCTCGGAACGGTTGCGCCATGGGAGATCGATCTGCTTGGCGCCGGGCTCCGTCCGCTGCTCGGCTTCAACGCCGCGAGCGCGGCAATCAGCCACCCGCTAGTGCTCGGCCCGGTGTTCCGAAACTTTTCGGTGCTCGCGCCGACCTGGCTCAGCATCGCCCTACCCGCTTACGCGGCACTGGCATTTGTCGTGGTACGCGCGATGCGCGGACGCAGCGTCCGCTCGGCGCCGGTGCGCCGGGCGCCGGTCTGGGTCACCGGCGGCGCCGTCGATCTCGCCGCCGTCCAGTACCGCCCGTCCGCCTACTCCAACCCGATGCGGGTCATCCTCCGCGGTCCGCTGGGTTTCCGCACGCGCCTGATCCCCGGCCGTGGCGGCACGCTGCGGCTCGAAACGACCGTCAGCAATACGATCGAGCGCCGCCTCTACGCGCCAGCGACGGCGCTCGCGCTCGCCATCACGGTGCGCGCGCGCCGGCTGCAGTCCGGGCGCCTCTCGTCCTATCTGCTCTACATGCTCGTCGCCTTGATCATCGCTGTGTCGCTGGTTCCAATCCTGCGCTGATGATCCAGCGGATCCTGATCGCCTGGGACGGCTCGCCGATTGCGCTGCAGCGCTTTTGATGCGGCCATCGATCTGGCGCGCCGCTACGACGCCGAGCTGCTCGCGGTCTCGATCGCAAACGCGCCGGCGGACGCCGAGACCACCGCCGACCGCGACGACTCGGCGAGCGCGGCACGCCTTTATTTCGAATCGACTTTTGCTGAGGTCAGGGACCGCGCCGAGCGCGCCGGCGTGGGCGTCGAGCACAGGACGATCGAGGCGAGCGCGCCAGCCCGAGCGCTGGCCGAGTACGCGCGCGAGCACGGCTTCGACCTGATCGTCTGCGGACATCATCATTCGCGTCGCGCGGGCCGGCTGCTGCTGCGCGGCGCTCGTGCTGATGCGCGGCCACGTCGGGATCTACGGCGAGGTGGTCGAGGCGGGGAGGGTCGCGCTCGGCGACCCGGTCGCCCCCGCCTGAGCGTCGGTCCTCAGAAGCTCGAACCCGCACCGCGAGCCGGGCGGCGGCCGAGCACCTGGTAGACGCCGGTGAAGCCAACCCGAAAGCCGTTGCGGGCGGCGCGAAGATAGAGACGGAAGACCCTCACGCGCTCGGCGCCCGCGAGCTCGATTGCCCGGTCGAGGTGCTGATCGAAGCGGGCGATCCAATGGTTCAGCGTCTCGATGTAGTCGTCTGCGAGTCCCTCGACGTGCTGCGTCACGAGGCCGGCCTGCTCGATCGCCGCGAGTACGCGAGCGAGGTGGAGCGGCGCGGCATCAGGGAAGACGTAGCGCTCCGAGAACGGCCCGGCCTCGGGGTCACCGTGGCGCAGGCGCGCGATGCCGTGATTGAGGAGACGCCCGCCCGGCGTCAGCAGGGCCGCGAGGCGCGCCGCGTAGTCGTCGATCTGCACTGAGCCGACGTGCTCGACCATGCCGATGCTCGCGATTGCGTCGAAGCTCTCGCCGCTGAGCTCGCGGTAGTCGGCGACGCGGATCTCGACCTGGCCGTCGAGCCCGGCGGCGCTGACCCGCTCGCGCGCCAGCTGCGCCTGTGGCTCGGACAGCGTGATCCCGACGGCGCGCACGCCGTGCTGCGCGGCTGCGTGAATCACAAAGCTGCCCCAGCCGCAGCCGACATCGAGCAGCCGCTCCCCAGCTCGCAGTCCAAGTTTTCGGCAGACCAGTTCGCGCTTTGCCTCCTGGGCTTCCTCGAGGCTCTTTGCACCACGCGAGAAGAGCGCGCAGCTGTAGGTCATCGACTCGTCGAGGAACAGCGCGAAGAATTCGTTCGAGACGTCGTAATGGTGGCGGACCGCGCGCCGGTCGCGCAGGATGCTGTGACGCTCGCCGCGCGGTCGCAGCTCGATCGCGGGGACACGAGGGGGCGCTGTCAGGCCGACGGCCGGTATCGCCGCGAGCGCGAGACGCGCCCGGGCGGCGGTGTCGAGCGCCGGCGGCTTCCAGCTCGACAGCAGTGCCATCGCCGCGTCGAGGTCGTCAACCTCGATCAAACCGGCGACGTAGGCGCGGCCGATCCCGAGTTGCCCCGGCGAGCGCAGCAGGTGACCGACCGCGCCAGGACCACGAATGCGAAACACAGGCCCCCCGGGGACGCTTGCCTCGAGCCGCGATCCGTCCCAGAACTCGACCTCGAAGGGCCGCTGGGGAAAGCTGCGCTCGAGTTCGCGGCGCAGGAGGGCTGGCGTGGCTAACATCGCCGCCGAGAGGCTATTGGGCGGATCGCCGCTCGTGCACGGAAGTGCGGCGGCGGGCCGCGCGCGCGACCGCGCGTCTGGACGTTTGTTCGAGGCGGCGGACGGGCGCTGTTAGGCTCGCTTCTTGCTCTTGCGAGCTCAGCTGGCTCTGGCCGCGGCGCTCCTGATTGCGATCGCGTGCTTCGTCGCCGTCGCGTCCGCCGCCAGCGCGAGCTACCCGCTGGGCCGGGGGACGGGCGGCTGTCCCGTGTTTCCGAGCAGCAGTCCCTGGCACGAGAAGGTCGCCGATCTTCCGCTCAGCCCGCTGTCGAGCGAATACATCGCTTCGATTGGCGCGAATCTTGATCTCCATCCCGACTTCGGGCATGAGCGCGCCTACGGGATTCCCTACGCCGTGGTGCCGGCCGACCAGCCGAAGGTTGCGATCCACTTCACGGCCTACGGCAGCCAGTCGAACCCAGGTCCCTACCCGATTCCCGCCGGCGCACCGGTCGAGGGTGGACAGAACGCAAGCGGGGATCGACACGTGATCGTGCTGGCGGCAGGGACGTGCAAGCTCTACGAGTTGTGGGACGCCTACCCGCAGGCGAACGGCTCGTGGGACGCCGGCTCGGGGGCGGTCTTCAACCTGCGCTCCGACAAGCTGCGCCCGAACGGCTGGACCTCCGCCGACGCCGCCGGTCTGTCGATCTTCGCCGGGCTGATCCGCTACAACGAGATCAAGCACGGCTACATCAATCATGCGATCCGCTTCACCGTACCCGAGACCCAGGCCGGCTTCATCCATCCGGCGACGCACTTCGCCTCTGACTCGACCAACCCGGATCTGCCGCCGATGGGGCTGCGCCTGCGGCTCGAGGCGAGCTATCCGATCGCGTCCTTTCCGCGGACCGACCGGATCATCCTCCAGGCGATGAAGACCTACGGCCTGATCGTCGCCGACAACGGCAGCCCCTGGTTCTTCCAGGGTGCGAGCGACCCGCGCTGGAACGACAACGTGCTCGACGATTTGAAGAGCGTCCCCGGAAGTGCCTTCCAGGTCGTCGACACCGGACCGATCCTGCACGCCGGCTGAAGCACCGCCCGCGGCGCGATGTTTGATCCCGCGGCCGGACTGTGGGGCTAGGCTGCAAGCGGTGGCAGGCGACCGCGAGAGGAGAGGCCAGATGCTGTTCGGTGATGATCACGTCAAGCGCTACGTCGAGACCGACGGAGCGGAGGGCCACGAGTGGCAGGGGACGACAGCGCTGATCCTGACGACCAAGGGACGGCATAGCGGCGAGCCGCGCAGCACGCCGCTGATCTATCAGCGCCACGGCGATGACTACCTGGTGGTTGCCTCGAAGGGCGGTGCCGATCAGCCGCCGGCCTGGTATCTGAACCTCCAGGCCGAGCCGGAGGTCGAAGTCCAGGTCCTCGCCGATCGCTTCCATGCCCGCGCGCGGACTGCCGGCCCGGCGGAGAAGCCGGAGCTTTGGCAGATCATGCTCGGCGCCTGGCCGGCCTACGCCGGATACCAGGAGAAGACCTCGCGCGAGATTCCGGTGGTCGTGCTGGAGCCCAGCTGACGCGAGCGTGGGCTCGGACCGCCGGGCGGCCTGCACGTGTCCGCGTGGACGGCGCTCGGTTACCCGGGCGGCACGGGGGTAGCCTGTTGGTGATGGAGCGCAAGCTCGGAGCCGGTGGCCGTCCACACGCCTCGCAAGGGCGCTCGCGGCTGCACGCGCCCGCCGGCTTTCGCGGCGGCCCCCGAACACCCACGACGGTCAAGGGACCGCCGCCGACAGCGCCGCCGCCGCCGCGGCGCAGGTCCACTCCGCGAGCGCTCCTGTTCGTGCGCTACGGCGTGCCCGTCACGATCATCGTGGCCGGTGCGATCGCGCTCTGCTTCGGTACCGAGGACTCGTTCTACGGCGGCGTCAGCCTGATCGGCGCGGGACTTTCGGTCTGGCTGATCAGCTGGGCCTACCGGCTCGGGGTTCGTGGCGATACCGACCGCGACGCTGAAGACCAGGCGCGTCGTTATTACGACCGTTTCGGGCGCTGGCCCGACGAGCGCCGCTGACGCTTCTACGCGTTCCAGCTCGCGTTCGCGCCGTGCGCTGAGAGAACGGTCGGCTTGCCGCCGGCCCACGGAATCGACTCGACCGAGCTCGGCGTGCCCTCGAAGCCCTTCGTGATCAGGACCGTCGCGCCGTCGCGCGACAGTGCGTCGGGGACGTCCCCGTCGCGAACGCCGTTGAGTGCGCGCGCAACCGTCGTCGCACCGTTCAGGGTGACGGTCCACGCGGCGCTGGTGTCGGTGCCCCCGAAATCCGCCAGCACGTGCTCACCGTTGGCGGACGCCGCGACCGGAACGAGTCCGCCGACCAGCGGCCCGACGGACATGTGCGTCAGCTGCCTCGCATCTCCGCCGCTCGGCGCAATCGACCAGAGCTGGTTGATCGGGTCCTCCTGCGGCCCGCGCGATCTGGACCGTGCGAAGACGATCGACCGCGCTCCCCACACCGGATAGGAGCTGTGACCGTCGCTCGTCAGCTGGCGCCGCGACGAGCCGAGTGGCGAGCTGATGAAGAGGTTGATCGGTGCGCTGCCGCGAAGCGACTTGGCGAGCGCGAAGACGACGTCATCGCTGGCGTTGGGGGCGAAGCTCGCGCCCTCGATCACGCCGCGAGCGATCGTCGTCACCGATCCGCTCGCGGTGTTGATCACGAGCAATGGGCCGGCACCGACGTTGCCGGTGCCGTAGGCGAGCAGCAGCTTCGAGTCCGCTGACCAGCCGGCCAGCACGAGGAAGCCGTCGTAGTGGTAGAGCCTCCGCGCCGGCCCGCCCCGCGCGGGGTAGGTCAGGAGCTCGGAGGTCGTGTTGTCCTGCGGCGGCAGCAGCCTGTTCGCGGCGACCAGGCTGCCGGAGGGGGCGAGCAGCGCACTCATTCCCGGACCGAGCGTGCGCGGATCGCTGCCGTCCAGATGTGCGATCTCGACGCTCGGGTGCAGCGTGCGCGAGTTGGCGATGAACGTCAGGTAGCGCGTTGCGCTCGCCTGCGCGAGGCCGGCGGTGAGGAGCCCCGCTGCGGCGAGTGCCGCGGCCAGCGCACACAGGGCGACCCGACTCGCCGACGTGCCGAATCGCTTCATCTTGCGCATCCCCTCGACGCCGATTGCCTGCGGGCAGCGCTAATGATTCCAGCTCGCTTCGTCTGCGGAGGTGGCGAGCACACTTTGGCGCGCGCCGTTCCAGGCGAGCGCGACGATTTCGCGGGCGCCCTGCGTCTGCTCCCTGAGCAGGATCGTCTTGCCGTTGCGCGAGATTCCCTCGGCGAGGACCGTCGCTCCCGCGACGTTGACCGCAACCGGGGACCGGCGGCGGCCCGCGAGGTTGAGCGCCCAGACGTCGACCCGCCGGAACAGCGAGTCGGGCGAGTAGAAGTTGCCGACGAGACGATCTCCATCGGCCGAAAGCCAGAACGCGGCGCCTGAGCTGTTGGCGTCCGGTGGACCTGACGCGAAGGCTCCGATCCGGTGCAGCCCGCGGCCGGACGGCGCGATCTGCCACAGCGCGTAGAGCGGCGAGCTGCTTCGGCTGCCCAGTCGCAGAAGCTTCGCAAAGACGATTCCACGAGCGCCCCACACCGGCGCGCTGGCGAGTCCCGCACGCGTCAGCTCGCGCGTCCGGCCGCCGCCGGCGCTGGTCTCATAGAGCAGCGACTCGCCGTCGTCGAGCTGCGCAACGCTGGCGCTCGAATAGACGAGCCGGTCGGGCAGGGCGGGGGCGAAGCTTGCACCAAGGAAGTCGCCGGTGGCGATCGTCCTGATCTGACCGCTGCGAACGTCGAGCACGAGGAGTGCGCTCTGCTCGCCCGCGGCGCTCAGCTCATTGGCCGTCAGTGCGACGTAGCGCGAGTCGGGCGACCAGCTGAGCAGTCGCGCTCCGTCGGGCGCGAAGCGCGGCGCCGCGAGCTGGAGCACAACGCGCGCCGAGCTGTGCCGCCCCGTTCCGTAGAGCGTGAGCGTCGCCTGCGCCGGCCCGGTGCTCAGGGCAAGGACGCTCGTGCCGTCCGGCGAGAGGAGAGCCTGGGAGGCATCGCCGAGCGCTCGCGGCGCGCTGGCGGATCGTGCGGCGGCGAGGAAGGCCTCACCGCTGTCGCGGTAGACCAGAACCAGTCGCTTCGGTGAATGGATCGACGCTGCGCCGGCAGCGCAGCCGGCCAGCGCCAGCGCGACCAGCCCGGACCCAGCGCGGCGCAGATGTTTGGCGGCGGGTTGCGCTCGCGGCTTGCTTTTGAAGCTAAATCTGGCCGCCACCGTTCACGCACCCGCGAGGCCGCATCGTAGTCGCTTGTGCTGCGGCTACCAGTCCCAGCTGGCGAACGCGGCGTGAACTGCGAGCGTCGTCGCCGCGCCCCCCACCCACGGCAGCCAGACCACCGTCTGTCCGGCGAAGTCATCGTTGGAAAGCGACCCGGAGCCCTGCGTGACGAGGATCGTCTCGCCGTTGCGCGAGATCGCGTCGCCGGTCATCGGCGACGCGGCAGAGCCGAGCTCCGACACGATCGTCGGCTTTGCGCCAAGGCTCACCTCCCAGGTTTCGGTGGCGCCGTTGCCGACGAGGTTCGCGAGCAGATGCGATCCGTTCGCTGAGATCGCGACCGGTTCGAGGCCGTAGAAGGGGGCGCTGATGGCTGCGTTGGTGAGCTGGCGGGCGTCGCGTCCGTTCGCTTTGACGAGCCACAGCTGATAGGTGGTGCTGGTGTGCGACGCCTCGCGCGAGAAGACGATGCCGTTCGGCCCCCAGAGCGGGTACTGGCTGAGGCCATCGTCGGTGACCTGGACCGGCGCGCCGCCTCTCAACGACACCGTATAGAGGTTCACGCGCGCGGTGACGAGCAGTGACGTCGCCTTGGCGAAGACCAGCCGGTCGGGCCGCGTGGGGGCGAAGCTGGCTCCGTTGATCGCGCCGGTTGCGATCGCTCGTGCCCTGCCCTTCAGGGGTACGACGACGAGCGAGTCTCCGTCGAGCACGGCGATCCAATCGCTGTCAGGCGACCAGGCGAGAATCGTCAGCTGGGAGCTCGAGCTGCGCAGGGTTCGCATGCTTGCCGGCGTCTTTGACACGCGGTAGAGCACCAGCGAGGACCCGTGCGGCGGTGACCCTGCGCCCTGGTGGACGGCGGCGACGAACTGCCCGTTCGGCGCCAGCACAGCCGTGCTCGCGCTGCCCAGCGGGCGCGGGTCGGCGCCGGCCGCGCCCGCCAGCATCGCCTCGGGCACGCCCGCGGACGCTGTGATGAACGTCATCCGCAGCGGCGCTCGTGCAGCCGCCATCAGGCGGGCCTCGCCGGCGCGCGCTCGCGCCGGGGCGACACTGGCGCCCGCCGCCGGCACCGCGGCGGCTAGCGATGCCACAAGCGCAGCTGCCAGCGCGCGCAAAAGACGGCCAGGCAGTCTGCTCGGCCAGCTCCCCATCACCTGCTCCTGTCCTCCGACGGTAGTTCTCGCAACCTCCGGCGCATCTCATCGTACGCAGCGACCGTGTTTGACGTCGCGGTAGCGCCCGTGCTGGGGACCGCGAGGCGCCGTGCCGCGCCTGCCGGCACGGCGGCGAGCGAGGCTGCCGGAGCGGCCGACTGACTATCGTGGGGAGACGGCGAAAACGCCGATTGCCCGATGAGCGCGCCACTCCGACTCAGCGTCCTGGACCAGTCGCCGATCCCCTCGGGATCAAGCGGCGCCGACGCGCTCGCGAACACTCTAGACCTTGCGCGCTTGGCTGAGGCGCTCGGCTACCACCGCTACTGGGTTGCCGAGCACCATGGCGCGCCGATGGTCGCGGGGCCGAGCCCGGAGGCGTTGATCGGTCCGATCGCGGCACTGACCAGCGGCATTCGCGTCGGTAGCGGTGGTGTGATGCTGCCGCATTACAGCCCGCTGAAGGTCGCCGAGAGTTTCAGCCTGCTGAGCGGGCTGTTCCCGGGGCGCATCGATCTGGCGTTGGGACGGGCCGCCGGCACCGATCCGCTGACGACGCTGGCGTTGCAGCGCGATCGCCGCCAGCCGGCGCCCGACGACTTTCGCGACCAGCTCGACGAGCTGCTCGCCTATATCGAGAACCGCATGCCGGCGCGGCATCCGTTCGCGCGTCTCGCGACGACGCTCCCGGGCCTCCCGCACGCACCGGAGCCCTGGCTCCTCGGCTCCTCCGATCAGAGTGCGATCTGGGCTGCGGAGCTCGGCCTGCCCTACGCGTTCGCCGATTTCATCAACCCGCGCGGGGCGCCGATCGCCGCGCGCTACCGCGCGAGCTTCAGCGACTCTCACCGCAGCTCGAGCCCCCGCCAGGCGGTCGGTGTCTCGGTGCTGTGCGCCGAGAGCGCCGAGGAGGCCGAGTACCTCGCCTCGAGCGTCCGCATGGCGATGCTGCTGCTGCGCCGCGGCGAGCTGATCGCGGTGCCGCCTCCCGAGACTGCGGTCCACTTCCTTGGCCAGCAGAGTCCGAGCTCGCTCGCGGCCGGCGGCGCGCGGCGCATCGTGGCCGGCGATCCGCCGAGCGTCCGCGGCGAGCTGGAGGGGATCGCCGAGGAGTACGGTGCCCAGGAGCTGATCGTCGTGACGATCACGCACGATCACGCGGCGCGGCGGCGCTCCTATGAGCTCCTCGCCGGCGCATTCGATCTCGTGCCGCGGTCCGCTGTTGAGCTGGCGCTCGCACCGACAACCTGATCTTGCTGGCGCCGGCATACGCGAACCGGCTCGTGATCCGTGCTTTGGGCGCCGCCACTACAGTTTCGCCCGCATGCACGGCGATTTCCTGACCCCGCGGCGCCGTCTCGACGCCCGCCGCGCCCTCAGACCGCGCGCCTGATGGCACGGGTCGGAACGCGCCCCCGAACCCCTCGGCGGAGGCTGGCCGCGCCGGCCGTCGACGCGGCCGAGCACGAGCAGCGGCCACGCAGTGGGCGTGGCGCCGCCGTCGCCATCCTCGCCGTCATCGTCGCGTTCCTGCTCGGATTCCTGATCGCGCCGCGCGGGCACGGTGGCCTCGTGGTCGAAAACGACCGCGACCAGAGCCTCTGGGCACTGGTGCCCACAGGCTGGAAGAACGAGGATCTCGTCGCGCCCTACGGCAGCGCGCTCGACGGCTGGCTCGCCGTCACCAACCCGCGCGCGAGCGAGACGGTGCTGGCGACAAGACCATCGCGAACGGCGCCGCAACTGCGCGCGCGCAGGCGCGCCGCACAGCTCCGGCCGCTGCGCGGTTACCAGCAGACCTACCTCGGGCCGGTCGCGTTCGCCGGCGGACGCATCGTCTGGCTGCTCCAGTATTCGCTCGCCGGCACGTATACGGCGGTATTCGAGTTCGACGCCTGCGCGCCCGCGATCGCGGTGACGGTGACGCTCGACGCGCCGAGCAGCGCCTCCCTGCTGGCCGAGGAGAACGCGCTACCTGAAGGCGCCGAGCCGGTCTGCGACGGGCCCGCGTTCACCTCTCCTGATCGCGCGGATCTCGCAATTCCGCTGCACCTGCCGTCCTGAGGACGGCTCGCGCGAGGCGCCCGCTCGGCGCCCTCACTCGGCGCCTCGAGCGACCCTGCCGGCAAAGCCCAGCAGCGCGCTGTCGAACGCCACCGGCCGCTCGACCATCGGCATGTGGCCGGTGTCCTCGAACACGAGCAGCTCGGCGCCGCGGATCATCGCCGCGATCTGCTCCCCGTCGCTGCACGGGATCAGCACGTCTTCGCGCCCGTGCACGACGAGCGTGGGCGCGGCGATCGAGCCGAGCTCGGCACTGATGTCATGTGCGCGGAGTGCCGCCAGCGCCGCCGCCGCGCCCGGTGGTCGAACGCCGCTCGCGAGCTCATAGAGCGTGTCGTTCGCGATCAGCGTCGGATGACGGAGTACCGTCGCGAAGAGGATGTGTTGGGCGCGCGGTCGGGTCACGGTGCCGTTCGGTCCGCGCAGCAATGAGCCGGCGATACGACCGCCGGCGGCGAGCGCGAGCTGGACCGTGCGCGAATCGAGATCTGCCGGCGCCAGGCAGGCGGCCCCGACGAGCGCGAGCGCCCCGACGCGCGCGGGGAAGCGCAGCGCGAGTTCCGCGACGACGAGAGCGCCGAGCGAGTTCCCGCCGACGAGCGGCGCTTCGAGCTCGAGCAGATCGCAGACGCGGTCCAGCGTCCGCGCGTAGCCGTCAATCGAGATCGGCTCGGCGGGAAGCTGCGAGCGCCCAAAGCCGGGCAGGTCCAGGGCGACCACGCGATGATCGAGCGCCAGTCGGGGGATGTTCTCGATCCAGTTCTGCCAGCGCCCGCCGAGCCCGTGAACGAGCAGGATCGGTCGGCCAGGGCCGCTGCCGATGTCGACGAGGTGGACGCGACGCGCATCGACGGCGACGGCGCGAAGGTGCTCGCGCCAGCGGACCGTGCGCCAGTCCGGTTCGTCGCCCCGGCCGTAGTCGGCGCTCGCGGAGCGCGCGGTGCGCCAGCTCGCCGGGCGGCCCCGCGCTGCAAGGATTCGCCTGTGGGCCGCCATCGCCAGAAGCGTAGTCGCCGCTGCGCCCGCCACCCGGGGGCGTCGCGGTGACGCTCGAGCGCGCGCGCTGGTGGGTCATCCGTCCGGCTTCCAACCGCAAGCCCGCCACGTATCGCTGCCCACTCTGCGGCCGCCTGCTCCCGTCACTCAGCGAGCACATGCTGCTGCTGCCAGAGGGTGACGCGACGCGCCGACGTCACGCCCATTCTGCCTGCGTGATGCGCGCGCGCGGCGCGGGGCGGCTGCCGCTGCGCGAGGACTGGCTCGCGACCCAGCCACGGCCTCCCAGCCTCTGGCAACGTTTGCGTCAGCGTCGGGGGGCCGGCAGGGAGATGCCGCCGCGGCGCTGAACTGAAATAGACGGCACCTTGATGGCTGGCGCACCCTGCGGCGGTGAGCGGCCGGGCGGCGCCGAGCGTGCCCGACGGGCGGTGCGGGGTTTCAGATCCGCTGCCGACGTCCGATGCTAGTGAAGACCACCGTGCAGACGGCCCGACGTGCGCTCCGAAACAGCGCCGCCCGCGTTCTAACAGGCAAGCCGCTTCGATGAGAACCAGCAACCGACCAACGATCGCTCTCTTCGCCATTGCGATGGCGCTCGGTCTCGCCGCACTGGCCCCGGGTGCAGCGGCGCAGAACGGGGTCGGCGGCGCGGCCGTACCGGGTGGCGGCGACAGCTCCGGGCAGAGCACCGGTTCGACCGGCGCCAGCTCGAGCAGCACCGCGGCGAGCAGTACCACTGCGAGCAGTGCGCGCAGCACCTCACACGGGCCGGCGCCGATCATCACGGCGGCTTCCTGCTACGCGATCGGCAGGACCCACTGCCAGAGGAAGCACCGGCACGCCGTCGAGATGACCGGTGAGCTCGTGATCCATGGCCACCACTTCGCCGGTCAGCTGACCGTGTACTTCCAGGGCAGCGACGCGAGCGCAGCGCGCGTCGACCCGATCGGCGCGCCACTGCGACCGACGCCCCACGGCTTCTCGGTCACCGTCCCGCTCGGCGCCACGAGCGGGCGGATCTATCTCGAGAGCCGCGGCGGCAAACGGTCGAACTTCTACGGTCCGGTCAAGATAACGGAGCCACCGATCACGGCCGTCGCGGCGCCCGCTCCGAGCGCGACAGCGTTCAACGGCGCCGGCATGTGGATCTGGTACCTCGATCAATCGGACGGCGGCAACCTGGCCGCGATCGCCGCCCAGGCCAAGGCTGCGGGCATCACCACGCTCTACATCAAGAGCAGCGACGGCGACGACTTCTGGGCACAGTTCACGCCGACGATGATCCAGACGCTCCACGCGCTCGGCCTCAACGTCTGCGCCTGGCAGTACGTCTACGGCGCCGACCCGGCCGGTGAGGCGGCGATGGGCGCCGAGGCGGTCGCTGACGGAGCTGACTGTCTCGCGATCGACGCCGAGAGCTCCTACGAAGGCAGGTACTGGGCGGCGCAGACCTACATCTCCGATCTGCGCGCCGTGATCGGTGCTTCCTATCCGCTCGGCCTGGCCTCGTTCCCCTATGTGAACGAGCACCCGGAACTGCCCTACTCGGTCTTTCTCGGGCCTGGCGGCGCGCAGTTCGACCTGCCCCAGGTCTACTGGAAGGACATCGGCACGACGCCCGACGCCGCCTACGCCCAGACGTTCATCGAGAACCGCATCTACGACCGGCCGATCGTCCCGATCGGACAGAGCTACAACAACGTCGCTGCGTCACAGATCACGCGCTTTCGCCAGCTCGCCAGCGCCTACGGCGCGCTTGGCTTCTCCCTCTACAGTTGGCAGGCAACGAACACCGCCGGCTGGCAGGCGCTCGACGCGCCCTTCACGCCCGCGACCGGCGTCGTCGTTCCAACGAGCTGGCCAACGCTCGCGGAGGGCAAAACTGGGGATCAGGTCCTCTGGATGCAGGAGCACCTCGCCGCGGCGGAGCCGACAACGCCCACGACCGGTGATTTCAATCCGGCTACCGAGACCAACCTGCTCGCCTTCCAGACCGCCCACGGTCTGCTCGCGAGCGGCGTGACGGATGACGAGACGTGGGCGGCGCTGCTGCAGCTCACGCCGGTGTCCGTGCAGTTCCCCAAGCCGCCGCCGGCCAGCACCGGTCCGAGTGGCACAACCGGACCGAGCGGTTCGTCTGGGACGTCCGGTTCGTCGGGGACGTCGGGGACGTCAGGATCCTCGGGCGGCACCAGCGCCTGAGGGCCTGCCTCGGCAGTGAAGTCGCCCGCGGATCCGGCCCCGAACGCCGCTCGCCGCCTGTTCGTCGAAGGCGACGGTTCCCCCTCGCAATATTTGCCACGAACGGGTATGTTCCGCCGTGACGGGAGTGAGAGCGGTGGCATAGAGCAGCGTCGGCGCCGACGCTGCTCTAACCATCGACCGGATCGCCGCTAACATCGGTGGGCAGCGGATCAGCCGTCGCCCTGCAAGCAAATGGCACTCGTCACGATCTCGGCGGCTTACGGCGCCCTCGGCAGCGAGGTCGGCCGCAGGCTCGCGGACCGCCTCGAGGTTCCCTTCCTCGATCGCGTGATCACCGCCGAGGTGGCTGAGCGGCTTGCGCTTCCGCTCGAGGAGGTCGAGTCGCTCGACGAGTCGCCCGGGAGCCGCATCGAGCGCCTGATCGCCTCGTTCACGCAGATGGGCAGCCTCTTTGGTGTGGCGCTGGCGCCGGTCGACGCAGTCACTGACGAAGTCACGTTTCGCAGGGCGACCGAGGATGCGATCCGCCAGCACGCGGCCTCCGGATCCGCCGTGATCGTCGGCCGCGCCGCGATGATCGTGCTCGCCGATGACCCGAACGTCGTGCGCGTCCGCCTCAGCGGCCCGCGCGAAGCCCGCATCGAGCAGGCCGTCCGCCTCCACGGCCTCGACCGCGAGGAGGCCGAGCGCCAGGCGCGCGCCAGCGACGGCGTCCGCGAAGCGTGGGTCCAGCGCTTCTACGGCCGCGACGTCAAAGATCCGTCGCTCTACGACCTCATCATCAACGCGACGCGATTCGACGCCGAGGCCTGCGTCGAGCTGATCGCGCAGGCGGCAATCACCGTCGGCTCCACCTAGCGCACGCGACCACACGCACGCCGTCCCACGCACGCAGGCCGTCCCACGCACGCACGCCGCCCCACACACGCGCGCCGTCCCACGCACGCGCGCCGTCCCACACACGCACGCCGTCCCACACACGCACGCCGTCCCACGCACGCCGTCCCACGCACGCCACGCACGCGCGCAGCGCTCAGCCGCTCAGACACTTACCGTCGCCGACTCCCCGAGCACCTTGCCGCCGTAGTCGAGGGCGCGGACCGCGATCCGGCGGGCGTCTCTGCGTGCCCCCAGCAGCGTCTCGAAACCGTCCCGCGGACGCGCCGAGTCCGGCACCAGCGGGCCGTCGCGACCACCGGCGAGGACCACCCAGTAGCGGGTGCGCGTGTCGCCGTTCCAGCTCGCCCAGACATCGAGCTGACGTTCGCGCCGGCGCACCGCCACGCTCGGCGCACCCGAGCCGGCGCCGGTCCACGGCATGCGGAACGCCCGGTAGGAGAGGTACTTGTCGCCGAGCTGCGCGTCGAACAAGAGCTCTCCCGAGGCGGAGAACTCCGAGACGTAGGGCTCGGCGCCCCAGCCCACGAAGACGTTGCCGTTCGGCAGGATCTGGACGCTCCCCTGGCTGGTTGCGAGCAGCGGCGTCGGGTGGCGGTACTCGCGCAGCAGGCTCGCCTTGCGCCCCGGCTCGTCGACCGCGAGGACGATCGCCCGCGACTCGTTCGTGTTGGCGTTGGGCAGCCCCTCGTTGTCGAAGATCGTCAGCGTCCCGTCCGCCTGCCGGCGGACGTCGTGCTGCCAGGCGAACGCAGCTCCGCTGGCGAGCGAGAAGTCGCCGCTCTTTCCCCCCAGGCGCCAGATGACCGCGCCGCTGTGGCGGTCGATCTTGTAGACGGTATGGGTGTTGCGCGAGCTGACGAGCAGGTTGCCGTCGTAGTCGACGTCGATCGAGTTGATGTGAACGTAGTCCCAGGGCTCATAGACCGGCCAGTAGGACTCGCTCAGCGGAATGTGGTCGAGGCTGTGCCACTCGAGCAGCACGCGCCCGCTGGCGAGGTCGATCTCCTGGAAGATCGCATCCTGGATCGTGCCCTGCTTCGATCCGCCGACGCTGCTGAGATCCCGCGTAACGATCTGGTAGGCGGTCAGCAGCGCCGTGCCGCGATCGGTCAGCAGAAACTCGTGCAGGTCGCCACGCAGGCCGTTGCCGGCCTGAACGCGGCGCAGCGGCGCGTAGTCCTCGCCGGCGATCACGTAGCCGCCGACGCCGTGGCCGTTCTCGATCAGCCCGTCCCACCAGGTCAGCGCCGGACGCCCCTGGTAGCGCTGGACCTGGAGGTTCGTCGTGACGAGGCCGGCGAGCGGGTTCTCCCAAACCGGTTGACCAGTGTTGTCGACGATCACGCCGCCGGCCTGCTGGCCGGTGGGTGCGTTGTAGGGCGCCATGAAGATCAGCCCGGGCGCGAGGCCGCCGCTCAGGCTCGCGACGCTGAGGCCCGGGATCCGCAGGTCGGGACGCGTCACGAACCGCGGGTCGCTCGGCGCGACGCTCGAGAGCACATGGTTCACCGGCAGCAGCGTCAGCCCGCTCGAGAGCTCGTCCCCGGCGGCGGTCCCGGCGACCGCGGCGAGGGCGATCGCACCGCCGGCCCGCAGCAGCTCGCGCCGCGTCAACCGCGAGCCGGTCCCGCCAGCGCTGGTCTGCGACGCGCTCACCATGTCAACTGATGCAACCACGCCGCTGTAACAAGCTCGTAAGGCTCATGTTGCGCCGCGCTTACGCGTCCTGCGCGAAGGTACGGCGCAGCCACTCGGCGGCTGCCTCGGCGTTCCGTGCCTCGATCTGGTGCACACCACTGGTCTCGTGGTAATCGACGCGCAGGCCGCCGCCCTCGAGCAGCTCGCGCGCGCGCCGAGCGAACGCGACATCGATCACCGGGTCGGCGGCGCCGTGGGCGATCAGCACGCGCAGGCCGACGCGGGCGGCCAGGTCGGGCTCCCAGCCGGCAACGCTCGGAATGAAGCCGGAGAAGGCGAGGATGCCTGCCGGCAGCGGCCGATCACCGCCGAGCCCGAGCGCGTAGCTCATCACGGAGCCCATCGAGAAGCCCCCCAGCACCGTCCGCTCCGGCGCGATGCCGGTTCGCTGCCAGAGCTCGTCGTGGAACGCCGCGAGCTGCCCGTAGCCCGCAGCGAACGTCTCCGGGTCGGGGTAGCCGACGCGCGGCACCACATACCAGTGATAGCCGCCGAGCCCTGGCAGCCTCAGCGGGCCGCGCGGCGCGACGACATGGAGCGTGCGCTGCGGATCGAGCACGTCCGCGAGCGCGAGCAGATCCTGCTCGTCGGATCCGCGCCCGTGGTGGAGCACGAGCAGCCCGCTCGCCGGAGCGGCCGCCAAACGCTCGTCATAGACCAGTGCGCACATAACGTCCATGATGGCGCACACCAGCATGCTGTTCGGGTGGGTTCATGCCTTTGCCTCGATGGGTGAACCCACCGTGCTGTTCGGGTGGGTGCATGCACCCACCCGGGGATCGGTGCATGCACCGATCCCCACCTCGGCGCATGCGCCGAGGTGACGGGCCTAACCGGCTTCTTCGAGCGTCTCGGCGTCGACGGCGGGGTCGTCGTCGACGGCCTCGGTGACGAGCGTCGGCGTCAGGCCCTTCTCGATCGTCTCGCGGGTCACGACGCATTTCTTGACGTCGCGGCGGGAGGGCAG
>Ga0181534_10000963_pt1 | contig 19531 bp, 23 predicted proteins | sample PEATcosm2014_Bin_37_FD_119758 | JGI IMG/M metagenome (GOLD analysis project Ga0181534, IMG submission 119758) | Peatland microbial communities from MTU Mesocosm Facility, Houghton, MI, USA - PEATcosm2014_Bin17_10_metaG | ecosystem: Environmental > Terrestrial > Soil > Wetlands > Peat | place... | reverse complement strand
GCTCTATAAACAGTGTTCGGGTCACCGCTGACACTGTCGGCGTTGGCCAGGTTGCTGGCCACGGTGTTGAGGCGGACCGACTGCGCGCTCAGTCCCGAGCCGACAATGTCGAATATTTTAAAGGAGGACATTTAATGAGCTCACTGGCCGGTGATGGCGGTCATCAGGCCTTTGAAGCGCGATGACAGAAAGGTGAGGGTGGCCTGGTAGCGCACCGTGTTGTCCGCGAAGGCAGCCTGTTCCTGTTGCGTGTCTACGGTGTTGCCATCGAGGGCCGGCGCCAGCGGCGTGCGATACTTCAGATTCGCGCTCGCATCCGTGTTGGGATCGACAGCAATGTGGGCGGCGTTGTCGGTGGTCATCTTGACGGGCGCGTCAGGACTGCCCGCACTGGCCATAGCGGCCCGGAAGTCGATATCGCGAGCCTTGTAGCCCGGCGTGTCGGAGTTCGCCATGTTGTCGGCGATGACTTCCGTCCGTTTGGACTGCAACTTCAAAGCATCCGGGTGAATGCCGAGATAGGAATCCAGTGAGAAGGGCATGATGTACTCGATCCGTCAAAAGGTTGACCTGACGGAGTGAGTGCAATTGGTATGCCACGGGGGGATATCGCGGCTGGCGGGGATCCAACACCGCCGGGAGCGTGAGAGAGGTCACGCGAGCGGCAAGGTCTTGCCGCATCGGCGGGGCACAACCCGCCGTCGTGATGTTAAAGATAGCGGCAATCCCCACAACAACTTTAATTGGCACGCCGCCTGCAAGCTATACAGCCACTATGAAGCGAGTGACGTTTTTCTGGCTGAGCCTCCTTGCGTTTGCGGCCGTCACGGACGCGCAGGAAGATGCGCTGACCGCGATCCGAAATACCGCGTATGCGTACGTCAGATCATTGATTCCTGCGAGCGCGGGTGAGACCACCATCACAGTCCAGCAGCTCGACAACCGTTTGCATCTTGCGCCCTGCGCGCGCAAGGACCTGTCCGCTGCGCTTCCTCCTGGCGCCTCGTTGCAGGCGCGAACTACTGTAGGTGTGAGCTGCGCAGGGCCCGCACCCTGGCGCATATTCGTACCCGTCAACATCGAGAGCAAGATCGATGTTCTGGTACTCGCTCATGCGGTGAATCGGGATGCGCGACTGACCGCGGCCGATGTAACAGTAGAGATGCGCCAGACCGCGGGTCCGGGCAATGCCTATTTGACCAAGCCTGCGGAGCTCGCTAATCGCGTAGTGCGCCGCCCGCTGGCGGCGGGGACCACGCTCTCCATCGATATGTTTATGCCGGATCTGATTGTGCGCCGCGGCCAGGAAGTCACGCTGTTGTCCGCGCTCGATTCCATCGAGGTTCGGGCGAGCGGGCGGGCCATGAGTGACGGGGCCGCGGGCTCCCGGATCCAGGTACAGAATGTTGGCTCGCAGCGCGTAGTCGAGGGCGTCGTCGAAAGTGCGGACCTCGTCAGGGTGGCCCGGTGATGCGCTGCAACCCTACCGATAGTTTCAGGAAGAACTCCTCAAGTCCTGCGGCCCCGGGTCGATACCCTGATTACGAAACCAGGAGGTCCCGACGTGGCCGTTAACCTAACCGGACTCGATCTTGGCGGCACAGCCGCCAGCTCTACCCATAAATCGTCGTCGACGCCGAATGCCTCGACGCACGCCACCGCCACCACCCCGGATGCAACGCAGCAGCCGCAAAAAGAGGTCAGTGTTTCCAGCACGGCCTCGCTGCTGTCGCAGGTGCAGCGCTCCCTCAGCTCGACTTCCGCGATCGATCAGAAGCGCGTGGATTCGATCAGCAATGCGCTGGCCGCGGGTACTTACAAGGTGGATTCGAACAAGATCGCCCACGGCCTGATCAACAGTGAGCGGGACCTGGGCAAATTGAAGTAAGCAAAGGCAAGTACCGATGAACCAAACGCAGTGCCGCGAGAAACTGGGCCATCTCATCCAGGATGAGAGCCTCGCATTGAACGAGCTGTCGACGCTCCTGGATCGTGAGCACGGTTTTCTCGAAGCGAATGACGTGGTGGCGCTGGAAGGCGCAACCCGCGAGCGCCAGCGCTGCGTGGCCAGAATCTTCCGGGTTGATGAGGAACGTCGCGCGCTGTGCCGCGACATGGGCCGTCCAGTTGACCTCGCCGGCCTGGAGGATCTGCTGCGCTGGTGCGATCCCAAGGGGTCGCTGTCGGGGACCTGGGCTGAATGCTCGGAAGCCGCTACCAGGGCCCGAAGCCTGAATGACCGCAATGGCGCGCTGGTGGCGGCCCGGTTGAAGCACGTCCAGGCTCGCCTGGGCACCCTCATCGCCAGCCGCCGTGAATCGACCACCTATGGCCCGAAGGGAGGCTATAACCAGGCCTCGACCGGTCGGGTGCTCACGGCTGAAGCGTGAATCGCATCGCACTCTAAAGTTCTTGCTGCCCCTGCCGTAATAGGGGTTACAGGTACTTTGGAGAGCCGGTGTGGCTAGTAACATAAGCGGAATTGATCCTGCGCAGGTCCTCTCAGTAGGGGCAGGTCGTCCAATTCAGCGTCCCCAGGACGCCGTCGGCGGTGGCACGACCTCCGCTGATTCCAAGAGCGGCTCCCCTCAGGATGTTCAGATCACCGGAACTGCTCGCCAGCTGGCCGACCTCGATCAGCAGGTACGGAACGCGCCGGACGTTAATGAGCAGAAGGTGGCTCAGCTGCGCTCGGCCATCGAGCAGGGCACTTACCAGGTTCGCCCGCAGCACATTGCGGATCAGCTCATGTCGCTCGAACGGAGCCTCGGCTCGCTGCCGGATGGAGATTGAGCCATGGCAGTCGCGGGTAATGACATCGAAGTCTGCCGCGAGCACCTCGGGTCGTTATTGACCGAGGAAGTGGATGCCTTGCGCGATTTGGAAGAGGTGCTCGTTCGCGAGCACGACGTGCTCGGGGCGCGGAATGTGGCCGCGATCGAGCGCACTGCGTTGGTTAGGGCGCAGATGATGGGCGATCTGGCGCGGACCGAAGAGCAACGCCGCTCCTTGTGTACGCTGCATGGCTATACGCCCGATTGGATCGGACTGGAGAGTTTAATGTCGTGGTGCGACCCGGAAGGGACGCTGTTGTCACGACTTCGTGAGTGCGCGCAGCGCGCAATGCGGTGCCGCGATTTGAATGTGAAGAACGGGACGCTGGTGGCGGCGCGGATGAAGCAGGTTGAGGGGATGTTGAATGCCCTGACCAGTAACGCGAGTAAGCCAATGACCTACGGCCCCAAGGGTAGTTTGGCGCCGCGGATGAATCGCTCCCACGAATGGGGCGCCGTGTAACGCGCCGCAGGCGCACGCATTGCGCTGACAGAACCCGGGCTCCGCGCGGCCATTGCCGCGCCAATAAACGAATCGGGCGCCGTGTAACGCGCCGAAGGCGCAGGGATTGCGCCGATAGGACCCGGGCTCCGCGCGGCCATTCCCTGGCTAGGGATAGTGCCGCGCCAATGAACTAACCCAGCGCGACTCGCAGGGATTCGATGTCCTTGGCGGACTCGGCGATGAACGCCTCGCAGGCGGCCGCGTCCAACTTCAACTTGTGCAGCGGCTTGGCGCAGTGAACCTGGGCCTGCAACACCTGTGGCTGGTTGTGGTGCTCGGCGAGAATCGTCCCCACGACCAACACATCCGCCAATCCCACCGGTCCCCGGGCGTCGCGGTCGAAATTCTCCGACTCGTGCACCGCTTGCACGATCTCATCGGCAATGCCCCAGTTTTCCAGCAGCGCCGCGGCAATGCTCAAATGCCAATCCTGTTCGATGGATTGGTAGGCGTCCTGATCCGCAAACAGCGCACGATGGCCACTGGCCCGCGTCAGGATGTACAGCCGACCAATACCCTGCAACAGGCCTGCCAGCAAAGCAGTATCCGGGTTGAGGTTGGTCAAACGACGCGCCATGACGCAGCTGAGGCTTGCGACCAGCACGCTGCGCTTCCACAGCATACCCAGCGGCGCTTCCAACCCTTTCAGAATCGGTGCATCGCGCAGTTGTCGCACCGCAAATGCAATCGTAGCCGAGCGGACCGTATCCAACCCAACGCGCGATACCGCGCTGCGTAAATCAGTAACCAGCGCTCCGCCAGGGTTCAGGGCCGCTGAATTAGCCATCCGCACGATCTGAGAGGCCAGGACAGGCTCGCTGCCCAACACCTTGACGATGCGGTTGGTGTCGGCACTCTCGTCACCCAGGACGCGCTGCACGCGCATGACGATGTGCGGAAAGCCGGGCAGCTCGATCTTGCCACCGGACAGCTCGGAGGCGAGCGCCTGTACGAAAGTGAATGCCACATCACCGGCGCCTGTCGGCATTGCGGTAGTGGGAGGGGAGGATTGAGCCACAGTCATGCGCCTAGAGCCTGTCTCAGCGTATCAATCTCGTGCTCGGACTCGTCAATGAGTTGCTCGTAGCTGGCCCGGTCGATCTTCATCCGCTTGCAGGCGGCGACATCGTGCATGTTGAGCTCGATGGTTTCCGGGTGATCCTTGAAGGCGGCGAGCAGGTTGCCCACCGTCACGACATCGGTCAGGTCCACAGGCCCCGAATGGGAACGCTCCATGTCCTCGAAATTGCTGACGGCTTCGATGACTTCCTCGGCCATCTCCCAGTTCTCGAGCAGCGCTTTCGCAATGGCGCTGTGCCAGTCGCGCACGATCGCGGTATAGGCTGCCTGGTTGGCAAACAAACCGGGGTGTTGGGCCGAGCGGGTCAGGATGTAGAGCTGGCCGATTCCATGCAGGAGACCTGCCAGGAGGGCCGTATCGGGGTTGACCTTGCTGTAGCGGCGGGCAACCGCATAGGACATAGCCGCGACCGCGGCGCTGCGCTTCCACAGGTCCTCGAGGGGCTTTTCCAGGCCTTTGAGAGCGTCCTGCTTCTTCAACTGTGACATCGCAAACGCGATCGCCGCGCTGCGCACCATGTTGAAGCCCATACGAGCAATGGCCGTACGCAACTCGGTAATGGGCTTGCCACTGAAGTTCAGGGCAGCGGAGTTGCCTATCTGCATCAGGCGGGCGGCGAGCGCGGGCTCGGAGCCGACCACCCGAACAACCATGTCCTGCGTCACATTATCGTCTGACAGCACTTTGCGGACCCGCAGTGCAATATCAGGAAAACTGGGTAACTCCACCTTCCCTTTGGAGAGCTCGGCGGCCAGGGACTGCACGAAGGCAAACGCCTGCATGTCAGTGGGGCCTGCATTCTGATTCTTGGCGGCGGTAGTCATCGGCAGGTGTCTTCCGGTCGCGGATCAACTTCGCGTAGGGGCCAATAGTCTCGTGAGTTGAGACATATTTCTTAGTGGTGGATCACGCCTCGCGCGCTTGCCGGGTTATGTCCATCGATTCCGCGAGTGTCCGTATCTTCGAGGCCACCGAATCCAGGGCCATTACATGCTGGGCGGCCCCCAGGGAAACGGCTTCTCCGGGCATGCCCCAGACCACGCTGGTGGCCTCGTCCTGGGCAATTGTCTGGCTGCCCGCATCGAGCATCTCCTTGAGCCCCTTCGCGCCGTCCTTGCCCATGCCCGTCAGGATGACACCGATGGCATTGCGGCCCGCATTCTGGGCAACGGAGCGGAAAAGTACGTCCACGGAAGGTTTGTGCCGGTTGACCGGGACGCCGTCATCGAGCCGTAGAACATAACGCGCACCGTCCCTGACAACCATCAGATGCCGGTCCCCCGGGGCAATGTAGGCGTGACCCGCGAGGACCTGTTGGCCATCCTCGGCCTCGTATACGGTCACCTGACAGCAATCGTTCATGCGCTTGGCGAACGGTGTGCTGAATGCCTTGGGAATGTGTTGGGCAATCACCACGCCGGGGGTGTCCGGTGGAAGTTTGGTCAACACCGCCTTGATGGCTTCGGTGCCGCCCGTGGAGGCGCCGATGGCAATGATCCGGTCGGTGGTGCGCAAGTGCGCCGCGCTCGAGGTTTTGGGGAGCACTGCGTCGGTCGAGAATTTGGGGCGCGCGGCGATTGCGGCTGCCCGATGCGGATCCAACGCCCGGACACTGGCGCGCGCGGCGGTTTTGATCTTCTCGATCAACTCGTCGCTGTAGTCCTTCAAGGTGGCCGCGAGGTCGATTTTCGGCTTCGACAGGTAGTCGATTGCGCCGATGGCAAGCGCATCGAGCGTAACGTCGGCGCCGCGCTCGGTGAGTGACGACACCATGACCACCGGCATGGGGCGCAGGCGCATCAGATTCTTGAGGAAGGTGATGCCGTCCATCTTCGGCATCTCAACATCGAGTGTCAGCACATCTGGGTTGAGCTGCTTGATCTTCTCTCTCGCGATGTGTGCGTCGCTCGCGACGCCAACGACGTCGATCGCGGGGTCGGCGCGCAGGATGTCCGTGAGGAGACTGCGCACGAGGGCGGAGTCGTCCACAATGAGCACGCGAATACGCTTCCCTGTCGAAATTGCGGGCGTCGACATTCTCGAATCTCCGAAACGGCGTCAGTCAAACAGCTCGACGTCGCCGCCGGCGGCCGCGGCCGCGGTGCCGATACTGGCGAGGTACAACTGCTCGTGGTGGCTGATGATGCGGTTCTCGACCGGACGCAGGCGCCGCATCTTGACGCGCCCACTGATTGGAAAATAGACGACCTTGCGCGGCGTGGTGCCGCCGAGGTCTTCAGCAACGATGCGATAGCCTTCGAGCTGCAGATAGCTGCGTACAAAGGCAATGTTGCGAGCGCCCACGTCCGTGACGCCGGACAACACCCGGCCACCGCCGAACACCTTGATCTCCAGGCGTTCGCGCGTGGCGCCAATCTTCAACAGGTCGTTGATCAGGCTTTCCATCGCGTAGGAGCCGTATCGCGTGGCGAGTCCGACGGCCGGATCGAGCCAGTTGTTGGGTCCGGTGGAGGCATCCTCGGGCAGCATGAAGTGGTTCATGCCGCCGACATTCTTGACCGGGTCGCGCACACACGCGGAGATGCACGAGCCGAGCACGGTCGAAATCGCTTCCGCGCCGCGAGTCACGTAGTACTCCCCCGGCAGGATCTTTACATTCCAACTGTCGAGCTGCGGATCCCAGAAGCGCTGCATGTGCGCAAAGGCCGGCAACATGACCGGCTGCTCGGGTCGGGCCGCTCGCAGCGCGGGTTTCATCCGGCTCTCCGGTAGACTGTTTTGCCGATGAGCGAATATTGCTCGCTCACCTTGAACAAACTTTCCGAATGACCCAGGAACAGCAGGTTGCCCGGCTGCTGCAGTTGCGCCACGCGAGTGAACAGGTCGCGCTGCGTGTCCTTGTCGAAGTAGATCACCACGTTGCGGCAGAAAATGGCGTCCAGAGGCCCACGCATGGGCAGCGGATGCATCAGGTTCAGCTGTTTGAAGGTGATCAGCGACTTCAGCTCCGGTGTAACCTCATGACACAGTCCGTCGCGCTCGCGGCGCTCCCGGAAGAAACGCGCGCGGCGCTGCAGGCTCAGATTCTTGAGACGATCCTCGGTGTACAGGCCACGGCGACCGCGTTCCAACACATCGGAATCGAGATCCGTTGCAAGGATACGCACATCCCAGCGCCGGATATCGGGAAGTGTCTCGAGAACCGTCATCGCGATGGAATAGGGCTCTTCGCCGGTCGAGCAGCCCGCTGACCAGATGCGTAGGCGGCGTGACGCGGCATTGCTGTTGGTCATGGGCACCAGCACGTGCTGGCGCAGGTAGTCGAAGTGATGCGGCTCGCGAAAGAAGGCTGTCAGATTGGTGGTGATTGCATTGCAGAACTGCGCGATTTCCCGCCCGCCATCCTGGGCGAGCAGCTCCCGGTACTGCGAGAACGTACGCAGCTGCAACGCCCGCAGGCGGCGCGCGAGCCGGCCGTAGACCAGCTCGCGCTTCTGATCGGACAGATTGATGCCCGTGATCTGCTTCACGAGCCGGCGCAGGGCCTCGAAGTCCTCGTTGCTGAAATCGAACTCCCGCAGACGCATCATCGTCTGGGTGTCGTGCAGCAACGGAATATTGATTCCGCTCGCCATCAGAACAACTCGACACCGCCGTCACGATGCATCAGCCGGTTTTGGACTTGAACGTCCGCACCTGCTCGTTGAATTTCGCGGCGATCTTCTGGAGCGTCTCGACTGCGCTGTTGTGCATCCTTTCTTCGTCACTGCGGCTCAGGCGATTCTGCTTGGCTTCAAACTCCAGGCACTTCGTGTAGGTGTCCACGTCGCCGTTGTATTCCTTCAGCGTCTGCATAGCAGTGACCATTTCCTGTTCACTGGCCGTCGTGCCGTCAGGAATCTTGCTGGGTGCCGGCGGCAACACACAGTCGGCGTGTGCCGGCAGGCTTGCGGCGTAGGCCAACACCGCGGCCAGAAGTATTCGCTTCGGAGAGTTCATGATCGAAAGTCCTCGTCAATGCTAATGTTAAACTCGTGCGGGCTCTAACCGAGCACCTTGTTGATGGTTGCCAGGAGCCGTTCCGGGTTGAATGGCTTGACCAGCCAACCGGTGGCGCCAGCTGCCTTGCCGGCCTGTTTGCGTTCCGTCGTCGCCTCCGTCGTCAACACCAGGAGAGGCACGTACTTGTAGCTCTCCAGGCCGCGCAATTCCCGAACCAACGTAATGCCGTCCATGCATGGCATGTTGACGTCGGTGATTACGAGATCAAATTTCGCGGCCTCCGCCTTCTGCAGGGCTTCGCAGCCGTCCGCGGCCTGCTCTACCTGGTGGCCGGCTCCGGTGAGGGTGATGCCGACCATCTGGCGCATCGCCGCTGAATCATCTACTGCCAGTATTTTTGCCATGATCAGAACTCGCGCCACTCGGTGTCGTGCTTCACGTCGTCAACGACGACCGTGGCGGCGCCGGTGGCACGCTTACGCCCGGACTCCTTGGAGGCCCAGGGCCGATTGGAGCTGCGGCGTTCGGCTCGCGGGGCAGGGGCTGTGACGGCGGGAGTCGCGTAGCTCTTCGCCGCCTCGATCATTTCCTTGACGCGGTAACGATCCAACATCTGGTTCAGGCCGCGGACCTGCTCGGCCATGGCCTGGGAAGCGGCCGTTGCCTGTTCGACCAGCGCTGCGTTCTGCTGGGTCAACTCGTCCATCTGCATGACGGCGCGGTTCACCTGCTCGATGCCCGATGACTGCTCGCGCGAGGCCGCGGCGATCTCGGCGACGATGTCGGAGACCTTCTTGACCGAGGCAACGATCTTCTCGAGCGTCTGTCCAGACTGGGTCACGAGCACAGAGCCGTCCTCGACTTTGCGGACGGAGTCCTGGATCAACTCCTTGATCTCCTTCGCCGCAGTGGCAGAGCGACCTGCGAGGCTGCGCACCTCGCTTGCTACAACCGCGAAGCCACGGCCTTGCTCACCGGCGCGAGCCGCTTCGACCGCTGCATTCAACGCCAGCAGGTTCGTCTGGAAAGCGATGTCGTCGATGACGCCGATGATGTCGGCGATTTTCTTCGACGCATCGTTGATATCGGACATGGCCTTGACGGCCTGGTTGACCACCGAGCCACCTTTCTCCGCCTGGTCCCGGGCTGCCATGGCCAACTGGTTGGCCTGCCCGGCGTTGTCGGCGTTCTGCTTGACCGTTGTGGTCATCTCCTCCATGGAGGAAGCGGTCTCTTCCAGCGAGGAGGATTGCTCTTCCGTCCGCTGCGACAGGTTGGCGTTGCCTGTGGAAATCTCATCGGCGCCGCGATGAACTTCCGCGGCCACCGCCTTGACCTTGGAAACGACCTCGGCCATGTTGTCAGCAAGCTGGTTGACACCGCGGCTCATGGCCTCGAAGAAGCCGGCCTTGCCGTGCAGGTCGATTCGCTTGTTGAGGTCGCCGTCGATGACCCCGGTCAGCATGGTCTGCATTTCCTTCTCGACCGCGACTTCCGGCGTGCGATCGGTCCATTCCATGACCGTTCCGATGCGCTCGCCCTTCTCACTCACCACCGGGTTGCTGATGGTGCGGAAGGTGCAGGCGCCCAGCAGGCGCTCCTGGGTGTCAGAACCGGAGAGCGTGTCGAGCGTGCGGCGCTGTTGACTCGGATCGGCCGACAGCATATCCAGGCTGGAGCCGCGCAAGCGGTGAGCATCAAATCCGGGCAGAGTTTTGCGGATCTCATGCTGGCTGCGCGCGAAGGTCGTTTGCGCGGTCTCGTTCAGGTAAATGATCTGGTGTTGTCCATCGGCCAGTACGACGCTGGTGGACACTTTGTCGAGGGCCTGGCGGATGCGTGTGTTCTCCGCGGCTACCGCGCGCTCGTTCTCAATCTGCGTGCGCAACTTGCTCTGCATCTCATCGAGTGCGGTCAGCACCTGGGCCGCTTCGTCGAGACCGTTCTGACGGATCTCGTTGTCATACTTACCCGAAGAAATGTTGCCGAACACGTCGATGGCATGGGACAGGGGCTTGGCCAGTGACCGCGTGATCAGCCACGACAGGGCCAGCGCGAAGCCGAGGGCGAGTGCCGTGATGGTCGAGGTCAGGTTGCGCCAGGTCGTGACCTGTGACAGTCGCTGTTGGACGGCGGCATTCATTGTGGAGTAGCTGACGTCCGACAGATCCTTCAAGGTCGAGCTGACATCGCGCGCCGCGTTGTTCACATCGGCGGGCGTAATTTCCATCTTCTGCGCGTCGAGGATCTTTTCCTTTACGGTGCCGAAGAACGAGGAGAACGCGCTGCGAGCTGCCTCTACCTTCGGGCGTACGCGTGTCTTTGCGTCTTCCGAAGCGCGGTCCAGGTCGCGGGCGGCCGCATCGAAATGTTCGGTGAAGGTCTCGTGGTAGAGCTGGATAGCCATGCGATCATCGCCGCCAAGGTATCCCTTGATGGTGGCGCGGCCGGCGTACCAGCGGACGTTACCGGAGGCGATCAACGCACTCGGCACGTTGCGGGTGGCAATCTGAATCAACACGGCGGTTTCGGGAGACGGATCTACTGTCATGCCGGAGCGGGCGGCTACTGTTTCGCCGAGCTTCTGGATGTGATCGAGCAGCACGTTGTGACGGGCGACGGCCTCGTCGGGGCTCAACTTGGCGCCGTCGTTCTTCAAGCGGTCCCAGTCGGATTTGATGGCGGACCAGCTCTCGCTCACCTTGAAGCGCGCGCCGACCTGGCTGTCGCTCGCATCGACTTCATCGATGTGCCGCTGCATCTCGGCTTCCGAGGCGCTGACCTGATCGCGTCCGGCGTTGTCGCCGGTCAACACCGCGAACAGGCGGCTGCGATGGTTGGCCGCTTCGGCCAACATGCCACCGAGGGCCTGGACATACTTCGCGCCATCGATCTCATTCCTGGCCAGGTCGACCTGGGAATTGGCACCGCCGAGGTAGAAGACGCCCAGCAGCGCGCTCGGGATGGCCATGGCGACCACCAGCACTGCCAGCTTCTGCCACAGTTTCAACCGACTCAGAAAGTTCATTGACGCCTCATTCTTGTCCGTCCACCTGTTGGTCAGGTGTTGGTTCACAGTGTTGATATGACATGGTGCAGCAAAATCCGGCGGCGTGTCCGCGACACTCTTCACCGAAACAACAAGTTGGTTTATGCCGCCTGGGGAGTGGCGCCGCCCGCGAGCCCGGCGGCGTCCATTCCGATCAGTCGATCGATGTCGAGCAGCACCACCATGCGGTCCGCGACCGGCACGAGGCCGCGGATGAAGTCGGTGGTGCTGCGGGAGCCCAGATCCGGGGCCGGCTTGACTGCTTCTGTGTTGACATCGACGACATCGGACACGCCGTCGACGACGACGCCGAAATCGCGTCGACCCGTTGCAGACATCACCGCCACCACGATGATGACAGTCACCGCGGTGTATTCGGCACGATCCAGGGAGAAGCGCATGCGCAGATCGACGATGGGAACGATGGAGCCACGCAGATTCAGGACGCCCAGCACATGCGGGGGTGCGTGAGGAATCTTGGTCACGGCGGAGTAACCGCGGATTTCCTGTACGCGCAGGATATCTACGCCGTAGGTTTCCTTGCCGAGTACGAAGGTGAGGACCTGCTGCGATCCCTCATTTGTCGACATGGTTGCATATCCTTATAAAAAGCCATTTCAGGCCGCGGAGCGGATCGAGGTCGCGCGGATCAGGCCTGGAATGTCCAGAATCAGGGCCACGGAGCCGTCGCCGAGGATCGTGGCCCCGGAAACTCCCTCGACGTGACCGTAGTTCGCTTCCAATGACTTGATGACGACCTGCTGCTGACCGAGCAGCTCGTCCACAAATAAACCGATGCGTTGGTGGCCTTCGCCCTCGGCGACGACCACCAATCCTTCGTCCAACACCTTGGTACGCGGCTCGACACCGAACAGTTCGTAGAGCCGGATGATGGGCAGGTAGAACCCGCGGAACGAGAACACTTCGCCGCGGCCTGACAGGCGGCTGACATTGGCGGCCTTCAACTGCATCGATTCGACGATGGAAATGAGGGGCACAATGTAGGTTTCACTACCGACCGAGACGGACTGACCATCCACGATGGCGAGCGTCAGAGGCAGGGTGATGATGGTCCTGGAGCCCTTGCCAAGCTCGCTGCGCAGCTCGATCTTCCCGCCCAACTCCTTGATGTTACGGCGGACAACGTCCATTCCGACGCCGCGGCCGGAGACATCCGTGGTCTTCTCGGCAGTCGAGAAGCCAGGCAGGAAGATCAATTCGTAAATCTGCTCGTCCGTCAGCACGTCGTTCGGGCTGACGAGGCCGCGCTCCCTGGCTTTGGCAAGGATGCGGTTTTTGTCGAGTCCGCCGCCGTCGTCACTCACTTCGACGGCGATGCTGCCGCCGCGATGGCAGGCATCCAGATGCACGGTGCCGGCGGGTGATTTGCCGTTGGCGGCGCGCTTTTCCGGCATCTCGATGCCGTGATCGATGCTGTTGCGGACCAGGTGAACGAGTGGGTCGCCGATTTTTTCGAGTACGGTCTTGTCGAGCTCGGTTTGTTCGCCTGTGAGCTTCAACTCGATCTGTTTGCCCAGACGCTGGGCGAGATCGCGCACCATTCGGGGGAAGCGGCTGAATACGACGTTGATGGGCAACATGCGCACGCGCATGACGCTTTCCTGCAGCTCGCGCATGTTGCGCTCGAGTTGTGCAAGGCCGGCGCGGAGCTTGTCGGCGGTGTTGCCTTCGAGCTTGGCGCCCAATTGGCTCAACATCGCCTGGGTGATGACTAGCTCGCCTACCGTGTTCATCAGCTCGTCGATCTTTTCCACGCTGACGCGGATGGAGCCGGAGTCGGGCAGCTTTTCGATGGGCGCGTCCGGCTTCGGAACGGCCTCGAGTTTGACTGGCGCAGGGGCAGCCGTGAATGTTGGCACGGCGGCCCCGCTGGCAACTGGGTGTGAGGCGGGTGTCGGAGCTTGTGTGGCGCCGGCGGATGGCTGGCCCGAGCCGGCTGTGGCGGTTGGGTTGGCTGAGCCGGTTAGGCCGGCGGGGGCGGCCGACGTCTGAACGCCGTTGGTCGGGGCTGGCGCCGGCTCCTTCACCTGCGGTTGAGAGTGCGGCGTTGCGGCGGTTGCCGGAGCGCCGCTGAGGTCAATCTTTAACTCGCAATCGCCTTCGGCCCATTCGAACACCGCGCGGATGGCGCTTTCCTCGACATCGGCGGTGAGTTGCAGGTTCCAGGAGAGGTAGCAGGACTGCGGGTCCAGAGTCGCGAAGGCGGGCAGGGCGGTCAGGTCCGCCAGCGACTCGAGTTCCCCCAGCTCGGCCAGCTCGCGCAACATACGCAAAGGATCGTTGCCGCGGGCGAACAACTCCGGGAAGGGCCGGAAGGTGATTTCCCAGCGTTTGGCCACTGGTTCGGGGGCGGGTGCCGGCGGAGGAGCGGGAGCGGCGGGTGCCGGCGGAGCCGAGTTCTTCTGCGCAATCATCAACTCCAGATCAAACTGGAGGTCCGACACCCGCTGCGCGTCAATCGGCTTCTTGTGCTGTACCGCGCGAAGCATCGCGCGCATCACATCGACCGACTTCAACAACAAGTCGGACATTGCAGGGGTGACCTGCATCGTGCCGCTGCGCAGCTCATCGAGCAGTGTCTCGAGGCTGTGGGTAAACGATGCGATATCCGAGAAACCGAAGGTCGCGCTGCCGCCTTTAATAGAGTGAGCGACACGGAAGATCGTGTTGATCAGCTCCTTATCGGGCGCGCCGACGTCGAGCTTCAGCAGGGCCGATTCCATCGAGTCCAGAGCCTCAAAGCTCTCCTCGAAGAACGCCTCGTGGAATTGGGTGAGATCAATTGTCATGCTGGGAGCCCGAGTAGAGAGGTCAGACCTAGAAGTTGCGCGGCGCTGGTGAGCGCTGGCGCGGAGCCCCGCCATTCAACCTTGCGGCCCTGGCCGGCGCGCTCGCGGACGAAGGCCGTCAGTACCTGCAGCCCGGCGGTGTCAATCCGCTGGAGGGCAGTTATGTCGAGTGTGATGGGTTGGGGCTCGTCGAGGTGGCTGGCGAGACTCTGTTTCAGAGTGCTCGCTCCCGCGACCAGGCACTCCGCCGAGAGGGCGAGAGTGTGAATGGTGTGTGGGGTCTCTACTGGTTGTGCAGGTGCACTCGCACGAGTCGTGCTGGTCTCTCTGGGGGGGCCCAGAAGGTGTCCGCCAGAGCTGAGTTGCGCTGGCGCAGAATTCGCTTTCTTGCGCTTGGTCATTTGTATGGCGGGGTGAGGGCCAATTGTGCTCGTGCACCCTCGCTATCGGCGGGTGCGGCGAGCGCTTAAACTCGACTATCGAAACATTGAACCAGTTCCGCTATGCAGCAACTCCCTTCGGAGTTTTGCGCGTCTGCGGCGCGTGCAGGCGGTGGACCAACTCGGCTTCGCTGGCCGACAAACCGCAGCCGGCAATCAGCTCATCGCGTGTGGCACCGCCCTTGGCGAGACGAATCGCAATCTCGTAACCCGGCGCCGCCGCGACAGGCGTCGGGGATGCTACCTGCTGTGGTTTGCGGATGCTCTTGCCCAACTGAGAAACAGTGACATTTGTCGCATCGATCCGGGCTTCGAGGTCCGCGAGCCGTTGCAACACCACTGTGTGGTTGGCGAGCACGACCTCGGTCTGTGCGAGTATCGCGCGGCGCCAGCGCACGCAAGCGATGGTGGCGAGAACAAAGGAAAACACGAGGAACACGGCGCGGCCGACGATGAGCATCAACTCAACAGAGGGCGTTTCAAAAGAAGACACGGTCATCTGCGACAATCTCCGTGAACGGTTTCACACTTGCCGCGCGGTTGGTGTGTGCTGAAACCGTCAGGTTTCCGGCACCTCGCGGCGGTCCTTCTGTGAGGGTGCAGATTCTGTGCCAGTCACGGCTGGCTCGGTTTGAGCGGTTTATTCGCCAGCAGGCGTTGCGTCCGTCGGCGTGATTGCGCCGGCGCCGGAGCGAGTGTCAGCTTGCGCGGTTGGTCCTGCGGCGGTGGTTATGTCAGCTCGCGCGGTTGGTGCGGAGGCGGGTGATGCGTTGTCGGGTGTGACTTGGGCGGCGCTGGGGGCCGGGCCGGATTGCGGTGCGACGGGAGCGGCCGGGATGGCTTGGGGGGAATCGGCGGGGGTGGCGATAGCGCCACCGCCTTGGGCGGGTGGGCCGTTTTCCTTGATGGCGTTCTTCGGCGGCGTCGCCGTGTCATTGTCCGAGACCTTCGCCGGATCGGTGTTTTGCCGCATCAACTCGGTTGACAGAATCACGACCACCACGCGGCGGTTGGCATTGCGGCCATCGGCGGTGTCGTTGGCCTTCAGCGGACGTTGCTCACCGTAACCAATCACCGCGAGACGCGGCGGATCCACTCCATGATTGGCCAGCACCCGGACAACGCTGCCGGCACGCGCCGCCGACAGCTCCCAATTGGAGCTGAAGAGCACCGTCTTGATAGGTTTGTTGTCCGTGTGACCTTCCACCCGGATCGGGTTGGGGAAGGGTGCGAGCACGCTCCCCAGTTGCTCGAGAATCCCCACCGCGCTGTCAGACAGACGCGCACTGCCACTGGGGAACAGAATATCCGTCTTCATTTCGACTTCGATCCAGAAGTCGCTGCGGCGGATGGTGACCAGGTCCTTCTTCACCAGCTGGTTCATGGCCTGGGAAATCTGGTCCGCCAGCTTGGCGAGCGCCTGCGCGGCCGCGGCGGCCTGCGGTGGCAATTTGACCGGCGTCTCCGATTCGCCGATAGGCTTCGAGCCGTACGAGACCGGCACAGGCGCAATGCGCGACTGCGCCTTGCCTTCGAGCTGTGACTGTTGGATAGCCGTGGAATTCATATCCGCGCCCGTACCTACCTGCTTGTCACCCACCTGGACCGGCTGCAGGCTGCGCGGGGCGCCGCGGAAGGCGGCAAACAATGAGTCCGACAACACCCGGTACTTGCCGGCGTTGACGGACGAGATCGCGTACATCACCACGAAAAACGCGAGCAACAAAGTCAACAGGTCGGCATAGGGGATGGCCCATGCTTCGTGGTTGGCGTGCTCCTCGTGCTTTTTACGCCGCCGGCCGGTTGAGTGCCGCACGCGGCTCAAGGCGATGAGCCTCTCATCAGTGCCAAAGCCATTAGTGTAAGTATCCCTGCAGCTTTGATTCGATTGCACGGGGATTCTCCCCTTGCGCAATACACAGCATTCCGTCGACGACCATTTCGCGGAATTGCGTCTGGCGCGCAATGATGACCTTGAGTTTCGCCGCCACAGGGAGGAAGAAGAGGTTGGCTAATCCGATGCCGTAAATCGTCGCGGTGAATGCCGCGGCGATCCCATGGCCGAGCTTGCTCGGGTCGGCAAGGTTCTGCAGCACGGCCATGAGGCCGAGAACCGCACCGATGATGCCGAGGGTGGGCGAGTAGATGCCCATGCCCTCAAACACTTTGGCGGCCGTCGTATCCGCATGCTCGCGCATGTTCAGATCGACGTACATGACGCTGCTGATGTTGTCCGGCTCGGTGCCGTCCACCACCAGCTGCAGGGCCTTCTGGACGAAGTCATCCTGCTCGCGGTCAATCATCGCCTCGAGTCCGAGCAGGCCCTGCTTGCGGGCAATGTTGCTCCACTCGACCATTTTGGCAATCAGAAGGCGGCCATCCCGCACCGGCGGACGCATCACCCAGGGGAAGATCTTCAGCGCGCGCTGCATGACGGGCAGTGGAGTCTGTATGAAGATCGCCGCGCACGTTCCGACCACGACGATCATGAACGCGGCGGATGACACCAGCGCCATCAGGCCTGCGCCTTTGAGGACGGCGCCTACCAAGATGGCGTTCAGTGCGAGCACCAGCCCGACGATGCTCAGTATGTCCAACTGATCACCTTACATTCCGAGACCCGACAGCAACGCATCCACGTCTGTCTGGCCCGAGGCGATATCGCCCTTGTTGACGCCAGGAACGGCGGGTCCCACTCCCTTGCTCGCGCTTTCACCCATGGTCGTGTGTTCCACCATGTCGCCCGACAGGCTCGCGAGGCTGGACAGAGCGGTTTCCAGCTCTGCGACCAGTTTCATGACGCTGCGGATGATCTGGCCCGTCAGATCCTGGTAGCCCTGTGCCATCAGCACGTCGGCCAGGTTGCGGCGGATCAGCTCGGAGTTGGAACGGGCGGCCGGCAGGAAGCGCTCCATCGACTTCAGCAGCGGCGCCAGTCCCTCGATCGACTGCAACACCGAGTCGTAGTTGGGAGCGGCCGCGGCCTTGTGCTTCAACTGCTCGAACGAATCAATCAGGGCGCTCGCTTCCACCGCGGTGCGCTCGGCCAGCGGACCCGATTGTTCGACGAGATCGAGCGTGCGATGCGCGGCCTCGTCGGTCATGTTGATTACGTGGGTGAGGCGGGCGCGCGCGTCCGGAATCTCGTTTTCCGCGATATCCTGCAGGCGCGACTCGATGCTGAAACGCTCGAGGGCCTGTTGCAGGTCGCCGGTGAGTTGGCGCAGCTCCTTGAACATGCCGGGCTCGCGCATGTGCACGATATGGTCCACGGCCGAGAAAAACGCAGTTTCATCCTCGGTGCGCAGCGCTTCGGCCAGGGCCTCGACGCAGGCGCTATATTCCAGCTTCAGTATCTGAAAGCTCGACATACCATTCTCACTTCGCTGTGGCGCCCAGGATCTTGTCGAGCTTCTCTTTGAGAGTCTCGGCCGTGAAGGGCTTGATGACGTAGCCGTTGACGCCCGCCTGCGCGGCCTCGATGATCTGCTCGCGCTTGGCTTCCGCGGTGAGCATCAACACGGGCAGCTTGGCGAGCTTCGCGTCCGAGCGCACGGCCTTGATCAGGTCGAGACCGGACATGCCGGGCATGTTCCAGTCGGAAATCAGGAAGTCGAAGCCCCCCGCCTGCAACATGGGCAGCGCCGTCTTGCCATCGTCCGCTTCCGTGACATTGGGATAACCCAGGTCATGCAGAAGATTCTTGACGATCCTTCGCATCGTCGAAAAATCGTCGACGACCAGAAACTTCATATCTTTACTCACAGCTCCATCTCCCAATTCTCAAACCTGCTCACTGACTCCGCCGTCGCGCCAATCGGCCAGGCGGGCTTTCAGTCGCACGAGTGCCTGTCCATGCAGTTGGCACACCCGTGACTCCGTAACCTTCAACACCGCGCCGATCTCCTTGAGGTTCAGTCCGTCGCTGTAATAGAGCGACATCACCAGTCGCTCCCTCTCGGGCAAACCATCGATCGCGCGGCTCAACGCAACTCGAAATCTCTCGTCCGCGGCCTCCGCGAACGGATCTTGAGGTCCTGCAGCAGCAGCGGCAGTCGCATCATCCAGGCTTGCAAGGCGACAGCTCGCAGCGTCCTGCACGATTGAGTGGTATTCATCGAGACCTACTCCCATGCCCTCGGCGATCTCAACATCACGCGCGTCGCGCCCGGTCCGCCGCTCGATTTCTTGCACCACAGCAGCGACCGCGCGCGCCTTTCGATGCACCGAGCGGGGAGCCCAGTCGAGCTTCCGCAGCGCATCGATCATCGCGCCCCGAATCCTAATTCCCGCGTACGTCTCAAAGCTCGCGCCGCGGTTGGCGGCGTAGTTGGACGCCGCCTCCAGCAAACCCAGCATGCCCGCCTGGATCAGATCATCAACTTCCACCGACGGCGGCAATCTGCCCGCCAGGTGGTACGCAATCCGCTTCACCAGTTCGGCGTGTTGCAACACCAGCCGATCTGCCTCGCCCGACGCACGGCTCGCGCCATATGCGTTCGCCGCGTTCACTGCACCGCTTCCAGTCGTGCGACGTTCTTGCGAACCAGCCGCTCCACGAAGAACTCGATGTTGCCGCGTGGACCCGCCGGCACAGGCCAGGTATCGGCCCGGGCAGCCAATTTCTTGAATGCCCGGGAAGCCGGGGACGACGGGTAAGCGTCATACACGGGGCGTTGCTCTCGTACTGAGCGGCGAAGGTACTCGTCTTCCGGGATTTCGCCTGCGAACTCCAGCACTACATCGAGGAATCTTGCGGTCACGAGCTCGAAACGGCGGAACAACTCGGCGCCGGCGCCCTGCACGCGGACCTGATTGGTCAGCACGCGGAAGCGGCTGACGCCGTGAT
>Ga0181534_10000962_pt1 | contig 19546 bp, 15 predicted proteins | sample PEATcosm2014_Bin_37_FD_119758 | JGI IMG/M metagenome (GOLD analysis project Ga0181534, IMG submission 119758) | Peatland microbial communities from MTU Mesocosm Facility, Houghton, MI, USA - PEATcosm2014_Bin17_10_metaG | ecosystem: Environmental > Terrestrial > Soil > Wetlands > Peat | place... | reverse complement strand
AGTTGCTGACGTCATGCTGATTCCGGTTCTGATAGAAGACGCTCGGGGTCACCGTCCAGTTGTCCGTCACGGCCCACAGGGCCGCCAGCCGGATCATGACGTTGTCAGCGTGGTTCGCATTGCGATCCACGACATCGTTTTGCGGGTCCGGGGCAGTCGGATCCACTCGGTCGATCCATCCGCCATCCCGTCGATACCACACGGTGGCTCGAACACCGAGCTTGCCATCAATCACCGGGCCGCCGGCCGCCACGCCGGTCTCGAAGCTGGGATCGCCGTGCTCGGTGTATGAAACCTCGTTGCGGCTGTAAATAGTCGTCTTCGTCAGACTCGGCTGCGTCGTAATGTAACGCACCGTGCCGCCTTCCGAGCCTGCTCCGAAGAGCGTGCCCTGCGGTCCGCGCAGGACCTCGACGCGCTCGATGTCGAACGCCTTGGGCAAGGCTTCGTCGGGGTTGAATGCCAGGCCGCGCATCTGGATCGGGGTATCGTCGATATAGATACCGGTAGTACCGGAACCGCCGGATGAGGCAATTCCGCGGATCGCTATGTTTGCGGTACCCGTGGTATCGACTGAGATTCCAGGTGTAAAGCGGGCAACGTCCGTGATGTCCTTGATGCCTTTGTTATCAATGTCCTGCGAGGTGATTGCAGTAATACTGATAGGAACCTTGCTCAGGCTTTCCTCGCGCCGCTGCGAGGTAACGATGACTTCAGCAATCCCCTCGTCCGCTGCCGGGGTGTCGTTGGAAGGTACGGCGTCCGCTGCGAAGGCGCTTGTTGCGGCCGATACACACAGAGCCATGGTGAGGGCCACTCGCACTGCTACATCGATGCGATCCGACATGAAAATCACCCCGTTCAGCTATTCTTTTTAAGCCTCAATGGACAATACAGTCGCGGGTCCCCCATAAGCAATGCCGTGCCCTGTGCTACAGCAGTAGCTGTTCCATTTGCACAACGAAAGTGCGAGTCTTACCAGCTGCAGGCCGGAGGGCACAGAAGTTGCGAGCCCCCGGTCTGGTGAGTTCGATTCACACGGGAGTATCCAAAGATGTCATCGTCAAAGAATGGGCGGCCGGAGCGTTCGAGGCGCAATTTTCTAGCATTGGCGGGGGTAACGGGTGCCGCTGTCCTTGCGGGCGTGCGTCCTGCGCTTGCAGCGGACGTGCCACACCTCACAGAGGCCGATCCGACTGCGAAGGCTCTCGGCTACGTCGAGGATGCCAGCAAGGTCGACAAGACCAAGTTCCCGGCTTACAAGCCGGGCGCGCATTGCGCTACCTGCAACTTTTTTCAGGGGAAGGCGGCGGACGCGTATGCGCCGTGTCAGATTTTCCCGGGGAAGGCGGTTTCATCCAAGGGATGGTGCGCCTCGCATAGTCCGAAAGCCTAGTAACCTCTAGCGCGCAGGCCGCGCAACTGAACGACGAACAATCGACGCATGGCCTTCACGCTCAGATCCGTCGGCAGGAAGTAGACGCGCATCACGGCAGCGGCCGTGACTGCTTCCACGGCGAGCTCCAGGTCCGTATCGGCCGGGAGCTCGCCACGGACAATCGCCCTGCGCACGATGATCCGCGTAGGATCCAGCCTCCGGCTCATCAACGAATCAAACAACACGCTCAACGCGGGATTACTCAACCGCTCGGCCACGAGCGTCGGGACAATTGCGCCCGCAGGTGCCCGGTGGTGCACCCGCAAATACTGTTGATACAGATCGAGAAGATCCGACAGCAGGTCGCCCCGGTCCCGCGGGACCATCGCCGGGTAGCGATCAAATGCCGCCATCACCAGGTGTTCCTTGGTAGGCCAGCGACGATAGATTGTAGATTTACTGGTGCGCGCACGGGCCGCCACCTTGCTCACCGTCAGTCCGAGATAGCCCTCGCTGGACAGCAGCTCGCCGGTGGCCTCGAGAATGGCCTCCCCGGCCTCGAGGCTGCGGGGCCGACCCCTAGCCCTTGCCTTTGTTGAAGAACGCCTGGGCTGCACTCTTGAACTCAGCCGAGCTGAGTCGCTCCTGGAAAGCGCGCAACTCTTCTTCTATCCGGGCCGTTACCCCCGTTTCGCTGCGCAGCAACTGTTTGGTGGCATGCAGGGCTCCGGCCGGTTGTTCGGCAACCGTTTGCGCCAGCGCCCGCGCCTCTTCATGCAACACATCATCTTCAACTACACGATTCACCAGTCCGATGTTGAGCGCCGTCGCTGAGTCGAGCGGTGTGCCGAGCAACAACAGCTCCGCTGCCCGTTGGTGTCCGATGAGTCGCGGCAGGAGCAACGAGCTCGCCGCCTCCGGAACCAGTCCTAACTTCACGAACGGCATTGACAGGCGCGTGCTGCGCGCGGCCACTACGAGGTCACAATGCAGCAGCACCGTCACGCCGATTCCCACGGTCGAGCCGTGGACGGCCGCCACGAGAACCTTGCGAATCTTGGGCAGGAGGCGGACGAACCGGGCGGCGCCGTGCTCCTCGCCCATCGGCGGACCGCTCAGGAAATCTGCGAGGTCGTTACCGGCCGTGAAGCTGGCACCTGCGCCGCTCAAAAGGATAACGCGAACAGTTTCATCAGCTTCCGCGCGCACCACCGCGTCCCATAACGCGTCGTACATCGCTAGGGTGATCGCGTTGCGCTTTTCGGGCCGGTTGAGCCGCAACTCGCAAACGCCGGAAGTCTGGGATACCAGAATGTGGTCGGTCATGCGGGATCTTCCATGCAACCTACGCAGACCATAATATTACCCATGCCCCGCAATGTCCCACGACTGAGCCGGCTCGCCGTTGAGCGCGCGATGTCCAGCCACGATCAGATTGCCGCGGTCCTGGGTACGGAGATCCTCAAGGGTATCCACCGTCCGGGCGCGAACATGCCACCCGAGCCCGAGCTCATAGAACGATTCCAGGTCTCGCGTACGGTCATGCGCGAAGTCATGAAGACCCTGACTGCCAAGGGGTTCGTGGCCTCGAAAACGCGCATCGGCACGCGCGTAGTCGACCCGGGTAACTGGAATTACTTCGACGCTGATGTGCTCGCCTGGCGAGTAAGAATGGGCCTCGACGACGAGTTCCGGCTCAGGCTGACGGAAGTGCGCCGCGCGATCGAGCCCGTCGCCGCGGGGCTCGCGGCACGGCGACGCAGCGCGGCCGACATCGTCACGTTGCGCGATACCGTTGCATTGATGGGGCGTTCGGACCATACGCGTCAGAGCTTCGCGGAAGCAGACCTGGACTTTCACCTGACGATTGGCGCTGCTTCCGGGAATCCATTGATGCGCTCCATGGCGGGCGTCATCGAGGCAGCGCTGGTCGCCTCTTTTTCTCAGAGCTCGCCCGTGGATGACGGGAGTGATCACGAGAAAACCGTGAACACTCACGCAGCCATTGTGGATGCCATCGAGGCGCGCGATGAGCAGGCAGCCGCCACGGCGATGCTCGAAGCCATCGACATTGGCTACCGCCGGATCAACGATTCCACACGGAAACGAAGTCAGAACCGCTAAAGTTACACCTACCGCTCGATACGCTGTAGTGTTGGTTTGTACAGCCGGCGCGGTCTACAGCGGTCTACAGATGTAATTCGGTTGACTTCAGGCCCGGAACGGCCGACTGGAAGCAGAATAAGTCACCTGCCAGGGGTTGCTCGCCGCGTTGAGTTGCCGACAGCCCGTTCCAGGCCGTGGTGACGAAAACATTGGAATAATCAGGGCCGCCGAATGCAACCTTGGTGACATTCGCGCACGGAAGGCGAATTTGTGACAGCAACTCGCCCGCGGGTGAGTAGCGTCGGACGCCCCACCCACCCCACATTGCAATCCACACGCAACCGTCGGCATCGACTGCTGTGCCGTCAGGAAAACCAGCGTCTTTCTCGATAGAAACGAACACACGGCGGTTGGTCAGCGTGCCGGTAGCGTCGCGATCGAACGCATACACGCGCCGTTGTACGGTGTCCGTATGATAGAAGGTGCGCGCATCCGGCGAAAAGGCCGGACCGTTGCTGACCACGTACCCGCTGTCGAGCGGCACACAACGCCCGCCCGGATTCAGTCGGTACAGCGAGCCGGTAGGACGCTCGCCAAAATCATCCATGGAGCCGAACCACAACGCGCCATCGGGACTGACAGCGCCGTCATTCAGGCGATTATCCGGCAAATGCGGCTCAACAGGGGCAAACAGGGTGAACTCACCACTGTGCGGATCAAACTCGTGCAGGCCCGTTTTCAGACCGGCCAGCAGTTGCAGGGGCGAGCGCTGCATGGGCAGCACAAATCCGCACGCGGACGGCGCCTCCCAGGATGTTCGCTCTCCCGAGCCCGGATCGAAGCGATGCACCCGGGGGCCTTTGATATCGACAAACCACAGCGCGGCATCCCTCTCGATCCAGACGGGTCCCTCACCGAGCTCGGCCCCCACCTTGCACGCCAGCGATACCTCGCCCGTCATCCCCATACGTAGGCAGTCTTTACCTGTGTGTAGAACTCAACTGCGGCAAAGCCCTGCTCACGCGAGCCATAGCTCGAGCGCCGCGTTCCGCCGAACGGTACGTGATAGTCAACACCGGCCGTAGGCAGATTGACCATCACCATGCCGGCCCTGATGTTGTGCTGGAAGTGACGGGCGTACTTCAGCGACGTCGTCACGATTCCGGCTGACAGGCCGAAATCGCCGCTGTTCGCGACTTGCAGTGCCTCATCGTAGTCTTTTACGCGCACTGTGCTGGCCACCGGCCCAAATATTTCCTCGCGATTCACCCGCATGTCCTGCGTCGTATCGGCAATCACGGCCGGACTCACATACCAACCCGGTTTGTCGAGTGTCAGCTGCTTGCCGCCGGTGACCACCCGTCCACCCTCCTTGGCCGCAATCTCCAGATAGGAGAGCGTCTTTTCCATCTGTATTTTGTTGACGATGGGCCCCATCTGCGAACCCGCGTCGAGCGCGTCGCCAACCTTGAGAGCAGCCGTTTTCGCAGCCAGCGCCTCGACGAACTTATCGTGAATTGCGTTGGTGACGATCAAACGACTGGAGGCCGTGCAGCGTTGACCGGTGGCGAAGAACGACCCATCCAGCGCAACCATGACGGCGCGGTCGAGGTCGGCATCGTCGAGCACGATCAGCGGATTCTTGCCGCCCATTTCCAACTGCACGCGCGCCTGGCGCGCCATGGCACCCATGCCAACCTTGGCACCGGTCGCCTGCGAGCCCGTAAACGAGATGCCATCCACGCCAGGATGTTTGACGAGCGCCTCGCCAACAGCGCCGCCGCCAAACACCATGTTGAAGACGCCCGCGGGCACGCCAACTTCGTAAATGATATCCGCAAGCGCCGCGGCCATGGCAGGTGTCGGCTCCGCGGGCTTCAACACCACTGTGTTGCCAAAAGCCAGCGCCGGAGCGGTTTTCCAGGCCGGAATGGCAATGGGGAAATTCCACGGCGTGATCAACCCAAACACACCGACCGGCTCGCGCGCGGTGGTGACATCGATACCCGGTCGGGTGGACGACAGGTTCTGACCGTGACGGCGCAGGGCCTCGCCGGCGAAATACTTGAAGATGCGCGCTGCGCGTGCGACTTCGCCGATACCTTCCGGCAGCGTCTTGCCCTCTTCCCTCGACAGCAACCGTCCCAGTTGCTCCCGTCGCTCCATGACGAGTGTGCCGATGCGATCCAGAAAGTCCGACCGGACTTCCGGCGAGCTGGCCGCCCAGGCCGGAAAGGCCTTGCGAGCGGCCGCCACGGCGGCATCGATATCCGCGCTCGAGCCGTCGGGAAAACGCGCGACGATGTCGCGCGTATCCGAAGGATTTTCACTCGTGTGCTCGGCCTTCGCCGCGACACGCTCACCATTGATGTACTGGGAAAGACTGGGAACACTCATGAACGGGATTGGCTCGCGACGGTGGCCGCCGTCGTCTCTGGTTTAGCCCACAACTCCTGGATGGCCTCCAGGCTGCGGCCCTTGGTCTCCGGCACATACCGGATCACAAACAGCGCCGCCAGGACGCTCATGCCGCCATAGATCCAATAGGCGAACCCGTGATTGAACATCGCGTTCAATGCCGAGTTGCCGTCAATCACCTTGAACGAAGTAGACACGAGCCAGTTGGCGATCCACTGCGCCGCCACGGCCAGTCCCAGGGCCTTGCCCTTGATGGAATTCGGGAACATCTCCGCCAGCATGACCCAGGCCACCGGGCCCCAGCTCAGCGCAAATCCGGCGATGTAGACCACTACCGCGACCAACGCTCCCAGGCCCACTGCATGCGCGTTGAAGAGACAACCGAGCGCGATCATGGCCACAGCCATGATCAGGGCACCGGTGACCAGCAGCGGCTTACGGCCCCACTTGTCCACCGTCACGATGGCCACGACGGTGAAGATCACATTGGCCCCACCAACAATGAGGGTCTGCAACAACGCGGTGTTCGCAGAAGCTCCCATGTTGGCAAACATCAGCGGCGCGTAATACAGCACCGCGTTGATGCCCACGAACTGTTGGAACACGGAAATGAGCACGCCGACGATGACCACCGGCCACCCGAAGGAGAGCAATGCCCCGGACTTTTCCGCCAGGGACTTCTGAATATCGGACAGGATCTCGCGGGCATCGTGCTCGCCCATGATCCGGCGGAGGCCGGCGAGTGCTTCGTCACTGCGTCCGCGCAGCACGAGCCAGCGCGGGGTGTCGGGCACAAACATCAGCAGGATCACCAGCAGCGCGGCAGGAATGGCTTCGGAAGCCAGCATGTAGCGCCAGCCGGTGGACTTGACCCAGGCATCATCGCCCTGCGAGGCCACGAAATAATTCACGAAGTACACGAGCAGGATGCCGCCGACGATGGCGAGCTGATTGAACGACACCAGCCGGCCACGGATCGCGCTGGGTGAAATTTCGGCGATGTAGAGCGGGGACAGCATCGAGGCCACGCCGACGCCCACACCACCCAGGATGCGATAGAACACAAACAGGTTCAGGGCCTTGGGACCCATCTGGCCGATGACTCCAAAGCCGATCTCGGGCCAGGCAGAGCCGAGGGAGCCCACCAGGAACAGCGCGCCCGACAGCATCAGGCCGCCCTTGCGACCCATGCCGGTCGAGATCCAGCCGGCCAGCAAAGCACCAATCATGCAGCCGAGCAGCGCGCTGCTGATCGCCCAGCCCGACAGACTGTTGCGGGCCATTTCCGGCAATCCCAATGGATTGACGAAATACGCATCAATGGAGGACACGGCACCGGATATGACGGCCGTGTCATAGCCAAACAGCAGTCCTCCGAGCGTCGCCACGAACGTCAGCCCGATGATGAGCGACGTATTGACTTCGGCTTCTCTTCCAACGTTCATCGACTCGAACCCCCTCGCTTGTGAGACCGCTCAACGGTCCGTGCGGCAGACTATCATTCCGGGCCGCCCCTGCCCGCAAAAACGGCGTTCTTGGTAGCGCTACCTTTCCTCGCGGGAGGCGTAGCTGTCAAGTCGTCGCCCATTTTGCTGCGGTGCGCTCTTATGATGCGCATTTTGCCCCATGGAGAAGTCCGGGAATGGTATCCAGACGTGAAGTCCTCGCCGGCGCCGCCGCTATGGCCAGCCTTTCTTCGATCGCCTGGAGCGCGGACAAAACGCGCTCGGCCCTCGCCACCACCGTCCATGGCAAGGTCCGTGGGACCGTTCAGAACGGCATCCATGCCTTCAAGGGCATCCGTTACGGCGCCGACACTGGGACTCGGCGGTTCATGCCACCCCTTGCGCCGGAACCCTGGAAGAAGCCGCTGGATGCCACTCATTACGGCGCGGCGGCCCCACAGAGCGGCAAAGAAACAGAGCCCATGAGCGAGGACTGCCTGTTTCTGAACGTCTGGACGCCTGGTCTGCGGGATGGTGCCAAACGTCCCGTTATGTTCTACATACACGGTGGGGCGTACTCCCACGGCTCCGGCTCGAGTCCCCTTTACGACGGCACACGCCTCTGCAAACGCGGCGACGTGGTGGTCGTCACCGTAAATCATCGCCTGAACAGCTTCGGCTACCTCTATCTGGCCCGACTCGGCGGTGCGCAGTTCGCCGATTCCGGCAATGCCGGGATGTTGGATCTCGTGCTGGCCCTGCAATGGGTACGCGACAACATCCAGGAATTTGGCGGTGATCCCGAGCGGGTGATGCTGTTCGGGCAGTCCGGCGGCGGCGCGAAGATCGCGACGCTGATGGGGATGCCGGTCGCCCGTAACCTCTTCCATCGTGCCGTCACCATGAGCGGTCAGCAGGTAACGGCCTCCGGCCCACTGAACGCAACACTACGAGCTAAAGCGTTTCTCGACGCCCTCAAACATCCGGTCAGCGAGATCGCTTCACTGCCCATGGAGAAAATCATCGAGGCCATGTCGGCCACCGACCCGGTCATCGGCAAGGGCGGACTGTATTTCGGCCCGGTGTTGGATGAGCGCAGCCTGCAACAGCATCCGTTCTATCCCGACGCGCCCGCGATCTCGAAACACGTTCCCATGATCATCGGCAACACGCACGACGAGACCCGCTTGCTGATCGGAGGGTCCCATCCGCAGGCGTTCTCATTGAATTGGAGCGAGTTGCCGGATGAGCTGGCATCCAACATGCGTGTTGACATCACACCCGAGAAAGTCGTGGCCGCGTACCGCCAGTGGTATCCGGAATACTCAGCGAGTGACGTGTTCTTCGCCGCGACAACCGCTGCGCGCTCCTGGCGCGGAGCGATCATCGAAGTCGAAGCGCGGGCGGCGCAGGGTGCGCCCGCCTATTCCTATGAGCTCGACTGGAAGACGCCGATCGAAGGTGGCAAGTGGGGTGCACCGCACACACTCGATATCCCACTCGCGTTCGACAACATCGACAAGGAAGGATCGCTGGCGGGCACCTCCGCGGAAGCGCAAAAGGTGGCGGATCAGTTGAGTGAGACATTCATTGCGTTCGCCCGGACGGGGGATCCGAATAACAAGGCCATTCCCACTTGGGAGCCGTACCAGCTCCCGCGGCGCCAGACGATGTTGATCAACGTCGAGTCAAAGCTCGCCGACGACCCGCGCGGCCAGGAGCGGGAGCTGTTCGCTCGAGTACCCTGGATCCAACAAGGCACCTAGCTGCTCGCGCGCAATCGGAGGGTCCCGGCGCGGGGCCGGCCGGGGTGGTTACGCTCGCGCGCAATCGAAGGGTCCCGGGGGCGGGGCCGGCCGCGGTGGTTACGCTCGCGCGCAATCGAAGGGTCCCCGGGGGCGGGGCCGGCCGCGGTGGTTACGCTCGCGCGCAATCGAAGGGTCTCCGGGGGCGGGGGCCGGCCGCGGTGGTTACGCTCGTGCCGCGGCGGCCGACGAGGCGGTATCGGGCATCGGCGCGCGGGCAGTTTCGCGCGTGAGGAAGTCGACCACGGCTACCAGCGCTTCGCGCTCGCTGGCTCCGGCTTCGCGGGCCGCGTTGTAGGTCCTGATCTGCCGATGTGCGCTCGTACCCCGCTCGAGTATGGTGCGTAGGTATTCAACTTCACGCACACAGCCCAGCGCTTCAGCATCCTCGCGCACCAGCGCAATCAACTCTTCGACCATGGTCGCGAACGGCACCAGCTCGCCGCGCGCCAGGTCCAGGAGCTTCTCATCGAAGCTGTAGCGCATCGCGCGCCAGCGGTTCTCCGCAATCAACACGTTCTTATACCAGCGCCAGCTCTGATTGCTCCGGCGCAACCGATACAGCATCCGCGTCAGGCACACAACCAGCGACGCCAGGCACATCGAGTCATCGATGCTCGTACAACAATCCATCACCCGCACTTCAACAGTCGGGAAGCGCGGATTCGGTCGCACGTCCCACCACATCTTCGTCGTGTTTTCGATGACCCCATTGCGGATCAACATGTCGAGGTGCCGTCGCAACTCGCTGTAGCTGGCAAACCGCTCCGGCAATCCCGTGCGCGGCAAGGAGCTGAAGGCATTCAAACGGAACGACATCAGCCCCGTGAGCTCGCCTTCCCAGAACGGCGACGAGCACGACAACGCGACCAGGTGCGGCACGAAGTAGGACAGCTGATTCATGAGATCGACGCGCAGGTCATCGTCGTCGATGCCAATGTGGACGTGCATGCCGCAGACCATCATGCGCCGGGCAGCCGCCTGCATCTCGCGCGCGAGCGCGAAAAACTGCTCCTTTTCCGTCGGCATCTGGCGCGTCGAGCGCGCGAATGGATGGGTCGAGGCGGCCATGGGCGCGAGCCCGTAGCCCCTGGCCACGTCGACGATAATTTTGCGCAGGCGCGTCAGCTCGTCACGCACTTCGGAGATCGAGTGACACACCCGGGTGCTGACCTCGAGCTGCGAGCGCAGGAACTCAGGGTTGATGTGCCCCGCGCTGCGCTCAGTGCACTGCTGCAGCAAGGTCGAAGGTGGATTCTCGTCGACGTCGCGACTTTCCAGATCGACGAGCAGATATTCTTCTTCGACGCCAACCGTGAACGGTGGTTCGGTACTGCTCACAACACGCCCCCTCAGGCTGTAATCACGCAGTCAATTGTGCTATCGGTAACGGCGCGGCAACAAAAAATCCCTGCGCGAAATCCACGCCAATCCGTTTCAACTCATCGAGCACGGCTTCCGACTCGACACATTCGGCCACCGTGGCGATCCCCAATGCCCGGCCCACTTTGCTGATGGCTTCCACCATGCTGCGGTCCACCGGATCGTCCGCGATGTGGCTGATGAATTGTCCGTCGATCTTCAGGAAGTCGACCGGCAGTGTCTTCAGATACATGAACGAGGACAAACCCGTGCCGAAATCATCCAGCGAGAACTTACACCCGCGGCCTTTCAGCTCGCGCATGAAGTAGGTGGCGTTGGACAGGCTCGTTACGGCCGCCGTCTCCGTGATCTCGAAGCACAGCGCGCGCGCTATCTGCGACTCGCCCACATTCTGCAGCACAAATTCAGCGAATGACTGCTCGTTCAGCGACGTGCCCGAGAGGTTCACTGCAAGCAGCGGCAGCGGCGCCCCACTGTTGTGGCGCTCCTTGAGCAGCTCGACCGCCCGCGTCACCACCCATCGATCAATGATCGACATGACGTTATAGCGTTCCGCCGCGGGTATGAACTCGCTCGGGGGAACGAGCTGACCGTCGTCATCGCGCAGACGTACGGTCAACTCATGAAAGTGCGGCTGCTTCGGTGCGTTCCGGTCTGTTACGGACGTCGGCACGATGGGCTGGAAGTAGAGCTCGAGTCGATTCTCTTCCACCGCCCGGGTCACCCGCGCAACCCAATGCATCTCGCGATGGCGGTGCGACACCCCTTCCTGCTCATAGACGTGGATGCGATTGCGACCCTCGTCCTTCGCGGCATAACAGGCAATGTCGGCCGCACTCATGATGCTGGCAACATTCTGCGTGTCGGGCTTGATCTGCACGACACCGACACTGGCGCCGACCGACAGGGTGCTCGCGCCCCACATGAAACGGTAGTCGCGGATAGCCTGGCGGACACCTTCGGCAATCCGGGTTGCCTGCTCGAGCGTGCAGTCTTCCAACAGCACACCAAACTCGTCACCGCCCAGACGCGCGATGGTGTCGGAAGCGCGAACGCGGGTCTGCAGCAGGCCGGTGACATCGCGCAACAAGCGGTCGCCCGCCTGGTGGCCACAGGTGTCATTGACGACCTTGAAATTGTCGAGGTCGATGTACAACAACGCGTACGCGCCCTTCCCGCCTTGCGCCATCTGCACGGCGGCGTGGAGGCGATTGTCGAATTCGCGGCGATTGATCAGACCGGTCAGCGCATCGTGGCTGGCCTGATAGGACAGCGCGCGCTTCAGGCGGCGCTCCTTGGTGACATCATGGAACACGATGACGGCGCCGATGACCCGGCCCTGGCGATCGCAGATGGGAGCGGCCGATTCCTGAATGGCCACTTCCTGTCCGGAGCGCGTAATGAGCACCGAGTGATCGGCCGGCGCGCCCCCCTCGCCGCGTCCCAACGCGCACATCAAGGGATTTTCGATGGGCTCGCGCGTGATCTCGTTGACGAGATTCAACACATCGCCGATGGGGCGGCCGCGGGCCTCATCGAGGCTCCAGGCCGTCAGGGTCTCGGCCACCGGATTGATGTATTCGATGCGGCCATCCGCATCGGTGCTGATCACTGCGTCGCCGATGGATTGCAGAGTCACTTGAGCGCGCTCCTTCTCAGCGAACACCGCTTGCTCGGCGCGCTTGCGTTCAGTGATGTCGGCAATCGTACCCTCATATCCGGTGATCTTGTTCCCTGCGTCGCGCACCGCGCGGGCGTTCTCGAGAATCACGACCTGTTGGCCGTCCCGCCTGCGCATCCTGAATTCGGCGTTCCGAATTTCACCTTCCGACTCCACTTGCCGTGCAAATTCCGCGCGATCCGCGGGATTCCAATAGAGCATGGCAACGCTCGGCAGCGCGTAGAGTTCCTCGGCGCTGCCATACCCCATGATGGAGACAAACGCGGGATTGACCGACAGCAGTCGCCCATCCCAGCCACTCTGATACACGCCTTCCGCGATGCTTTCAAACAGCCCGCGAAACTTGGCTTCGCTGTCACGCAACGCCTTCTCGGCCAGGCGGCGTTGAATGGCGATTCCTGCGAGTTGCGCGGCGTGCGCAATGATTTCGGACTCACGGTACGTGGGGAGCCCGGGCTCACGGCGATAGACGCCGAGCGATCCGAGCAGCTTACCGCTCGAAGCTTTCAAAGGCGTCGACCAGGCCGCGCGCAGCCGGGATTCCAGGGCCGCCTCGCGCCGCTGTTCCCAGAACGGATCTTTGCCCACATCGGCAACCAGGACCTGGCGACCGAGATAGACGGCCGCGGCACAGGAGCCATTGCGGATGTCGATGGCCGAGCGTTCGAGTACGGCCCGCAGCTTCTCGGGCAAGCGCGGAGCCACCATTGAGGAAAACGCCGCCCCGTCATCCGCCAGCAGGCTGACAGAGCAGACGGTCCCGATTCCCACCGACTCGATCAAGCGGGTGATGGATGCGAGCACTTCCTCCAGAGGGGCGTTGCTCGTCAGCTGTTCGAACACCTGGCGTTCGGCGGCCGCTACCCGCTCCATGCGCTTGCGATCAGAGATGTCAGCTATGCTGCCGCGGACCAGTCGATGGCTGCCGCTCGGCATCCGCACCAGGCGCACTTCGCAGATCAGGTCCTTACCAAAGGAGTCCCGGTACATCCATTCATGTACCTGGGGCTCACCATCCAACGCGCGCTGGACATGCTCGCGCGCTCGTTCAGCCGAAGGCGTTCCATCGGGCTGCAGCGGGGGACTCAGATCTACGGGTCCCACCTGCAGCAGGCGTGCGCGGTCCAGGCCAAAAAAACGTTCAGCATTCTCGTTGACGTCAACGTACCGTTCAGCATCGACGTCGTACACGACAATCGCTTCGGGCGCGTGGTTCACGAGCAGGCGATAGCGAGCCTCACTCTCGCGCATGGCCTGTTCAGATTCGCGGCGGTCCGTGATATCACGCAGGCACAAAACAAACACTTCGCGACGGGCCAGCCGCGCCTTGCTGACAGCAATCTCCGCCGGAAAATACTCGCCGTCTTTGCGCTGCCCCCAGGACTCGCGCGAGGCCAGGTCGATCGCCGTGTCGCCAGTGCTGGCGGCGAGCCGATACAACGCCTGGGAAATCGTTTCGTGCGCGGCGATCTTCGGAATCAGCAGGTCGATGCGCTGACCGACGATTTCGACCTCCGCATGCCCAAACACCCGCTCGCCTGTTGGATTGAATGTCTGGATGACGCCGTCCTCATCCACCGTGATGACGACGTCTTTGATGTGATCGAGGATGACCTGCAGATGCTCGGAGCTTTGCTCACGAACCTCGTGGGCCATCGCGCGGGCCTCATCCGCCATGAGGCGCATCGACTGAACGATCCCGCGGCGCTCCTCATCGATGGCTTCATAGTGCGTACTGACCATCCGCAGCAGCATGGCCAGGTCTGGAGTCGCAGCCAGCGGATTGCGCAGCCGCAGCTCTTTCAACTGCGCGCGCAGCTGATGATGCAAATCGGGGCTGTCTTCCGCGATGAATGGGTTGTCGGCGCGAACGACCGTAGTCGTTGCGCTTTCCGCGCTCACAACGAGCGTCGAATCCCCTGAGAGCCTTCCCGGCTTCACGTGCCTTTCGCCACCTGATCAGGCATTCCCTGGCCCGCGATGACCGGGATCGAATACGTTCGGTTGGATTCCTGATTGGACGAGGTGAAAGATACGACCGCAGTGAGGGAGAAGATGCCGTCCCGTTTCGGAAGTACCTTGACGACGTGCCGCACTGGAGCGCCGGCGGTCAGCTTTTCGACTCGCTCCATCTGCGAACCTTCGACGATGTCGAGCCCATCAGCAACCTGAAACGTAATCGAGACACTGTCAGGCAGGGGTTGCGTGGGCACGAGGGCGACATCGATGTCGGTTACCTGCCCGACCTCGGGCCGGACCGGCAACGCGAATTTGAGCTCCACGGGTGGACCCTTGGAGGCACTGACGGCCGCGACCATATCACCCAGGTTTTCCTCACCTGGCTTCGACGGCCCGTCCGACTTTTTCGACTTGTGGGTTTTGCTGACCGAGGTCGCCCCGTTGGGCTGGCTGTCACCGGAGCTGCAGCCGGCCACGCCCAGGCAGCCGACGGCGACGGCCGCCGACCAAAAAGTCGCCTTTTTCCAGCATGGTCCGAACATTACTTCGAGCAGCTCCTGCAGCGCGGATGTCGGCCAATGTACCGCGTCAGAGGCTGCGAGCGCACGTATAGATGCCCATTTCGTGACTCCTAACCGTCCCCCAGTGGCGGGTCATCCAGTGCTTCGAGCTGTTCACGCAAGTCTCCGACGTAACCCTCCCAGTACCGATGCTCCCCGAACCAGGGAAACGCCCGTGGGAAGGCGGGGTCCTGCCAACGGTGGGATACCCATGCAGCGTGGTGGAGCATGCGCAGCGTCCGCAATGGCTCGATCAGCGCCACCTCGCGAAAATCGAAATCAGCGAACTGGGTGTAGCCCTCCAAGAGCTCGGCCCACTGCCGGCGCTGATCCGACCGGGAGCCCGCCAACAGCATCCACAGGTCCTGGATGCGGGGCCCGGTCGCGCAGTCATCCAGGTCGACAAAGGCCGGTCCCTGCTCATTCCACAGGAGGTTTCCCAGGTGGCAATCCCCATGCAGCCGGATCTCGCGGATCGCGCCCGCCTGCTCAAACGCAGCTTCTACCCGCCCCAGCAATGCTTCGCTCGTGTCGACATAACGGTCGCGCAGCACCTCGGGCAGCAGATCGCTCGCCAACACCTGGTTGCAGGCGTCGATGCCCAACCGTTGCAGCCCGATCGGCGGCCGGGTCTGGAAGGGTCGCAAAGCGCCAATCTGGTGCACCCGGGCCAGGCTGCGGCCGAGGAGCTGGCGCGCATCCGTGGCATCCAGCTCCGGCGCCCGCCCCCGCATCCAGGGAAAGGCGGCGAAGCGAAACTCATTGAACTCAAAAAGAGTTTTACCGTCTATCCGCACCGGAGCGGCAACAGGAAGCTCAGCGGCGGCCATTTCCGCTGTAAACTGGTGCTCCTCGGCGATCTGGTCATCCGTCCAGCGCTCCGGACGATAGAATTTCAGTACGAGGTTGCCAGCCGCACTGCCCAGTTGATACACCCGGTTCTCATAGCTGTTGAGCGCGAACAGGCGCCCATCGACCTCGAGACCCACGGAGTTGGCGGCATCCAGCACGACGTCAGGTGACAGCCCGGTGAAGGGCTTCACATCCGACAAATCGCTTTTGTTTATCATTACTTTACTCAACTCACTCAAAGGAGCCGCTCGCGCATGAGTCGCTCATCGATCTTAGTCACCGGCGGCGCCGGATACATTGGAAGCCACACCGTACTGCAGCTCAGGGCCCGGGGTGAGCAGGTAGTCGTGCTGGACGATCTGTCCACGGGTTTCCGGCAAGCAGTGCTCGATACGCCGCTCGTCGTTGGCAAAGTCGGTGATCGCGACCTGGTGATGGAAGTGCTCCGCACCCACGGTGTTGACACGGTTCTGCACTTCGCAGCGCACACGATCGTCCCCGAATCGGTCTCCAACCCGCTCAAGTACTACGGCAACAATACCTGCTCTACGCGCAACCTCCTTCAGTGTTGCGTGGAGACCGGCGTCAAGAACTTCGTGTTCTCCTCTACTGCCGCGGTCTACGGAATCCCATCCGAGGGACTCGCAGCCGAGAGCTCTCCTACGGCGCCCATCAACGCCTATGGGACTTCCAAGCTCATGTCTGAGTGGATGCTCCGCGATGTCGCGGCGTCTTCCCCACTCCGATATGTTGCGTTGCGCTATTTTAACGTAGCCGGCTCGGATACCAGTGGCCGTATCGGCCAGGCAACCGCCAAGGCGACCCTGCTGGTCAAGGTCGCTTGCGAGGCCATGGTCGGAAAGCGTCCCCACGTCTCCATTTACGGCACCGACTTCGCAACCGACGACGGTACCGGTGTGCGCGACTACATCCACGTCGAAGACCTCGCCACCGCTCACCTGGACGCCCTGGCCTACTTGCGTAAAGGCGGTGCACCTCAAGTGCTGAACGTCGGCTATGGCCGCGGATATAGCGTCAGAGAGGTGCTGCAGAGCGTCGAACGTGTTGCCGGCCGTCCGCTTACGATCCGCGAGGAGCCTCGCCGCGCGGGCGACCCGCCGATCCTGGTCGCCAAGGCCGACCGGATCCGTTCAGAACTGGGCTGGCGTCCGAAGCTCGATGACCTCGACACCATCGTGAAGACCTCGCTGCAGTGGGAGCAGCGGCTCGCCCGCGAGCCGTGGTAAGGGCACATCGTTTGCCGCCTTGCGGCTAGAATGTGCCATGCAATGGGCACGACCCAAGTCATTGAGCGGATTGATGCTACTCGGCCTGGCGCTGATCGCCGTGCCGTTGCTCGTGGCCGTGCTGACCGCAGCGCTGCAGATTCGCCAGCTCGCCGACACTGGTCAGAAGATCGTCGTCGAAGGCGTCACCGCCGCGCGTGCCAGTCAGGAGCTCTTCAGCGAGATCTCCTCATTGGAACGCACTGCACGCCTGTATGACGTGCTCAACGATTCCAACCTGCTAGAGCTCTACCGTCGCCAGGATGGGCGACTCACCACAACCCGAATCCAACTCGAGCGTCGCAATCAGTCGCCGACCTCGCGCAAGACGCTCGGTGAGCTCGGCGAGCTGCAGCGGAGCATCGGGTTGTCTGTTATGTCCATGCAGGCTGGCAAGGGCTCCGCAAACGCCTCGGGCATGTCGCGCCGCTTCACTGAGCTGGGCGCCCTGGCCGACAAGGTGGCGGAGCAAAGCAACGCTCAAATCGACACCGAGGTCGCGGCCCTCGAAGCGCAGACGCAGCAGGCGCGCCGCCGGTTGGTCTGGCAGGCGGGCCTGCTGGTGCCGCTCACGATAGTCGCAATCATCGTATTGACCGTGGCTGTGGGTCGACCGCTGCGGCAGCTCGACCGCGCGATCAACGAGCTCGGCGAAGGCACGTTCTCCAACCAGATCGTGGTGGCGGGACCACACGATCTGGAGCGACTCGGCGGGCAGTTGGAATGGCTGCGCCAGCGTCTGCTGGACCTCGCACAGGAGCGCAACCGCTTCCTGCGCCACATGTCGCACGAGTTGAAGACACCGCTTGCCAACATCCGCGAGGGCACCGAGCTGCTCATGGATGGCGCCGTCGGCGAGCTGGACTCCAATCAGCGGGAAGTGGCGGGAATCCTGCGCGAGAACGGAATCAAACTGCAACGCATGATCGAAAACCTGTTGTCCTTCAGCGCCTGGCAGACCACGAGTGTCGGGCTCGAAGCCACGCAATTCCGGCTGCGGCCGGTGGTGAAGCAAGTACTGGAAAATCAGCAGCTCACACTGCTGTCGCAACGGGTCCGCCTGGATGTGCGCATCGAAGATGTGACGCTCATCGCGGATCGGAGCAAGGTTCGCCTGATACTGGAGAACCTGGTGTCCAACGCCGTGAAGTACTCGCCCAAGGGCGGTACTATCCACCTCCGCGCACGCACGGCGGCGGAGATGCTCGAGCTGGATGTCGCCGACAGCGGGCCGGGAATTCCGGTAGAGGACCGCGCCCACGTGTTTGAAGCTTTCTATACCGGGCGGGCCTCGAAGAGCTCGGCGATCAAAGGCACCGGTATCGGCCTGTCCGTGGTGCTCGAATTCGTCTCCGCGCACGGCGGCACCGTGCAGATCATCGATGGCGAATTCCCGGGAGCGCACTTTCGTATCCGCATGCCCAGCCGACCTGTCAACACCCTCGAAGCCAAAGAACGCGCGCATGCCGCATAACATCGTGAGAGCCCTGCCCGGCGCCCTGTTGAGCGTGCTGCTCACGGCCTGTGCCACCGACTTCGGCGCGCATTCCAGCGAGCCGCGGCCGCCGCCGCCCGTGGTCGACAAAAATGCGGCCTCCGTCGCAGTTTTGACAGAAGATCTGCAACTGTTGCAAAAACTCGTACAGGCGCCGCCGGCCGAGCAGGCGGAAATTACGGCCGCGACGCAGCGTGATTACGAGACTGCGCCCACTCCGAGCCGGCAATTGCGCTTTGCCCTGGTCTTGGCCAACCCGGGCCACCCCGCCACCGACCTCCCGCGGGCCCAACGTCTGTTGCGCGAGCTGCTGGCCAACCCGGAAATGTTGCTTTCTGGGGAGCGCGCCCTTGCTTTTTTAGAACTGCAGCAAATTGACGACCATTTGACGTTGGAGGCAGAAAATCGCAGGCTGCAGGGGGATGCAGTTCGCGCCGATCGCGAGCGCCTGAGCACCGTGAATCGCCGTCTGCAGTTGGAGACAGATGAGAATGCCCGGTTGCGCAAGGAACTCGAGGAAGCCCGCGCCAAGCTGGATGCCATAGCCAACATCGAGCGCTCCCTGAACGAGCGCAAACCGAGCAATGAAGGACGCCAACCGTGACCATTCCCGCGACGCTGTTGCAACCCGAGCAGTTGAGGACGAGGCACTTGAATCAAACAGGAAAACGCAAAGCCCGCATCCTGGTAGTGGATGATGATCCGGGCCTGCTGCGCCTGTTGACCATTCGCCTGCGCGCGGAAAGTTATGATGTCGAAGCGGTGGAGAGCGGCGTGCAGGCGCTGGCCGCGGCCAGCCGCTTCCGCCCGGACCTGGTGATCACCGATCTGCGCATGGACCACATGGACGGCATCGGGCTCCTCAAGGAGTTGCAGAATCGCTGGCCGGGTCTCAAGGTCATCATTCTCACGGCCCACGGCACCATTCCCGATGCCGTGCAGGCCACGCAGATGGGTGCCTTCGGCTTCCTCACGAAGCCGGTGGACAAGCAGGAGTTGCTGGACCAGGTCCAGAAGGCCCTGCGTATTTCCGGATTCGGCGCTTCGGACGAAGACTGGCGCGCCGAGATCGTCACGCGCAGCTCCGTCATGGAGGAAAAGCTCGCTCAGGCCCACATGGTGGCCGGTACCGATGCGCGCGTGTTGATCACGGGTGAGAGCGGCACGGGCAAGGAACT